>Ga0308019_10000117_pt1 | contig 46745 bp, 35 predicted proteins | sample Neamet284_FD_203135 | JGI IMG/M metagenome (GOLD analysis project Ga0308019, IMG submission 203135) | Marine microbial communities from water near the shore, Antarctic Ocean - #284 | ecosystem: Environmental > Aquatic > Marine > Unclassified | place: Southern Ocean | collected 2014-10-01
GCTTACTGATTGTGAGCCCGGGCGAGAAGACGCCCCTCCGATGTCGACAATGTCGGCACCGTCTCTTTTCATTTTCAGTCCTGCAGCGATAGCCGTTTCCACTGTAAAATTGACTCCACCGTCATAAAAAGAATCTGGTGTAACATTTAAAATGCCCATGATGCCCACATCTGTAGACTTGTGAAAATTTCGCAATCCTTCACGAAATTTATCTATGTAAGTGATATCTCTCATCGTAACTTGGCGCAAGTTATTCAACCTGAGGAGAATTATTGTAATTTATGGAGGATCTATCACATACTATCGATAAATATGACAACGCGCTCAGCCGTTGCGAAACTCTATTCAAGAAGAAAACAGCCGATTATGGCACAGCTTGGAGGATTTTGCGTACTTCCTCACTGACAGACCAAATCTTTATTAAAGCGAATCGCATACGTACCATTCAAGAGGTCGAAGTAGCGAAAGTTGATGAAGGTATTACACCTGAATTTATAGGGATTGTTAATTACAGCTTGATGGCTTTGGTTCAACTCGAATTGCCATCTGACTATACTTTAGATCTTCCAGTAGTAGAGGCGAACGAAAGATTTCAAAATGCTGCCGTGAAAACCCGTGAGCTTATGCTCAATAAAAACCACGATTACGGTGAGGCTTGGCGAGATATGCGAGTTAGCTCTCTCACGGATCTTATATTGATGAAACTTCTTCGCGTTAAGCAAATTGAAGACAACCAAGGTAAAACCATTGTGTCTGAAGGTATAGATGCGAACTACATGGATATTGCGAACTACGCTCTATTCGCTCTTATTTTACTTTCTGAACAAACAGACGCAAAATGATGATTTGTAAACTTTCCCACGGTCTTACTCTATTTAGCAGAATGTTCGTCGGTGCTTTGTTTGTTGTTTCTGGGCTTATAAAGTCGAACGATGCGCTCGGATTTATGTATAAACTCGAAGAATATTTCGAGCCTGGTGCACTCAACTTAGAGTTCCTCACCCCATACGCATTGCAGATCGCTATATTCGTATGTGTTGCTGAAGTTCTCTTGGGGATTGCTCTCCTTGTTGGTGCATTACCTAAGCTCACCACCGTTCTAACTGTGGTGATGATGGTTTTCTTCACTTGGCTCACTTGGTACACAGCGACATGCGATCCTTTTGGGATGAAAATGATCACCGATGCTGACGGGACGGTAATGGAAATAGCAAATCAATGCGTTCTTGAATGTGGCTGTTTCGGAAATGCAATTCCCCTTACGGCCTACCAAAGCTTCCTCAAAGATCTCTTCCTCCTTATTCTAATCATTCCTATTGCGATTGCTGCTTTCCGTAATAAAATTCAGCTTAACGATCGCAATACTTCTGTGATTTTGTACACTGGTGCTCTCGTGTTGACTTTTCTCTTCGGATACATGATGTTAGACTGGATCTTTCCGGTTCTTTACTTGACATTCCTTTTACTTGCCGCTTCAATGGTTCGCCGCCGCGTTAACCACCCTAAAGTTGAGTGGATTATGGCTGCCGCAGTGGTCCTTGTTGCTGGTTTGGTCCAAATGAAAACAATTACCGATCTCCCCTTAAAAGATTACAGGCCTTATGCCATTGGAGAAAGCATTACTCAAAACCGTCTCTCGGCAGATGAAATAGGTTTAGATGCTCCTGTTTATGCTACTGAATACACTTTCAAGAATATTAGTACCGGCCTTGACTCAATCATCTTAAGTTCTGATTATTTGAAAGTATATAATGACGACTCATTTGTATCTACGTATGAAATTGTTTCATACGAAGGGGCTGAAGTAAAGATTTCTGATGGCTACGAACCCCGTATCATGGATCTTATCATGGAGAACGCCGCTGGGGATGATCTCACAGACGATGCGCTGTCTAACAAAGGCTACACTTTTTTCTATATTTCTAAAGACCTCGATGCCGTTGCTGATGCCGGTGCACCAGGTCAAGAAGAATTTAACGCTTTAGCTGAAGCCGCTCAAAAAGAAGGCATTACATTTTACGGTCTGACAAACTCAGGGGCCGATTTCAACAGCACATTTGCGACAGAAAACTCTGCTCCGTATGAGTTCCTTACATGTGATCAAATCGAGTTAAAGATTATGATCCGATCTAATCCTGGACTTGTCCTAATCAAAGAGGGCGTTGTGGTAGGGAAGTGGTCTTGGCGTGACATTCCGACGTTTTCTGAATTTGTAAATCTCCCATAAAGCACAATACGAAGTGCGATTTATACTCAAGCGACTATTGCAAGGACTTGGAGTCCTACTTGGTACACTTACGCTCGTATTCTTTATTTTTTCCTTCGTCCCTGACCCCGCACGAGAACTAGCAGGTCAAGCTGAGCGCGAATCTGTCGTCCAGGCGTTTCGGCATAAGCACGGTCTCGACCAGCCCCTACATTCTCGCTACATAAGTTTCATCTCTAATGCGATACAGGGAGATCTCGGATCGAGCTATATCACTAACAGGCCTGTTACGGACTCCGTTAAAGACGCTCTGCCAGCGACTTTGATTCTTGCCTCAGTTGCGATGTTTTTCGCCACTCTTTTTGGGATAGCGATAGGACTTACTCTGGCTTTATTTCCCAACTCTAAAATTGGAGATTTGGTTCTTTCAATTTGTGCCCTGGGCATGAGCGCTCCGAGTTTCGTTGTTGCCATTCTCGTCGCTTGGCTATTCGGTTACGTTCTGCATTCTTATACCCAATTGCCCATGACAGGTGGGATGATCATCGTAGACCCTTTTGAAGGTCCGCGTCTCGCCTGGGCACATCTAATCCTACCCGCCTTTACGCTTGGTATACGCCCCCTCGCTGTGATCATTCAGCTATCTCGCAACTCCGCCATAGAGGTTTTGTCACAACCTTACATCAGAACTGCCAAAGCCAAAGGCCTGTCCCGCTCGCGCATTTTATTTCACCACGTGCTGAGAAATTCTCTTAACCCAGTCCTTACCGCCACCAGTGGTTGGTTCGCTTCCATGCTCGCGGGAGCCGTCTTCGTTGAGTTCGTCTTCGGCTGGAAAGGTATGGGACTACTGATGTTCAACGCCCTTGAAAGGGGCGATCTGCCCATCGTAATGGGATGTACTCTCGTCATCTCAACTATTTTCGTCTTGGTCAATGTCGGAGTAGATATCCTCTATGGAATCTTAGATCCGCGCGTTGAACGCCTTTAAAAGTGTGTTGGCAGTATTGTTAAAGTACCTCTTAGTTCGAAAGCTCGCCACCCACTTAATTCCAGAAACGGCGTTCGTTAAAAAGACCTCGTCAGCTTTAAGTAGTTCCTGCGCGTGGAGGTTACACTCATAAACTTTCACGCCGAGTTCTATAGCAAGGTTGATGACTGCAGCTCTCATAACTCCTCCCACTGGGCCAGCAGATAGCTTAGGTGTATAAAGCGCGCCATCTTTTACGAGAAAAACATTAGAATACGTTGATTCAATAATTTCGCGGTCTGAATTTAAAACCAATACGTCGCTAAATTTCTTTTCCTGTGCGAAAATAGAAGCTTGAATTGAAATTTGGCAATGGAGGTTTTTAAAGTTTGAGAATTTATCAACTGTTTTAGAAAATTCTTCAAAAATCCCTATGCTTAGTCCCTTTTCATTCAGCTCAAACTTGTCAGTTACAGGTCTTTCAATTGTTGCAAGCCAACTCGCAGTGTTTGTCTGAGGTAGATATTTTCCATTTCCCGAGCGATAAATAGTCATCCGCACACGACCATAGTTCTCAAGCCCCACTGAAGCAGCGAACTTTAAGATAGACGACTCTAATTCAGGCTGATGTAAACTGTCTGGTGAGTTAAGCTTATAAGCTGCAAGACTGTCTGTTATTCTGCCAAAGTGAAGATCTAAAAGAGGAATCTTACCTTCGATGATTCTCATTGTCTCAAAAAAGCCATCGGCGTAAAGAAAGCCACGAGAATTATAGCCGTTTGGCATAGAATTAACATCAGTAACCACTCCGTCTACTAAATATTTATGCGGTTGTTGCATTGTGTAAATTTAGAAGCTATAGAGCGTTAAACGAGTAAATGCAGAAAATTTTGTAACGGTTCGTTTGTGGGTATCAGCACACCACGAACTCCAAGAGGAGAAGCGCAATCTAGATCACGCTGCTTGTCGCCCACCATCCACGATGTCTCAGGGTCAATGTTATACCTAGCAACAGCTCTTTCTATCATCATTGAACCCGGTTTGCGACTCAGAGATTTCCCAGTGATTTCGTGATGTGGGCTATAGTAGATGTCTAGAATAGGGGTGGCATTTTTTTCGCAAAGATCTTTTAAATAAGTGTGGATTTCATCGACATCTTCGTGGGTGTAAATCCCTTTAGCAATTCCACCTTGGTTTGTGATGAGGATTAAAACGAATCCACGTTCCACAAGTATTTTCAATGAATAAAGTACGGAGGGGAGTAAAGTGAATTCACTTATGTTTCGAGTGTAATCACCTGGGTCGTGGTTGATAATTCCGTCTCTGTCAAGAAAAATAGCCTTTCGGCGTGGAGGAAGTTTTCCCATAAAACAAATCTACTCTTGAACCCCTTTACTTATGTATTTTTACAGCGTGAAAAAGAACTCGGAGTATTTTATTGGTGTTGACTACTCAAAGTGGAGGCAGAAAGCTGAGGCTTCTTTAAAGGGCATGAATCTGAGCGATTTAGAAGGTGCTCGATTTGACGGTATGCCTATGCCGATGCTTGTGCCAGAGCCTGAGAGCCCTTTGGCTCTTCCTCCAAAGCATGTTTCTTTAAGATCCGATTTGGGTCATGCTTGGGAAATTGCCTCAACTTTTTCTACCAAAAAATCTTTGATGATTGGTCTTTCCCATGGAGTTGAGGGGGTAAGGACTGATGCCCATTTAGCTGACGGTAAGGCTCTTCTGGAGTTGCTCTCTGAAGTAAACCCTGAAATGGTTTCTCTGCACATAGATGGGTATGAGACTGTGGGAGCACTGCGGGCTGTGGTGAAATGGGCTGGTGAGTCACGTGAAAACATGCATGGTTCCTCCACTTGGGACCTAGGTCGTGGGCTGCCTAAATCTGACCCTTCGAAATTCCTGCGCCACGTAGAGGCTTGGAATGCTGCCTTTCCTAATTTCTCCACATGGGGCGTAGATGCTTCAGTCTGGCAAGACAGGGGGATGTTACCCCTCGATGCAATCGCTCTTTCCATACATGCTGCGAAATGGGGCATTCAGACTCTCCTTTCTTCTGGCCAAACTGTAAATGAGGCCGCCTCCCGTTGCACAATTCGCCTCGCGAGCACAACAGATATTATTTCTACCGCCGCTGCTATTCGTGGTCTAAGAGTTGCGTTTGCAACCATGATTGAAGAGCTCGGATGTGACCCCGAAACAACTCCCTTGTGGATAGAATCTCGCACAACATCTATTTACGGAGTGAGCGATATAATTGAAGACAATCTTCTTCGACACACAGTAATGGCTTACGGAGCAGTCCTTGGCGGTGCTGACGGTATTGAGGTGAGGCGCCACGATTTTATTTCCCCTTCTGAAGATGATACGGTTGCAAGCGAGCAGGCGATCCGTTGGTCTAGAAATATTCAACATATCCTTCGTGATGAAGCGATGCTTGGAAGAACGGATGATCCCATGGGGGGAAGCCAGCACTTAGAGTGTGCTACGAGATGGTACGCAACTGAGTCTCTTTCGAGATCAAAAGATATGATTTCGCTCAAAGAGTGGAACGATGCAACATTGCGGGGGCGGGGCTTGTGGCTTTCAGCTCCAGTATTTGTGCCTCAGGGATCGAGAAGGGGCGTCGAGGCTCTTTCTGAAAACCCGGAAGATTTATTTTACCTCCTCAATCATTCTCCGGTAGAGAAAACCCCTCCACATTCTACATGTAATTCATCTGACAAGCTTTACTCAAGCAAATCTCCGGTTCCTTCTGAAATTAAGACAGTAGAAACGGCTGAAGGAATAGATGTCCCCATTTCCTTTCCTACCACTAATACACCCAAGCGCTCTCACGAAATATATAAGCCAGGGCTCCCCCCATATCTTGGAGGGCCTTATCCCACCATGTATGCAAGTCGTCCTTGGACCATCCGTCAGTATGCAGGGTTTTCTACTGCTCAGGAATCTAATGCGTTTTACCGTCGAAATCTTTCTGCAGGCCAAAAAGGTTTGTCTGTTGCCTTCGACCTACCTACCCACAGAGGGTACGATAGTGACCACCCTCGAGTGACAGGTGATGTAGGGAAAGCGGGAGTTGCAATAGATAGTGTCGAGGATATGAAAATCCTCTTCGATAGTATCCCCCTCGATAAGATGTCCGTAAGTATGACGATGAACGGAGCGGTTTTACCTATCCTCGCCTTCTATATTGTTGCCGCCGAAGAACAAGGAGTGAGCCAGGAGAAATTGTCAGGAACGATCCAAAACGATATTCTTAAAGAGTTTATGGTTCGCAATACATTTATATATCCCCCCACGCCATCAATGAGGATTGTGTCGGATATTTTTAAGTACACCGCATCGAATATGCCTCGCTTTAATTCCATTAGTATTTCTGGATATCATATGCAGGAGGCCGGCGCAACTCCCGAGCTTGAACTTGCTTACACACTTGCTGATGGACTGGAGTACGTACGTACTGGAATAGAGGCAGGATTAGAAGTTGATGCATTCGCTCCTCGATTGAGTTTCTTTTGGGCCAACGGAATGCACCACACGATGGAGATTGCGAAGATGAGGGCGGCAAGAATGCTTTGGGCTGAAAAGATGACTGAATTCAACCCTACCGACCCCAGATCCTCGATGCTCAGAACCCACACCCAGACTTCTGGATGGTCACTCACAGCTCAGGACCCTTGGAACAATGTTGCACGAACCACAATCGAGGCCTTATCTGCCACCTTCGGTGGTACTCAATCTTTACACACGAACTCTTTAGACGAAGCGATCGCGTTACCTACCGATGCTTCGGCAAGAATAGCAAGAAACACGCAACTTTTATTGCAAGTAGAGGCGGGGTATACTGCTGCCGTTGATCCATGGGCTGGTAGCCGTTTGATGGAATTCCTTACAGAATCTATCGCTCGCAAAGCATCTGTACTTATGGATGAAATTGTAGAACTCGGAGGGATGTCTAAAGCGATAGAAGTTGGACTTCCTAAGCTTAGAATCGAGGAAGCTGCCGCTCGAAAACAAGCGCGAATAGATACCGGAATAGACCGTATAATTGGTGTAAACCTGTTCAAAGTGTCCGCTGAAGAAGGCGATATTGATTATTTAAATGTAGATGCCTCAGCAGTACGTGATTCCCAGCTTTCAAATCTTAAACAAATTAAATCCTCTCGCAATACAAGCGCTGTCAACGCTTCTTTACATTCTCTAAATTTAGGAGTTAAATCATCTGGCAATTTATTAGCTTTAGCTGTTGATGCTGCTCGTAATAGAGCTACCTTAGGTGAGATAAGTGATGCGTTAGAGAAGGAGTTTGGACGATTTAAACCCACTGACAGAAGGGTGAGTGGAGTATTTTCAAAAGAAATGAATAACCACAGGGATTTCAAAACTACCATAGCTCTTTCTGACAATTTCACTAAATTGGCTGGACGACGACCTCGGATTCTAGTCGCTAAAATGGGGCAGGATGGTCACGATAGAGGTGCTAAAGTCGTCGCTTCTGCTTTTGCTGATCTCGGTTTCGATGTTGACCTCGGTCCACTTTTCTCTACCCCTGAAGAGGTTGCACGTCAGGGAGTTGAAAATGATGTTCATGTCATTGGCATCTCTACTTTAGCTGCCGGTCACCTCACCTTAATCCCGGCTTTGATAGAATCTCTTGCTAACCTTAATCGCGCTGATATTTTAGTTGTAGCTGGTGGGGTTATTCCTCCTGGAGATTGCGATTCTCTTTACGATATGGGCGTAGTTGGTGTTTTTGGCCCAGGTACTACAATCACTTCTTCTGCAACTGAAATTTTAAACGTCTTAACGTCTTCATTTTCATAAACAATAAGGCATGCAACCTTTTATATTTTATGACGTCTTAAAAGCGGACTTAGACTATCTAAGCCCAAAAATTATATTTTCAAGTTTTACCTAATTGTATTGTTCTATGAATATTAAAGCGACCTTATTATCATTAATCCTCACGATGTCGATTGTTTCGATGTCTGTCATAGCTCAGAAAGCTCTAGTTAAAGGTGTTGCAGGTACTCCAGTTCCTGGTCAACTTATTGTGAAATTCGATAAGACAGTGGACATCGATGCCTTTACAAACTCATATAAAATAATTGACGGTTTTAAATCAGGTCTTACTGAAGTTGAGCAACTTTCTACTCTATCTAATATTTATTTACTTAGTTTCTATAAGCAAGGAGTAGATGTAGATAAAATCATTGATGCTTTAGCTGCAAATGATAAAGTTCAGGCGGTTCAAGTAAACCACTATGTTGAAGAAAGAGCAACAACTCCAAACGACAGTCAGTTTGGGAGCCAATGGCACCATATTCAAGCAGAAGATCACGATATTGATTCTGACGAAGCTTGGGATATCTCTACAGGAGGTTACACTGCTAACGGAGATAGAATCGTTGTTTGTATCCTTGAGGGAGGTGGTTCTGATTGGAACCACGTTGACCTTATCGACAATCACTGGGTAAATTCAGGTGAGATTGCTGGTAACGGTATCGATGATGATGGAAATGGATATATTGATGATGTTAACGGATGGAACACTACGAGTGGGAATGATGGTATTTCAACAGGAAGCCATGGAACTGCACTAAGCGGAATGATTGGAGCTACTGGAAACAACAGTTTTGGTGTTGCTGGAGTGAACTGGTCGGTGGGTCTTATGCAAGTCCAAATGGGTGGTCTCACAGAATCTAATGTGATCGCTGCTTACAGTTACCCTCACACAATGCGTAATTTGTACAACACTTCGAACGGTACTCAGGGTGCTTTCGTTGTTGCTACTAACGCTTCTTGGGGAATCGACCAGGCGAACCCTGCGAACTACCCGGTTTGGTGTGCTTACTATGACGACTTGGGAGCTGTTGGTATCCTTAACTGTGGAGCTACTGCGAATGCTCAGTATAACATTGACACTGATGGCGATATGCCTACTGGATGTAGTTCTGATTACATGGTAGCTGTTACTGCTACGAATAACCAAGATGTAAGAACTTTCTCCGCATATGGAGCCACAACGATCGATCTTGGTGCACCTGGTGAAGACGTAATGATGACCGCTGCGGGAAATAGTTACGGAACTTCTTCAGGAACTTCTTTCGCTAGCCCATGTGTTGCAGGAGCGATTGCACTTATCTACAGTGCTCCTTGTTCTGACCTAGCGACTAACGCTTTAACATCTCCTCAAGCTACAGCTGATCTTGTAAAAGGCTTTATTATGAGCGGAGTTGATCCGATTGCTCAACTTACAAATGAAACGGTATCTGGGGGACGTCTTAACGTCTTTAATTCTATAAATCTTGCTATGACTAACTGCAACCCAGACTTAGGTTGTATGGATGCTACTGCTTGTAATTATAGCCCTGATGCAATTACTGATAACGGAAACTGCCAATACAATGACCTTTGTGGAGTTTGTGGGGGTAATGACTCATCTTGTACTGGTTGTACAGACACTGCTGCTTGTAACTTTAGTGCTGGAAATACAATTGACGATGGAAGCTGTGTTTTTGGAAACGGAGTTAATATAACAGTGGGTGGTGGTTCTTGGGATACTGAAATAGGTTGGACTGTAATGCTTAATGGATCTTCTGTTGCGAACGGTAGTTCAGGGTCATCTGACCTTTGTATTGGTGATGGTTGCTATACGCTCTCTATGACTGACAGCTATGGTGATGGTTGGAACGGTGCAGTTTACACACTTACTGACGTTGCTACTGGTACGGTTATTATAACAGGATCTCTTGATACAGCTACAAATGGTAATGGAACTACGGCTGGAGAAGACTACTTTTCAATAAACTCTGATTGTGGTCTAGGTTGTATGGATGCTGCTGCTTGTAACTATGACTCTAATGCTTCTATAGACGATGGCTCTTGTAACTTCGATTGTAATGGTTGTATGGACATGACAGCTTGTAACTATGATGAGTTTGCAACGCAAGACGACGGTTCTTGTCAGGTAAATGATGTGTGTGGAGTTTGTGGAGGTGAAGGAACAACTTGTTCAGGATGTACAGACCCAGCAGCTTGTAACTATGATGCTACATCTACACAAGACGACGGTTCTTGTATTGCGCCTGATCCAGTTTACGGATGTGGTTGTGAAATTGTAACTTCAGTTGTTGCTTCTCTTGTAGGGCAGGCTAGCTCAGATCCTTCTACAGCAACTGGAGCGGGTACTTTAACGACTGTTACGATAGACCTAAACTGGGCTAACCCTCTTGCAAACGATAGTTGGCCAGCTGATATGCTTGTCCAAATCGGAGCGCCTGATGGATCTTGTCTCGAATTTGGAGGATATAATTTTGCGAGTGGTGATTGTACCAATCAAGGAGATTACTCAGTAGTCTACCCTGCGACTTGGCAGGTTGCCACATCAGAATTATACAATGCAGTGGTAGATTTATCTGGTGCTGCAGTATCAGGTGATGGCGTTTGGTCTGTAACAATTATAAACGGATATACCGAATCTACAGGTGCTGATTATGATGCCACATTTACTTTATCGGGTATATGTCCAGGTGAGTTTGTAGAAGAGTTAGGTTGTATAGACCAAGGCGCTTGCAACTATGATTCTGCAGCCAACACAGACGATGATTCTTGTGAATACACTTCTTGTTCTGGATGTGTAGACCCTATGGCATGTAATTACGATCCATCAGCATTAATTGACGATGGTTCATGTGAGATGCAGTCTTGTGCAGGTTGTATGAACGACACAGCATGTAACTATGACGCTGATGCAACAATGGATGATGGATCTTGTGAATTCGAGTCTTGCGATTGCCCAGAGGATGTCAACGGAGATGGAGTTATATCTGTAGCTGATATCCTAGTTCTTCTAGGAGAGTTTGGTTGTGTGTCTGGATGTTCAGTTGATATCAATGGGGACGATGCAACTAACGTTCAAGATATATTGCTATTACTAGCAGCGTTTGGGACTACTTGCTAATAACTGATTATTATATATAATTTAAAAAGGGACATCATTTTGGTGTCCCTTTTTGTTGCTGTATTGTTTTAGATGGTGGGTTATTCAAGTAATGCTGAGCTACTTTAATTGTACGCTTTCATAGTCGTCGAATATTTTATGAACCCCTTGTATTATTTGGCTGCTATATGATCTTATAAAAATCATCTATTTACATGTAGTCTTGATATAACTCCTCAGGAAAATGCTAACCAGTTATCTAAAGTGTAGAAAAGTGAGGCAACATGTAACCGCTGTTTAGTTCTAAAACCAGAGTGTTTGTAGAGTCATTCGTAAATATGGTATCACGCTTTTAGCTCATATACACTTGGTACCACGACTGGGTAAGTAGAAAACCTGTCGACTTAGTAAATATCTGATCTAGCCCGCGTAATTCTTACGGGCAGCCAGAACTGAAAACAGAAAGGAAGAAGAGAATGTCTCCTACAGTAACACTTCCGTCAGAATCTAGGTCTGCGATACAGTTGCCAGAACATCCGAATTCACTTAAGATCACTAAAAGGTCTGATACATTTATCCCACCGTCCCCATTCACGTCTCCTTCACAGGGATATGGTTCACATGTGCCGTCATCTATTGTAGCTGTAGGGTCGTAGTTCAAAGCATCAATATCAGTACAACCGTAAATGCCAGAGCCAGGTAGGATAGAGAATGACTTGTAGCCTGAAGGGGCGGTCATGGGCCGTCTTTGGACTTTGCCTGAGTAAGAGGCAGCCTGAACGTAATATTCTATTATACCTCCGTCTCCTGAAAGAGTAGGTATTTCACCCTCAAAGTAGCCACCTCCTATTGAAGTCATGGTTGTTGGAATGAAACTGAAAGACCCCTGGGCACGCCAGTAAATAGAGGCTAACGATATTCCGTCACGGTGTTTTATGTACGCAGAAACAGTGTGCCCGTTTGGATTACTTATCTCGTTTTCTAGAGCTTGGTAGCTAATTAACAATGGATCTTCAACACCGATTTCGTGTGTGATACAGTGTATGGCTCCTGATGCGGAGATGATGGCTTCGGGGCTATTGTCGCAGTCGATAGGCACGATGGTGTAGCCGGGGAGAAGTTCCTCGTAGATACGTAGGGCAGTGGTGTCATACTGTTCGTAGTATGTGGGAACAAGAAGGGTTTTGTTGACGAACATAGAGTTCGTGTAAGTGCAGTAATATCCACCTGAGTTGGGATATCCTCCGCCTTGTTGTGGGGGAGCTGGGATCCAATGAACTTCAAATGGAGTACCCCATTTTGTTGTATAATTCTGCAATACAGATAGGATGTTAGCTTCAATCTGTGGGCCGTCCGCAGTTCCAGTAGGATACTGTGATACGAGTAGGGTTTCTTCATCGAGCAATTTCATATGCATATCGATGTGGTGAATACCGTCGTAGGGTAGGGTCGGCATCTTTATGTAGGTGTTGATGCCCATGAAATCGTTCATGATCGCGTCGATTTCAGTGATGGTGTGGTTGGGAAACGATCCTCCCCAACCGGTGTTTCCACCAGAGTTTTCCTCTAAAATGAGATTTGAAGAAAAAGCAGTGCCGAACCCGTCACTCATATAATTCCCACCTGTCGCCATAAAATCGTATGGGGCAGAAGTTGTTGTATAGAGATCTAGTCCCAAGGCTGAAGCAACTACTGCTGGAGTGATATCGTCTGCAGGGCGAGGTCGGTTGTAGATCCAATCTACGAGGAGCCCATTGTCTACTTCGTTTCCGTAAACGGTCGTTCCACCATAATCTCTCACCCAAATTGAATTTATGTTGGTGTCAATAATCGTAATGTTGTTCATACTTACAGCACCGCCGTAGCTCGAGTTCTGTAGATAGGATTGAGTGCTAGAAGGACTCTCAGAGAGGATTATCACATGACATTCACTTACCGAGGCGGCAACGATTTGTTTTAAAATCCCTGTGTACGAAGTCCAAGACACGACAAGTGCTTGAATTTCTTCCCACTCGGCCATGGCTCTTAGATTGGCGTAAGGAGGGGGAGTCGTTGTTGCTCGTTCGGAAGCTTCGGGACGTTCATATCCACTCTGTAATGCACTTAGTTTCTCGTGTATCGTAAGGTTGTGGGGGAGAGAAGATGATGTTTGGGCTAATGAAATACAGGAAATGAGTGCAAAGGAAAGGGCGGTAAGGAGGTTTTTCATAGTGTGCTTAACAGTTGGAGCCAAATGCGGATAACATTTCTAAGACGTCGATAACGCCAACATAGTTGCTTGAGTCGATGTCTCCAATACATGGTTCTGGTTCCGCACATCCGAAGTTGGCAAGTACGATTAAGATGTCTTGAACTGTTACTGATCCGTCTCCGTTGAGGTCTTCTGGACAGGGCAGTGAGATCATGCCAGAGTTTGCAGCTAAAGGTGTGGGAGGAGTACTCGTTAGAGGCACGAAAGTCATCCATTCAGAGTATCCATCTTCGATACGACCGTAGCTCGTGTTTATAGGTAAAGCGTCAGACCAAACCACCCTGTCTATTACCCTCCACCCGAAATCATCCCAGACTATTAAAGTGAGGTCATCACCACTAGAATCAATGTGAAAAGGTGCGTGCAGTAGTCCTTGTTCAAGGTCGTTGTCAAGGTAGATTAGGCGATGATCGTCCGGTTCTACAGTGAATTCGGGAAACTTGTATTTCGTGGGGACATCTATATTGTCTGTGAGGTACATGTTTGTCACTGAAGCAGGAGATGTTGATGAGTTATAAATCTCTACCCAGTCAGGGAAACCTCCTGAGGGGTCTTGGTTGAAGCTATTATTTAGAGGCATTACCTCATTAAGAACGAAATGGGGCGATGGTAGCCAGGAAATCCATGCTCGCCCAGGAATGCAAGGGGAGTTTAAAATCGTTGGAAGGGAGACGTTATTTTCGAAAGTGGCATGTACGATCCATTCTGTTGAAGTCACACCAATCAGTGGGATGTCCACGCTCCAAAGTCCAGATGCAATTTCGCTTAGTTGGGACGTGAAGCTAGGGGAGTTGTCAGGAAATATTGTGGCGATCAGGGAGGAGGGAGAGCCATATGTCTCAGTGTATATCGTTAGGGTGTCGTTGTGGACGGGGGTTTTTGCGTAAGCCTGAATGCTTCGAAGTGGGGCAACTGGGTTTATTTGGGAAGAGATGGAAATTGCGCGCTCCTGAACATAAGGTGCGATACCTTGGTTGATGTGGCCGCCCCATGCTGTTGAGATAGAGAGCAGGAAATCGTTGTTGTCGAATCCGTAATCTAATGTTCTATATGTATCGTTGAGTGCGGCCGATGTACAAAGAGCGATGAGCTCGTTTCCTCTCACCGCCCAATCTGGGCCATTAAATCCATCCTCTAGGGCGGCATTGATAAAAGCGCCAAGCAGATCTCTGTACTCTTCAACTTCCATAAGCCGGTCGTAGAGCGGTCTGAAATCAGTGGGCGAGAAATCAAACGGGTTGGCGTTAGAATAATCACCCCACCATTGTACACCTAACGTATTGTCTACATCATACGAGAGCATCATCAGTTTTCCATCTTCGGGACGTTCGTACAGGTAATAGTTATTCATGTTCCCGAAATAGTTGTCCCAATGCCCCACTAAGATTTCAATCGCAGCAAGTTTTAGAAAAGCACTTACGTCAAAAATCTGCTCAATTTCGCACGGAAGATCCTCTGTAGAAACTTGGTGCAGGATCGTAGCGAGCTCGGCAATCGGGTTATAATCTTCGCCAGTGGGATCCCCATTCAGTCCGGTTCCACCGAATTTAAGATCGTAAACACGGGTGTCGTCCCATTCATGATTAAAGGTATAATCTTCACCATCAACCCCATTGAAACTAAGGTCCGCAGGATAGGTGCATTTCCAAAGCTTCCCAGAAGGGTTCGCAAACCTCTTTGCTAAAAAGTGTTCATCTACGTGCTCCAGATTTAAGTACAAACCTCGATATTCACCATTAACATACAGCTCCACATGACTATACCTCGGGGCGACCATCTCCTGCGCTCTCATAAACTCCCAGACCATTCTCGATCTCATGATCGACGGGTCATTGTGTTCCCCGTTTAAGTTTAATTTCTTAAGTCCGTTCCACCTACGCCCCGCCTCGAAGGTGTTCATGCTCAGTTTAAAGGACTTCTTTCCTGCACCCCTCGAGGTATTCCCTCGCAGCCTAAATCCTACATCGTACAACGTGTCCGAACCCGCAGTCGAAGTATAGATAAAAGTCGCGGGGTGTTCAACATTGCTCAGCTCATTGTCGGGGTGAAGAATGTAATCCCAATCCTCAGTTTCTAAGAAGACTTCAATTACGGCAATTTCATCTTGAAGGAAGGCTGGGCCGAACGAGGGTGATAGAAGTGGGAAAGTTTGGGCTGAATAGTGAAGCGGAAAAATTAGAACGAAGCTTAAGAAAATCAGATAACACTTATTCATTTTCACAAGATACACAGCTTACACAGTAAAGCGAGAAATTTCCTCACGCAACCCTCGGAGAAACGCTCCGGTATCCATAACCCCTTTACCGGGAGGTTGTATTCGCAAGATTTCAAGTGTAGTGTTTTCTAGATTAGGAACTGATTTTCCACACCCGACAAACAGATGTCCTTCATGTATTGATATTTCGCCTGCCGCCAATTCCCCTGAACGGTCTTGAACAACCCTAGCTTCAAGAATTTTTACAGGTGACTTCGGTGCTTCAGGGAACGTTGTAAAAGCTCCAGGGTAGGGGGCAAGGCCACGAATATGGTTGTGTAAATCGACTGCAGAGCGCAACCATGAAATCCTCCTGTCTTCCTTGAACAGTTTATGGGCATCCAGGATGTCGACATGTAATTTAGAAATAACATCTGATTGTGGAATCGCTTGCGAGACACCATCAGCTAGATCGTCTACAGTTTTTGAAAGTAAATTCTTCCCACCTTCGAGGATGCGGTCGTGGAGTGATCCAGCATTTTCATTTGGGCCTATCGGAACGACCACCCGACCGAGCATATCGCCCATGTCGATTGCTCCAGTGAGTAGGAATGTGGTAGCGCCGCTTTCTGTAGCGCCGGCCATAATAGCTCTCTGAATAGGTGCGGCTCCACGGAATTGTGGTAGCAGAGAGCCGTGTAGATTCACAGTCCCCATTTTAGGCATAGACCAAACCACCTCGGGCAACATCCTAAATGCGACCACCACTCCTAGATCAGCATTCCATCCTTTTAATATATCGAGGAATTCCTCCGAACGAAGTCGCTCAGGCTGAGCGAGGGGTAAGCCCCTCTCAATCGCAAGTGTTTTCACCTCTGATTGAGTAACAATACGCCCTCGTCCACTCTCTCGGTCAGGAGCAGTCACAACACCCACGACATCGTGCCTACCTTCCAATAAAGTCTCCAAGCAAGTCGCCGCAAATTCCGGTGTCCCTAGATATACTATTCTCAACTTTTTCATTTCTTACTCTTTCTCATCACTCAAAGATTCTAGCCCCTTCTTCCATCTGCCGTTTCTGAGCATTAGATAGCTTCCTATTCCAATTAATGTAAAGTACACCCATTCTACACGCCAAATAACCTCGATGGGCAAGTACTGCCCGTTGTTTTCAGAAGTAAGGTAGTACGCAGCGCATAAATAACTTCCTGCAGCGATTGTTTCAATTATGAAAGCACGTTTAGTTCCTCCTGCGCCCTCTAGTGTTGCTAAGAACAGAGCTGCAATAGCAAACCCGATAACGGCGATAAAAAGGGTGGAGAATGTCCGCGCCATACTTTCTATTGCGATAGGGTCATCAAAGAATATACTTGCAATAGTGTTGGGATATAGAACAAAGCCGTGTGACATAAGTAAGACGCCTGTGATGTTTAATAAACCCAGTCTTCTAACTACTAATATGAGCTCAGAATTTCGTCCAGACCCGATAAGTTGAGATATGACAGTTCGGGTGGTTTGGGCTATACCTGAAGAAACAACAAAGGCAAGCATAAATGCGTTCCTGCCTATATGAGAAATTTTCAGCTCGGTAGCACCAACTTTCTCTACGAAGAAGAAGAATGAAGTCCAAGTTCCGACAGTAATCAGAAGCTGGCCCATCAACGGTCCGGAGATCGCCCACCATGCACGAATAACCTCCCCATCGGGCCGTTTGGGTAGTTTGAAAAAACGAGGTTCTACCCTCAGCATCAGAGCAACAGCCACTAAAAGACCAGCTATTTCAGCCGTAAGCGATGCTCGAGCTGCGCCAATATGTCCCATGGCTTCAAAACCTAAGTTACCTTCAATCCAGGAGTAATCGAGGACGAGGTTAGTCAAGGCCGTTGTTAAACTTACAGCAAGTAGGAGACGAGTTTTAGCGAGTCCTGTCCAGTAAGCTGTTATGGCAAAGGTTATTCCTACAGGGATAAATCCCCAAATACGAGTTCCTAAAAACGGCTCGAAAATCCCTCGAACCTCCTCGCTCGATATCAGTCCGCCTAGTAAGCCTCGATTCAAGACCAACAAGAGACCTAGCATTGTCGCCCCAAGTCCTAAATTAATAACCCATCCCATACGTCCGGTCCGGATCTGCATGGCATCATTCCCTTCTCCGTGTCTTCTTGCAACTAAAATTTGAATTCCGGTAGCGCTCCCGTAGATGATCATCCCAAATGTCAGATACATTAGTCCTGCATTGCCCGCCCCATTGATCGCCGACTCACTAACGCGAGCAAGGAAATAATTGTCGGTAAGCAGAACTAAAAATTGTACAAACGTGCCGATGGAAATCGGCAGAGCGATTTTTAAAAGCCCTAAAGTGTCTACCCTTAATCTTCCAGGCACATGTTGGTTCATTTCTCTATGGGCATTTCCAGACCGTATCTTTTTAAGATTTCGTCGGCAAATTTTACGGATCTAAATCCCCACTGCAATCTGAGGTATTGTTTCTCGTCTTCACTGAGTCCTGCTGCTACACCTTCTTCACGCACTCTTGTGCAAACCCTGTTCATCACTACGGCAGACGCAACTGAGATGTTAAAGCTTTCGGAAAATCCATACATGGGAATCTCAACGAAATCATCTACTTCAGCCATCATTTTATCTGAGATACCTTTGAATTCAGTACCCATCACTATCGCTACAGGTTTGTCTATGGGAAGTGTGTCTGGGGTGAAGCCGCCCTCGTGAGGTGATGTGGCTACGATTCGATATCCTCCCGCGCGTAGTTTTGCAAGGCATGCTGCGTGGGGGTCTTCAGAATCCAGATGTCTGTGTAAGGTGAGCCAGCTTGAGGCCCCCTTTGAAACACTTCGGTTTTTAGACCAAGTATTGTAACTCTCCACCATATATATATCCTGAATACCCATTCCGTCAGCGCTACGCATTACGGCGCTTGCGTTGCGGCTTTGGTATACATCCTCTAAAACCATTGCTACGTGACGCGTCCTATTTGAGAGCACATGCTCAAACTTCGCCAACCTGCTCTCAGTTAAAATGGGTGTCAAAACGTCGATACACTGCTGTATTTTATTTTTAAGTTCGGACATGTAGCAAAACTAAATTGTGTAAAAATAAAAAGCCCCTCCCGAAGGAGAGGCTTTAGACATTAAGTCAAATCCGAATTAAACCACTAGGCCTGATCCTGCTTTGAACTTTACTACATTCTTTGCTTTGATCTGAATCTCAGCACCAGTTTGTGGGTTACGACCCTTACGAGCTGGACGGTGATTTACAGAGAAAGAACCGAAACCTACTAGAGATACGCGATCGCCTTTAGCGAGAGCACCTTTAGTAGCATCGAGGAAACCTTCTAGTGCACGACCTGAGTCTGCTTTTGAGATGCCTGCGCTTGCAGCCATTGCATCAACTAATTCTGCTTTGTTCATGTGAATGAATTTTTATTAAATTAAACAATATTGTTTCTTGTCAGTTGCAATGTATGACCACAATCCTAACACTGTCAAGGCTTAGAGGTGATTTACCCCTATTTTGTGAACAAACTAACACCTTTTGTTAATAAAGCCGATAAAAAACCAAGTTTTTCTAGTAAAATCGGGCTAAAAGGAGTGGGATTAGCTGTGTTTGATCTCTCGTAAAGCCCAAATTACAAGAGCAGATGCCGCAACGATCACCGCTAAAGGACCACTTTCACCAGAAACCACCCACTGACCTAGCCCTACAATTGTCGCAACAAGACCTACTGTCACATTTAAGATGCCTAAGAAGTCAGTGTCAAACTCGGGAATCCTTTCCATCCTTATAGATATAAGTACAATTAGATGTGCAAGGGCCGATGCCATCCAAGCCACTGCGTTAGGTGTTTGGTAAAGTTGAACCGCTGAAAAAAAGAATCCTATAATAAGAAGAATACTGAATATTTTATTTCTTGTAAGCATATCACAAAAGTACATTTATCTTCGCAGTCATGAGCATATTATATCGCCCCGAAATCAGATTCTCTGACATTGATAGCTACGGAATCGTTCACAACGCAAACTACCTCATCTACTTTGAGCAAAGCCGCATTCAACTCTTCAACAAAATCTCTGAAGGTTGGGATTGGAAGAAACACGGTGTCCTTGTCGCTCGTCAAGAGGTAGATTATAAACACCCGGTAAAACTTAAGGACATTTTAGAAATTGAAATTTGGATAGAGAAATTAGGCGAAAAGAGTATTACAGTTGCTTATAATGCTCATATTATTAAAACAGAAACCAAAATACTTGCAGCTTCTTCTCGCACTGTAATTGTTTGTTTTGATTTAGAGACTGGCTCGACAACACTCATTCCTAAGTCTTGGAGGAAGGCGATTGATGATGTATGTTTGTTGAAAGTGTAAAAAGTACACTTGCGTTAACTTAAGATCTAAAATGATGAAGCACTTCTACTTGTTTTTTACTTTACTGTGTTTTTCGGCAACCTTTTCAGCCCAAACGTCCACAATTGTTACTTTCTCCGTTGATATGAATGGTGAAATTGTAAGTCCTGACGGAGTTCATATTGCCGGAGGTTTCCAGGGTTGGGATGCTGCATTGACAGAACTCACTGACGACGATATGGACGGTGTTTATTCAGTCTCTGTTGATTTGGCATCTTCGACACAATTCAAATTTATAAACGGTAATGATTGGGCATTTGTTGAGGATGTACCTGAAGCTTGTCAAATCGAGGTGGGAGGTAATGATAATAGAATGTTAATTATTTCTGGAGACGATGCAACTGTAGATTATCATGTTTGTTTCGAAAGTTGTGCTGCCTGCGGGATGTCAACCGTTCGATTTAGAGTGGATATGTCGGCTGAAAATGTTAGCGCAAGTGGCGTTCATGTTGCTGGGGGATTTCAGGGTTGGAGTCCTGCTACAACTGAGCTGTTCGATCTTGATGGCGATATGATATACGAATCAATTCAATCCTTCATTCCTGACTCAACACAGTCGGTCATTTTCAAGTTTGTAAATGGCAACAGTTGGTTAGATCCCAATGAAAATCTTTCTGGATCAGATTGTGAGGATGGAAATGGAAACAGACTTTTACAGCTAGACAGCGACAACATTGTTCTTTCTGTTGCTGGAACCAGTACTCCAGTTTGTTACAACAGCTGTGGATCATGTGTTTCTCCTTCTAGTGTAACTCTCAGGGTTGATATGACTACTCAAGCAGCAGTTTCTGAAAATGGAGTGCACGTAGCTGGAAATTTTCAAGGATGGAGTGCCGGAGCGACACCACTTGATGATTCTGATGGAGATGGTATATGGGAAGTTGTATTAGAGATGGCTCCTGGCAACTACGAATTTAAGTTCATTAACGGAAACGATTGGGGAGGAAATGGCGCTGGAAACATCGACAACGAAAACCCTGCTGGAGATTGTATCACCAACGGTAACCGCACATTAGAAGTAGGAGAGGGTGCAATGGTTTATGAGGCTTGCTACAACAACTGCCCAGGAGTAGCATGTATGCCTGACCCCGATGCTGCTGATATCACATTTCGTGTGAACATGGCTGATGAGGTGACAAGTGTAGACGGAGTGTATATAATAGGTAGCTTCACTAACCCCGCTTGGCAGTCAGGATCGATTGCATTAAGCGATGCTGATGGTGATGATGTTTGGGAAATAACGACTGTTGTTTCTGGTGCATCCGAGGTTTTCTATAAGTTTACCAACGGTAACCCATTCCCAGAAGGTGAGGCGGATTACACAGTTGAGGAGTCAGGTTCTGTTGTGGGACCTGATAGCCTTGAGGTGACTTTTGAGTCTGAAGGGTGTGGAGTGCCAAACGGTTTTGGAGCTTTCAATCGCCTTCACACAAGAAGTGGTGAGGCTGAGATTTTAGACATCGTTTGTTACAACTCTTGTTCTGATTGTGGAGCTGACGGAATGATAACTGTTCATGGAGTTGATTTTAAGATTTACCCAAACCCTGCTGACAACAACGTTATTGTAAAAGTTGGTAATGACATGTATTCGGCTACAATTACAATTACCGATTCAAGAGGTCGAGTTGTTTTTCAAGTTGTCGATTCTAATTTTCAGGATCAGTTAGATGTTAATGTAAGCGACCTTACTCCAGGTATATATCAAATCACACTGACCTCATCGGATCTTTTACCCTCAGTAAAGAGATTAGTAATCCAATAAAATTATTCTGAAACTTACAAAATGAAACACTACAGTTATACCAGTTGTAGTTTTTCACTCTATATAGATTTTTTCGACAAACCTTAATCTATATTTGCGTTTTTAAGTCAAATAAATAATTATCTATATGAAGCATTTGCTATTTGTTGTTAGTTTAATCTGTTCTTTAGGAGCTCAAGCTCAGCTTACAAACATTTCAGTTGAGACCTTTATGGTCCATGATGGTACAGCTATCCCTGAACTTGCTGGTTTTACGACCTATCACGTTTATGCTAACACGACAGATGGTACCGATTTCGTTTCTTCAGTGTTCGGAGATTCTGAAAACCCAATGATTTTCTCTTCAACGGGGACAGTATTTCAGTCTGATCCTAGTTTTAACTTTGGAAATGGGCCCAATTCTGCTTTTTTCGATTTATTTCCAATTTTTGAATTTGACAGCTGGCTTACGATAGGTATGATGACTGCCGCTGATAATGGAGCTATAAATGACGTTGGAATGAGTGGTGCGTTGGACTCATTCAACACAACAGGAGGTTTTTACATTGACGACCCTATCGGTGGTGCTTGGTTCTACCCTGGGTTTCCGTGTGGTATTACTCCTGTCATTGAGTGTTCAGGTGACTTCACTGCATTTGGTGGAGCTGATAACAAGGTTCTATTAGCCCAAATCACTACAGATGGTTCTTTTACTGGTGTATTTAACGTTCAGGTTTTTGCTGGCGGAGACCAAGACAATTCATTTTACCATCATGGTGTTGGTTTCAGTACTGATCCCAATGATGTTTTCGGATGTACTAACCCAGATGCTGAAAACTACGACTCGAATTATACAGTTGATGACTTCTCTTGCGAGCTTCCTTGTACTCTTACTTTAGAGGTAGATTCATTATATAGTCCTACTTGCTATGGTGATAATGACGGCGCTTTGTTTATATCCTCTACAGGTGCTCAAGGTGCAGATGATTATTACTTTGGAGTAGATGATGAAACTGCTTCAAATTTCGGATACTTTAACAATCTAGTTGCTGGTGATTACTATGTTGAGGTTGTTGATGGTGTTGGATGTACATCTTCCGCAACGATTACAGTCCCTGAAACTGAATCAGTTACTCTTACTGCCACCTTAACAGAAGGTATATCTTGTTTCAATATGAGTGATGCTACTATTTCGGTTTCTAACGCTATGGGCGGAAGTGGCTCTTTAGAATTTTACATATTTGATTCTCTAATGACGGCTTCATCAAACATGGTGTTTCCTGACCTAGGGCCTGGAGTATATTCCGTGGTCGCGATTGATGAGAACGGATGTACCGGGATGTCTTTCGCTACATCTGTGAATAACCCTTCTGAAGTGAATGTCATGATCTTGAATTATGCGGATGCTTCTTGTGCAGAAATAGCTGACGGAGTGCTGACTTGCGCTGCTTGGGGCGGAGCGGCTCCTGAGACTTTAATTTTATCTCTTGATGGAGTGTCTGGTTTAATCAGTCCTATTTCTGTTACTGCTGGAACTTATAATGTAGTTGCAACTGATGTAAATGGTTGTACCGGAACTAGTGATGCGCAAGTTGTTGGTCCTGATGTAATTTCCATTAATTCTTCTTCTAGCCCTGTTGCTTGTACAGATGATACTAACGGATCCATTTCATGGAATCCAGATGGTGGAGCTGGAGACTTTACAGTAGATGTTGACAGCACTAGCGTTAGTGGTACGACATTGATGGATCTAGCTCCAGGTGTTTACAATATTGTTGTAACAGATGGTAATGGTTGTATGAATAACCAAGAAGTTGAGGTTATGGATGCAACGCCTATAGCAACAGCTTCTGAATCAACTGCAGCTTCTTGTAATGGAGTGTCAGATGGTCAAGTAGTTGTAAGTGCAACAGGAGGCGCAGGTTCTTTCCAGTACAGTGATAACGGCAACAACTTTTTTGCAATTTCTGAATTCGATGATCTTTCTAGTGGTGACTATATTTTCTATGCTCAAGATGAGAATGGATGTATTGCTGAAGTCGAAGCTTCTGTTACCGAGCCTGAAGCAATCATAATTACAGGAATAGCTTCTGAGGGTGAGGATACTGGAAATGCTGTAATTAATATTAGTGTTACAGGTGGAACTCCAGGTTACTCTTATGAGTGGACTGGTCCCGGAGTTGAAGGTGTAACAACATCAGACCTTGAAGGTGTGAGTACTGGAACATATGTTGTCGAGGTTACTGATTCAGCAGGCTGTTCAATGTCAACTACTTTCAATGTTATCACAAGCTTGAATGAACTTGAAGGTGGTGTAGATGCGATGGTTTACCCTAATCCAAGTTCTGGTCTATTCAACATATCTTGGACTGGGTTTACAGAAGGATATGTTGACTTCACTGTTATCGATGCTCTTGGTCGCCAGGTGACCTCAGGTGTTTGGTTATCAACGGACTCTTCTTTTGATACAGTTCTTGATCTTAACAATCTCGATAATGGTCTTTACCGTTTAACCGTTATCGCTAATGGGATTCCTTCTTCAATCCAATTGATGAAAGCTAATTAATTAAAGAATTGAGTGATTTAGAAAAGGGAGGCCTAGGCTTCCCTTTTTTTAGGCCTTGTTTTTTTTGCTTTACAGAAAGGCTGTCCCAAAAGGAAAAGAAATAAATATTTACTCTTGTTCTTATCAGGTTTGAGATTATATCCAAGTATCTGGTATGTGATAATGTGGTTTTTTTTAATTTATGATTTTGATTTAGCTTTAAGATGTTAATATTTTATTGTGAACTTTAAATCAATAGCAATGAAAAAAGCTTCTTAGATTAAGTACCTTGCTTTTTGAAAATCATTATATTAATCACTACCATGAGATTATTTACACAATTAACTTCTTTAGTTTTCCTTTTGCTGAGTTTTACGATGCATGCTCAGGATCCTTACAATTTAACCATAGAGTCGAGTGAGTCAACTGTAACAACAGGTACTACATATCGTTTCTATGTGAATATGGCTGATCCAACTGATAGGGTTAGTGCGGTTTTTGGGCATGACCTTTTGCCCCTTACAATATCTGCTCCTGCAGGAATTTTTAACTCGGCTTATAATGCAAGCTGGAGCGCATCTGGAATAAACCCTGCTTTTCTCGCCGTTTTCCCAGACATGGCTGCAGATTCTTATGCTACAATTGGACTAGATGGTCCAGCAGGTAGTTCTGGTGTCGATGGTTCAGCTGATCCGTCTTTAGTTCAAGATGTTAGCCAGCCATTTTCTCCTTTTTTTATTGATGATGCTAGCACAATTTTAGAAATAAACACAATTGTAGGTGCCGCTGTTTACATTCTTAACACTGATGCAAATGGTCTTCCTGATGAGAACATGAGGGTGCTGATCATGCAGATTACCACTACGGGAAGTCTAAGTGGAACGCTTAATTATCAAGTTTTCCCTTTGGGTAATGGTGTTGATGATGCTTTAAATGTTACTGCTATCTTCTCTGAAGGTGGTAGTGAAGTTGTAGGTTGTACTATAGCAGTTGCCTGTAACTACAATCCTGACGCTACGATTAATGATGGCTCTTGTGATTTCACAAGCTGCTTTGAATATGGTTGCCTGAATGCATTCGCTTGTAACTATGACCCTGATGTAGATTTTGGGGACGATAGTTGCATCTATGCTAACCCTCCTTATGATTGTGATGGTAATTGTGTTGTAGACACTGATGGCGATGGGGTTTGTGATGTTAATGAAACTTACGGTTGTACAGATGTTACAGCCTGTAACTACGACAATACGGCTACTGAAGACGCTAATTGCAACTATGCTGATGCTCCTTACGACTGTTTTGGTGCATGTGTTAATGATGCTGATGCAAATGGTATTTGTGATGAATTCGAGGGTCCTGGTTGTACAGATGTGACTGCTTGTAATTTTAATCCAACCGCGACTGTAGATGATGGAAGTTGTGTGGGGGAAGCTTATGGTTTAGATGTTGATGTTGTCATGGAACACACTGTGGGTGATCTTGCTGGGCAAACTACCTATAGATTGTATGTTACGACTCCAAACACAGATGATTTTTTATCTGCTGTTTATGGTCAAGATGTTGAAGGACCATTAAATTTGAGTACTACGACAAGTTTTTACCAGCATACTAGTGGTGATGTTTTAGGTTCTTCAATGGAACCTACTTTCTATGAGTTTTTTCCTGAGTTAGAGTATGACAGTTGGGTGACTATAGGTTTAGATCAGGGTGCTGAGGCAGGTGAGTCAATACCTTCAATAATCGAGAGTCCAAACTTCTCTTGGGTTTCTCAATTCGAGGCTGGTGGTAATTTAGAAATTAACGATGCAGTTGGTGGCTCTTGGTTTGTTCTAGACCCAGCAACGACTTCAAATGCTATCTCTGGTGAGGATCAAAGAATATTAGTTGCTCAATTAACTACTGATGGGACTCCTTCAGGTGCGATTTGGGTACAGATGTATAACCACAGTGATAACACAGATGTTACGCGTGTAGAGTTAACATTCGATGGTACTACTGGTACAGTCGCTCCTTCTTGTGGTTGTCTTGATGCTACAGCTTGTAACTACGACGCGACTGCAACAGATGATGATGGAAGTTGTATTTTAATTGCTGAAGGCGATTGTGACTGTGCAGGTAACGTTCTTGATGAGTGTGGAACTTGTGGTGGCGATGGTATTGCTGTTGGGACATGTGACTGTGACGGAAATGTTCTAGACGCTTTAGGTGTTTGTGGTGGTACTTGTTCTGCAGATGCTGATGGTAACGGAGTATGTGATAATACTGAGATTTACGGATGTATGGATTCTACAGCTTGTAACTACGATATGGCTGCTACTCAAGATGATGGTTCTTGTGGTGAACTTGATGCATGCGGAGTGTGTTTAGGCGATGATAGTTCTTGTGCGGGATGTACTGATATGGCAGCCTGTAACTATGACCCAACAGCAACTTTAGACGATGGAACAAATTGTGTTTTGGCTGAGGAGTTTCTAGATTGTGATGGAAACTGTTTAAATGACAGTAACGGAGATGGTGTGTGTGACGAACAAGAGCTTGAAGGTTGTACTATAGAAGAGGCTTGTAACTACAATCCTGACGCTACGATTAATGACGACAGTTGTGATTTCACATCTTGCTTAGTTTATGGTTGTATGGATACTTTAGCTTGTAATTACGATCCTGCTGCTGATTACGAAGATGGGACTTGTGTTTATGCAATTGCTCCTTACGATTGTGATGGTGTGTGTGTAATAGATACAGATGGCGATGGAGTTTGTGACGTTGATGAAACTTTTGGTTGTACAGATGCTACAGCTTGTAACTACGATATGGCTGCTACGGAAGATGATGGTTCTTGTACTTTCGATGACGCTTTAGGTGTTTGTGACGGTCCATGTCTTTCAGATGCTGATGGTAACGGAGTATGTGATGATGTTGACGTTGCAGGATGTATGGATTCTACAGCTTGTAACTACGATATGGCTGCTACTCAAGATGATGGTTCTTGTGGTGTGCTTGATGCATGTGGTGTGTGTTTAGGAGATGACAGTTCTTGTTCTGGATGTACAGATATGGCTGCCTGTAACTATGATTCCACTGCAACTTTAGACGATGGAACAAATTGTGTTTTTGCTGAGGAGTTTCTAGATTGTGATGGAGTCTGCTTGAATGACAATGACGGAGATGGAGTGTGTGACGAACTAGAAGTTGTAGGTTGTACAGATGACGGTGCCTGTAATTATGATGCAACTGCTACAGATTCGGATGACTCTTGCGATTATAGTTGCTTAGGATGTACAGATATGGTTGCAACAAACTACGACGCTGATGCCATTATGGATGATGGCTCTTGCTGCTACCTCGTTCTATCGTTGTCTGGAACTGATGCCGATTGCTTCGGTGGAGAAGGTATGATTACAGCTACAGTTACTGGTGCAGAAGGAACGGTTACTTACACCTTAGGTGTGGAATCAAATGAAACAGGAGAATTCACAGTATTTGCAGGAACGTATACTGTTACTGCTTCAGATGTCAATGATAATATGTGTACTTCAACTATGGAAGTGGTTGTAGGAGAAGGAACTGAAATAGTTGTCACTGCTTCAGCTACCGATGAATCAGCTGGGGAACTCGGTGTTGGTACAGCAACGGCTACTGGAGGTTCTGGTGACTATACGTTTGTTTGGTATGATTCTGACCTAAACGAAGTAGATGCATCTGCTCTTGCTGCTGGCGATTATACTGTTCAAGCTACGGATTCAAATGTTTGTATAGGTGAAGCAAATATTACGATCAACTTTAACGGTATTTACGATATAGATCCTCTTGCTTTCGGTCTTTTCCCGAATCCGACCAATGGAGCGATCACTTTACAGGTTAGTACAGATATGCATGATGTAAACATGCAGGTGTTTGACGCTACAGGTAGAGTTGTATTTACTCAAAGTAATTTGATTGTTCAAGGTTCTATAAGCCTTGATCTCTCAAATCTGTCAACTGGAACATACTCGATGATGCTTAGTAATAACAATGGAGTGTCTGTTCGTAGACTCTCTATCCAGCATTAATTCTCTTGAGGCACGTTCCTCTACAGTGATTATAAGAAAATAAAAAAAAAGCTCAGGCCATTTAGGTCTGAGCTTTTTTCTTGGACAAGAATTTTCTTGAATTTGTTTTAGGAAACCAAGTTATTTATTAAATGCCTGGATTGCCTCTCTTGTAAAGTCACTTAAGACCAAGCGGCCGGATATTGCAGCACGTTCCTTGAGAAGTGTGTCCCACCCCTCAGTGCCTGACCAAAGGACTTTCTTTAATTCAGACATTGCTTCAGGAGAGCTTGAAGCAAGTTGTTTAGCTAATGAATCAATCGCATCATCCATTTCTTCGGAAGAGTTAAAGACTTCCGAATAGAGACCGTATTGTGCTGCCCAGTTCGCTGTTTTCCAAGACGAGGCGTCTATAGTAAGTTGAGAAAAACCTGATGTCCCAAGCTTGCGTTCAACAGCTGGGCCCACTACAAAGGGGCCAATGCCTATCGCAAGCTCAGATAGTTTTATAGAAGCGAATCTTGTAGCGAAACAATGGTCGACGGCTGCTGCAAGTCCAACACCGCCACCTACGGCTTTTCCTTGGACTCTACCTATAACGAATTTAGGACAAGTTCTAATTGCATTTATGACGTTGGCAAATCCACTAAAGAATTTAAGGCCTTCAGTTTCATTGCTAATGGCCAATAATTCATCAAAGCTAGCTCCAGCACAGAATGCTCTATCTCCCTCAGATTTTAGAATAATTACACGCACATTGAGGTCCTCACCAGCATTGTGGATAGCATCGGAAAGTTTACTTAGAATATTGCCAGGTAAGCTATTAGAAGCAGGATGAAAAAACGTGATAGTGGAAATGCCATTGTTCACTTCTGACTTAACAAAAGCATCACTTAATGTATCCCCTGAAGCACCCATTATGATCTGTCTGTCAGAGCAACAAAATCTCTCGCGTTAGCTCCTTGGTAAACCTGACGAGGTCTACCAATAGGTTCCGACTGTTCAGTCATCTCTTTCCATTGTCCAATCCATCCTGGTAAACGGCCTAAAGCAAACATGACTGTGAACATGTCAGTTGGTATACCTAAAGCACGGTAAATTATCCCAGAGTAGAAATCTACATTAGGATAGAGCCCTCTCTGCACGAAATATTCATCATTCAGAGCTACTTGTTCTAATTCTTTAGCGATATCTAAAATGGGGTCGCTTACTCCAAGAGCTTCAAGGACCTCATCAGCAGCTACTTTAATAATTGTAGCACGTGGGTCGAAGTTCTTATAAACTCGATGACCAAATCCCATTAAGCGGAAACTGTCATTTTTATCTTTTGCTTTGTCTATCCATTTCTGGAGACCTCCACCATCTTGACGAATCTGCTCTAACATCTCGATGACGGCCTGGTTAGCACCACCGTGAAGGGGCCCCCAAAGAGCGGCTATTCCAGCAGAAACAGAAGAATATAGATTGGCTTGAGATGATCCCACAACACGTACTGTAGCCGTTGAGCAGTTCTGCTCGTGGTCTGCATGAAGGATGAGCAATTTGTTCAGTGCACGCTCCACAACGTCATTCACCTTGTAATCCTCAGTAGGGAGTCCAAACATCATCTGAAGGAAATTCCCACAGTAACTCTGGTCATTGCGAGGATACATTGTAGGAAGACCCTTGTTGTGCTTGTACGCTTGAGCGGCGAGAGTAGGAAGTTTCGCGATTAATCGGTGTATTGTCTTTTCAATATCTGTGACCGATCTATTTGCGCTTTGAGATTCAGGGTAAAATGTTGATAGACTAGCGATCATAGAAGACAACATCCCCATAGGGTGAGCACCTTGAGGAAAAGCGTCGAAAAAACGCTTCATGTTTTCATGAACAAGAGTGTGATGAGTGATTGACTCATCAAAATATGTCAATTCATCATTGTTCGGGAGTTCGCCGTACACAAGTAAGTATGCAACCTCTAGGAAAGTAGCGTTTTCAGCAAGCTCTTCAATGCTATATCCTCGGTACCGTAGGATGCCATTTTCACCATCTAAATAGGTGATGGAACTTTGGGTGGAACCGGTGTTCTTAAATCCAGGATCAATCGTGATGTAACCTGTGGTAGCACGTAGCGTGCTTATGTCAATAGCTTTCTCGTTTTCAGTACCAGTAATAACCGGGAGTTCAATTTCCTTTCCGTCAAGGATTAATTTTACTGTTTCACTCATTTTATCGCTATTTATTTTTTACAGGGGTGTGCCAAAGATTTCAATTTCCACTTAAAATAGCGGGATGCAAATATAACGAAATCAACAGTCTAAATGCAACGACTGAAATAACGAGAGATTGTTACCATGTGCCCACAAAATCGGAAGAGTATTTATCCCACATAGGCTGCATTTTTTCTTGTGGGGTATCACTCTTAAAAACATCATTAAAAAATGTCAATAAAACCTGAAGTTGTTGAGGTTGCTTGTATCCGGAAATAGGTGCTATAACCTTCAAATCTTCATCGAAATAAACAATAGTAGGATACGCTGAAACCTTTAAGGCGCTAGATAGTTGGTGTACTCCATTACGTCCTTTGCTATTGGGATTGTAGTTGGGGTTGCTGTAAACCGTTCCCTGATACGTTACAGGGTCAGAGCTTTCAGCGTCAAATTTCACACAATAGTAATTTTTATTTACGTATTCGATCAAATTCTTATTTGTAAATGTATTTGCCATCATCATCTTACAAGGACCACACCATTTGGTGTAAACATCCATCATGACTTTGCGTGGCTCATCTTTTAGGGCTTCGGTCACCTCTTCAATTGTCATCCAATTTATTTCGGCTTCCTGAGCATTAAATTCTAAGTTAGAAGACCAAACCAGTACTATCGCAGCAATTAAAAGACGCATCATTAATTATTTTTTATGAAGGTGCAATTTACAAAATAAAAAATATGTGAGATGTTAATTACATTCATAGTTGTATTTTGCGCAGTAATTAAAAATTAAGCAACATGTCTTCAACATCAATCCCGGCTCACCAGAAAGAATTGTTTGGTCACCCAGTAGGTCTTTACGTTTTGTTTTTCACAGAAATGTGGGAGCGATTTTCATACTATGGAATGCGTGCTATCCTTGTTTTGTACTTGATTACGGAGACTAAAGATGTTAACCCCGGATTAGGTTGGACTGATGGTGATGCACTTGCTCTTTATGGTTGGTACACAATGATGGTATATGTCATGTCTGTTCCAGGTGGATATATAGCAGATAAGTTTTTAGGTCAAAAAAGATCTGTCCTCATTGGTGGTATCCTTCTTCTAATTGGTCACAGTACGCTTGCGATTGAGCAAATGTGGGCTTTTTATACCGGTCTGGTATTTATTGTATTGGGAGTTGGTATGTTAAAGCCGAACATCTCCACGATGGTTGGTGGACTTTATAAGCAAGGTGATATCCGAAGAGATAAAGGGTTTACCATCTTCTACATAGGAATTAATGTAGGTGCTTTTATATCGGCTTTGACAGTTGGATATGTCGGTGAGGTTTATGGATGGCACTACGGATTCGGGCTCGCTGGAATAGGAATGGGTTTAGGTGTGTTGCAGTATATGTTTGGTCTTAAGTACCTCAGTCAAGTGGGTAACTATTTAGGAGATTCTAAAGACAACAAAGAGGTGATGAAAGCTCCGCTTACTAAAGTAGAGAAGGACAGAGTTGTCGTTCTTTTAATCTCATTCCTTTTAGTGATCGTGTTCTGGGGAGCCTTTGAACAGGCTGGAGGTTTAATGAACATTTACACATTGGAGAATACAGATAGGTTTTTGGGTAATTGGCAAGTGCCTGCTTCTTGGTTCCAGTCTATCAATGCTATGTTCATCATTTTCTTCGGAACAACAGTTGCATTGTTTTGGGCGAATAGAAAATTAAAAGACAAGGTTTCGACGTCTCTTTTTAAGATGATTGTAGGATTAATCATTATGGGCGTTGGGTTTTTCTTTATGTCTGGAGCAACTGCTCAGTATGAGTCTACGGGTAGTTCAGCAATGTACTGGTTGGTGTTTGCATACCTATTTCATACGATAGGTGAGCTATGCTTATCTCCTGTAGCATTGTCATTCGTAACAAAACTAGCTCCAGTAAAATACGCTTCTATCATGATGGGTATCTACTTTGCGATGACAGGATTTGGCAGTAAGCTAGCTGGTCTATTGGGCGAGTGGTCTTCAAGTCTAGGTGCCTTTACTATATTTACGGGTATTGCTCTAACAAGTGTAGGTTTAGGTGTTGTCGTTTTAATGCTAAGACCAAAGCTTGAGGCATTGACTCACGGCGCAGAAGATGAAGAGACTGTAGTGAGTTAAAGAATAACTGAAATAAAAACAATCGGGGTGACTTTGCAATAGCAATGTCACCCCGATTTCGTTTTAATCAACTTTGTTCAGAAAGCCTTAGAAGTTTTCCTTTACGAAATCCATCATCATATTGAAAAGATGTATTCGCGTATTTCCACCGTATATACCGTGGTTGCGATCTGGGTAAGCAAAGAAGTCGAAATCTTTATTTGCATCCACTAAAGCGTTCACCATCTCCATAGAGTTTTGGAAGTGGACGTTGTCATCACCTGATCCGTGAACCAGTAAAAGGGCTCCTTCAAGTTTCTCAGCGTGGTTTACCGGGCTGTTGTCTTCGTAACCGCTCTTATTCTCTTGAGGGGTTTGCATAAATCTCTCCGTGTAAATGCTGTCATAGTATTTCCAGTTTGTGACTGGAGCAACTGAGATTCCAGCGCTATACACATCAGCACCTTTTGTCATACAAAGGAGCGTCATAAATCCTCCGTAACTCCATCCCTGAATCCCTATTCTATCAGCATCAATGTGTTCTTGGTCGCCCAAGTATTTAGCGAAATCTATAAAGTCCTCAGTCTCTAATTTACCTAATTCTTTATATGTGCTGTGCTCAAACTGGCGTCCTCTAAGAGGAGTCCCTCTAGGATCTACAGACACCACGATATATCCTTCTTGAGCCAAGTATTGATACCACATCAGGTTTGATCCGCCCCAACTGTCCTTAACTGTGTTCACTCCTGGTCCGCCATAAATTGCTACATAAACAGGGTATTCTTTGTTAGCGTCGAAACCAGGAGGCAGAATCTCCCAACAATTCAACTCAGTTCCAGTAGAGTTCGTGAAAGAAAAGAACTCTTTTGGAGAGTAGTCGTATTCGCTGAGCGTGTTCTTGAGTTCTTCATTGCTTTTAAGCGTTCTAACAACTTGGCCTTTTCTGTCTCTTAATGTATACACTGGCGGGGTGTTGGCATCGCTGTGGTTGTGTATTCTATACGAGAAGTTGGCAGAAAAGTCTGCGCTGTGATGGCCTGGCGTATCGTCTAAAGTAATAATATTCCCATCAAAATCAACTGAGTGCAGGTGTTGTTGCGTAGGCCCTTTCATAGAAGAGCTGAAGTAAATTTTCTTTTTAGATTCGTCGTATCCTTTGAATTCAACAACGTCCCATTCTCCTTTCGTTAATTGCTGCACATTTCCCTTATAGTCAAATTTGTAGATGTGGTTAAACCCATCTCTTTCACTAGTCCAAAGAAAAGACGTGCCATCTTTTAAGAAGATTAGATTGTCGTGGATATCGATATATGTTCTTGTGGTCTCCTTAAAAATTTCTTTACTTCCTATGCGGTTGTTTGGGAATTCACCCTCTGTAAGGTAGAAGCGCAGATCATTTTGGTGTCGGTTCATCGTTAAGATGCATAGCTGCTCAGCGTCTTCAGTCCAAAAGAACCGTGGTAAGTAATGCGCACTCTTATTTATAGCTACTTCGTGATTAATCCCGGTCTTTAACACGTGGATGTACACCTGTACATCACTGTTTACTTCCCCCGCTTTAGGGTACTTGAAAGTATTGAGTTCAGGGTATAGTCCACCGTACATTGGCATGTTCATCTCTTTCACGGCGCTTTCATTAAACCTGTAATAAGCGAGTCTCTCACCATCAGGCGACCACTTCATTCCGTTGTCATCACCGAATTCCTCTTCGTATACCCAGTCGGTAGCCCCGTTTATAATGCTGTTCGCGAGTCCGTCATTTGTGACTTGGGTTTCAGTTCCGTCGATCAGGTTAGCGATAAAGACATTGTTGTTTCTTACAAATGCGACTTTGTCAGCAGAAGGAGAGAAGGCCGCAAGGCGTTGTTGGCCTTTTGAGAAATCGGTTAATGGCTTAGCAAGTTCTTTTGATTGCGTATCGTAGATGTAGAAATCTGCGTAAAACGAATGTCTATAGAGCTGGTTCGTGTTTGTTGTGAGAAGGACAAATCTCTCGTCAGCACTGAAAAAATAGTCGGTAATGTATTCACGGGCATCTTCAAAAGCTTGAAGCGAAGTGACGATGGTTTTTACCTTTTTTCCGGATTTGTATGAATACTTAACGATTGATGACCCTTCATCTTCATCAAAGTCACTGGTCGTGTAATGGGTGCCGCTTGCCATAGATCTTACACCCCAAACGCCTTCTGATCGAAATTCTCCGCTCCAGATTTTTTCGTTTGAGAAGGTTTGGGCTGAAGAAGAAAAGCACAAAAGAAACGTGCTTAAAACTAAAGATAATGTGACTGTCTTTGAAAAATGTTTGTGCATCTGAAATATCATATTAATTGGGGGTTACTTTTGACAGCGTACAAGATAGTAAATCGATAACGTCTAAGAGCAATGCTTAAGAATTATAGAGATATTTTTCACAATATTTTACCTCCAGAAAGATTGCATTTTGATGGTGAGGCCATGGAGTTTCATTCAAAAGATGAAACAGAAGACTTGCATTATAGACCTGGAGTAGTAGCGGAGCCTGAAACTACAATGGAGGTCTCTTCATTAATGCGAGTGGCTTACGAGCATGAAGTACCAGTTACAGCAGGTGGTGCAAGGACTGGGCTAAGTGGTGGGGCACTTGCAATTAAGGGTGGCCTTGTTTTGTCACTGAGGAGAATGAATCAAATTTTACTTATCGATGAGGTCAACCACCAGGTGATTGTTGAACCCGGTGTTATCACGGAAGTTCTCCAAAATGCGGTTTCCGAGAAAGGTCTTTTTTACGCTGTTGACCCGGCTTCTAAAGGTACATGCACAATAGGAGGGAATATAGCAGTGAATAGTGGTGGTCCAAGAGCTGTAAAGTATGGGGTTACCAAGGATTGGGTTTTAAACTTAGAGGTGGTGCTTCCTGACGGGCGAGTTATAGAAACAGGTGCAAACACCTTAAAAAACAGTACGGGATATAATATCACGGGGCTTATTGTTGGAAGTGAGGGGACACTGGGTGTGGTCACAAGAGCTACTCTTAAGCTGCTACCTTTGCCTCGGTTTCAGGCTCTCATGCTTGTCCCATTTACAAGTGTAAGTAACGCATGCACGACCGTGTCTGAAGTTTTCAGAGCTGGAGCAATGCCTAGTGCAATTGAATTTATGGAGCGGGATGCTGTGGTTTTAACACAGGAATTTACTGGAAATAAAGAGATCTCGGTAGATCCCTCCGATCAGGCATATTTACTGATTGAGGTAGATGGGTTTGATGAGTCTGAGATTATGCCTCAGTGCGAAAGGATACTTTCCGTTCTCGAGAAAAATGGCGCGGGGGAAGTATTGTTTGCTCAGTCTGATTCGGAGAAGGAGAAGCTTTGGTTTTTAAGACGCAGGGTAGGAGAGGCGGTAAAGGCGACGAGTGTTTATAAGGAAGAAGATACTGTTGTTCCACGCGGGATGTTGCCTGATCTGATGGTGGCGGTGAAGTCAATCGGCGAGAAATATGGATTTAGGTCGATTTGTTATGGTCACGCTGGTGATGGAAATCTGCACATCAATATCTTAAGGGACGATTTAAGTGATCAGGTTTGGTCTGTAGATTTGAATAAGGCTATCAGGGAGTTGTTTGATATAGTTGTTAGTATGGGCGGTACTTTAAGTGGTGAACATGGTATAGGTTTAGTCCAAAAGGACTTTATGGACATCGCTTTCTCCTTGGACGAATTGTCTGTTTTAAAGATGATAAAAGACGGATTTGATCCCAAAGGAATAATGAATCCAGGAAAAATATTTCCAAACTCATGAATGTGAATATTCTGATTTTCATGGACGTCAAAAGTGTGACTTGTAGTACTAACTTTCATTTTTAAATTAAGCAATATATAAGATGGCTCAAGATTTATTGAAAGGGAAAAAAGGAATAATTTTCGGTGCGTTGAACGAAATGTCAATTGCATGGAAAGTTGCTGAGCAAGCTGTTGCTCAGGGAGCGGAAATTGTGCTTACTAATGCGCCTATTGCTATGCGCATGGGGACAATAAATGAGCTCGCTGCAAAATGTAACAACTGCCCTATCATACCTGCGGACGCAACCAGTGAAGAAGATATTCAGAAATTGTTCGAAGGAGCTATGGAGCATTTCGGTGGAAAAATTGACTTTGTTTTGCACAGCATAGGGATGAGTCCTAATGTTCGCAAAGGCCGTCACTATACCGATTTAAACTATAAATTTTTACAAACGACTCTGGACGTCAGTGCGATTTCTCTTCACAAGACTCTTGCAACAGCTAAAAAGCTTGATGCGCTCAATGATTGGGGGTCAGTAGTAGCACTCACATATATAGCAGCCCAAAGAACTTTCCCTGACTACGGAGATATGGCTGACGCAAAATCGTTACTTGAAAGTATCACCCGAAGTTTTGGATATCACTATGGAATTGCGAATAAAGTTAGAATCAACACAATTTCTCAATCTCCTACCATGACTACTGCGGGTTCAGGTGTAAAAGGATTCGATGAATTCATGGCGTACTCTGAATCAATGTCTCCACTTGGCAATGCTGATGCCTTAGCATGTGCCGACTATTGCATCACGATGTTCAGTGATCTAACTCGATATGTCACAATGCAGAACTTGTTCCACGATGGAGGGTTCTCTAATACAGGCGTCAGTATGGAAGTTATCTCAAAGTTCGCTTCCGAAGAAAAGTAAATGCTTATAAAGAAGTGAATTCTTTGCGGCCTACTTTCAGAGTGATCAGATCTTTTTCCAACTCCCAACCTCTGGCTGGGCAATATTCTCGACCGTAAAAGATGATCTGTAGATGAAGTTTATTCCACTTGTCCTGTGGAAATAGCCTCTTGGCATCTTTCTCTGTTACAACCACGTTTTTTCCAGTCGTGAGCCCCCATCTGTACATCAGTCGATGTATATGTGTGTCCACAGGGAATGCTGCTACCCCAAACGCTTGTGCCATGACCACCGAAGCAGTTTTATGACCCACACCCGGAAGCTCTTCTAAATCCTCAAAGCTTTGAGGAACTTTGCCCGCATGCTTCTCAACTAAAATCTCTGAGAGCCTATGAATAGCAGCAGATTTACGTGGTGATAATCCACAAGGCTTTATAATCTCACGAATTTGCTTTACATCTTGCATCATCATATCTTCTGGAGTAGAAGCAAGTTTAAAAAGTGCAGGTGTAACAGTATTCACCCTCTTATCTGTACACTGGGCTGAAAGTAAAACGGCAATTAGCAGAGTATAAGCATCAGTATGGTCAAGTGGAACGGGAGTCTTAGGGTACAAACGCTCGAGCTCATTCATGATAAATAAAACTTTCTCAGACTTATTCATGTATCTCAATGCTTTAATCAGCTTGGACTTCGGTCCCGGCTGAGTGACTTGTGAAAATAAAGTTCTCTTCACATTTTTTGACGTGTAGATCAACTACATTTTCCTGATCGTCATAAACTTCAAAGAACATATTGACACTTATTGAATAATTCGAATTGTACACTTCAAAGGGGGCGGATTCTAAATACAAATAACAAATATCGTAATCGTATTCAAACCCTATGTATTTGAAATTGACATTTCGTGATCCATTTTCATATCGAATATGGTCTAGCAGATAGTCTGCCACCAAGGAGTCAGTTTGCTCGTGCTGGTTTTTAGCTCCGATTTCAAGGTCTAGCCCCACATGTGATCTCTCAATTGCAAGTTCAAGATCGTCCGTAAAGACATTCATGACTACCTGGAGAGTCTGAGTCTCCTCGTTGTAGTCCATTGTTGATTTGGTAAAGTGTATATCATGGGTAGAACTTGCAATAAACATGCATATAAGTAGTACTCTAATCATGTGTTAAAGGTATATATTTATGGCATGGAGGCAATGGATATTTTCGCGGATGATAGAGCAAGTGAATTGCTTGTAAGATTAAAAGACTCTGAAAGAATAATTCTAACTGGCCACAGAGGTCCGGATGGAGATGCCGTAGGCTCTACTTTAGCCCTTTGGAATCACTTTAAAGAACAAGGGATTAAGTCAACCGTTGTTTTTCCAGATGCCTACCCGAAATTTATCCACTGGATGAATGGACATGATGAAATTGTCCTTCACTCTGAGCAGCCTGAGCTCGCGGAGGAGCTCGTAAAGAAGGCTCAGGTTCTCTTCATTCAGGATTACAACGATCCTTCTCGAGTTGGCGATTTACAGAATGCCGTTGAAAATACAGGGGCATTCACTGTAATGATCGATCATCACCAAAGACCAACTGACTTTGTAGATATGATGTTTTCAGATGAGAAAAGCTGTTCTACATGTGAAATGATTTATAGATTAATCGAGCGTTGGGGCGAGGCAAACAAGCTCTCCGTAAATACTGCATCTTGTATTTACTGTGGGATAATGACTGACAGTGGGTCTTTCAGATTCCCCTCGGTTTCTTCTCGCACTCATCTTATCGCTGCTGCATTAATCGAGACGGGTATGGATCATTCATCCATTCACTCCAGAGTTTATGACACAAGTCGTGAGGGTAAGCTTAAGCTTGTGGGGTATGCTTTGAGTGAAAAGCTTCAAGTGTTCCCTGAATATCACGCTGCTATTATTTCATTATCTTTAGCTGAGCTAGAGAAATTTGGTTATGAAAAAGGCGACACTGAAGGGTTAGTTAATACAGCGCTTAGTATTGAAGGAGTGAATTTTGCGGCCTTTATTTATGAGTCGACTGACAGGATTAAAATGAGCTTCCGGTCTATAGGGGATTTCAGTGCCCGGGACTTCTCGGACAAGTATTTCGGCGGCGGAGGACATCACAATGCTGCGGGCGCAGCTTCATCAGATTCTTTAGACCAGGTCGTTTCAAAGGTGATCAACCTTCTACCTGAATATTCTGACGACCTTGATTATCCAGCTCCCTGATTGAGCCAAGAAGGGATTGCTTCATCTAACATCTTGTAGACACTTTCAAAGCCACTGTCACCTCCATAATAAGGGTCGGGAACTTCTCCTTCGTGAGGTAAGACAAGGTTTATCTTAGACTTTTGAGCGTCGTTATTTGTTAGTGAGCACAGGTCATCGTAGTTGCTCTTATCCATTGCGAGTATAAGATCGTAGTACTCGAAGTCCTCATGCTTTACTATCCTCGATCTCTGAGAAGTTATATCATGATTGTTTCTAGTCATAATCTCTATTGACCTAGAATCTGGAGGGCTGCCAGCATGGTTGCTAATTGTCCCTGCTGAGTCTATTTCAACATGAACTCCCAGATTTTCAGCATGATGAATGAGTAAGCCATGTGCAATAGGCGATCGGCAGATGTTTCCTAGACAGACGGCAAGGATTCTTTGAGGTCGATTTTTCATTGAATGAATTTATAGATTTACCTTCCCTAAGGTAGGTGAGGCTATCAACTTCATGGCCTCTTGTCTTTGTAAAACCTCACCTTTTTGAGTAGATGTTCAAAAAAAACGGAACTAAATGAATAGTCCCGTTTCAATATCGGTGTAGTAATAAAGTCAATTAAATGCCTTAGTGAATCGCAAGCTTCTTTTCTAGATCATCAAGATACTTCCTGAAGTGCTTGTCAGTTTCACTTAAATTGTTTACTGTTCTGCATGCGTGAAGCACTGTCGCGTGATCTTTCCCACCACAGTGAAGGCCAATATTAGCAAGAGATGACTTGGTCATTTTCTTAGAGAAGTACATCGCGATTTGACGAGCTTGTACAATCTCTCTCTTTCTTGTCTTAGACTTTAAAAGTTCGATAGGCAGGTCGAAGTAATCGCAAACTACTTTCTGGATGTAGTCTATGCTTACTTCACGAGCTGTATTCTTAACGAACTTGTCTATCATCTGACGAGCAAGGTCTAAAGTAATCGCTTTTTTGTTGAGGCTACTCTGAGCAATGAGTGAGATTAAAGCTCCTTCTAATTCTCTGACGTTGGTTGTTATGCTGTAAGCAAGGTATTCAACAACTTCGCGTGGCATATCTATCCCGTCTCCGTACATCTTCTTCTCGAGAATAGCCATTCTGGTTTCAAGAGAAGGTGTCTGTAAGTCAGCGCTTAGTCCCCACTTGAATCTGCTTAAGAGTCTCTGCTCCATTCCTTGCATTTCAACAGGTGGTTTATCAGCTGTTAGTACGAGCTGTTTTCCAGTTTGATGAAGGTGGTTGAAGATGTGGAAGAAGACATCTTGAGTCTTTTCTTTTCCACTGAAGAATTGTACATCGTCAATAATCAGAACGTCTATCATTTGATAGAAGTGGCTGAAGTCGTTCACGGTGTTGTTTCTGACAGAGTCAATAAACTGATGTGTAAATCTTTCAGACGTAACATACAGGACAGTCTTGTCCGGAGTCTGATTTTTAATCTCAATTCCTATAGCGTGAGCTAAGTGTGTTTTACCAAGTCCTACTCCGCCATAAATAAGTAATGGATTAAAAGCAGTACCTCCTGGTTTATTTGCTACTGCAAATCCAGCAGATCTAGCAAGTCTGTTGCACTCTCCTTCGACGAAACTATCGAATGCGTAATTTGGGTTTAAGTTAGAATCGATTTTAAGTTTCCTAAGACCTGGAATCACAAATGGATTCTTTATCGGAGCTGGTTGGCCCACGATAGGCATATTTACTTCAGGATTACGCGTTGCTGCGCGATGAGAAGTGGGAACCTTAACCGTATATGGGCTGGCTTGGTTTCCTTCATGATTGTGCTCCATAATAATACTGTACTCTAGCCTGGCATCCGTACCCAATTCTTTCCGAATGGTCTTTCTTAGTAAAGACACGTAGTGCTCTTCAAGCCACTCGTAAAAGAATTGGGACGGCACCTGTATTGTTAATACGTTGTTGTCTAGTTTAACAGGTTTTATTGGAGAGAACCACGTCTTGTATGCTTGGGTGCTGATATTATCGCTGATGACACCAAGGCAGTTGGCCCAGACATTGTTGTGGTTTTGTTCCATAAATTCGTAATAATTAATGTGGTGATTTCAGAGAGCAATATTCGACAAAACAATTGTAAAAAAAAAACCATAGGCTATTGTTTTTTCATATTTCTTGTTTTTTAAAACGGCATAAAACGTTCTGTTTTTACAAGGATTTTATGAGGGGGGCGATTTGTGAAATTTCTTTGGTTTAACTCTAGGGTAATCAATATTTGATTAACAGTATTTTAACATTTGTTTAGTCATTCGTATTTACAAAACCGAAGAGATGTTATAAATAAATCTTCTTAAAATATTTCTTAATATTTCGATGTTTAAGGAAAATACAAATCATCGAAAAAATGAAGATTTATTAAAATATTTTTACTCTTATGAACGACTCACTAAATTCAACATGGATAAATATTGGAAATAAGAAAGTATTTTCCGTGAAACATAGGGTGAGATATTCCGATACTGATAGAATGAACATGGTTTATCATGGATCTTATGTTCCGATGTTGGAAGCTGCGAGAGTTGATACTTTAAGAGAAATCGGTTGGGTTTATTCTGAAATGGAAAACAAAGGGATTTTATTGCCTGTTATAGACCTTCATCTTAAATACAAAAAGCCTGCTCGTTATGATCAAATATTAAGTATTGAGTCTCACGTTCTTACTCCTCCTACATCAAGGCTCATTTTTGTATTTAAAATTAAACATGAGCAGGAGCTTTTGGTAGAAGCTCAGGTGACCTTAGCCTTTGTCAATGCTTCTACGGGGCTTCCTCATCGTGCTCCATATGGTCTTTGTATAGATCTTGAAAAAAACGGACTAATTCATTCTTAGTGCCTTCACTTTGCCTATTCAGCTTTAATGGTAGTTCTGGTGCGCCAGCGTCTGCCCACGAGGTATACCATATAGAACTGATTGCCTGCGCCGCAGAAAAGAAACGTCTTTCTACCATTCCTTCCATCGCGCTACTATACGCTTCGCAGAATGCTGGAGTGGGAACCAGAGTGAGTGTTCTGCCGCGGGTTCTGTACCCATAGTCTTCAGGTACATCTTTCTTTTCTCTCACCATCATTTCTTTCGATAGCACTTCGCCTACATCTTGGTGGCTTTCCTGTATAATGGACCAAACCCACTTACGTACGTCTTTTATATAGCTCGCTTCGATCTTCCTTGGAGTCCATGAGCTTCGCAAGGTTTCGTAGACATGGGTTTCCCAAAGTGCATGAATACCTGTTTGTCCAGAAAATTGACCATTATAATTAGAAGATGTGTGGAGCGGCACGTGAGCATCGCCGATGTAATGTCCCAAATCAGCACAAAGTCGTATCACTTGTCCCGTGTTTATTGTGTCTTTAGAGAATTCGTGCACCAAATTCATGTACACAAGTTCAATATTCCATGGCAGGATGCCTCTCTCTTTAAGTGTGTCCTCGGTGAAACGCTCGCATGCTTCGAACCAGCTGCACGGTTGAATCCCCTCAGTGAAATGATCTAGGTCTATATAATGACGCGCAGCTTCATCTTCTACACCGTGTTTTCTTTTGTCTGCGTCTGTTGCCCTACTGATTAGTTCAGTTTGGTGAGACTTGAAAAAGTTGAAAATAGGAGGGGGTAGAGCCGTGATGGCAACAGCATGTAGTTCTTTGTGAGGAGCAAAGCCCCAATTCGCTAATATTAATGTAGTAGCGACAGATACAAGGCAAAGAGTAAACCTGTAACGTTTAAAGTCCCACCATTCGCTCTCCATCAGAATTTTCGCCATTTTCTTCTTTGACTGCTTTGTCAAAGTTTTCCTGCGATATCAAAACTCCATCTTTTAAGATAGGAATCGCTGATAAATTGTTTGGCGTAAGGCAGTACTTCACGTCTGCATTTAAATTCAGATTTCGCAACCTTATTCTGTGTGAGCTGGATTTTAAAAATGCAAATTGGTTGTCTCTCGCAGATTTAGAGAGGAACATTGCCGCAACTGAGCTATCCTCATTAGAGCGGAATTTTTTGCTTAATAAAACGCCATCTATAATTGCGCCTGCACATACAGTGTCCTCTAGATTGAACTTATCTTTCCAACCCGAGGCTAGCAACAGTGTGTTCTCGCCTCGGTCAACGATCCATGACACAAGGGCGTCAAGGTTGTTCAATGATCCGATGACGACTGTTTCTTTGTGTTCTGCGATTTTTATGGCTTTCGTCCCATTTGTTGTTGTTAGGACTACCGTTTTACCCTTTAGATGTTCTTCCATATAAGAATATGGAGAGTTGCCTAATGAAAACCCCTCAACAATCTTCCCATCTCTTTCTGCTGCAGCTATATACCCTTTGTCTAAATAGGCTTTTGCGTCTTCAACTGTCGAAACAGGAATAATACCTTCAACGCCATTTTCAATTGCAGTGCATATAGCAGAAGTCGCTCTAAGAACGTCTATCACAACTACTACTTCAAAACCCTCTTCGTATTGGTGAAAATCACGGGGAGAAAAGCAGGCCTCAATTTGAGGGAGTTCTTTGGAATTCATGTAATTTTTGTTAGCCTTGATTTAAGAACGGAAACTTAACCACTTCTGCCTCTATATCTTTATTTCTAATCCTCACTGACAATTTATTTCCTTTCTTAGAAAATTCTGAGTTAATGTATGCCATTCCTATGCCGTATCCTAATGTCGGACTCATCGTTCCACTCGTGACTTCTCCTACGACTTCACCAGATTGAGTGATCACCTGGTATCCCTTCCTTGGAATGCCTCTGCCAAGCATTTTAAGCCCCTTCATTCTCCTTGAAGGTCCCTCAGCCTTAATTTTCTCTAAAAGGCCTTTGTCTGTGAAATCTTTTGAGAACTTGGTGATCCAGCCTAAGCCAGCTTCGATTGAGTTGGTTGTTTCGTCTATGTCGTTCCCGTAAAGGCAGAAACCCATCTCCATCCTCAGGGTGTCTCGCGCTGCTAATCCGCATGGTGTAACGTTGTTTTCTAACAGCTTAGACCAAACTCTACCCGAATGTTCACTCGGAATATAAAGTTCATATCCTCCAGCTCCAGTATATCCAGTAGCAGAAACAATACATTCTACGCCCAATATTTCAGCGCTAATAAATGTGTAGTAGGCTAACTCTCCTGGGTTTATTGTCATGAGAGGGGAGAGGGCGTCAGTGGCGTTGGGTCCTTGCAAAGCAATGAGAGCAAATTCATCTGATTTGTTCTCAAACATAACTTTGTACTCACCATCTTTGATTTTATGCGTAATAAAAGCCCAGTCCTTAACCATATTGCTGGCATTCACAACCAACATGTAATCTCCCTCACTTATTCTGTAAATTAAAAGATCATCCACGATACCTCCTTTTCCATTAGGGATGCAACTGTATTGGATTTTACCGTCACTTAAATTCGAGACGTCATTCGACGTAATGTTTTGCAAAAGTGTCAAAGCATCTTCGCCTCTGAGCGTGAATTCCCCCATGTGACTTACGTCGAACATCCCCACGTCCTCTCTTACAGAAGTGTGTTCAGCGATGAGACCATCATAAGAAACGGGCATCTCAAATCCAGAATAATCAACCATTTTAGCTCCCAATTCGAGATGCTTCTTGTACAAGGCAGTCTTTATTAGATTAGGCTTTTCCATCATTCAATTTTTCAGTGTGCGAAGATAGGTTTCTAAGCACCAATTCTTCACTTCGTTAGGCTCGTGAAACATAGCGTCTAAGACTGACCGGCCTTCTATGAATCCATTTCTATCCTCAAAGATTTGTGCATACCTTTTATACGACCAAACCTTGTTTGACAATGCCCCTTTTTTTCTAAAATCTCCCGCAGACATCTCTGTAGATTCCGTATATTGAGATTGTTCAACCCATCCAACCCCTCTTTTTAACTCTGTCATCTGCTCAACCCATTTTAAACTAGCGAGGTTAAATTCGAGAAGCGATTTGCCAGGCGCACCAAATTCCTCAAAGAACGCCATCAATTCGTGCTCGAAATGTTCAAAAAAAGGAGCTGAGCTATATGCTGTTGTTATGTGCCTCATGATAATCTTTGGGATCATCTCTTCAGTAAAGACGATATCTTTCATGGATCGACTATCTGCATTCCGCCTGTGAACAGGAAGTGTAATAAATTGAGCGCCATGAGCATCTGCAATAAAAATGCGATTTCTATCTGTCTGCTTTACGTAGTTCTCGTGTGTGTCTAAGACAACCTCACCCTCAGACAATGCGACCTTATACCAAGCTAGATTAGGAAACGGACATGCCGGTAATATTCTTCTGACAGGAAGCTCCTCCATTTATACCCCTTCTACAGTTTTGAACATTCTGTTCCATCTGATTTTAGACTCACCGTGTTGGGCTTTATTCTGTTTGCTGAACCATGTAAATGAAGCGCATCCGATAATGTGATCTTCAGGTACAAACCCCCACATTCTAGAATCTGCAGAATTGTGTCTGTTGTCTCCCATCATCCAGTAGTAGCTCTGCTCAAAAGTGTATGTGCTCTTAAGCACACCATCTATTATGACAGTCCCATCAGAATTTTCTTTCATGTTGTGACCTTCAAAAGCAGTTATAACCCTTCTATACATCGCGATATTGCGAGGGTTAAGATCAATAGTTCTGCCTTTTTTTGGAATATAAACGGGCCCTATATCATCAGGAGTCCATTCATTAAACTCAGAGTCGTAAGTGTTTGGGAACATCACAAGCGTACCCTTTCTATTCATGGTACTCATGATCTCGATATTCATGGCTAGGCCAGATTCCTCAAGTTTTACCACCTCATTGTTAGTGAGATTAAGAAGTGTGCTAAAGCCGCTATTTCTTCTCTGTTTAGAGTTTACGTCTACGTTTGTCAAATCGAGAAGTTTCATGCTGTTTGCAAACTTCATTGGGCTTGAAAATAGAACTCTGTATTCATATTGTAGATGAACAGGGTTTTCGATAGCCATACCATTGATGTAGACTTGCCTGTCGATAACGCTAAGTGAATCCCCAGGAAGCCCAATGCATCTCTTCACATAGTTTTCCTTTTTATCTATGGGTCTAGCTGCGAGTCCAGGTTTTTTCATGGCACGCTTTCTAACCTTACTTAAATACAATTCAGGGTTTTTAGAAAAACTTTCAATATTCCCGCCAGCTTCTTTAATTCCTTCACGCCTTAATAGCCCATAGTAGTCATGCCCCACTAAATTAGGGTCTACAAAAATAGAATCGCCAGG
>Ga0308019_10000119_pt1 | contig 46721 bp, 37 predicted proteins | sample Neamet284_FD_203135 | JGI IMG/M metagenome (GOLD analysis project Ga0308019, IMG submission 203135) | Marine microbial communities from water near the shore, Antarctic Ocean - #284 | ecosystem: Environmental > Aquatic > Marine > Unclassified | place: Southern Ocean | collected 2014-10-01
ATAAGTTAGCTTTTTTAGCTTTATCTCGACTCATTTTACGCCATAGATTCACAAGAAAAACACCCGCAACAGGAACAGTCGCCAATCCTCTAAGAAGGTCTCTACGCTCTAGATTTGTATTATTTTTTTCTTTTGGTGTATTTCTCATTTCTTACTCCTTAACTATTCTCATTATTTAAAAAGAAACGATCTAAACCAATAATTTGGCTGGTAGGAAAAGCATATAAAACCCATAAAGCACAAGCTTCTATTAAATTTTTGTTTACTATTAGATAACTTCCTTCATTAGGCTTTCCATATTCTAGTCCTAATAGAGGTGGTGCAAATAAATAATATGACAGAACAAACCCCATACCTATTAATGATCCATATTTACTAAATAATCCAAGAAGTAGTGATGCGCCAACGATTGTTAGGCCCCACATATTAGCATAGTCAGAAATTGTTAGAAAGGTAGGGTTTGAAACTATAGTTTTTGCTAATCCTGAAAAGATCCATTTTGAATCTAAAAGATAAGCGGCTGATGACCAATATGGATTTATTAATTTAGATATTCCTTCATATAGAAAATGCCAGCCAATTAGAACTCTTAAAATGATTAATCCATAAAACTGGTATGGATTTTCTTTGATCGATGAATTTAAACTGCTCATTATAAACTCCTATTTAAATGAATATCTTATGCATTTTAACTATCAATCCTAATAGAGAACCATTCTAAAAAACAAGTCTCAATTTATATTTAAGCATATCGTTGCGTATTGGTTCTGTATTAAGCTATTTTCCTTATCTGAGAAACACTATCCTTGAGGAGGGATGTTATGAAAAGAATATTTATTGTATTTTTTTTGTTAGCGAATAGTTTATTATTTGCTCAACATTATCAATCAGATTTTTCTTCGGATGAATTTAAAAGTCGCTGGAAAGGTGTTTTTTCTCAAATTGGTAATGATGCGGTTGCTATTGTGCAAGGCTTTCCATTATCTAATGGGTTTATAATGCCAAGACAGTCAAATGCTTTCTATTATTTAAGCGGAATAGAAACTCCTCATTCTTATATGTTATTAGATGGAAGAAGTAAAGAAGTCACACTTTATATGCCACCAAGAAACGAAAGGTTAGAAAGAAGCGAAGGTCATATTCTAAATGCTGATGACATAAAATTAATTAAAAAATTAGTGGGAGTAGATTTTGTTAAGTCTACAGATGAGATACGTAATAATTTTCCTCCAGAGTTAAAAAGAAGTACCATCATATATACGATGTATACTCCAGCCGAAGGTCAAGGGCAAAGCCGTTATGAATTAGAAGTTGCTAACGCCTCTATTTCATCAGATCCATGGGATGGAAGGATAAGTCGTGAAGGCCGTTTTGTGCAAATCCTTCGGACTAGAAATCGACATAATAAAGTAAAGGATTTAACTCCCTTTATTGATAATCTAAGAAGTGTGAAGAGTCAAAATGAGATTGCATTAATTCGTAGAGCTTCTCAGTTAGCGGGATTAGGAATGATAGAAGCCATTAAAAGTACCGAGCCAGGAGTTTGGGAATATCAATTAGATGGAGTTGCCAGATATGTTTATTTGATTAATGGTTCACGCTTAGAGGCTTATAGGTCAATAACAGCTTCAGGGACAAAAAATATAAGTAATGGTCATTATTACCGAAATGATAGTCAATTGAAAAGTGGTGATATGGTTCTTATGGATTATGCACCAGATTTTCGATATTATGTAAGTGATATTGGTAGAATGTGGCCTGTTAATGGAAAGTATGAACCTTGGCAGCGTGAATTACTTCAAATTATTTTAGAATATAGGAATGTTGTTTTAGATATTATCAAACCTGGTCTTACAACTGATCAAATTTTAGAAGAAGCCCGGCAGAAAATGAAGCCAATAATGAAACGTTATAAATTTTCAAAAAATATTTATAAGAAAGCAGCAGAGAAAATGGTTCGTACAGGTGGAGGAGTACTCTCTCATCCAGTCGGATTAGCTGTCCATGATGATGGTCCATATAGAAATGGTCCTTTAAAAGTAGGTCATGTTTTTTCAGTTGATCCTCAGATGTGGGTTCCAGAAGAAAATTTATATCTTAGATATGAGGATACCATTGTTGTTACTAAAAATGGAAATGAAAATTTTACTGATTTTTTACCATCAGAATTAGATGAGCTAGAAGCATTAGTTCGTGAAAAAGGAATCCTACAGACCTTTCCTGAAAATAATATGAAATGGAGCAATTAGAATGAAGAATAAAACATATTCTATTATTAATATAATAATCTTGTGTCTTTTAGTTTTACCATCTTTATCGGCTGATGAAGGATATAAAATGCCTCCTAAAGCCATCGCTGATCTTGTGGATGCGCCAGTTACGCCTAATGTGAGCCTCTCGCCTGATAAAAAACATATCCTTATTTTAGAAAGATCTAGTCTCCCTTCAATCGAAGAATTATCACAGCCGGAATTAAGATTGGCTGGGCTTCGGATTAATCCTTTTACTAATGGTAGAAGTAGATCTAATAATTATAAGAGTATAATTATTCAAAATATAAAGTCAGGTAAACAAAAAAAAGTTAAAGGTTTACCCAAGAACGCAAAGATTTTAAATGTTATTTGGTCTCCGAATGGCAAACGAATTGCCATATCAGTCATAAATGTTAATCAGATTAATTTATATTTAGCTGAAGCTAAAAATGGTAAAGCAAAGTTATTAATTAATAGACCTTTGAATACTATTTATGGCTCATCAGTTTATTGGTTAAATGATAGCAAAGGATTAATTATTAAAGGCATAGTTGAAGATAGAAGTGATGTGCCAAAACTAAATACTGTGCCTAATGGTCCTATTCTTCAAGAAAATTTAGGCAAAGTCTCCCCTGCTCGAACATACCAAGATTTATTAACGAGTCCTTATGATGAAGATCTTTTGGATTACTATATGAGTGCTCAAGTTTTTCATGTAAACATAAAAGGAAAGATGCGAAAAATTGGTAAGCCAGGAATAATTCGTAGGGCAGAGCCATCACCTGATGGAGATTATATCTTGATGGAAACTATTCATCGACCTTATTCTTACTTAGTACCTATTTATCGTTTTCCAACTCTTGTACAAGTATTGGATTCAAGAGGGGAAATTATTCAGACGCTTAGAGATATGCCGCTTGCAGAAAGTATTCCAATTGGAAGAGATGCTGTTAGATCTGGACCACGTTCTTTCGGATGGCGATCTGATGTAGGCTCAACTATTTATTATGTAAATGCATTAGATGAAGGCGACCCTAATACTGATGTATCTTATAGAGATGAATTATTTTCAATTTCTCCGCCATTTATGAGTACTGAAGCACAATCTCTAGTTAAGTTAGAATTAAGATATTCTAGTGTAATGTGGGGAGATAAAAATAATGCACTTATTTCAGCGAGAAGATGGAAAGAGCGTAGAACAACAACATGGCATTTAGACCCATTAAATAATAAAACTAGAAAAATCATAGACCGTTCTTATGAAGATAGATATAATGACCCCGGTTCACCAATGATGGAAAAAAATATATTTGGTAGATCTGTATTAGCCTTGGTAGATGGAAGAAAAATCTTTATGTCTGGGAATGGTGCTTCTCAAGATGGCGATTTACCATTTGTAGATGAGTATGATGTAATAACAAAGCAATCTAAAAGACTTTGGCGTTCTGAAGCTCCATATTATGAATCAGGAATAAGTATTATTGATAAAAAGAATAATATAATTTTAACTAGACGTGAATCAAAAGATGAACCACCAAATTATATGCTTAGAGGATTAAAAGATAATTCATTAAATCCAGTTACTCAGTTTGAGCATCCTTATCCTCAAATGAAAAATCTTTATAAAGAAATGCTTACTTATAAAAGAAATGATGGTATTGATCTTTCTGCTACTCTTTATCTTCCTCCGGGACGAAAGCCTAGTGATGGTCCCTTGCCATTATTAGTTTGGGCTTATCCTAGAGAGTTTAAGACTTCCAAGGCAGCTTCACAGGTAGTTGGTTCTCCGCATAGATTTTTCAGTATTAACCCGGCCTCTTCATCATCCTCAGCACTAATTATGTTATCATATGGATATGCAATTCTTATGGGTGCAACCATGCCTATAATTGGTGAAGGTGATCAAGAGCCGAATGATAGTTTTATTAAGCAATTAGTGGGAAGTGCGCAAGCAGCCGCTGATATTATGGTTGAAAGAAATATAACGACTCGTGATCAAATTGGAATTGGAGGTCATTCATATGGTGCATTTATGACGGCTAATCTTCTTGCTCATTCTGATATTTTTCAAGCAGGGATTGCTAGAAGTGGTGCTTATAATAGGAGTTTAACACCTTTTGGATTTCAATCAGAGCAAAGAACTTTTTGGGAAGCACCTGAAATTTATTTTGAAATGTCACCATTTATGCATGCTCAGAAGGTAAATGAACCAATATTACTGATCCATGGTGAGGCAGATAATAATTCTGGTACATTTCCAGTTCAAAGCAAAAGATATTATCATGCATTGAAAGGACATGGCGCAACCGCAAAGCTTGTCCTTTTACCAAATGAAAGCCATGGCTATAAAGCAAGAGAATCGGTTATGCACGTATTGTGGGAAACCGCAAATTGGTTAGATACTTATGTTAAAAAAGAAGATAAAAACTGAAAAATATTATAGTATCTAATTATAATAACTTGACTATTTAGAAAGGTAGATTATGAAAATCTTCAAAAAACATATTTTTAGTATAATTATAATGAGTTTTGTATTTGGTCAAGATAAAAGACCAATGACAATTATAGATTTAATTAATGTATCAAGTATTGGATCACCACAGTTATCGCCTGATGGTAATTATATACTTTACACTTTATCTGAAGCTAATTGGGATAAAAATAAACGAGTATCTCATATTTGGCGAATAAATAAAGATGGTAAAAATAAATTTCAGATGACTCAAGGCGAAAATGGAGAAAATTCACCAAGATGGTCACCTGATGGAGAATCTTTTGCTTTTATTTCAAAACGTGGAAAATCAGAAGATGAAAAAAATCAAATTTATTTAATATTAAATCTTGGTGGAGAAGCAACAAAATTAACCAATCATCATACTAGTGTTTCAAATATTCAATGGTCACCTGATGAAAAAAGTATTTATTTTTTAGCTAAGGATCCAGAGTTAGAAGAAGAAAAGAGAAAAAATGAGATAAAAGATGATGTATATGCTTTTGATGAAAATTATAAGCAACGTCATTTATGGAAAGTGATTATTAAAGATCAAAATATAGTTAAAGTCACAGATGGTGATTTTTCAATTATAAATTATAAATTATCTAGAGATGGTAATAAAATAGCCTATCATCGTGGTCCTAATCCTCTTTATGGTTATGCAAAAATGCAAGAGGTCTGGGGGATGAATTCTGATGGAACAGGTATGGTTCAAATAACGGACAATGATGTTCCAGAAAGTGGAGCAAAGTTTTCTCCTGATAATTCTAAAATTCTTTTTACTAGTTTCTCGGATGAAAATTTTCAATTTTATTTTAATGATAACTTATTTGTTACTTCTTCAAATGGAGCTAATACAAAATTACTTTTAAAAAAAATGCCCCATGAGGTGAACTCGGCTGAGTGGTCTAAAGATGGAAAGTCTATTATCTTTCATGCAAATACTGGAGTGCGTACAGAACTTTTTGAAGTAACTGTTTCTAATCAAAAATTAAAGCAACTTACCAAAGGTGATCATTCAGTTAGTTCTTGGAATTATCAACCTAAATTAAATCAGATGGTCTTTAAAATTAATTCACCAACAAATTCAGGTGATTTATATCTAGCTAACCTCAAAAATAAATTTCTTCCTAAAAAAGTAACGGATCATTTTGACTATTTAAACGAAAAATATTTACTACCTAAACAAGAACTGATTTCTTGGAAAGGTGAAGATGGAATTAGCGTTGAAGGTTTATTATACTATCCTTTGAATTATAAAAAGGGTGAAAAATACCCTTTAGTTGTCCAAACGCATGGCGGGCCAGCGTCTTCAGATAAATTTGGTTTTGGAAGTTGGAGCCGATATGTTCAAGTCTTAAGTGCGAGAGGTTGGATGGTCTTAAAACCGAATTACCGTGGTAGTACAGGATATGGTGATGAGTTTTTGAGAGATATGGTAGGCAGTTATTTTAATCAATCTCATTTAGATGTGATGACAGGTGTTGACAACTTAATTAATAAAGGCATGGTAGATGAAGATCGAATGGTGAAAATGGGTTGGAGTGCAGGAGGGCATATGACAAACAAAATAATTACTTTTACCGATAGATTTAAAGCAGCTTCCTCTGGTGCTGGTGCAGTTAATTGGATATCAATGTATGCTCAAAGTGATGTTCGGACTTATCGTACACCTTGGTTTGGAGGAACGCCTTGGGAAAAAAATGCACCAATAGATAATTACTGGAATAACTCACCATTGAAAGATATATACCAAGTTAAAACTCCAACAATCATATTGGTTGGTGAAAATGACCCTCGGGTACCAATGCCACAATCAGTTGAGCTTTATAGAGCTTTAAAATCAAATAATGTACCTACTCATTTATATGTTGCACCTCGTGAACCACATGGATGGAGAGAATTACATCATGAATTATTTAAGGTTAATATTGAACTTGAATGGTTTGAAAAATATGCTCTTGATAAGGAATATAAATGGCAGCTGGCACCAAATCTTAAAGAGGACAAGAATTAATTATGGATAAGAAAAAGCAAGCATTTAATACGAAAGTAATCCATGCTGGAGAACCTGATCCGCGAATTGAGGGTGCGATAAATGTTCCAATATTTCAAAGTTCTACTTTTGAATTTGAAGGGCAAACTGATTACAATGATTTAAAATATATCCGACTTAATAATACACCCAATCACGTTGCCTTACATAAAAAACTAGCGATATTAGAAGGTGCTGAAAAAGCATTAGTTACTTCTTCAGGTATGAGCGCGATTACAACTACCTTACTTACTTTTTTAAAAAATGGAGATCATTTAATTGCCAATAATACTCTTTATGGTGGCACGGCAGATTACATTAAAAATGATTTACCTGATTATGGTATAGAAGTTGATTTCATTGATGCTGGAGACCCCTCGAATTGGGCAGATTACATTAAATCAAATACTAAAGTGATATATGTTGAAACAATCACGAATCCCCTTATGCAGATTGGAGCACTAGATAAGGTTGTTGAGTTTGCAAAAGAGAATAACTTGATTTCCATGATTGATAATACACTTGCAAGCCCAACTTTATTTTGTCCTATTCAACATGGCTTTGATATTTCACTTCATTCTGCCACAAAATATTTAAATGGACATAGCGATATTGTTGCAGGTGCTATTATTGGAGATGACCCATATATTTCAATGATATCTTCAAAATTAAACCATCTTGGAGGTAGTCTAGATCCACATGCATGTTTTTTACTTCATCGTGGAATAAAGACTCTTTCGATTAGAATGGAAAAACAGTGTGAATCTGCATTGATTATTGCAAAATTTCTTGAAAAACATCCAAAAGTTAGCTCAGTTAATTACCCTGGACTTAGTTCAAGTCCTAGTCATCGTAGAGCAAAACAATTATTATGTGGATTTGGTGGAATGATAAGCTTTCTTTTAGAAGGAGGGATCCCAGCCGCGGATGATTTAATTAGCAAACTTCAGATTCCTATTAGTACAGCTAGCCTAGGTGGAGTAGAATCATTAATAACTCGACCTGTCCAAACATCTCATTCATTATTAAGTGATGAAGAATTACAATTAGCTGGCATTGAAAAGTCACTTATACGTATTTCAGTTGGAATAGAATCAGTTGATGACTTAATCGAAGACTTTGAACAGGCTCTTAAGTAATCATTGATTTTAACAAATAAAAAGGGTTTTTTTATATTCATCATATTTGTTGTATGTTGTAATATTATATAATGTTTTATTTTTTTTTAAAGTATAAGATAAGGTCTATTAAAATTTATTTATCCAACGCTTTGAATTAGAAATACCTGCTCGAGAGCGAGCAATCGCGCATGTATCTAGAGCGGTCCATGATTAATTTTTATTTAATTAGTTTAAAATTAATAAAGGAATTTTAACATGCATTATCTTAAAATATTATTAAGTTTATCACTTTTTATTTTTTCACTAAATGGTCAGGTACCTAGTTGGTCACCAGAGGTCAGCATTCAATTAAAACGAATCTCTGATTTAAATTTCTCAAAAGATGGAAATCATATTGCGATGGTTGTAAGAGAAGCATTAATAGAAGGAGAAAAATCAGAATATCTAAATCAAATATGGGTTTTTAATGATGGTGGTAAATCTTTAACACAGTTTACTTATAATAATAAATCTAGTTCACATCCAAGGTTCTCACCAGATGGGCAACATTTAGCGTTTATAAGTAATAGAACAGAGAAACCACAAATATGGATGATGAAAAGTAATGGTGGTGAAGCATGGCAATTCTCATATGAAAAAGAAGGAATAGGTAGCTTTAAATGGTCAACTGATGGAAATGAGATAGCTTTCTTAATGAAAGATCCAAAGACTGAACTAGAAGAAAAAAATGAAAAAGAAAAAAAAGATGTTATAATGGTTAATCAAAATTTTAAATATTCTCATTTATATTTGAAACAGTTTAGCTCTGGCATTGATACCTCTAAGGCTGAAAGAATAACAGAAGGTGGCTTTGATATAACAGGTTTTGATTGGGATCCGGATGGAAGTCAAATTATTTTTGCTCATGCAAATCAACCAACTGTTAATTCTAGATATAATTCAGGTGACATATCACTTGTTAAGATATCATCTAAAAGAGTTAAAAAAATTGTTGATTCGGATGGTGTAGATGCTAACCCATATTTTTCACCGGATGGTAAGCTAATTGCTTTTACGTCATCTGGTAAAGAACAAGAGCCTATTGGTTTAAATGATTTATATTTAATTAAAAGTAAAGGCGGTAAACCAAAAAAATTAGGAGAAACTCCAAATAGAAATTTAAATATTATAAGTTGGTCATCGAATGGCAATCACGTTTATGTTAGTGATGCAGATAAAACAAACTCAGAAATTTATAAAATAAGTGTAAATGAAACTGATGTGAAGCCAATTATTCAAGCTAAAGGACGTATATCTTCAGTTTCATTATATGATAAAGGTAATAAGATTGCTTTGGTAAAAGAGCAATTAGATAAGCCAAGTGAAGTATTTGTAAGTGCTTTAAGTAAAATATCTCCGAAACAGATTTCCAATTTTAATTCTAAATTAAAATTACCAGTCTTAGCTAGGACTGAATTAATAAAATGGAAATCTAAAGATGGATTAGCTATTGAAGGGTTATTAACATACCCATCTAACTATAAAAAAAATAAAAAATACCCATTGGCTTTGATTATTCATGGTGGACCAGCGGGTGTTTTCTCTCAATCATATACGGGTAATCCTGGGATTTATATGATTGAGTATTTAGCTAGTAAAGGATATGCAATTATAAGACCTAACCCAAGAGGGAGTACTGGTTATGGTAAAGATTTTCGTTATGCAAACTTTAAAGATTGGGGTTTTGGTGATTATGAAGATATAATATCTGGAGTTGATGAGGTTATAGAGTTAGGAGTTGCCGATCCAAAGCGATTAGCAGTAATGGGTTGGAGCTATGGTGGATATATGACTTCTTTTATTGTTACAAAAACCAATCGATTCAAAGCAGCAAGTATGGGGGCTGGTTTACCAAATTTAATTAGTATGACGACGACTACTGATATTCCAGATTATCTAGTTGCTCATATGGGAAGTGAATTTTGGAATGATTACGAAACATATGAAAAGCATTCAGCTATATATCAGCTAAAAAATATTATTACACCTACACAAATTTTACATGGAGCAAATGATCTAAGAGTTCCCTTTACTCAAGGGCAAGAATTCTATGTTGCTTTAAAAAGAAAGGGTGTACCAACAGAAATGATTGTCTATCCAAGAACACCGCATGGTCCTAGAGAGCCAAAGTTATTAATGGATGTATCTCCTAGGATTCTAGCTTGGATTGATAAATATATTAAACGTTAATTATGTGAAGGATAAAAATAATGATAAAAATAATACCATTTTTTATTTTAATAATTGGATGTGAAAGCTATGATGTGGTAATTCGAGATGGAATGATTTATGACGGTTCCGGATCCAAGCCATATCAAGGGGATGTTGCAATTAAGAATGATAAGATAGTTGCAGTCGCTAAATCAATAGATGGTAAGGGAAAAGAAGAGATTGATGCCTCTGGATTAGCTGTCTCTCCTGGGTTTATTAATATGCTTAGTTGGGCTACGACATCCCTTTTAAAAGATGGCCGTTCTCTAAGCGATATCAAACAAGGTGTGACTTTAGAGGTTTTTGGAGAAGGTTGGTCAATGGGCCCTTTAAATGAAAAGATGAAAGAAGAAGAGCAAAAAGAAGCTGAGGGGTTTCAAATTGATTGGAATACACTTGGACAATATTTAGAGTCGCTTGAAAAAAGAGGCGTCTCAACAAATGTGGCCTCATTTCTTGGTGCAACTACCTTAAGAATTCATGAGATAGGTTTTGAAGATCGTGAACCTACAGATCAAGAAATGAATAATATGCGAAAATTAGTAAGAGAAGCCATGGAAGAAGGCGCTATGGGTATAGGCTCATCTTTAATCTATGCTCCAGCATTTTATTCTTCTACTGAAGAATTAATTGAACTATGTAAGGTCGCATCGGAATATGGTGGTATGTATATATCTCATATGAGAAGTGAAAGTAATCAATTTTTAGAAGCGCTTGATGAACTTATAGAAATTTCAGAAAAAGCAAATATACCTGCTGAAGTATACCATTTAAAAGCAGGAGGCATTCCTAATCATTATAAGATGGATCTTGCTATTAATAAGATTAATAAAGCTAGAGATAGAGGTCTAGAGATTACTACAGATATGTATAATTATATAGCTGGTGCTACTGGTTTAGATGCTCATATGCCACCTTGGGTTCAAGAAGGAGGTTATAAAAAATGGGTTGAGCGATTAAAAGATCCATTAATCAGAGCTAGGGTAAAAAAAGAAATGATAAAGGATACAGATGATTGGGAGAACTTAGGCTATTTAGCCGGCCCTGCTGGAGTTTTGTTCTCTGATTTTAAGAATCCTGAACTTAGAAAATATGTAGGAATGACGTTGAAAGAAGTATCTGAAAAATTAAATAAACATTATGCTGATGTGGCCATGGACTTTGTTATTCAAGATGGAAGCAGAGTTGGTGTTGTTTATTTTTTGATGTCAGAAGAAAATATAAAAAAACAAATTCAGCTACCTTATATGAGTTTTGGGTCTGATGCAGGCTCAATAGCTCCTGAAGGTGATTTTTTAAATTCCAATCCTCATCCAAGAGCTTATGGAAATTTTGCAAGGTTATTAGGAAAGTATGTTCGTGAAGAAAAAGTTATTTCTCTTGAAAATGCTATCTATAAACTTTCAGGATTATCTGCTTCAAAATTAAAATTGAAGGAACGGGGCTATTTAAAAGAAGGTTATTATGCTGATATAGTAATTTTTGATCCAAATACGATTTCTGATCATGCAACTTTTGCAAAACCTCATCAATTAGCTACTGGAATGGAGCATGTATTTGTTAATGGAGTTCAAGTCCTCAAATTAGGTGAACATACAGGTATGACTCCAGGTAGATTTGTGCGAGGACCAGGCTATAAAAGATGAAAATTAAAAGTATAAAGACATGGTCCCAAAATTTAGAATTAACTAGGCCCTATACAATTGCATATGAGACTATTGATAATGTAGAGAATGCTTTTGTTGAGCTAGAATTAGAAAATGGGATTATAGGGATTGGTTCAGGTTCACCAGCTGAATTTATTACTGGTGAAAATATTGATTCTACCAATTCAATTCTTTTAAATGAAACAAATGAAGTTCTAAAAAATAAAGATATTGAAGATATTGAATTAATATGTGAGACTCTTAATATTAAGTGGCCAAATAACCCAGCCGCATGTACAGCCGTTGATATTGCATTGTATGATGCCTTAAGTAAATTTAAGGGTAAACCTTTAGTTGAGCTCCTAGGGAGAGAACATAAAGGTTTTTATACTTCTGTTACTATCGGGATTAAATCTATAGAATCAGCTCAAGAAGAAGCAGAAGAATATATAGGTGAAGGATTTCGTATACTGAAAGTTAAAACAGGAAGTGATATATCCTTTGATATTGAATTAATTAAGAAATTAAGAGAAAAGATAGGAAAGAATATTTTAATTAGGGTAGATGCGAATCAAGGATATCAAATACAAGATCTTAAAAGGTTTTTTGAAGAAACTCTAAATGATAATGTTGAATTTATTGAGCAACCCCTCTCTTTTGAGCATGATTTACAAATGGATGATTTACCACTAGAAATACGTAAAATATGTGCTGCTGATGAAAGCCTTCATAATCCAAAAGATGCAAAACGTTTAGCTCATGAACCCATAAAGTTTGGAATCTATAATATTAAATTAATGAAGTGTGGCGGTATTAATTCTTCTTTAAAAATTGCTTCATCAGCATATTCTAATGGAATAGATCTTATGTGGGGCTGTATGGATGAAAGTATTATTAGTATATCTGCTGCCTTGCATGCAGCTATGGCATGTAAAGCAACAAAATATATAGATCTTGATGGCAGTTTTGATTTAGCTAAAGATTTAGTCTCAGGAGGTTTCAATCTTAAAGGTGGTAAGATGTTTACAAACAATACTCCTGGCCTTGGAGTTGAAATGCTTTCGGCTAAATATAATTAATATGAAAAAAGCCGTAATATTCACTCATAATTTATTAGCTGAAAATTTTGCAAAAACAGCTCATGGTTTACTAAGGGGTAGCAGTCGATTTGATGTAGTTGGCGTAATTGATTCTATTCATGGAGGAAGAGATGCCGGTGAAGTACTCGATGGTAATAGATTAGGCATTCCAACTTTTAAATCAATTTTTGATTATTTTAAATATTCAAATAGTGATGCTGAAGTATGTATTGTTGGTGTAGCCTTCCCTGGTGGAGTATTGCCAGAAGAATGCCGTGGTGAATTAATTTCTGCATTGAGACATGGTTTAAGTATTATTTCAGGATTACATCATTATTTAAGTGAAGATCCTGAATTTAATAAAATTGCAAAGGAAAATAATGTAGAATTAAATGATATTAGAAAAACTAGACCAATTTCAGATCTTCATTTTTGGTCAGGTAAAATATTAGATGTAAAAACCCCTATTTTAGCAATATTAGGCACAGATTGTGCAGTTGGGAAAAGAACAACTGCACGTTTTATAATGGAATCTTGTCAAAATAAAGATATCAAAACAGAAATTATTTACACTGGACAGACTGGATGGATGCAGGGTTATAAACATGGGTTTATTTTTGATTCGACTCCAAATGACTTTGTTAGCGGAGAGTTAGAAAGAGCTATTCTGGAATGTGTTGAGCAATCTAATCCAGATCTAATTTTATTAGAAGGTCAATCATCCATGAGAAATCCTTCTGGTCCAGCTGGTTCTGAATTCATTTTATCTGGAAATGCAACTGGAGTTATTCTTGTGCATCCATTGGGAAGAGAATATTTTGTGGATCTTGAAAAATTCAAATACAAACTTCCTGAAATAGAAAAAGAAATTATGTTAATTGAAGCATATGGTAATAAAGTAATAGCTATAGCTCTTAATCAAGAAAACTCAAATTTAGATATTTTAAAAGAAAATCAAAAACAGCTTGAAAACAGCTTGAAAATTCCTGTTTCTATTCCACTAAATGAGGGTGTAGAGAAAATTGTTGAGCTCATAAAAGAAGAATATCTGTTTGAACAATAATTTCTTCCAAAAATATTTATTGCCTGGATTTATCTTTCAAAGTTTAATTATTGGTGGAGGATATGGTACCGGTCGAGAATTAGTAGAGTTTTTCCTTAGCGAAGGCCCTATCGCAGGTTTAGTAAATATGGGAGTCGCAACTTTTATTTGGAGTATTGTTTTAGCAATTTGTTTTGAATTTGCTCGAAAAGGTAAACACTATAATTATAGATCTTTTATTCAAGGTTTGCTTGGAGGATGGTGGTTTACTTATGAAATACTTTACTTAATTGGACTAGTCTTAATTGTCTCTGTTATGGGTTCTGCTGCTGGGGCTATTTTTAGTGAGATGTTTGGCTCACCTGAAATAATTGGAATCATTATTATGATGATTTTAGTTGGCCTTATTGTTTTTTATGGTACGTCTATTGTAGAAAAAGTACTCTCAGTCTGGTCCATTATTTTGTATTCTGCTTTCTTTATAATGTTTGTTGCCGTATTTGTTATGTTTTCTACTGATATTGGTTTAAGTTTTTCAAAACAACCTATAGATACTAACTGGACAATTGGTGGAGTTAAATATGCAGCTTATAATATTGGTTTAGCACCGGCAATTTTATTTTGTGTTAGACATTTTGAAAGTAGAAAAGAAGCTCTTATTTCTGGTTTACTTGCTGGTATTATTGGTATGATTCCAGCACTTATTATGTTTCTTGCTATGCTTAGTGAATTCCCTCAGATTATTTCTGAGACTGTACCTGTAAATATAGTTCTTGATAAGATTGGCTGGGTTTCTTTTAAACTTATTTTCCAAATTGTTTTATTTGGTACATTTATTGAAACAGGAGTAGGTTTAATCCATGGTTTTAATGAAAGAATTCTTTCAGTAAAGCCAAATTTAAAAGATAGTTCTAGAGCAATAATTGGAATTCTTATTTTATTGATATCAATATTTATTGCTAATAAAATTGGTTTAGTTGGTCTTATTGCGAAAGGATATGGAGCATTAACTTGGGGTTATTGGATAATTTTTGTTATTCCAATAATCACTATTGGCTTTAAAAAAATATTAAAAAATGAATGATTTAATTAAAAATTTACAAAAATTTTCAATTGAGAATTTTCCTCTTCAAACGGTATCTCAATTCATTGGTAAATATCAATTTTCCTCTGAAGAATTAAAAAGTTATTGTTTTTATAAAGATACTAAATATGCTCGACATCTTGTTCATAAAGAAAAAGATTTTGAAATATTAATTGTTTGTTGGAACCCTGGCCAAATTGCTCCAATTCATGGTCATGAAGGTGAAAAATGTTGGATGAGGGTTGAGACTGGCGCCCTCCAAATCTCTAATTATAATTTAAATTCAGTTAACCCATTATCGCTAACGATGATTGATGTAGTAAAGGGTGAAGTAGGATATCTAGATGGACCTGCAGAGATTCATTCTGTTGAAAATGTATTTAATGAACCCGCTGTTAGTCTTCATATATATGCGAAGCCATTTGCTGAATGTGATATCTATGATTTGGAGGATGGATTAATATTGAAAACTAAATTGCTCTATGATAGTATGTATAAAGAGCCCTGTTAGTTTTTATTCTCTTTAATTTTTCTATTTAAACTTTCTTATATATATAATAATAAAGTAGTTTTAATCGTCCTTTTGTATCGTTTAATTATTATTACTTGTTTAGTTATTAAATAATAGGACATTTTATGAACAGACCTTTAAGAATTGCTCTTTTTGGGTTTGGTCGTGTTGGTAGAAATATTTTTAGGATAGGTTATAAAAACCCTCATTTTGAATTTGTTGCTATCAGTGATTTAGGCCAACCAGAATCCATGCATTATTTATTAATGAGAGATTCTATCCATGGTACTATGAATGATAAAATAGAACTCGATGGAAATAATTTAATTTATAATAATCATAAAGTTCGTCTTTTAGAAGGAGGAATACCTGGCTCTATACCTTGGGACGCATATAATATTGATTTAGTTATAGATACCACTGGCGCCTACCGATCTCGATCAGAATTGCAGCCACATATTGATGCTGGCGCTAAACGTGTTTTTGTAACAAAACCACCGAAAGACTCTATTGATCGAATTATCATAAAAGGATTAAATGATAATGAAATCAATCGTAATGATAAAATTATTTCTACAACATCGGCAACTACTCAAGTATTAGCATTGATGCTTAAGGTTTTAGATGATGCTTTTGGTGTTTCACAAGCGATGATGACTACTGTGCATGCTTATACATCTGATCAACCTCTAGCGGATGCTGTTCGTTCTGATTTACGTAGGAGTCGATCGGCTGTCCAAAATATAATACCTAATGAAACATGGGCTCCTGAATATGTGACTCAATTAATGCCTCAATTCAAAGATAAAATTGCAGGAATGGCTATAAATGTTCCTGTTGCAAATGGTTCTTGTGTAGATCTGACTACAGAAATGAAAGAAATGCCTACGATTGAACAAGTAAATGCAACTTTTAAAAATGCTAGTGAAAAATCATATAGAGATATTATTGGATACACAGAAGATCCAATTGTCTCGAGTGATGCAATTGGCAGTGGTAATACTATGGTGTTTGATACTCAAGCAACAATGATTGCTTCTAATAAATTATTGAAGACCATTGCTTGGTTTGATAATGGCTGGGGTTTTGCGAATCGAATCTTAGAATTAGCGGATGCTTATGCATCTTTGGGAGAGTCTTAAAATGAGAGTAGCAATTAATGGTTTTGGACGTATAGGCCGTTCAGTTTTTAGAATCTTAAATAATAGAGAAAATGTTTCTGTTGTCGCAATTAATGATATTGCTGATAATGATGCGATGGCTTATTTACTTAAATATGATACTGTTATGGGTCCTTTTAAAGATTCAGTTTCATTAAATGGTGATATAATGAAAACATCTAAAAATCAAATTAAAATGGTGGCTGAACGTGAGCCATCTTTATTACCTTGGAAAGAAATGGATGTAGATGTTGTAATTGAAGCCACAGGAATTTTTAGAGAAAAATCTCAACTTCAACAACATATTAACGCGGGTGCAAAAAGAGTAATATTAACTGTTCCTTCTAAGGATGAAATTGATTTTACATTAGTTATTGGAGTTAATGATGATGGCTTAACTAAAGATCATAAAATTATTTCAAATGCAAGTTGCACAACTAATTGTTTAGCACCAATGGCAAAAATTTTGAATGACGCGTTTGGAATAGAATATGGGGTTATAAATACTATTCATGCTTATACAAATGATCAACGTTTAGCTGATGTTCCTCATTCCGATTGGCGAAGAAGTCGTGCGGCGGCAGAAAATATTATTCCAACAACCACTGGTGCAGCTCGTGCTGTTGGAAAAGTTCTACCTGAGTTAAATGGAAAGTTAGATGGAATAGCAATGAGAGTACCTGTTCCTGATGGATCGGTTGTAGATAGTATCTTTCGTTTAGGTAAGGATGTAACGATTGATGATATAAATGATGTAGTTCATACAGCTTCAACATCTAATAAGATGTCTGGGGTCGTTGAATATTCAACCTTGCCTGTTGTATCTACGGATATAATTGGCAATCCACATTCCTCAATATTTGATGCACCATTTACTAAAGTAATCGAAGGTAGTCTAGTAAAAACATTGAATTGGTACGATAATGAATGGGGCTATTCAAATAGGGTTGCTGACTTAGTTAATATATTAGATAAGTTTAATTAGTCTCAGATTATAGCACATTAGCTATGTCAATTTGATCGATACTTTCTATAAATAAAGAGTATTAAAATTCCCGCCAGATTTGGGAACCAGATTTCAGGTCTTGACCAAGGTATCCCATCAAAAGAGAAGTCCGTTAGTGGCCAAAATAATTTAGTAGGGAAGTAAGCCTTTGAATGAAAAGGAAAGTCCAGTAAGATATGAAATGGCCATGCCCACATAGCAAATGCTAAATCTTTATTATACTTTTTAACAATCCAAATACAAATTAAAGCGCTAACAAAACTATGGGATAAATCATAGTTAATATATACCCACCATGGTATAGAATATAATGGTGGGGGCCCTCCCTGAATACTAGCATAATCTCCGGAAATCAATCGAAATATTATAAGAAGGCCAAATGAAGAGAGGTCTGGCATTGCACCGAACAATAATGCATACCATGATTTTCCTCTATAACCAAAAAGTCCTTTTCCCCAAAGAGCGTGACTAAAAGTATCCATTCTAAGTATTCATACTAAATTAATTCTTTAATATTTTGATAAAGATCTAATGAGTCTGGATTTCTCAAGGCATCTCTATTATTAACTTTTTCGCCATTAATTAATTTTTTAACTGCAATTTCAACTTTTTTCCCGCTAATTGTGTAAGGAATATCTTTAGTCTCTAAAATAATTTGAGGTACATGTCGAGGTGAACAATTTTTACGAATAGCTTTTTTTATCTCTAATACTAATTCACTCGAAAAAGTATAATATTGATTAATCATTATAAATAGAATTATACGTTCATCCTTTTTAAAGAATTGACCAATCACTAAACTATCAGAAATAGAATCAAAAGATTCAAGAATCCGATAAATTTCAGCAGTCCCAATGCGTACTCCCCCAGGGTTTAAAGTCGCATCACTTCTTCCAAAAATATTAATACCACCATAATCATTTATTTTAATATAGTCACCATGATACCACACACCTGGAAATCTATCGAAATAAGCATTATTATATTTTTTGCCGTTATCATCATTCCAGAAAAATATTGGCATAGAGGGGAAGGGTTTTTTACAAACTAATTCTCCTTTTTTATTAATTAAATCATTTCCTTCTTCATCAAATGCTGATACATCCATACCAAGTCCTATACATTGTATTTCACCACTTCTAATAGGTAAGGTAGGGTTTCCTAGAACAAAACATGATATAATATCTGTACCCCCAGATATAGATGCTAATTGAACATCTGTTTTAATATGATTATAAACATATTCAAAACTTTCCTGAACCAATGGTGAACCTGTAGATAAAATTAATTTTAAAGAATGAAGAGAATTTGTTTTGATAGGTGAGAGCTTAGCATCTTTACATGCTTCAATAAATTTTGGACTTGTTCCAAAATGAGTAATTTTAAAATGATCAATCATATTCCACATGGTATTTTGGTTCGGGTAGAATGGAGAACCATCATATAATACAATAGTAGAGCCAATAGCTAAATTACTAATTAGCCAATTCCACATCATCCAACCACACGTAGTAAAATAAAAGACTATGTCATCCGAACTAATATTTGAATGAAGACGTAGTTCTTTTAAGTGTTGAATTAAGGTTCCACCAGCTCCGTGGACAATTGATTTAGGCTTTCCTGTAGTTCCACTTGAGTACATTATATAGAGTGGATGATCAAATGGCAATTGTTCAAACAATAATGAGTCGGGGTTTGAATCAAGGAAGTTGTTCCAAATTATGCTATTTTTAATAGATTTAAGGTTAGGAAAAGATGAAAGGAAAGGTATAATAACTACTTTTTCAATTGTTGGTAGCTTTTTTAAAACAACTGCTAGTTTATCAATTGAATTAATTGATTTTCCTTTATAAAAATAACCATCAGCAGCAAAGATAATTTTAGGGTTTATTTGTGTAAAGCGATCTAATACTCCCTTAATTCCAAAGTCAGGAGAGCATGATGACCAAATAGCTCCTATTGAAGTAGTCGCCAACATTGCAATAATAGTTTCAGGTATATTTGGCATATATCCAACAATTCGGTCACCACTCACTACGCCCATTTTTCTTAAAATAGAGGCTAATTTTTCGACTTCACTATAGAGCTCATTATAAGAAATAGTTTTATTAGCATTTTCTTCACTTTGGAAATGAATTGCGGGTTTATCAGACCTGAATCGTAAAAGATTCTCAGCAAAATTTAACCTAGCTCCTTCAAACCACTTAGCACTTGGCATTTTTTTTACGTCATCTACAACTTGTTCGTAATCAGTTGAGAACTCGATCGACATAAAACTCCAAAGAGCTTTCCAAAAATTACTAATGTTTGTAATAGACCAAGAATGGAGCTCTGAGTAGTTTTTTATTTTTAAATTAAAACGTGAATTTACCTGTAGTCGAAATGCCTCCATTTGCGATGACTTAATTTGGCCTTTAGTGGGTTTCCAAATAACTTTATTCATATTTTTTCAATTTATAAATAAAAAAAAGCCCCAAAAAAATTGGGGCTTTTTTTTATGAATTAAACAAGTTAATAATTAGCGTTCTATACTCATTTCTGAGGGAACAATCATAACTGCTGGAACTGCAGCATCGCTAACCATATTATTGAATTTGAATAGATCATCTGTTAGGACTTTATCAAGTTTTTTATAATGAACTTGAGCTTGGTCTACCAAGTCATTCAGTACGTTATAAGATTGTTTTGTTGGTTTTGCATCTACACTAGAGACTACTCTAACTAGGGCAGCAATCTTATTATCTAATCTTATTGGATAATTTAAAGGATCTTGTCTAGATTTTGATTCAACTTGAATTAATCTTTTTTCAATCGTTGATAAAGAACTTACTAATTCTTTACCTGCCTTGGTTAAGTCCTCATTTTTAAATCCTGAATCCTTCATTAGATCAGTTAATGTACTCACTTGTTTTTTAATACTACGAATTGTGAGAATTTTTTCATTTATCTCATTTGTTCGATTTCTGATATCCATGAGGAGATCAAATTGATCTTGGAAATCAGATTGACTTGTATTAATTCGTGGATCTTTCTTAATATAGAAAGATTGAGTTTGACTTTTCCCATTTAAGGTCATTTTAACTTTATATTCACCAGGAACAGCTTTTGGTCCAATATGACTACCTCCCCACATTACAGCATCAGGCACTTTTTTTGCATCTCGATAACGCATATCCCACACATAGCGATTCATACCTTTTTTAATATCTTCAATAGTTCCATCATCTTTACCTCCCTGCGCCCACCATTGCATTTCAGGATTTTCACCACCAGATTTTTTCTTTTTATTGGTAAAGGTTTTAATCACATCTCCATCAGCCTCCATGAATTCAAGCTTGAATTCAGCCTCTTTATCTAGCTCATCTTTAAGATAATAAAATGTCATTACACCATTTGGTGGATTAGCACCAGCCGTTGGATCTGGACCACCCCAGCCACCACCAGCATTTAAACGATGTGTATCTCTTGGTTTATAAAGATGAGAGTTAGATTTAGCTATTTTATCTGATAGTTGATGAAGTGGTGTTAAGTCATCTATAATCCAGAAGGATCTTCCTTGAGTTGCAACGACAAGATCATTATCTTTCACAACTAGATCTGTTATAGGAACTATTGGAAGATTTAATTGGAATTGTTGCCAATTACTTCCATCATCAAATGATACATACATGCCTGTTTCTGTACCAGCATATAACAATCCTTTTCTAACCGGATCTTCACGAACAACACGAGTAAAAGCATCATTGGGGATACCTTTGGAAATCATTTTCCAGCTTCTTCCGTAATTATTTGTCTTGAAAAGATACGGTTTGAAATCATCTGATTTATATCGAGTTACTGCCATATAAGCTGTAGCAGGATCATGTGGAGATTGATCAATACTATTAACCATTCCCCAATCAGGCATTGATTTAGGAGTTATATCCTTCCATGTTTTTCCGCCATTTTTAGTAAGATGAACACGGCCATCATCAGTGCCAATCCAAATGACTCCTTCTTCTTGGGGTGAAGGTGTGATGACAAAAATTGTAGAATAGTATTCTACACCAGTATCATCTTTAGTTATTGGTCCACCCGATTCGCCTTGCATAGAAACTGTATTCGTAGATAAATCTGGACTAATTAATTCCCATGATTCGCCTTCATCTGTTGATTTATGAAGATGTTGAGAACCTACATATAAGGTTTTAGAATCATGAGGGTCAAATTCTATTGGGAAATTCCACTGAAATCGATATTTCATATCTTTAACACCATGGCCCATTGGATTATCTGGATAAACTGTAATATTTCTTCTTTCACCAGTTTTATGGTCATATCGAGTCAAGAAGCCACTATAAGATCCGGCATATACTATATTTGGATCATCTGGGTGAGGTGCTACATGCGCACTCTCTCCACCACCTACTGGATAATAATCTCGAGCAGTTATACCTCCACCCATCGTGCGAGAGGCAATTGAAACAGTACTATTATCTTGTTGACCTGCATAAACACGATAAGGGAATTGATTATCTACATCAACACGATAGAATTGAGAGGTTGGTTGATTATGGTATGTACTCCATGTGGTACCTGCATCAAAAGAGACCTGACCGCCACCATCATCCGCAATTAATAAATGTTGCGAATCCATAGGGTCAATCCATAAGTCATGATGATCTCCATGAGGTGTCCTAATAGAATTAAATGTTTTACCACCATCCTTAGATCGCCAGAACTGAACATTTAAAACATACAATACATCTTCATTCTCTGTATCAGCATAAATACGAGTATAATACCAAGCACGTTGACGTAAGTTATTGTCAGAACTTGTTTTTGTCCAAGTTTCACCACCATCATCTGATCGGAAAAGACCACCTTCTCGATTCTCAATTAAGGCCCAAACGCGATCTGAATTTAATGGCGAAACGGCAATTCCTATAATTCCAACTAGACCTTCGGGTAAGCCTTTATTTCGAGTAATTTCATTCCAAGTATCTCCGCCATCGGTCGATTTCCAAAGACCAGAGCCCTCGCCACCACTTTCAAGACTGTATGGTGTTCGTTTTATCCGCCATGTTGAAGCGTAAATAATACGAGGATTATTAGGATCAAGGATTAAATCAGCAGCGCCAACTTCATCATTTATATAAAGGATTTTCTCCCAATTTTCACCGCCATCTTTACTACGGTAAACACCACGTTGTTCATTTGGACCAAATAAATGCCCAAGTGCTGCTACATAGACTACATCTGGATTTCTAGGATGAATACGAATTCTTGGTATATGTCGAGAGTCTTTTAACCCTAGACTTTTCCAAGTTTTGCCGGCATCAGTAGATTTCCAAACGCCATCTCCATGAGAAACATTACCTCTTACAGTAACTTCGCCACCACCAACATAAATTACATTAGGGTCCCATTCACTGACAGTTACAGCTCCGATAGAACCACCATAATAACCATCAGAAATATTACCCCAAGTTTGTCCACCATTTTTTGTTTGCCATACACCACCACCAGTAGCGCCAAAATAGGCTAAAAACTTATTTCCGGGAACACCAGCAACCGAAGCAGATCGTCCACCACGAAATGGCCCAATGTTTCTATATTTAAGTGCTTTAAATAGACTCTCATCAAAACGCTCTTTAGCGCCTAATAATGTAAACCCCACTAATAGGAATACAGTTAATCTAAATAATTTATTACTAATACGCATAAATCCTCCTTCTTGCATAAGATGTAAATATTACGTTTGAGTGTATGCACGATTTGTCTTTTTCTGCAAGAGATTAAAATATTTTGTATTAAATTATTTAGACGTTATAATTAATAAAACGTTACCGTCGCTCACTGTATTATATTTGGTTAAATCTTAAATATTATTTTGATAATAAAAAATCAATGAAAATAGCATTTTTAACTGCAGGCGGTATAGCACCCTGTTTAAGCGCATCAATTGGTGCCTTAATTGAATCCTATAATAATTTAGCACCTCAAGCAGAACTAATTGGATACCTACATGGATATAGAGGTTTATTACTCGGTAAATCAATAGTTATACCTGATAAAGTTAAAGAAAATACTAGTATACTTTATGAGTTTGGAGGAAGTCCAATTGGTAATAGTAGAGTAAAACTTACGAATATAGATAGTTGTTTTCAGGCTGGTTATATAAAAGAAGGTGAAATACCTTTAGAAATAGCAGCAAATCAATTAGTCAAAGATGGAGTTAATATACTCCATACAATTGGTGGTGATGATACGAATACTATGGCTGCTCAATTATCATTTTATCTAAAAGAAAAAAAATATGACCTCACTGTTGTTGGACTTCCAAAGACAGTAGATAACGATGTTTATCCATTGACTCAGACTTTAGGTGCATGGACAGCTGCGGAACAAAGCGCTATCTTTTTTGAAAATATTGTAAATGAGAATACAACAAGTCATCGACAATTAATCATTCATGAAGTAATGGGTAGAAATTGTGGTTGGCTTACGGCTTTCACGGCAAAAGAATATCATGAGCGCTTACAAAAAAGAAACTTTTTACCTGAAATATTAATTGAAAAAAGTAGGTGGAATGTTGATGCAATCTATATCCCTGAAATTGAAATAGATTTTAAAAAGGAATGTGCTCGGCTTAGAAAATTAATGGATGTTAAGGATTCTGTAAATATATTTTTGAGTGAGGGCGCTGGTACAAATACAATTGTTTCAGAAATGGAAAATAATGGAGAAACCATAATTAAAGATGCCTTTGGTCATGTGGCTTTAGATACAATTAATCCAGGTGAATGGTTTGCTAAACAATTCGCTGAACAATTAGAGGCTGGTAAGACATTGGTTCAAAAAAGTGGTTATTTTGGTAGGAGTGCACCTCCAAATAAAAAAGATTTAGATCTAATTAAATTATCTGGAAAACTTGGCGCTGAAACGGCATTAAGTGGTAAAAGCGGTGTTGTTGGTTTGGATGAGGATAATAATGCTTTGTTAAGTTTAATTGATTTTGAAAGGATCAAGGGTGGAAAACCATTTGATCATACAGTTAGTTGGTTTAATAAATTATTGACCGATATTGGTCAGAAGTAAATATAAAGGTAAAAAATGAGTTTAAATTTAGAGAGTTTAGAAGCCGTAGCTGAAGCAATGACTTCTCCTGGGAAAGGGATACTTGCAGCTGATGAAAGTACAGGAACGATAGGTAATAGATTCTCTCAAATAAATACAGAAAGCACTTTTGATAGTAGGAATGCGTACCGTGATCTTTTATTTAGTGCAGAAGGTATGGAAAATCATATAAGTGGTGTTATTCTTTATGATGAGACACTTCGCCAATCATCGTTGTCTGATAATGTTCTTTATCCTGAATATTTAGCAAATAAGGGTGTTATCCCTGGTATTAAAGTTGATATGGGAGTTCAGGATCTTCCAAGAAGTGATGGTGAAAAGATCACAAGTGGATTAGATGGATTGGATGAACGATTAAAGGAATATCGAAAGCTTGGAGCTCGATTTGCAAAGTGGCGTGCTGTTATAAATATAACTGATGATAATCCAAGTGGATATTGCATTAATGCTAATGCACATGTATTAGGTCGATATGCTGCTTTATGTCAGTCAAATGATATCGTGCCAATTGTTGAACCTGAAATTTTAATGGATGGTTCTCACGATATTGATGATAGTTTTGTAGTTACAGAAGAAGTCCTCCATACTGTATTTTCCGAACTTCATTCTCAAGGTGTTGTTTTAGAGCAAATGGTTTTAAAACCAAATATGGTTTTATCAGGTTATAATGCTAGTGATCGTTCTGGTGTCGATGAAGTGGCAAACGCTACACTTCAATGCTTTTTCAGAACTGTTCCTGCAGCTGTTCCTGGAATTGCATTCTTATCTGGTGGGCAAAGTGATGTAGATGCAACTGCGCATTTAAATCAAATGAATAAGATATTAGGAGATAATAAAATTTGGAATTTAACTTTTTCATATGGTCGTGCATTGCAACAGCCAGCGCTTAAAGCTTGGCAAGGAAAAGAAGAGAATGTTAAAAAAGCTCAGGATGCATTTATGAAAAGAGCAAAATTAAATAGCCTAGCTTCTGCTGGAAAATATTCTATAGATATGAAGTAATTAATATATAGATTTATATTAGTTATAATTCATTTGTAAGACAGTGAATAGCTCCACCACTAAAACGAAATTGAGTTGTGGGAACGGTAATGTGCATTACTTCTAATTCTTTAAGAAGTGGCGCAACTTTGTTTGATCGAAATCTTGTTGGTCCAATTAGGTATCCAGGTAAAGGCTGACAATTAACAGCAAATTCACCAAGCTCATTTTCAGTGCCTATGGCATCCTCCGGTTCAACTTCAACTAATTCAATATTTTTTCTTTTGGCGAAAGATTTAAGATTCTGGACAGAATCATTCTCCATTAGAGAAGTGCAAGCGATCATGGCAACTAATCTATTATTTTTATTTAAGACAGGAGTAAATAAAGTATCAAGGTGAAAAGCATTCGATTTCATAATAACTAATTCATTTACATTGAACTCTTCAGCAACCCACTCGGCTCCTTTTAAATTATTACGGCATGCACCTGAAAAAAGTATTTTATCTTTTGGGCAAAGATAAAACTCACCACCTTCAGCTGTTGCAGTAGAATCTTCAGGAATTCGAATAGTTTTATAACCCATAGATTCAAGCATAGCTTGCATAATATCAGCTTCAACCTGTCGTGCCTCTTCACTAAATTTTGAAATAATGACTTTACCTTCTTGATTGCTAACAAACAGGTCACGAACAAATACAAAATCATGCTGTCTTTGCTCAGTATTTTGTTTATCTAAAAAATAAGGAAAGTCAATTTCAACTACATCAACAGGTAGTTGAGTGAAAAGTTGAGATAGCATAAACATTTCAATCTTTACTAATTCTTGATTTGGAACAACTCCTTGTTTCATGGCAGGGTTATTTTTATAGATAGGAGTACCATGACCCCACCAGTCATTCTTAGGTAGATGTGAAATAAGAATTTTCATTTTCTATATTGTTAATTTAAATACAAAAGTATAAGATGTCTCCCATTCACCATCTATTTTTACATTTACATATTTATAAAATATAGTTGGTTTACCAAATTTTGTTTTTGGTAAATCAAATCCAAAAGCTGTCCAGTTTATATAATAATTCCAAGTTTTTGGAGCAAAAAAGAATTCTTCACTAATAAAAGGGGTGATTTTTAAAGATGTAATTGGTCTAGGGGATTTGAACTGAACTCTACTACGATTTCGCATTTCATCATCTTTGCCTTCACGAATACGATAATCCATTCGACTCCTTAACTGCAGTTTCATTTTTTTATTATTGATAGCTTTAAGTATTTCAACTTGAGGTCTCTGTTCTAAATTCCACATATTATTTTTGAAGCGATATTGAGTTCTGTATTTAAGTCCAATAGTCCATGTAGGTATAATTGGATAGTGGACACCGAAATCTAGATGTTTATGGAAAAAGCCTGTGTCATTAACACGTCCGTCAAAATCAAAAGTAAGTGTAGAAGAACCTAAAGGTTTTTTAATAACTATTTTATCTTGATGATTGATTTGACTAAAAATAGTGGTTAATGAAATTGTGAAAAATATTAGTTTTTTATACATTTTTTATTTCATGAACTTTATAGTTGAGCCGAAGTTCTCATTATCCGTCATTAAAACCAAGCGATCATTATCGAACATAAGGGCCTCAATTTTTTGCCCTTTAAATATATTGATTGGTTTTAGTAGCTCAGGGTGATTAGGCTTAAATATCCCTGCATGACTAATACTCCCTAATTCATAAATCGCAGATATAAATGGACCTTCATTGCTAGGGTCAGAAGTCGCAACTGTCCATAGGTTCCCTTTATTATCTAATGCTAAGTCACTTATGTTTCTTTTATGTTTTTTTGGTTCGGGCAAATCAAATATAAACTTATTTGTATCATAGAAAACTTTATCATCTCTATCAAAAAATGTAGTAAATAAAGTAGATGCTCTAGAGTTAGACCCTCTATCACCATAAATAAATACAAGTCCTTGACCTGAGGGGAAGATTGTAAGACCTTCTAAATTCATTTTTGGTTTGATTGATGGGAGGGTAAAAGTTTGAATGAGATCGAGACGATAATCTTTTGGATCAATTGATATTTCAAAACATTTACCATCACTCTCCATAAGTATATACCGGTTCATAGTTCCCGGTATTTTAATGGCAGCTTCAAGATCAATTGGTAATTTTACTTCAGGCCAAACTAGTTTTTTTATATTTAATTCTTCATCAATGTAACTAACACGCGCTTGCCCTTTTTTTTTATTATCATGGACTACTAAAAATCCATTTTTAAATTTTGAAACACCACTAATTGAATACTCGCGTTCGTCATGAATCTTTTTCCAACTAGAGTTTTGAGAGGAAGCTATAAAAAAGATTAGAGTAAGAATTAGTTTATTCATTTTTCCAACTCAAATATGGATGAACTGATAAAAATGCATTATAGTAGTTTTCATCACCAGTCACTTCTGTTCCTACCCAATTAGGGAGTGAAAACTTTTCGTTTTCTGTATTTAATTCTATCTCAGCTAACCATAGACCTTTATTTTTTCCGTGAAACTCATCTACATCCCATAGTTTTTTATTAAACATCACTTTATATCGTGTTTTAGAGACTATGCTATTCTCACTGAGATTAAGTAACTCTTCTGCATCATTTATAGGAATCTCATACTCAAATTCATCTCTTGTTATTCCAATCCCTTTTGACTTTACTGTTAAGGTTGAGATCTCTCCTTTAATTCTTACTCTTACAATTCCTTGATCAGTTATTGCTAAATATCCTTGTTGATATAATACTCCTTTTTGATCTTTAGGCCATTTTCTGAGATCCATAAGGAATTTTCGTTCAATTTCTTTTGCCATTTTTTACTTTCCAGACATAGATAAGACCTGATGTTAGTATCCCCGGGTAGAATGGTTCAATATTAAAAGGATAATTTCCGAATATACTACCAATTATTATCCAGATTATACTTGCGAAGGCTGGACAAATCATCATAAGAATAATTCCATCTTGAGGTCTATCTTTTTTAAAGGATAAAAGAAATGGTAGGACAAGTCCTGGCACAATAATTGAGCCTAGGTTGTACCAGAGTCTCACAACTGATGGTATACTAAAAGCTAAACCAAGTGCAATAAAGCTAGTAACTCCAAGACCTTTATGAATAAGGCTTGTAGATTCATTATCCCATGTTTTTTCTTTTGAAGAAGTTTTTATCCGCCACAAAATGTCTCTGCCAAAAGTAATAGCGCTAATCATACCGAGTGAATCAATAGTTGACATGATAGTAGCTAGCAGTCCTGTTATAAAAATACCATACGCAATAGGAGGGAGTACTAAAGCGCCTAATCTTGGGTAAGCAAATATTGGATCAAAACCAGATAACATTGCTTTGGCATAGAGTCCAGTTGTTAAAGTTAGTATATCAAATAAAAACCAAAATATTATTGAGATAATTATTCCTTTTTGAGCAGTCTTAGGTGAGTTTGCTGCAGCGCAACGCTGGTAGAAGCCAGGATCAACAAATGTCCAAATTGCAATAAAGAACCAAACTAATATATACTGGAAAGAGGCGCCACCAGTTATACTTAAATGTGATGTTGGTAATGACATTGTAAGTTGAGAGTAACCACCAAATGCTTTTATTGAATAGAATAATAGAAGAGCAAAACCCAAAAACATAAATCCAAATTGCAGTTTATCAGTTCTAACTATTGCTTTAAATCCGCCAGTCAATATGTAACTCATACTTATGCTTGTTGCGATTATTAAAGATAGACCAAAAGATAGACCTGTTGTGAATTGGAGTAAAATCCCGATACTTAATATATACGGTGCAGGACTTGCTAATGCTAAGATAAATAGTGCACTAACTACTCCTGCTATTTTACCATATCTATTATGAAATTGATCTGGAAGTGAAATATACTTTGCTTCATTAATTCGACCAGCGAGGAAAAAAGCGAAAAGTAGTGCAAATATATAATAGGGTAATGCAAAGATAAACCATGTTTGAATACCAAAAGAGTATGTGTTTTCACCTATTCCAAGAATACCTCCATACCATGTAGCAACCAAAGTTACTACAAATCCAGGTAAGCTTAGTTTTCTTCCAGCTAATAAGTATTCTTCAGGATTTTTATTAGAATGATTTGATCTAATAAACCCAAGTATAATTAATGCGCCAAAGTAAAGAAGAATGATAGAAACGTCTAGCCAGTGCATTAATTAAGCTTTTAGATGACTTCTGAAAACAAGTATGGCCCCAGATGAGTCAATTTCAAATGATTTAACTATAGATTCATTACAAATTCCGTTAGAAGAAGGATTTAAATTAGAATTATTAATTGGATATTTTAGGCCTGTTGTCGAAACGGTAGTCCCAAAATCTTGTACAAAAAGTGAGACGTTATTTCCAGGATGTGAAATAAATGATTTTTTGCCGATGTGGCAAGTCACAGTTTGGTGATCTGTCACCATTTCTAATTCTATTTTATTATAATAATCAAATAATAAATAATGATTAGCTAAAGTCATATCTTCACGGAGTCCAGTTGCGCCAAGAATAGTTAGTTTTGGGATATTATTCATAATAGCCCATTCTAAAGCTTTTGCCAGATCTGTATTGTATTGATTTGTATCATGAATGATTAACCCCTTAAACTCTAGATTGCTATCAATTGAATCTAAATCACCAATGACAACGTGCGGTACCAAATTTAGTTTTGCTAATTTATTAATTGCTCCATCTGTACAAATAACAGTTCCCGCATTTTCAAGAAAATCTAGAGGTATTAACTTTGATGGAAATAAGCCATTGGCTAAGATGATAACTGGAGATTTAAATAAATTCTTCATTAAGTCAGATGAAATCTATGATTTATATTTTCAGAAAACATAATAAAGCATAATTAAAAAAGATGGATAAAATTATTTCAAAGTATTCTGACCATCCTTTAAGAAGTTGGTTCATAAAGCAAAGTCTTGATTTCCCAATAAGAACTATTATTTTTTCTATAATGATAACATTAATTGCTGCTTCTGGATCTCGTTTTTTTATTATTGATGATGATATGTTGAAAATTTTACCTAAGAACCTTGATTCAAGAGTATCCTGGGATTTAATTCAAGATGAATTTGGTAGTACAGAGGTCATATTTGTAGCCTTCGGTAAAGAAGGCGAATCAATTTTTAATCCAGAGGCAATGGCAACTTTATGGGATTTGACTGAAGCTTTAGAAGGTACAAGTCAAGTAGAAGAGGTTATTTCTATTTCGTCAGCCACTCGAATGGATAATGAGGATGGCTTTATGGAGATTGATGATTTGCAATCTTATAGAAATCTATCTCAAGTAGAGGTCGATAAAATAGAGGAATATCTTCAAAAGAACCCAACTATTAAGAAACGCTTTATAAGTGAAGATAATCAATATCTCTTAGCTACAATTCAACCTTATGAAAGTGGTGCTTTAAATACATTTAGAGATACAATTACAACTATATCCAACCCAATATTGAGTAACTATGAAACACATTATGGTGGACAGGCTTATCTAACAGGAACTATGCCAGAATTAATTCGTGATGATGTTATTGGACTTGCAGGAATAGGTGTCTTAATAATGACTATAATTTTACTTGCAAACCTTCGAAGTATTGCTGGTGTTGCAATGGTTCTTATGCTTATTGGACTATCTTTGGTAGCAATGATAGGAGTGATGGGATGGGTCTATCACTTAACAGGTTCTGATCGATTTCTTTTCACTTTAGCAAATACATCAATGCCTATTATTTTATTAACGATTGCTAATTCTGATGGTGTTCACGTTATTTCTAAATTTTTTAAAGAATTTAGATCAAAACAAGATTCACGCAAGGCTATAGCATCAACGATGGATTGTCTTCTAATCCCTATATTCCTAACAAGTATTACAACTATAGCAGCTTTTGCAACTATGATGGTATCTCCAATAGAGCCATTGTTTGGCTATGGAATAATTATTGGAGCCGGAATTGCTTGGGCTTGGTTTTTGAGCTCTTTATTACTTCCTGCAGTTATTAGTTTAAAAAAATGGGATAGCAACTCTATTGCTATAAGTAGAACAAGCATTTTTGAAAACATAATTAAGAAATTAGGTAAAGTAGTCTTCACTCATCCTAAATATGTTCTCACCTTTGGTGTAGCCTTTGTAATTATTGGCTGCACAGGTTTATCAAAAATTATTGTAGATGTGAATATGGTTAACTTTTTTAAGCCAGGGACTGAGATACGTGATTCAATGGACTTTTTAGATGAAAAGATGGCAGGTACTGTAGATATTAGAGTAAGGGCTGAAGGAGACATGAAAAGCCCTGAAATATTATCAAGTATGCGAAAGCTACAAGATCTTATGGAAGAAGACGAAAAAGTATCAACTAGTTTTTCAATCGTCAACGTAGTTGAACAAATGCACCGAACCGTAATGGATGATGATCCAAGTTATGAGGTAATCCCAGAAAACCGGGAGAAAATAAACAATCTTTTTACAATGTATTCTATGTCAGGTGACCCAGATGATTTTTCTTCGATGGTTGATTATGAGTATAAGATTGGATTAATCACAGCTTTTTCAAAGGTTATGTCAACTATTGAAATTTTTGATTATGTAGAAAAAATGAATCAGGAAGTTAAATTACTTAAAGCTGAAGGTTTAGATCTTGAATTCACAGGAATGATTGTAATATTAAGAGACTTAGTTGAGATGATTGTATCCTCATCGGTTTTAAATATTGTATTCTCATTAATTATAATTGGTATTATTGCTTCTATTTTTTTCAAAAGAATATTATGGGGATTGCTTGCTGTCGTCCCTCTTTTCTCAGCAGTTATAATAAATTTTGGATTTATGGGATATTTTGGTATAGAGTTAAGTCACGTGACAGCTTTACTATCTTCGATAATTATTGGAGTAGGGGTTGATTTTTCAATTCATTATATTTCTCAATATCGACGGTTAGCTCGAACTGTTAGATCAGATAAACTTATTAGTGAGGTAATAGAAGATGTTGGTTATCCTATTATTTTAGATGCAGGCTCAAATATGGGATTTGGGGCATTGCTTTTTTCAGTTTTCCTTCCAATCCAAAATATTGGAGGACTCATGGTTTTTGCAATGGTTTCGACTTCAATAGGAACACTTACAGTTCTAGCTGCTTTATCAGAGTTACTAAAGCATAAATTAATTGAAAAGGATGATTCTTAAAGATGAAATATTTTTTAATATATTTTTATAGTGTATTCCTTTTTGGTCAAACTGGTCTTGAAATTGCTAAAATGGTTGATATGAGGAAGACACCTAAAGATCAATCAAATATAACCAAAATGATTTTGACCAATTCAAAAGGTAAAAAAAGAATCAATATAATAAAGTCAAAATCTATGGATAGGAATAAGAAGCAAATCATGTGGTTTTTGGAGCCAAACGATGATAAAGGTGTTGCTTTCCTTAAAATTGAAAATGATGGCAAGGATGATGAAATGCGCATGTGGTTACCTGCCTTCAAGAAGATTAGGAGAATCTCATCTAGAAAGAAAGGGGATTCATTTATGGGGTCGGATCTTAGCTATGAAGATATGAGTAGTCGTGAAATAGAAGAACATAAATATTCTCGACTTGAAGATGAGGTCATTAATTCTATATTATGTTATCAATTAGAGGTGATTCCAAATAAAAAAGCTATTTCATATTATTCGAAGCATCTTACTTGGATAGATCAATCTACATTAATGATTATCAAAGAAGAGTCTTATGATAAGCGTGGCGAGTTAAAGAAGACAAAAGAGTTTTATAATGCAGTTTTAAAAGGATACTCTGTAATGGAACGTGTTTTTGTAAAAGATGTGCAGAAAAATCACTCGACAGAAGTTACATTTGAAGGATTAGAAGTTAATTCAGGTATTAAAGAAAGTCTTTTTCAGGAAAAAAATTTAAAAAGGTTACCAAAAAACTAATTTTAAATAATTTTATAATATTCATGAAAAAACTAACTATCCTTTTAACCTTTTCTTTCTTATACGCTCAATTTAATTATTCTGGTGAATCTATAGTTCAGACAATGAATCGCATATCTGATAAGTCTGATATTAATTTACCTTATAGAGCGATGTCACTTAATCTAGGGTATACTTTAGGTGCAATTGATATTAATACCGTTTCTGCGATTGAATATCGAAATAACACATCTAAATCTAGTTTTAACCTTAGGGAAGCATATTTAGCTTATTATCCTGATTGGGGTGAAATAAAACTTGGCAAACAGATTCACGCTTGGGGTGCTGCAGATGGTAATAATCCAACTGATAATTTGAACCCTTATGATTATTATTATCTTTTCAAGATTGGTGAAGGTCGAAAAATTGGAGTAATATCATTATCTTCAAAAATATATTTTGGTAACTCTCATTTAGAAGGGGTTATTATACCAAAATATGAAAAAAATAGATTTCCTTACGGAGAAAAAGATTTTCCATTATCTGTACTGGAGGAACCGACCATTACTTATCCTGTTAGAAATGAATTTGAATTTGGATTGAGAGTTCAAACAACAATCCTAGAGAGTGATATAGGATTATCTTTGTTCAGAGGAAATGATCGAGCACCATCTATGAGAGCTGCTAATATTACTTATGAAGTTGAAACAGGGACACCCCAAATTGAATCTTTACTTGGATATAGAGAAACTTTCGTTACGGGCTTAGATTTTGTTACATTTATTGGTGATTTAACTTTTAGAGGTGAGGTAGCTCTATTTAGATCTAGAAACCCTATTTTAGTTTTAAACTTATTTAAAACACCATTGTCATTATATGAGTTCCAACAAGATATAAAATACTCACAATATGTCCTCCAAGTTGAATATACTACTAGTTCTGATATTCTTTTGTCGGGTCAACTTATTGGAAATAGTACCCAGGATGAGGCATATGAGTGGTATCGTTTATCATCAAGAGAATACGTAGATTTTCCTTCACCTGAATTTCAAGCAGGTATGGGAAACCCTCTTGCAATGTTTTCTGAGTTTGCATTAATATTTGGATCAACAGGGGTATTAATGGATGATCGTTTAGAATTGAAAGGGAATATAATGGTAAATCTAGATGAAAAAGGGAGTATGATAAGTACTTCTTTTGGTTATTCTCCATTAATTAATTGGAAACTTCAAACAAGTATTACAAAATTTATTGGTGATGAAAATAATCCTGAAAATACATTTACTAAAATGGAAGATTTCTCTAATATTAACTTAAGCTTAATTTATAATTTTTAAAAAAAATGAATAGAATTAGAAAGATGAAAACACATTTTAAAAAATTAAATACATTCATTATTATACTATTTGTACCATTATTTATTAATGGACAAGAAACGGGTTTATCTATTATGAGAAAAATGGATCAATTAAAAAAACCCTTAGATAGTGAGACTAAAATAAGAATGACTCTAATATCTAAAAAAGGAGAGAAAGAAAGGAGTCGTTCACGTGTACTCACAACCATTGAAAAAAAGTATGAAGATGGTATTTATAAAATGAAATCACTATTAAGGTTTTCTGAACCAAAAGAAGTAAAGGGAACAGGCTTTTTAACTTGGGATAGAATTGATGCTAAATTTGATGACCAATGGTTATACTTACCTGCTTTAAGGAAAGTAAAAAGAATACGTGCTAAGGATAAAAATAGAAGTTTTATGGGTACAGACTTTAGTTACGAAGATCTTTCCGGTCCTGATTTAAAAACTGATAACTATGAACTTATTGGTGAAGATATTATGCATGGTACCGAGTGCTATAAGATAAATGCAATACCTATTGAAAGAGGAACACAGTATGGGTCTCGTATGATATGGGTAGATAAAGAGAATTTTTTGATGAAAAGAGTAGAGTTTTTTAATAAGAAAAAAGAACAAATTAAAATATTGAATATTCCTGATCATGTCAAGAATGGAGACTATTGGACCCAGGTAAATTTAGAAATGGAAAATTTAAAAAATGGTCATAGAACTAAGTTAGAAATAATTAAAGTTATCTATGATCAAGGACTCAAAGATAAAGTATTTACAGAAAGTTATTTAAAACGAAATTAAAAGAGACTCTTTCTGTGATAAGTTATTCGAACTTTTGTTTTTATTCATTTTAGTTTTACTTCTTATATCCTATAGAATCGAATGGATTGACGATAGTTGTTGTTATATTTTTTAAATGAGCACCAATTCTTTTTAAGTAACGTGCATAAAGCGAAATCGTAGTTGTTTTTGAAGTTGAATCAAACTCTAATTTTCCGCTAACAATACCATTTACAATTGCATCAGATTTTTTCGTCATATTCTCACGATAACTTTTCATTAGTGAGTTGGCTAATTCAGAATCTTGGGTATGTATTGCTTCTAATGTTTTATCAAAACGTAATTTAACTTCATTCTCGATTAAGCTAAGATCCTCACTTATTTCTTCAGATATAATTTTTTCAGGAAAGTTAATTGCTAAATCAAGAATATTTTTGCTGTAGTCTCCAATCCTTTCAATATCTACAACCATATTAATTAAGATTAAACCATTTACCATATCTGATGTTTTTTGTTCAATTGCGTAATGCGTGAGGACTTTTCTTCTAACTTCTTGTTGGTAAGCATTTATTTCACGATCTCGCTTTTTAAGTGCTTTGAGTGTTTCAATATTCTCACCATTTCTAAGATATTTAATTGCTTGGTTAAAAATTTCTCTTGAAAGTTCCATCATTTCAAATGAACGGCTCCAAGCTTGGGAAAGTAAATCATCAGCTTTCCATAAATTAACAATGTCTTTTATTAAAGTCATAAAATTACCTCACGATGAAGATTAATGATAATGGGATTAAGAAGAAGAAAACAAGTATATAAATAATTGGAATAAGACGGTTTATGGTTGCTAGCTCAGCAAACCACTCTGCCATTGTAATAGGCAAATTTCTTATTTTTTCAATAGGCCAGATTAATGATATTCCAAAAACATTAAAGGCTAAGTGTCCAAATGCAACTGCTAATGGAGCATGAGTACCTGAGACTAAACTAGCGAGAAGAGCAGTAATAGTGGTTCCAATATTAGCACCTAGGGTATATGGAAAAATTTGTCTTAATTGTAAAATGCCTGCTCCAGCTAGCGGTATAACTAGAGAAGTCGTTATTGAACTACTTTGCACTAAAATTGTGATAAAAATACCGAAGAATAATGCACGGATTGATGTTTTAAAAATATGAGTATCAAAAAATGATTCTAATTTTTCCATTACTAAACTACGAATTAAAACAGTTAGGTATCTGAGTGAAATAAAAAGAAGTATTAATGCTACTATAATTAAAAGCCAATTATAATTAACTACATCTTGCATGTTAAAGATATCTTTAATCGCATTGACCGTAGGTTCGGTAATTATTTTTATTGGACTTTTGAATGTAAAAGTACCTGCTCCCATAAATAAACTAGCCATCCAATTAGCAGTCTTACTTATAATTCCAAAATGAAGTTGAAGGGGAAATAAAACAATAACAGCTAAAACATTGAAAAAGTCATGAACAATAGATGCTGAGAAAGCACGTTTAAATTCGTTTTTATTAACGATGTGTCCAAGTGAGACAATTGTATTTGTTACACTTGTACCAATATTTGCGCCCATTATATAAGGAATAGCTGCGGAGACTGCTAGTATAGGATCATCGCCAAAAGTTCCAGCTGCGACCATTCCCACAACTAATGAAGTAGTAGTCGAAGAGCTTTGAATTAGACTAGTTGCTAGAATCCCAATAAACAAACCAATTAAAGGAGCGGCTGAGCTCGAGAGAAGCTCTTCTGCAAAACCTCGCCCTAATCCTTTGAAGCCTGCTCCGATCATACCTATACTAATAAGAAACATGTATAGGATGGAAAGTATTGCTAATACTTTTAAATAATTTAAAAGCATAGAGTTTAATCTAGGTGCTTTTAATTCAGGCATTTTTCAATAAATACATTGAACAAAAATTAACAGCTAATGTATATAAAAAAAAGGCGATGTTTTCATCTCAGTTTTTTTAATTACGTAGTGGTTTCCCTTTTTTGAGCATAAATCGAATACGATCTTGGCTCAGTTTTTCACCGGCTAATGAGATAAAGGCTTCTCGCTCAATATCTAGTAGGTATTGCTCATCCACTGATTTAGTAAGGCCAGCTTTATCACCGCCAGTAAGAACAAAAGCTAATTTTTTAGCAATAAATTCATCATGCTCTGATATCTTACCTTGAGCTTTAAATCCTTTTAAAGCCATTGCCATAGCAGTTCTACCTCCTGAGCCAGGTAATTTTAGGTCATCTCGATATTGTGGAGGAGTATAGTCATTACCTACTAATTCCAAAGCTTTTTGTTTTGCCATCCAAATGCGTTGATCATTATTTAATACAATTGTATCTGTCTTAAGAAGATATCCCAAAAATTTAGCTTCTTCAGCACTCGTAGCAACTTTGGCAAATCCAATAGTTTCAAAGGCTTTTTGTGCTACTTGAAAAGAATTCATTCTACCTCTACCACTATTTTCCATCAAATTTAGAATCATACGCAAGTTGCCTCCAGCTCCTGGAATCAAACCTACTCCAACTTCGACTAACCCTACATAAAGTTCTCCGGCAGCTACACGATGAGCTGCAGGACCTATCAATTCAAATCCTCCACCTAGAGTGAGGTGGTGGGGAGCTGCTACAATTGGGGCTTTTGAGAATCGAATCCGTTGAGTTAGGTCTTGTATTTGTTTGACTGCTTTTTCTAATTTTACAAATTCACCTTCTTCGCAGACTTGGATCATACTTGCTAAATTAGCTCCAGCACAAAAATTAGGTCCTTGGTGACCAATGACCATAGCTTTGTATTTTCCAGCCTCAAGAAGATCAAGTCCAACATTTATAGTTTGGGCAAGAGAACCATCGATTGGATTTAATGTGGGTTGTAAAATTGAATGGAATTGAACATTTAACACACCTTCACCCAAGTCAATAAGGCTAGCACTCCAATCTTTTTTGATCACATTTCCACCTGTTTTATGGAGATTAAGATTGATTGATTTTTGATTTGGTTCTTCTATCTTCATGGATAAAGACTCAATATCAAAATAATTTAATTGCCCATTTTTCATCTCATAGAATTTAGATTGTCCTGAAGCAAGCATCTCTTTTACCCATTTAGGTACCTGCTTTCCATCTGCTTCCATTTTTGAAACAGATTTAGAAACACCTATTGCATCCCAAACTTCAAAAGGACCCATATCCCAACCAAAGCCCCATTTCATTGCATTATCAATATTTATTATGTCATCACTAATTTCAGGAATTCTATTTGCAGAATAAATTAAAGATTTAGAAAGAACTTCCCAGAAAAACCTTCCACCTTTATCATTGCTATAAGCCATCGCTTTTATTTTCCCCCCAGGTGATTGCCTATCTTTAGCAATACGAAATCCATCAAAGCGGACTTTTTTTTGTGGTCCGTATTCTCCTGTTTTTAAATCAAGAGAAAGAATACCTTCATCTGTTTTTTTATAAAAACCAGCTTTAGTTTTAGCACCAAGGTTTCCATCTTTCACTAGTTTTTGTAGAAAATCAGGAATTTTAAATTGTTCTCTTTCATCATCATCATGAAGGTTGTTATAAGAAGTGTTCGACACATTAACCATAGTATCTAAACCAACGACATCAGCCGTTCTAAATGTAGCACTCTTTGGACGCCCAACAACTGTACCAGTAAGTTTATCTACTTCTTCAACCGTTAACCCATGCTCAATAGCAGCATTCATAGTGACTGCCATACCATATACGCCAATTCTATTACCAATAAAGTTGGGTGTGTCTTTAGCATGAACAATACCTTTGCCAAGTACATCTTCACCTAATCTAGCAATTTCATTATAGACACTATCATCTGTATTAGGACCTTTTACTAATTCTAATAGGTGCATATAACGAGGCGGATTAAAAAAGTGAGTGATCATAAATCTTTTTTTAAGGGTATCGGGAAGTACTTTAGTGAGGTCTTCCAATGGTATCCCAGATGTATTAGAGGTAAGAATAACTGATTCTTTCAAGTGAGGAACAATATTAGTGTACACTGCGTGTTTTATATCTAAGCGCTCTGCCACTGCTTCGATGACTAGATCAACCTCACTTAGTTTTTCAACATGATCCTCATAATTGCAAGGTGATACTAATTCTGCATTTTTTGGTTTATATAAGGGAGCTGGTTTATGTTTGGTAAGACCATCAACTCCTTTTTGTGCCAGTTCTTGATTTATATCAAATAGCAGAGCAGTTATTCCTGCATTAGCAAAATGCCCAGCAATTTGAGCGCCCATTACACCTGCACCAAGGACAGCTACTTTTTCAAAATTATTACTCATAATATCCTCAAAATTCCGTTTAATTAAATTGAGTTATGTAACGATACATGACCCAAAAGTGACTGGCACTGCCTGCAAGAACAAACAAATGCCATATTTCATGATAACCAAAACCCTGTCTAGGTGATTCTTGCCGATCTAAAGAATAAAAGATTACACCGCCAGAATAGAATAAACCTCCTGCGAGTAGCCAAACCAATGCGCCGGTTTGAAGTGCTAAGATTAAGGGCCAAACTGCAATTAAAGAAATCCAACCCATAAACACATAATAGACGGTAGAAAACCAGTCTGGGAATTTGAATTGAAATAACTTCCATAGTATGCCAAACAAGGCTAATCCCCAAATTACACCAAATAAACTCCACCCCCATGGGCCTCGCAATGGTACCAAGCAAATGGGTGTATATGTCGATGCAATTAGAACATAAATCATCATATGGTCAAATCGTTTTAGAAATGACTCTGCTCGTCCAGAAACAGGAATCCAATGATAGAGAGTGCTTGCGGTGTAGAGGAGGAAAAGACCTGACCCAAAAATCGAAAAAGTAACAACCTTCCAAGGATCAAATGGATCAATCGACTTAAGAATCAAAAGGACGAGACCAACGATAGATAGAATGGCGCCAATCATATGGGTTAATCCACTCATTGGGTCTTTTAATATTTTATTCAATATTAGTTTACCGCTTTATGATTGTAGCGATTCCCATACCAGTACCGATACACATTGTTGCCAAACCGATGTGTTTATCCTTTTGTTCCATTACATTAATGAGTGTGCCTATGATTCGGGCGCCAGAACATCCGAGAGGATGGCCTAAGGCGAGTGCACCACCATTAAGATTTATTTTGTTAGGATCCCAACCACCCTCATTGATTACGTAGAGTGCTTGGGCCGCAAAAGCTTCGTTTAGTTCAATGATCTCGATGTCATCCAAAGTAAGATTAGCTTTTTTTAATGCTTTATCTGTTGCTGGGAGAGGGCCCATACCCATACGTGTCCAGTCAACGCCAGCCACAGCGCGAGAAACAATCTCAGCTCGAATGGTAAGGCCTTTGTCTTTGGCAAAAGATTCAGATGTTACTAGTAAAGCAGCCGCTCCCAATGAAAAAGGGCTACTTGTTGCAGCCGTCACTGAACCTCCTTCAACAAAAGCAGGGTTTAAACTTTTAATTTTTTCTACATCGGGTTCTCGAGGGCCTTCATCTTTAGAAACGGTAATATCGCCATCCATATCAATCGGAATTACTTCATTATCAAATTTGCCGGCTTCCCAAGCTGCTAATGCCTTCTTATGAGAATTGATAGCAAAATCTTCTTGAGCTTCTCTTGAAATATTTCCATCATTTGCTAAGTTTTCAGCTGTTTCTCCCATGCCGATATAATATTCTTGTTCAGCTAACTCAGGATGAAAATCAGGGGCAAACCCACCAGGCGGAATTGAGAACATATCCTCTAACCCTGCGGCTATACCTACTTCTATATCACCACTCTCAATAGCTGTACTGACTTGGTGTAAGGCATCCATGGATGAGCCACAAAAACGATTCACTACTTTTGCTGGAACAGACTGAGGTAGACCTGCAAGGGCAACCACTGAACGTCCAATGAGCATTCCTTGAGGGCCTTCCGGGAATGCACACCCCATAATCAAATCTTCAACTTGATTTGAGTTTATTTTTTTATTCCGAGCCATAAGCCCTTTTACCACTTTAGCGGCTAAATCATCAGGACGAATTCCAACCAGTTCTCCATTTTTCATCCCTATTGGGGATCGAGTTGCGTCAATTATTACTGCTTTATTTTCCATTACTATCTCCTAATAAGGGTATTTGTTTTTTTTATAAACATAATTAGCGATATTTTTCTTTAATCGAATAACATTTGTTGATAATCTTATCCGAGATTCAAATTCATAAACTTTTTGATTTATGTGAGTGGAATGCTCTCCTTCGCAAATAGCATTCATTGCCGTATGAAGTTGAGAAATAAGACGATTGGTCATTTCAGCTGTGAAGACCTTAGCAATATCTACAACAGTTGGTTCTGGTAAATTACTATCCATAATCTTACGAGCACGGACCACGGTACTCTCTGCAGCGTAAATATCCATAAAACTATCTGCAAATATTTCAGTTAATTGTTGTTCGTGTTTTAGATCTTGACCGTACTTACATAATGCTTCATTAAAAATAAAAAGTACAAAACGTTTTGCGACTTCTATTATTTGACATTCTGTTGATAGTATTCCATTATCTAGTTCCAATTTACCATTAGACATAAAAGCCTCTATTCCAACTATAGCTTCACGAAAAGGTAATTCTTCCATTAGAGCTTTTTTCATAATAAATCCTGCGATAATTTGACGATTAACTTCATTTGTCCCTTCCCAAATTTGATTAACTCGATCATCGCGGTATGCTCCTGCAAGTGGATATTCTTCTAAAAAACCATACCCTCCTAGAATTTGTAGCCCTTGGTCAATAACAGTATGACTGGTATCACTTCCATATACTTTTGCCATGGAGGTTTCGATAGCAAATTTTTCCATAGCTTCACCCATCTGTATATAATAATTATCATCTTTTTCATCCAAATGATCAATCTCAGATTGGATAAGTCCTACTGTGCGGTAAAGCATACTATCAGTTACATATGTACGAATGGTCATATCTGCAATTTTTTTTGTGATTGCATCTAATTTTGAAATGGGTTGCCCAAATGCACGTCTCTCTTTAGCATATGGTGTTACACCATTGATAACCATTTTAGAACCACCTAGAGTGGATGCACCAAGTTTTAATCGTCCAATATTTAGACAATTAAATGCAATATTAGCTCCTTCACCTATTTTAAATAGCAGATTTTTGACTGGGACTTTTGCATCTTTAAATATGAGAGCTGTTGTTGAAGAGCCCTTCATTCCAAGTTTTTTTTCTTCTTCACCAACAGAGAATCCTTCTGTACCTCTTTCAACAATAAATGCGCTGAATTTGTCACCATCTAATTGTGCAAAAACAGTATATACATCTGACCATTTCCCATTAGATATAAATATTTTTTCGCCATTAAGTATATAGTTTTCACCATCTTTGGAAAGTATAGCGCTTGTTTTTCCATGTGTTGCATCAGAACCAGCGGATGGCTCTGTTAATCCATATGCACATAATATTTCACCCGTAACTATTTTAGGGAGATATTTTTGTTTTTGTTCTTCAGTTCCAAACCAAACAATTGGGAGAGAACCAATTCCTGTTTGCACAGCCCATGTAACAGCAAAAGATGGACACTGAACTAGAGCTTCGGCAACAATTATTGAGGTTATTTTATCTAAATTAATTCCTCCATATGTTTCGGGAACACCAATGCCTAAAAGTCCTAATGTGCCCATTTCTTTAATTAGTGACTTTACCAAAGCAGGATTATAATCTTCTATTTCTTCTTTTTGTGCTAATATTTTTTCTCGATCAAACTCCATGACCAAATTATATATATCATTATGTTCTTCAGAGAAGTCTTCTCTGGAAAATATTTCAGTATTTGTAATAGAATCTAATAAAAATTGGCCGCCTGTTTTAGGCTGATCTATTTTTTCACTCATTCATAATCTTTCTTATTTTTTTTTTAATATGCCCGCAAGTATAAAATCTGTAATAGTTTCAATATATTCTCTAGCTTTAACTCCATGTGGCTCAAAAAGAGTAAACCAATTAAGGGATTCTATATTTAACATGATTGACATTGCAGTAATTCGAAGATTTACGTTCTTAAAGTCACCATTCTTAACACCTTTAGAAATTATTTTTTCTAAAACCTCTAAAAAGTGAGAATAAACTTTTTGAAGTTTATTCTTAAAATCATTATCTTTTTGCGCAATTGACCAAAATTCTGTAAGTGCAATGAATGGATCAGGATCAGATTCATATTGATCAATAAAATAACTAAATAAGCCTTTTAATTGATCAGGGGCTGATTGATTTGTTTCAGCAAGATGATTTATTTTAACACTATATCTAATAACCCAATAGTTTACGAGATCTAAATACATCTCCTTCTTAGATTTATAATACCAATAAAGAGCACCTTTGCTTAGTTTGGATTCGTTAACGATATCATCCATGCGAGAATGGTCGTATCCATTCTGGATTAACACGGTCAAGGCCGCATGAAGGATTTGATCTTTTCTTTTATCTTGTTTGTTTTGGTTCATAAATAAACCGACTGGTCGGTCTATTTTACATACTTGTGAAAAATTAAACAAATAATTATTAGAAAATATTTGCGTTATTAATTATTATTTTATAATATTGCTAATGAGATTTAGTCTCATTAGCTATTTTGAAGCGTGTAAAGCCTTTCTAAGCCTCTTAGATGAAACTTTTCTCTCTGGAGGCTTTTTAAGGAAGACTAACTAAGTAAATAAACTGATTAAGGTAAATAATGGCAGAACTAATTATTGTTTTTAGAGAGGTATTAGAAGCATCATTAATAGTGGGTATTCTATATACTTATCTAAATCAAACTAATCAAAAGAATTCTATTGCGACGCTTTGGCAAGGTGTTATTGCCGCTCTAGTTGCTAGTGTAATTGGATCTTTTTTATTTCAGAAATTAGCAGGTGGTTTTCAAGGCCAAGCAGAAAAGTTATTTGAAGGCTTTGTAATGATAATTGCAGCAGCTATTCTAGGTAGCATGATTGTGTGGATGGCAAAAAATAAAAATATTGCTGAAGACTTAAAGGATAAAGCTGATCAAGCTTTATCAAGCTCTAAGGTTAATTATGGAATATTTGCCTTGGCTTTTATTTCAGTTTTTAGAGAAGGTATCGAAACTATATTATTTTTATACGGCGTTATGATGAAAGAAGGAAGTCTTTCAATTTCACTTTCTTTAATAGGTGCATTTATCGGAGTAAGTATTGGTTTTTTAATTTTTGTTCAAGGTAAAAAAGTACCCTTAAAAACTTTTTTTAATGTGAGCTCGATTTTATTAATATTTGTTGCAGCTGGAATGCTAGCCTATGGCGTGCATGAATTAGAGTCAGCTGGATTAATTCCTGACTATGGAAGAATATGGGATATTAATCCAGAAAAATTATCAGATGGATCTTATCCATTGTTTCATGATAAAGGCCATATTGGAAGTTTATTTAAAGGATTGTTTGGTTATAATGGCGATCCAAGTTTAATTGAGCTTTTATCTTGGTTTATTACAGCAAGTGGACTTGGTTTCATGTGGAGGAAAGTATCATTAGAAACATCATAATTAAGTCCTTGCAACTTTTATTATTGACTTACATGATTGTTTTTTCTTTTGGTTGTGAGGATGATCCATTATTGGATCCAAATACAGAGACTGATGGAGATAAAGGCAGTTATGGTAAACTCTCGCTGCCAAGTTCTCATGAAATTGACAAAAAGTCAAATCCTAAAATATTTTAAATATATTTTTTTAAACTAAAATAAAATTCATGAAAAAAATACTTTTTAGAACTTATATCTTTATGTCAATTTTAGTAGCGGAGACTATTGAAACTTCCGTCTCTGGTATAGTTTCTAGATCAGAAAAAAATATTCCACTTCAAGGTGCGGATGTAATTTTTATTAATTTAGATGGTGATACCTACGGTGCCTCGACGGATGGACAAGGAGAATATCAAATTTTAAATATTCCATCAGGGAAATATAATGTGAAGATTAGCTTTATAGGTTTTGAAGACTTTAAAGATAATCTATTTATCGAAGATGGAAAATCTTACAAAATTGATGCTTTTCTCACAATTGAGCCTATTTTAATGTCTAGGTTAGAAATTATTAGTAGCGCAGATGAACCTTATGAAAATTTACCAGGAGCAGCTACGGTATTAGATATTAAAACACTTAAGTTGATTAATCCAGTTGGTACACAAGAAATGCTTGAATTAATACCAGGAGTAAATGGTTACTCTGATGATGGTACAGGTAATTCTAGAATTAGTATTGGAATTCGAGGGTTAAATCCTCGAAGGAGCTCAAGAGTCTTAATATTAGAAGATGGCATTCCAATACAGCCAGCTCTTTATGTTTACCCTAATATGTATTATAATCCTCCAGCTGAAAGAATAGATAGGATAGAAGTAATTAAAGGTAGTAGCTCTATTAAGTATGGCCCCCAAACTATGGGTGGTGTAATAAATTATTTTACTCGAAGACCTCGGAATGATTTTGGTGGAGCATTTAAAATAACAATTGGCGAAAATAATTATAAAAGTCTATTTGCTGAAATCGGTGGATCTAAGAATGAAAAAATAAAGCCTGAAGTACAATTATTATTTAAAAGTGGTGATGGTTTTAGGCAAAATAACGGCTTTGAACAAGTCAATGGTACGTTAAAGATCAACTATATTAAATCAAGTAATAAAAATTTGTATTTAAAAGCAAATTTTAATTATGAGAATTCAAACGCAACGTATACAGGTCTAACACAATGGTCTTTTGATAATAATCCAAAATTCAATCCTAAAAAAGATGATAATTTCAAAGTATTA
>Ga0308019_10000120_pt1 | contig 46586 bp, 49 predicted proteins | sample Neamet284_FD_203135 | JGI IMG/M metagenome (GOLD analysis project Ga0308019, IMG submission 203135) | Marine microbial communities from water near the shore, Antarctic Ocean - #284 | ecosystem: Environmental > Aquatic > Marine > Unclassified | place: Southern Ocean | collected 2014-10-01
ATCTATCCAGCCTTCATTTAATTTATTGAGCTATTTTGAATTGGTAACTGACAAATGGGCTCGAGCAAGTATAGAGTGGCATGGCGAAGGGGCCATTTTAAATCACATCCCCCTAATTAAAAGGGCTGGACTGCGGGAGGTAGTCGGGGTAAAGGGGGTTATAGGATCATGGGATTCACGACACGAAACAATCATAGCGTTGCCAGAAGGCACCACTGGATTGGATAGAGGTTATGCTGAAGCCGTGTTCGGAATTGAAAATATCTTTCGATTTCTTCGAATCGATTATCACTTTAGATTAACTGAGTCCGCAGAAGGAATGAGACAGAACCATGGCTTTCGTGTTGGTGTAACCGTAGAACTTTAATACTTTTATAAAATGGAAAATGTCCTACGTGCTGAAGGTCTTGAGAAAAGTTATGGAGGTAGAAAGGTTGTCGACGATGTCAGCTTCTTCGTTAAGCCAGGAGAAGTTGTGGGTATTTTAGGACCAAACGGTGCCGGCAAGACCACAAGTTTCTACGCAGTAGTTGGTCTTGTCAAGCCGGACAATGGAAAAGTGTTTCTTGGGTCTGAGGAGATTACGAATCGAGCTATGCACGAAAGAGCAAAGAAGGGGATTGGATATTTACCACAAGAAGCTTCTGTGTTTCGGGATCTCTCTGTCGAAGATAATATTGCAGCTATCTTGGAATTACAACCTCTAAGCAAGGCTGAGCAATCTATTAGGCTAGAAGAATTAATTGATGAGTTTGGGCTAGAAAAGGTGAGGAAAAGCATGGGGAAAGTCCTTTCTGGGGGTGAAAGACGTCGAACTGAAATTGCAAGGGCACTGGCCTGTAACCCGACTTTTATTCTCCTTGACGAACCTTTTGCCGGAGTTGATCCTATCGCAGTTGAGGACATCCAACGAATCGTTCAACAACTCCGAGAAAAACAAATCGGGATACTTATTACCGACCACAATGTGCAAGAAACGCTACACATTACGGATAGAGCATACTTGCTATTTGAAGGTAAAATATTGAAGGAAGGATCGGCTGAGTTTTTAGCTTCTGACGAGCAAGTACGAAGGGTGTATTTAGGTAAAAACTTTAAATTACGTAGCCGTAACTAAAGTTTATCAGCCATCATTTTCGAGATATACTTACCGAAAATGTCAAATTCTAAATTCACCTGATTCCCCTCTGTTAACAGATGCATATTGGTTTCTGACCAAGTATAGGGAATCAGCGCCACAGAAAAAGAACCTGCCGAACTATCCACCACTGTGAGAGAAATTCCATTGATGGTAATCGACCCCTTAGAAATTGTAATCCATTGCGGATTGTCCTCGGAATGAGGGTGCTGGAAGTGTAATACATAAGACCCATCACGTGACTCGGTACTCACAAGCGTTCCTGTTGTATCCACATGCCCTTGTACCATGTGGCCATCTAATCGATCTCCCAGGCGCAAACATCTCTCTAAGTTTACTTTCTTCCCTACAGCCCAAACCCCAAGGCTCGACCTCTCTAAAGTCTCCTGAATTGCTGTTACAGTGTAGGATGATGAATCGCACTCCACGACAGTAAGGCAGACACCGTCATGGGCTAAGCTTTGGTCTATTTTAAGCTCATTTGCAAAAGTACATTGCAATGTGAAATGGAGATTGTTGCCCTCACTTTCAATCTTTGTAATCTCCCCTAAACTTTCAACTATACCTGTAAACATAGAATTAAATTTTTTATTCAACTAAAATGCTGTGACCGCCAAATAAGTGCACATTACCAGAAAATTTCTCTGGAACAATACCGCTTAATCTTCGGGTATAAGCCACCACGGTATAATAGTAAACACCATCAGGCAGAATCTCTGTAGATTGATGGTGAGTACCATCCCAATTTACGTTCACCTCCTTCGTGTGGAAAACCGCCTCACCCCATCTATTGTGGATTACCACATCGACACTGTCAATGAATTTCCAATCAAAAGGTTTAAATAGATCATTCACACCATCTTGATTCGGTGAGAATACATTTGGAAGGAAATAAAAAGGACAATTATCTACACATATAATATTCGAAAATGCACTTTCATTTCGAGAATAATCTTCATTGGGTCTCAGATTAAGACTGTCTAAAGCTGTTACAGCAAAACATCCAGCTATACTACCCTCCTGATCTAATTCATTAAATATATAGCTTGTGTCTGTGTCGAAATAAGCATAAGGAAGTAACGAATCACCTTCAAACTTAGCCCAATACAACAAATACCCCATGACATCATCTGCACAATCTACAGCTCCCCACCAATACATCTCATCAATTTCATCCGGGCAATTCGGGAGAACTTCAAGAATCGGTGGACAAGGTGGTGTGTAGTCATACGGTGTTACACAAGCATTCTGAGCCCAGTTAAACAAAGGGTTTTCAATTCCCGGAGCGTCATAACTCCCCTCACATTTAACTCTATAACAATATTGAACCCCATTTACTAAGCCTGTATCAGAGAAGATTACTTCGCTCATAACTGGATTAGAATCACTGAACTCTACAGTGTCGAGAGGTGAGAAATCCTCTTGAATAAATGACTTTCTTTCGATGTAGAACTTGGTGTTATTCCAAGGAACGATGACATCTAAAACAAGGTCAATGCTGTTGTCATTTCCTATTAAAGTGATGAAAGGAGTACTTGCAGCAATACTGCCACCTACGAGAAAATCACCTCCTGAAGTGGTTGACCACGCTTCCACCTTATAGAAATGTTGAACAGAAGTTGTGTTTAAGCCCGTGTCAGTATAATTCGTGTCTGTGATTTCTATGATTTGGCTGTCATTTCTGAAAACTTTGTAATAATACGGAAGTGGGAAAACCAGAGTGTCCATTTCTGTAGGAGGAGACCAACCTACATTTATCTCACCTATCACTTCATCAGTAACCACAACATCTGCATGAGTCATCACAGGAACATCCTTGTTGATCGAGGCACAGAACTCATTGCTAGCACGAGATTCCGAGCCGTCGTCAAATCTCATTACAATTCGATAACAATAGGTGGCTCCAAAACTTAGAAAGCCCTCATCGACATAGCCTGTTTCGCTTAAGTCAGGCAAACTTGCTATCAGCGCATAGCCTTCATCATCTGAAACCCCTGTTTCGCAAACTGTTGGTTCCCAGTCTGAGGACTCAACCCTCCTGTACACATCGTGAATCCCAGCCTCCCTTCTCCAGCTTGGCAATTCTTCTGAGCAAGTTCCCCCATTCCAACCTAACAATATTGAATTTCCTATCGCTTCGGCAGAGGTGTCCTCAACTGGAGGAGCCACAACTCTCACATAAGCCGTTGAGATATCGGTTAAAGGAATTGCTTGACCTTGATCCGTTGCTTTAAAAATAATTTGGTATGGAGCAAGCCGCACCTCTTCACAAGTGGGAGCCCAAGCAAATTCACCAATTCCCGCACCTAAATTTGTAAATACCGCCTGATTTGTGACTTCACTAATAGGTCCGCCTAGTGCGTTTAATGTAATGTTATCTCCGTCCGGGTCAGTCGCATTGACATACCAAGTTAAGAACGACCCCGCTACTATACATGTGTCTATTTGTTCAGAGATAATTGGCGGTGCATTGTTACAAATCTGAACATCAATTTGCATGTCTCTAACAACCTCACCCACCTTTCTTAATTGGCCAGAAACCTCTCGCCACTCTTCTATCCTAATCGCAATATTATACTCACCAACAATCTGTGGGCTATTCCATGTTACATCTCCGGTATATTGATGAATCTCAAATACATCATCTTCAGGGCTGACTTGCTCTGGGTATATATATGTCGGTATAGGATCACCATTAAATCCTCTACACGGAACCAAGCTGAAAGTTAGCAAGTCTCCATCTTCATCGAAAGCCGCTGGATTATGTACCCAATCACGATTTAAACAAGCATTTTCAGTTGCCGGGTTTAATAACTGCACACTGTTATTGTGCCCTGCCTCAGGATCAATCACTAGCAATGACCTAATTGCAAATGGTGTATCCACAGACCCCACCATATTTAACACACCCTCATTCCTGTTGGGATCTTCAACCTTAAGCTCAAATGACCCAGGGCCACCATAAGTATGAGTCCCCCTGTAGGTGTTTACTTTTATATCACCGATTAAAATATTTATAGATTCTCTACTTAACGAATCTACATCATCACCATTTTCATCCCCCCATCTTAAATATAGGAGTGGTCTATCTGCAAGTGCTGATGATTTTGTATAAGTTGTAATAAGAACTTCATAGGTTAAACCTTCGACGTGTTTATACGTAATCTCACCAGCACGATTGTGGGTTGCAAATGCATTTACATTCAAGAAAGCAATGCCTATAACAATGAACAGTATTTTAAAAATGAGTATATGCGGGCGATTAAACATCGACACGAAGTTACACACGAACGCGGACTTTAGATAGCTACCTTTACATTCTTATTAAAGCATGCTCATGAGAATAGGACTTACTTCAGGCGACCCAAACGGAATAGGAATTGAAACTATTTTACGCGTCTTTTCAGATGAAAGAATGCTAGAAGGAATAACTCCTGTTTTATACGCGACCAAAGATGTTGTGGTTAAGAATCTTGAAGTTTTAGGTGTAAAAAACTTAAACTGGGTGGAAATTAACTCAGCAGAAGACGCTCTCCCTGGAAGACTCAATGTTGTTGGGTTAGAGATTGGAGCCTTCGAGATTCAGCTCGGAGAAAAAACGACTCAAGCAGGAGAGTATTCATTCAATTCTTTAGAAAAATCTGTAGATGATTTAGCTTCGACAAAAATTGATATTCTTGTAACAGCTCCCATCAACAAAGATTCTATTCGCCAAGCTGGATTTAAGTTTCCTGGACATACTGAGTATTTAGCTCATATTGCAAATGCTGACGATGTGTTAATGCTGCTTGTTGCTGAAAATCTAAGAATCGGCGTTGCAACCGGACACATCGCTATTAAAGACGTTGCCTCTTCACTTACTAGCTTGGTTATTAAGAAGAAATTAGAGCTCATGAGTGAGTCTCTTGCATTGGACTTTGGATGCGCTAGCCCGAAAATTGCAGTATTAGGTCTTAATCCTCACGCTGGAGACAATGGCCTTATGGGCGAAGAAGAAAAAACCATTATTTCACCAGCTATTCGTGACGCAAAAGCTTCTGGAGTAAACGCGTTTGGACCTTATGCCGCTGACGGATTCTTCGGCTCAGGTGCGTATAAAGATTTCGATGGTGTCCTCGCAATGTATCACGATCAAGGTCTTGCTCCATTTAAGGCTCTGAGTTTCGGTCGTGGGGTTAATTTCACCGCCGGCTTGCCTATCGTGCGCACAAGTCCAGATCACGGGACAGGCTTTGATATTGCTGGGAAAGGTATCGCTATGGCTGATTCAATGAGAGCTGCTATTTACCTTGCTCAAGATATTAGAAGAAATCGCGTAGAGCATAAAGAGCTCTCATCTAACCCCCTTGAGATAACCCCCGCTAAACGTGAATACCGCGACAACCGTCGCTGATTCATTCACTATAAGTATTGTTTTTCACTGAATTGAGTAAAACACTTGGGAAGCGGTTAGGGATACACTATCTTTGCCGTCCCGAAATTTGGAAGGAATGAATCCCTTGGTTAATTATAAAATCCCGTTTATGGGTCTGAAGCCAGGAAATCATACGTTCCAAATGGATGTGGATCCAGAGTTCTTTGCTTGCTTCCCAGAATCAGAAATCCATAACGCACAAGGCGTTATGGGCGTGATACTCGAGTATTCTGAAACGACCATGACTTTACGTCTGGCGCTTGATCTTACATGGACAGTTCCATGTGGTCGGTGTCTTGAAGAGTTAACCTACCCGTTACAATCAGAAGATAAAATAGTTGTTCGTTTCGGTGACAAGACTGAATACAATGACTCAATTTGGATACTGAGTAAAAATGAATTTGAGTTAGATATGAGCCAAACTATTTATGAGTTAGCTCATCTATCTCGACCACCACATCAAGTTCATGAAAATGAAAGTGATTGTGATCCTAAAATGTTAGGATACACCTCTAATGATTCTAGAGAAGAAAGTAAAAAACTTACGGACCCATGTTGGGACGCTTTGAAGAACTTGAAATAAAACTGAAATGGCACATCCTAAAAACCGGCAGAGTAAAACGCGTACTCGTAAACGTCGCACGCACTACACGGCAACAGCTCCTAACGTTAGCACTTGCCCAACAACTGGTCAACCACACATGTTCCACCGTGCTCACTGGCATGAGGGAAAGCTTTACTACAAGGGTAAAGTTGTAATGGAGCGCGAAGAAGCTTAAACGTTTCGACGCTACCTGTTTTATTAAAAAATACTGAAGGGGGCTTCCGCCCCCTTTTTTCTATTCGAAAAATCTTAACTAAAGGTTTTCCACTTCGTTTAGTTAAGACTCCAGATAATTTCACAGAAAGAAGTGAAATAGACCTATAACTTTGGGGTTAAATAAGAAGAAGAATGATAGCAGCAATTACAAGCGTTGCCGGTTACGTGCCGGATGACCTATTAACAAATGAGGACCTGGCGAAAATGGTCGATACAAATGACGAATGGATCAAATCCCGCACAGGAATTTCCCAACGTCATATTCTTAAGGATCCTACTAAAGCCACATCTGATATGGGAGCTGAGGCCGTTAAAACTCTCTGTAAAAAGAGAGGAATTGACCCTTCAGAAATAGACGTTATCATTACAGCAACAGTTACTCCTGACATGCTGTTCCCTTCAACATCTAATTTAATTGCCCACAAAGTTGGCGCTACAAAAGCTTGGGGGTTTGATTTGAGTGCAGCTTGCTCTGGTTTTATGTTCGCACTTACAACAGGAGCTCAATTCATTGAAAATGGCAGCTATAAAAAAGTTGTAGTCGTTGGAGCGGATAAAATGAGTTCTATTGTCGACTATACCGATAGAACAACATGCGTCTTATTCGGTGATGGTGCTGGAGCTGTTCTGCTTGAGCCATCTGAAGATGAAAATGGGATACAAGATCACATCCATCACTGTGATGGTGCAGGTGCGGAAATGTTAAGGCAAGCAGCCGGAGGTTCTCTGAACCCTGCTACACACGAGACGGTAGATAAAAAAATGCACTATCTCTTCCAAGATGGCAGACCCGTATTCAAAGCAGCTGTAACGAGTATGGCTGACGTAAGCTACGAAATCATGCAGCGCAACAATCTCACTAGTGATGACGTGGCGTGGTTGGTCCCCCATCAAGCGAACCTAAGAATCATTGATGCAACGCAAAGGCGTATGGGAATTGATCGTGAAAAAGTAATGATCAATATTCAGAACTATGGAAACACCACCGGTGCTACAATCCCACTTTGCTTACGAGACTGGGAGTCACAGTTGAAAAAAGGAGATAATATTATTCTTGCCGCCTTTGGTGGAGGGTTCACCTGGGGTTCCATCTACGTGAAGTGGGCTTACGATACACAATCTTAACATTCAGGAAGTATCTTTCGATCCTGAATAAATCATGACATCATGAAAATAGCAGAAATTCAAGACCTAATAAAGTTCATCGCAAAAGCCGGTGTGACTGAAGTTGAAATAGAGCAGAAAGACTTTAAGATTACGATTAAGTCTGAGATGCCTAGTCGTAAAAAGGGATTTGAAGAACCTTTGGTTCATCATACCCACGTTGCCCCTGTTGCTGCTGCTCCTGTGCAAATTCAAGCAGCGCCTGTGCATCTTGAGGCTCCAGCGGAGGCTCCAGCAGCTGAAATGGCAAATGAAAACTACATCGAAGTTAAATCTCCTATGATCGGCACATTCTACCGCCGTCCTAGTCCTGACAAGGATCCTTTAAAGGATGTAGGCGATATGATCAAAGAAGGTGATGTTGTTTGTGTAATCGAGGCGATGAAACTCTTCAATGAGATCGAATCTGAGGTGAAAGGTAAGATCGTTAAATTCCTAGTTGAGGATAACACTCCCGTGGAATACGACCAACCATTATTTCTTGTAGATCCGTCTTAAACCTTCGTTAACGAAGCACCATAAATCATGTTTAAGAAAATCCTCATCGCAAACAGAGGCGAAATCGCACTTCGTGTAATTCGCACATGCAGGGAAATGGGTATAGCTACTGTAGCTGTGTACTCTACAGCTGATAAAGAAAGTCTCCCAGTACGTTTTGCTGACGAAGCTGTATGCATAGGCCCACCACCTAGTGCAGATAGTTATCTCAACATCCCGAATATAATTGCCGCCGCCGAGATAACGAATGCTGACGCAATACACCCTGGATACGGTTTCCTTTCTGAAAATGCTGCTTTCTCACGTATTTGTGAAGAAAACAACATTAAATTCATCGGAGCGAGCGCTGATATGATTGACTCTATGGGAGATAAGGCTGCGGCTAAGACGACCATGAAAAAAGCCGGCGTACCTACCATTCCTGGTTCAGACGGGATTCTGGATACGTATGAAGAGGCTGAGAAATGTGCAAATGATATGGGCTATCCTATCATGATAAAAGCCACAGCTGGAGGCGGAGGAAAGGGTATGGCATTGTGCAACAACGACGAAGAACTCACTAAGGCTTGGGAACACACGCGTCGTGAAGCGGCTGCGGCTTTCGGCAACGATGCGATGTACATGGAGAAATTTATCGAAGAGCCTCGCCACATCGAAATCCAAATAGCTTCAGACTATAGAGGAAAGGCGTGCCATCTTTCTGAGCGAGACTGTTCTATTCAACGTCGCCATCAGAAACTTGTAGAGGAAACACCATCTCCATTTATGACTGATAAGCTTCGGAAAAAAATGGGTGACGCTGCTGTAAAAGCTGCTGAAGCTGTGAAGTATGAAGGTGTTGGTACTGTGGAGTTTTTAGTCGATGCAAATCGCGACTTCTATTTTATGGAGATGAACACTCGTATACAAGTAGAACATACAATCACAGAGGAAGTAATCAACTACGACTTAATTAAGGAGCAGATTAAACTTGCATCTCGAGAGAAAATAAGTGGCCGCAATCACTTCCCTACTATGCACGCTATTCAATGCCGAATTAACGCTGAGGATCCTGACCGCAACTTCGCTCCTTGTCCTGGAACGATTACACATTACAACCAGCCAGGGGGTCATGGTGTACGTGTGGACACCCACGTGTACGCAGGTTACCGCATCCCTCCTTTCTACGACAGCATGATAGCTAAGCTTATCGTTGTAGCCCAAACACGTGAAGAGGCCATCACCAAGATGGAACGCGCCCTCGACGAATACATCATCGAAGGAGTAAAGACGACGATCCCTTTCCATCAACGTTTAATGAAGAATGAAAAATTTCGTTCAGGCAACTTCACAACGAAGTTCATGGAAGAAGAGAATATCTAAAAACTTCATTAAATTTTAACGCTCAATAAAAAAGGCTGAATATTTCTATTCAGCCTTTTTTATAATCGGACTTAGAAGAAAACGATTCCCCGGCATTGATGACACAGAGGTATCTTTCCTTGGTCGTTACTGATTTAAGATCTTCGTCGTGCTATGTCCTGGCAACAAAGGGACTGAATGAACCACACCACCGGCAGCTCGGATTTCCGTGGACCCCACAATGTAGGTGGGGTGGTCTCGATCGATACACGAGGCGTCGTAATCTCCTCCCTTTACGAGCACGTCAGGAGAGAGTGATGAGATTGTGGAGAGTGGTGTATCAGAGTCAAAAATGAGGACAGCATCGACGAGTGACAAGGCTGAAAGAAGTCGAGCGCGGTTAAAATGGTTGTTTATGGGACGATCTGGTGCTTTACCGAGGCGACGTACGCTAGAGTCCGAGTTGATTCCTACAACGAGTTTAGTACCTAAAGCGATAGCGGACTCGAGACAGTGAAGATGCCCCACGTGAAGTATGTCGAATACACCGTTTGTAAAAACTATTTTCTCACCTTCTGAACGCCATTTAGAAGCAAGCGATAGAACATCATCTAGATTTAGTGATACAGAAGTATTCACTTCGACATCTTTTTAAGAGATAAGCGGTAGGCTACTATGAATAAATAACCGATACCTCCGGAGATAATCACCATTGAGGTTTGGGTTATCCAAACAACATTCGCAACTGCAACACCGATTAATTTTCCGTAACCTATAGATTCAAAACCTAAGGTTACTGCCCATTGATACGATCCTATTCCACCTGGCGTGGGGAATACCATGCCAAATCCACCTGATACCATAACCCATAGGGCATCTAAAACGCCAATATCGTTTACGCCTTTCATAGCCTTAAACAAGAAGTACGACATGCAGAAGTACATAATCCAAATGAAAAAAGTGTGAAGAATGAATGCTTTTCTGCGCTTCATTTCTAGGACACTTTTTATACCATCTCCAATTCCAGCAACAAATTCTGAGATTTTATTGCTCTTACGGATAATAATAAATCCGACAATAACCAAAGAAACAAGTGAGATGGCAGTAAAAACGAGGGTGGCGCCTTGAGGGAGTTGGATTTTATCTAAGAGTGTTAAAACTGCATCTAAATTTGTCGAAAAGGCAATGATCATTAGAATGAAAAGCATGATTAAATCAACAACGCGCTCAGTTATAACGGTGCCGAATAGCTTATTCACTGGAATATTATCCGTTGAATTAAGTGCTGCACAGCGAACGAGTTCTCCTGAGCGTGGTACAAAAGTATTTGAGAAATATCCAAAGGCTACGGCGCAAATCGCCATGAATTTAGATGCTGTATAACCCATCGGTTCGAGCAAAATAATCCACCTTAAACCACGACTTATTATCGCTAACAATCCCATAATAAAGGTGAGAATGATAGCCCACCAAGGCGCGGAAGACATATAATCAAAAAGCTCAGCTTTATCCTCTACCATATCCATAAGCTTCACGAAAAGGAGAACTCCTATTGCGAAAAAACCGACAAGTGTGAGCGTTTTTTTGAGATTCATGTGCTACTTCGTTTTCTGTACTTAGGTTAGCTTGTTTGTTGCTGTATCAGGGAAAACCAACGTTGGAGTGAAGGTCTTGGCCTCCTCTAAAGATAGGATTCCGTAAGCTACGACAATCACAATATCGCCGGGAGAACATCTGCGGGCAGCTGGGCCGTTCATGCACACTACACCCGAGCCACGCTCACCCACGATCGTGTAAGTTTCTATTCGTTCTCCGTTGTTGACATTCACTATTTGGACTTTCTCACCTTCAATAAGTCCTGCCGCATCAAGCAAATCTTCATCGATAGTAATACTTCCTACGTAATTCAAATCCGCCTGAGTAATTGTAAGGCGGTGCAACTTAGAGCGCATAACGGTTATTAGCATGGTGCAAAAATAGTGATTCTTTTATTGTAACTCACTCGCCTATTCCACTTTCCACCTCAGCTCGACTCGACGGTTAGCTGCGTGAACCTCTGGGGGGCAAAAGTCTAAATTTACTGACGAATTATCTGGACAAATCTCCATCGGGAACCTATCTCCCATTCCTCTTGTGTTCAACCTTGATTCATTCACGCCTCTATCGACTAGCCATTCTTTCAACCAAATAGCCCTCAGTTCACTCAGCCTATCATTAGATCCCAAAGACCCTGTAATATCTGCGTGACCTTCGATAATTAGTGGGCTATCACTGCCGAAAAGAAATGAGTTTTTATGATCAACCCACCAGCCATCAAGATCCTGCAAAGATATTTCAGTAGGAGATTTGGAGTCTATCTCGAAGTGGATAGAAATTAATGCGGGAGATCTGCCAGGTAGAATACTTGAGTCTAAAGAAGCGAGTAAACTCAAGTCATCTACTTCGTCGAGAGGGAGGAAGTCTGCTGCAAGCAAACCGCTACGTCCCACAGCATAGGTTCGCACAATTTCACCTTCAAGATTAAGGATTCTAACTACTGAACCTGGTTTTGTAGGTGTTTCAACCGAGCCTACTCTGAGGCCGAGTGTGCGAGATGAGGGCAATCCTTCTAAGGAGAGTTTACCTGATACATCTGTCAAACCTTCAAAGACCGGATTCCCAGTATCTAAAGCTATCCAACTGATTTCAGCACCTATTACGGGCAGCCCTTCGCAAACAAGTTCCAGAGTATAGCCTGAAGCGAGATTCTCATCAACTTTGTAGCTGAGGAGATAAACATCGAAACCTCCCCCCGCCCTGTTGGAGCTAACGTACATCTCATGATCGTTTAAGATGGCAATTGAGATCTCATCGGCTGAAGTATTAATGGGTGCATCAAGAGCCACTGCCTTTTGCCATTGGTGCGTTTTCGATGCGAAATAAATGTCGTTGTTCGAAGAGTAATAAAGTCCGCTCGAAGTAAATTGGGGATAGACTTCATCCCCGGAAGTGTTTAAGGAATAAAGTGGGTAGGGACGTGAGTATCCTCGTTTAGTTAACGAAGAAATAAAGAGATCGAAATCGCCCGCTCCGGGGTAAGGTTTGGCCGAAATAACCGCCAGTTGCCTATCAGCATCCACGCTTACATGTGAAATAACTCCTAATTCAGACCAGGCCTCATCCCTTATCGTATGCAATGAAGTGGGTTCGAGAGTCCCGGGATGAGAGGCGTTTGAATTGCGAGGGGCTCTGAAATATTGAGCGCCAGAATCGGCGCCGTATTGCATTACATAGATCCATTTAGAATCGGCTCCAAATGGCAAGTCGTCAAGCTCAGTTGAAAGTGCCTCGACTGGGGTAGCGGTGTATTCGTGGGGGATTTGGGCGAAAAAACTTAAGGGTAGTACGCACACTAGTGCAATGAATGCAGCGAATCCCTTTACGTTTACATTCACTTTTACGCTCACTTTATATTCTTTTCTTTAAGCCAAACCTGCATCGTCTCTGCCGCCTCCAAGTACCAGGACTCGCCATATGCGCGTATCAGCGCTTCCTTGCAAAATTCCAAGATTGTCGTCTGGCGAGCGACACCGCAAGAGAGTGCCGAATCACAAATGCTCCATTTGTGATAGTTTAAAGCTGTGAAGTCGATGAGTTCTTTAACTCTAATCGGATAGAGGTGACATGAGAGGGGCTTCTTCCACTTCGTTTTCCCATCTCTATTGGCTTGTTCTATTCCGCATTGGAGATTTCCTGATGAAGAAATGGTCGAATAAACGCAGGCTCTTCCTTCAATGAGTGGAGTTTCCAAGGTTCCATCTTGCCCCATAACGAAGAGGCCTTTTTCCTTGATCACTTCAAGGCCTTCCTCTCGCAAATAGGGTTTAACATCTGCGAAGATATCGTCTAAAATCGAACACTCCTCCTCTGTGAGGGGTGCTCCACCTGATCCTTCAACACAACATGCACCTTGGCATGCCGAGATATCGCAGGAGAACTGGACATCAAAAACATCTTCCGAAATAAGTTTATTACCTACGACTATCATCATAGCGAATATACGCTTGCAACGAACCGCTTTTTATAAAACTATCAATCAAATACTCACGGTTGAAATTCGTTCAGAGTGCCTCTTGGGGATTTCAATTGATCTTAGAACATACCTTTGACAAACAACATAACTTATTTTGATATATTCCAACGAATTTATCGAAAGGCAGTAAAAATTATTTTGCAGAAAAAAATTGAGATAAAAAGGTGGAAAGCTTTGATTCCGGCCCTTATAGGGCTGGGGGTGATTTATTATTTCTACAAAGAAGACTTAATGAGTTTGGGGATGGGGGAAATGGAGTTTAGCTCAAGGGCAGTCCTCGCGCTTGTTGGAGCTGTGGGACTACTTGTAATTCGCGATCTTGCTTATATGACTAGAGTGAAGATTCTGTCCATGGGCGAATTTAGTTGGAGAAGTTCGCTCAATGTCGTCCTGCTTTGGGAGTTTGCATCAGCCATTACTCCTTCTGTGATAGGTGGGAGTCCCATCGCAATTTACCTTATGAAGCGAGAAGGAATGACACTCGGCCGAAGTGCTTCAACAGTGCTCGCCACATCTTTGATGGATGAGTTTTTTTACGTTTTAGTTGTTCCTCTACTCATAATTATAATAGGAGCAGATGCATTTATCCCAGGAGGGTTGAGTGCTACGACGGAGATGGGATTAAGGGTAATGTTTTTTACTGGGTACGGGATACACTGTGCCATCACGGTTTTAATACTGTTCGTTCTGTTTATAGCTCCAAGTACAACGAGAAATGTTCTGCTGAAAATTTTTAGGTTGCCGGGGCTGAATAGATGGGGGTTGAAAGTTGAAAAAGCCACTCAAGAATGGATGCTCGCTTCGGAAAGCTTAAAAGGGGCAAAACGAGGAATGTGGTTAAAAACATTGGGGGTGACTTTTGTGAGCTGGACAGCAAGGTTTTTAATACTTAACGCAGTTCTATACATCTTCTTCGACTCGGTACAGAACTTAGAAGTCTTCGCTCGCCAGCTCTCGCTCTGGATCGCCATGTTGGTGAGCCCTACACCGGGCGCTTCAGGCATTGCAGAATTTTCTTTACCTGTCTTTATGCAAGGAGTAGCAGTCGTGGGTGGAGCTACTGTATTGGTTTGGCGTCTACTAACCTACTTTATATACTTAATAATTGGAGCTTTGTTACTGCCAGGATGGCTTGTGCGGACGGGTAAGAAAATTCATTAACTTTACTGACCACAAACGAAAACTTGAAAACATGTCTGACGGAATAGGAAAAGGAACGAGAGCTGTACATGCCGGGGTAAAACACGATTCTTCAACAGGCGCAATTATGACGCCCGTTTATTTAACTTCTACTTATGCCCAAACCAAAGTAGGCGAGCACAAAGGTTACGAGTACTCTCGTACTCAAAACCCCACTCGACACGCCCTTGAAAATGCCTTTGCAGAGCTCGAAGGAGCAAATCACGGGCTTGCATTTGCTTCTGGGTTAGCGGCAATGGACAACCTTCTGAAATTACTTAAACCGGGAGACGAAGTGATCTCTACGAACGACCTTTATGGAGGGAGTTATAGATTGTTCACATCCATTTTCGCCAACTACGGGATTAAATTTCATTTCGTAAATCTCGACAATTGTGAATCTGCATTGTCCGAAGTCGTAAATGAAAATACACGGATGATTTGGATTGAAACGCCTACAAATCCTATGATGCAAATCACAGATATACAGGCAGTTTCAAATGCTGTAAAGGGCAAAGACATCCTTGTCTGTGTTGACAATACATTCGCAACTCCCATGCTTCAGCAACCACTATCTCAGGGTGCAGATGTGGTAATGCATTCGGCAACCAAATATCTAGGAGGTCATTCGGATGTCGTGATGGGTTGCCTTATGGTGAACGATGACGAGCTAAATGATAAACTGCGCACTTTACAAAATTCATGTGGTGGGGTAGCTGGCCCAATGGATTGCTTCCTCGTTATTCGTGGACTTAAAACCCTACATCTTAGAATGGCTCGCCATTGCGAAAACGGCAGGGCTGTAGCAAATTACTTAAAGACGAATGATCAAGTAGAGAAGGTCTATTGGCCCGGACTGGAAAGTCATCCAGGTCACGAAATTGCCTCTCGCCAAATGTCTGATTTTGGAGGTATGGTAGCTTTTTCTATCAAAGGCGACTCTCTTGCTTCTGCACATACTTTCGTCGAGTCTACAAAGATTTTCACGTTAGCAGAATCTCTTGGAGGGGTCGAATCTTTGATAGGTCACCCTGCTTCTATGACTCACGCCTCTATTCCTAAGGAAATTAGAGAAAAAGTCGGAGTAACGGATGGCCTGATACGACTTAGCTTAGGGGTAGAAGATGCTGAGGATCTAATCGAAGATCTTAAATTAGCCTTCAAAGAAATTTTATAGATGATCACGAGTAATGAGACCCCAGAACATCACGCAATTGTAGGCGCAGGTCTGGTAGGAAGCTTACTTGGACTTCTGCTCGCTCAACGTGGATATAAAGTCACGATCTATGACCGTCGATCCGACCCCAGAAATAGCAAAGCTCTTGAAGGTCGTTCTATTAATCTCGCACTTAGCGATAGAGGGTGGAAAGCACTTGAAAAGGCTGGTGTAGCTGAGAGAGTTCGACAAATTTCTCTTCCGATAAAAGGTCGTCGAATGCACGATCACGCGGGGAATGAAACGTTGCAACATTATGGAGTTGGAGATCAGTGTATATACTCTGTTTCTCGATCAGGTCTCAACCTCATTTTAGTAGAAGCCGCAGAAGAAAACCCTTCTCTCGAAGTGAAATTCGACCATGTATGTACAGGGTACGAAATTTCCGATCAAGGCAACGTGTCAGGTGTGAACTTGAATTTCAAAAATCGAAATGCAATTCTCCACGATAGAGTTTTCGGGGCTGATGGTGCTTTCAGTGTCATTCGTGAAAAGATGACTCACACAAGCCGTTTCGACTACTCCCAGCAATATCTTCCACACGGGTATAAAGAAATTCCTATGAGCCCTAACACAGATGGAGGGTTCAGGATGTCGGAGGATGGGCTACATATTTGGCCTCGTGGAAAGTTCATGCTGATGGCGCTCCCAAATCCAGATGGAAGCTTTACTTGCACCCTTTTCGCACCCTATGAGGGAGATGAATCATTCGAAAACATCAAGTCTGATGAAGACGTTCGCGCGTTCTTCAATCGCCATTTCCCTGATGCTATACCACACCTACCTACACTTATTCAAGACTGGAATACAAACCCAGTAAGTTCTCTATGTAGTGTAAAATGTCATCCCTGGAATATCAATTCCCGAGTGGCTATTATCGGAGATGCAGCGCATGCAATCGTGCCTTTCTTCGGTCAAGGGATGAACTCAGGATTTGAAGACTGTACGATTATCAGCTCCCTAATAGACGAAGCAATTCCATCGTCAGAAGCTGACTGGAAATCCCTTCTCGATGAGTATACTCGAGTAAGAAAGCCTGCCGGAGATGCGATTTTAGACTTAGCGCTCCACAACTATGTTGTGATGCGTGACAAAACTGCCGATCCGAAATTCCTTTTACAAAAACGTATAGAAGCTAGAATTGCATCTGCACACGGAGATCGCTGGAAACCTCTATATACATTAGTAACGTTCAGTCATATCCCTTACGCTGAGGCATGGGCAAAAGGCGAAGTGCAACAGGCTGTGATGAACGAAATCATGGCTTCACCCAGCATTTCAGAAAATTGGGAAAGTGACGAAATCGTTGAGCGCGCCATCAAACTTCTCGACGATTATGAATCAGGCATCTCCACCATCGCTCACCCCGCCTCCTTATTAAACACGGATGCTTAGGCAGTTAATTTTGTTGGGAATTGGCTTCGTTTTTATGTCGCTAATTTCTAATGCTTCAGCCCAAACATCTTTCTTCTCTCCCACCCTCTCAGAGTACCGGTCATCAGGTTGGACGCTTTCCATTGGAGGTGCTGGGCTTGGCGGTTCGAACTCTCCTTTCAACGAAGAGTGGCTGATCGCAAACCCAACCTCTGGGACGATCGACACTTTGTATTCAGGAACTTGGACTCCCCAGGGAAGGGTTCATTTTGCTGGAGGAGTTGGGCGCATTTTTATTGCTAAGAATCCCATACTTGCAGATAGGTTCTCGATAAACATCCTTGGATCGAAACGTACAATAACAGAAACTTTCGAAGGAGTAATAGATGGGCAAGATAGTGTTGTTGTAGGGTCAGGAAGTGCTTTGAATATTGGCGTATTCGCAGATGTTCTTAAAGCTATTACACTCACTCAGAAAGTGTTTTTAGAAGTGGGAATAGGTGCAGGGTATAGGGTTGACTTCTCTTCTGAATTTGACTTTGAAACATCCACTCCATTAGCGGTCGTTGATGCTGAAAATTCTCCTTTTTCCGCTTCCTTCGAATTTGTCATGGGTGGTGGATTAAAGATAAAACGAGGGAAATTTATACGCGTACAATTTGCAGCGGACATTCTTCAACTAGCTCCTATAAACTCCACCGCAAAGTTGCCATGGAGAGTGGGTTATTATAGGCCATATCGGGCAATGATAAGCTGGGATTTGTTTGGATTAAAGCCCGTTAAACCTACAGGTTCTTGTGCAGCTCCTACTCACTCTGAGAAATCTAAAGAGCTCTTCGGCAAGAAAATGCGTGGGTGGGGAAGGGCAAAGAATAAAAGGAATAAGAAGAATTAATTCAAACTACCCTTCACACAATTCAACCAATACTTTCGCAGTATCAGAGGGGTGAAGAAAGGCAATTCGTTTTCCATCAGCACCGTCTTTGGGTCCACTTATGCATCTGTATCCTTTAGATTCTAATTCTGAGATTTCCCTTTCAAGATCATCGACGTGAAATGCGATGTGGTGAAGGCCTTCTCCACGCTTTGAAATATGTTTCGCAATGGGGCCATCTTCAGATGTGGATTGAAGTAGCTCGATTTTAGATTCACCGGTTTTGAAAAAAGAAGTTACGACACCTTCAGACTCTACCTCTTCCCTTTTATACGGAGAGGTTCCAAGAACATCTGTGAAGATCTTTTCAGCTGCGTCTAAATCTACTACTGCGATTCCAAGGTGGTCTATTTTCTTCATGTGAGTAATTTCATCGTACGCGTAAAGTTATACCTTTGCCGCCATGAATCTATCACTCAAAGGACGCCATGCATTAGTGTGTGGAGCATCACAAGGAATCGGGCTTGCAGCGGCGAAAGAACTGGCGGAGTTGGGAGCTAAAGTAACACTGATGGCACGCAACGCAGAAAAATTAAAGGTAGCAATACAAAGTCTAGCCGAAGGTGATCATGAGGGTCACGGATATGTTGTTGCAGATTTCAGCAACCACAAAGAGGTCAGCGAGGTTGCTCTCAACTTAACTGCTAGTTCGAACATAGACATCCTTGTAAATAACACCGGGGGACCTAAAGGGGGCGCAATCTCAGAGGCAAGTATAGAGGAGTTTACAAACACGTTTGAGCAGCACTTACTTTGCAATCATGTTCTTGCTCAAGCGGTCCTTCCCGGGATGAGAGAGAGAGGTCATGGAAGGATTATTAATGTAATCAGCACTTCGGTTAAAGCTCCACTTAACGGGCTTGGTGTGTCGAATACGATAAGAGGGGCAGTGGCAAATTGGTCTAAAACATTAGCCAATGAAGAGGGGAAGCATGGGATCAGGGTGAATAACGTGTTGCCCGGAGCAACAAATACCGGTAGGTTGAAAAGCATTATCGAAGCGAAGGCTTTGAAGGGTGGGATATCAACCGATGAAATTCAGGAAAATATGGCGGGAGCTGTACCGGCTGGGAGGTTTGGTGAGCCCCATGAAATCGGCGGGGTTATTGCATTTTTATGTACACCTGCAGCTGACTACATAAGTGGAATTAACGTACCCGTTGATGGGGGACGAACTGCATCACTTTAAAAGAACTTTAGATTATCTTTGCTGAACTAAGCGTAAATAGAAACGTTAAAAATTAGACCATGCAGGAACGTATTGATGCATTTATGGCTCAAGTAGCTAAATCAAATGCAAACGAACCAGAATTTTTACAAGCTGTCCAAGAGGTAGCTGAAACAGTCATCCCATTTATCGCAAAACACCCTAAGTATTCTGAAGCAAAAGTTTTAGAGCGCATGGTAGAGCCCGAGAGAACGATCATGTTCCGTGTGGCTTGGACTGACGATAATGGTGATGTACAGGTTAATCGCGGATACCGTGTCGAGTTTAACTCGGCAATTGGACCGTACAAGGGTGGCTTAAGATTTCACCCCAGTGTAAACTTAAGCATCTTGAAGTTTCTTGGATTCGAACAAGTCTTTAAAAATTCTCTTACAACACTTCCGCTAGGTGGAGGTAAAGGGGGTTCTGACTTTAATCCCAAGGGCAAGTCTGACAATGAAGTGATGCGTTTTTGCCAAAGCTTTATGACTGAGCTTTCAAGACATATCGGTGCTAACACTGACGTGCCTGCTGGAGATATCGGTGTTGGAGGACGTGAGATCGGATACCTATTCGGTCAGTACAAGCGTATTCGCAACGAATTTGTAGGGGTACTAACTGGAAAAGGCATCAACTACGGTGGGTCATTGATCCGCCCAGAGGCTACAGGTTACGGAACGGTATACTTTGCTCAGGAGATGATGGCTACCAGAGGAGAGAAACTGGCAAATAAGACTGTCGTTATTTCAGGCTCTGGAAACGTGGCTCAATTTGCTGCTCAAAAATGTATCGAACTTGGCGCGAAGGTGGTAACTCTTTCTGATTCGAAAGGATTCATTCACGATCCTGCAGGAATTACGCAAGAAAAGTTAGACTGGATCATGGAACTGAAGAACGTTCGCAGAGGACGTATCTCAGAATACGAATCTCACTTCCCAGGAAGCACTTTCTTTGAAGGAGCTCGCCCATGGAGTGTAGCTTGTGACATCGCTCTTCCTTGTGCCACACAGAACGAGGTGAATGAAGATGCCGCAAAGGCTCTCATCGCAAACAAATGTGTTTGTGTTGCTGAGGGAGCGAACATGCCATGCGATCCTGAAGCGGTAGAAGCTCTTCAATCAGGAGGCGTATTATTCGCTCCAGGAAAAGCATCTAATGCTGGTGGAGTGGCTACTTCTGGCCTAGAGATGTCTCAAAACAACATGCGTCTTTCTTGGACTGCAGAAGAAGTTGACGGAAAGTTACACCGAATCATGAAAGACATCCACGCACAATGTGTAGAATATGGAACTGATGAAGACGGAACCGTTGACTACGTACGTGGTGCAAATATCGCAGGATTTGTAAAAGTGGCTGGCGCTATGCTAGACCAAGGAGTTGTATAAATTAAAAAAACAAAGAATCATGAAAGCGCCCTTTTATAACAAATTAAATTCAATATCTCTAATCGCAATAGGTTTGTGGGGATATCTCGATTATGCCGATGTTCAATCTCCGACTGCATTAATCCCCGTTGGATTTGGTGTCATTCTATTGTTGTGTAACAATGGAGTAACGAAGGAAAATAAAATTATTTCCCATATAGCCGTACTTTTAACATTGGTGATACTTTTCGCATTGGTTGGCATGAGGTTACCAAAAAGTCTTGATGCTGGAGGGCTTGGATTGTTTCGTGTGTTAGCTATGATTGTTACTTCTGTTTTATCAATGGTTGCATTTGTTCTCAGCTTCATTAAAGCCCGTAAATAGCTTATGACAAAGGGCTTTTTTTTCAGTTCATGCCTCGCTATTTTCATGATAGTGTCATGCGAGAACCCTAAAAAGCTTGAGCCAGCTGAGCGACAAGATCAATCTTCCTTGGACAAAAACTCTCAGACAAATCTTAAGAACATCGAGACGATTTACAGGTATAAATGCTCTATTTGTCATGGGAAACAAGGGGTTTCAATAATTGAAGGGGCACCTGATTTGGTAGCGAATAAACTAAGCGTTGAAGAGAGAGTCGCAATAATCCTCTATGGAAGCGGAACGATGCCTCCTCAGAAAGATGTACTGGACATGCCTACGATAAGAGGGCTTGCAGTTTTTATTGACAGCTTTGAGTAAATAAAACATATGGCCAATCGTAAAACTGTCAGCACATCCAAAGACAAAGAAACCTGCATACTTGTGGGTCTTGCTACACAAAATCAAACCCGTGAGCAACTTACTGAATATCTAGAAGAGCTTGCTTTTTTAGTTAGTACGGCTGATGCTGTTACAAAAAAAACTTTTATTCAGTCACTTACAAAACCAGATGCAAAAACATTTATCGGCTCTGGAAAGTTACAAGAAATAAAAGAATATGTCCAATCTGAAAGGATAGACATGATCGTGTTTGATGATGAATTAAGTGGTTCTCAACTCCGTAATATTGAGAAGGAGATTGAGAATGTGAAAATCATGGATCGTCCTAATTTAATTCTTGATATTTTCGCTCAAAGAGCACGTACAGCTCACGCTAAAACTCAGGTAGAATTAGCCCAATATCAATACCTCCTTCCTCGACTTACAAATATGTGGACCCACCTTCAAAAACAAAAAGGAGGTATCGGTATGAAAGGTCCTGGTGAAAAAGAAATCGAGACAGATAGAAGAATCATTCGCGATAGAATTTCACTTCTGAAAAAGGACCTCTCCGCAATCGATAAGCAGATGGCAACGCAGAGAAGCAATCGAGGGGCGCTTATTCGAGTGGCTCTTGTGGGCTATACAAACGCAGGTAAAAGCACACTGATGACGGCTTTGTCAAAAAGTGATGTGTTTGCTGAAGATAAACTGTTCGCTACTTTAGACACAACCGTTCGAAAGGTAGTCGTGGGAAATCTGCCGTTTTTATTAAGCGATACAGTAGGGTTTATTCGAAAGCTACCCACGCAGCTGATTGAGAGTTTTAAATCAACCCTCGATGAAACCCGTGAAAGTGATTTCCTTATTCATGTTATCGATGTGAGTCATCCTCAATTTGAAGACCAAATCGCAGTAGTTGAACGCACTCTTGCAGAAATTAAAACTTCTGACAAACCTACTCTGCTCTTATTTAATAAAATAGATGCTCTTACAGATCCCGAAGGTGATCGATCTCCTGAAGAACTTGTTGAGGGTTTGAAGGAAAGGTTTGTGAAAGACGGGAGTGATGTTGTGTTTATGAGTGCCATGAGTAAGGATGATGTCACAACACTACGTGATCTTTTATATGAGAGAGTAAAGGAACTTCATATAAAACGCTATCCCTACAATAAATTCCTATACTAATATTCGTTAATCTTAGCTAACTTCGTCACATGTCAAGTATCCGTCAAGAAAAAGTGGGTTCCCTCGTAAAACAGGAACTCAGCATGATATTCCAAAGAGAAACAGCGATGCACTTTGATGGACTGTTTATAACGGTAACTCAAGTCAGAATGTCTCCAGATTTAGGTTTGGCAAAAGTTTACTTGAGCTTTATGGCTGTAAAAGAGCCTGAAGCGGCTTTAACGGTGGTCAAGAAACAAGCGAATTGGACAAGGCGAGCATTGGGTGGTGTTATCGGGAAACAGGTGCGAAGAATTCCGGAACTCCAATTCTACATAGACGATAGTTTAGATTACTATGAAGCAGTCGAAAAAGCATTAAAAGAGTAAATGAAGTGAGACTGCCTTTTAGACTTGCGCGCAGATACGTTTTCCAACCTCGATCACGTAAACTAGTTCACGTTATTTCTGGTATTTCAATGTTCGTGATTGCTGCGGTGACGATGGCAATGATTGCAATTCTTTCTGCTTTTAACGGGATTGAAGATTTGGTTCAGGACCTTTTCGGAACCTTGGATGCTGACCTCGCTGCGGTGTCAATTGTAGGAGAGGTCTTGCCTAACGGGCTTGGTGAAAAAATTGGGGATCACCCAGGTGTTGCACACTACTCCGCTGTGATAGAAAGTGAAGCCGTGATAAGAGGAGGTGGGATTACACATATTTGTTCTGTATTGGGAGTTGATTCAAATTATGGAGAGGTGACTCGGGTAGATGGAGCTATTATAGAAGGAGTGTGGGGTAAATCTTTTTCTAACGAAGCATGTATTTGCCTCGGCTACGGCATTAGATCTGAGATGGGGATTAGAACTGACTCCATTGACCCTCCTCTCATGTCACTCGGAGCTCCTATTAGGGGCAAAAAACTGCGCAGACATAAAGAGAGAGATTTCAGGACAGTGCCTGCCTTAGCCTGTGGTACATTTTCAATTAATGCAGATCTTGACACCAGATATATACTTGCTCCCCTAGAACTTGCCAGAGAATTGTTTGACAGGCCGAATGAAGTTTCTAGATTTGAGATTCGCGTTGCCGATGGGTGGAGTGCTGATGCGTTAGCTACTGATGAAGAATTCCTCGATCTGCTTGGAGACAATGTTTTCCTTCGCACAAGAGCTGAGAAACACAAGTTTATCACCCAAACAAATCGCGCAGAAAAGTGGGCGACATTCGTAATTCTTAGTTTCATCCTAATCGTAGCCGCATTTAACATACTTGCTTCACTCACTATGCTCCTCATAGACAAGAGACAAGATCTCGAGGTCTTCAAAGCATTGGGGATGAAAAGCCAAGATCTTGAACGCACTTTTTCAATTCAGGGCCTCACGATCAATATTCTGGGCGGGGTGTTGGGCGCCATGCTAGGAATTGTACTCGTTTTAGGCCAAAATCAATTCGGTTGGCTTGCCCTAGAAGGGTCCGTTGTCCCCTACTATCCAGTTAGGTTGTCTGCTGTGGATATATTCGGAACACTTGCTGTTGTTGTGGGAATTGGAGGGTTAGGGTCCGCTGCTATGGTACGATTCCTCATTCGACGACTTACAACTCTCTAAATTTCTGCAAGATATAAGTCTGCTATCTCTGCAAGCTTAGCACGGATCTCATCAACTGTATCTATCGTCACGAGATCTAATCTGTGTTTCTTGAAATCGGGGAGTCCTTTGAAGTAATTCGCGTAATGCCGACGCATTTCTACGATTCCAAGCCTAACTCCCTTCCACTGTAAAGACCCCTCGAAATGCATAGATGCAGCAGCAATTCGCTCCTCGATAGTCGGTGGGGCGAGATGTTCGCCTGTCTTCATAAAATGCTTGATTTCATTGAATATCCATGGAGCACCTATACTTGCACGGCCTATCATAATACCATCGATCCCGAATCGATTTCGATATTCAACGGTTTTCTCAGGGGTGTCGATATCGCCATTTCCGAAAACTGGGATATGCATTCGTGGGTTATTCTTGACTTGGGCTATTAAAGACCAATCTGCTTCACCTTTATACATTTGAGCTCTAGTACGCCCATGAATACTAATCGCTTTAATCCCGACGTCCTGTAAGCGTTCAGCCACTTCAACAATATACTTTGAATCCTCATCCCAACCAAGTCGAGTTTTTACAGTCACAGGAAGACTGCAAGTGTTAACGATCTCCTTAGTCATAGAGACCATCTTAGGAATATTTTGTAAAATCCCTGCACCAGCACCTTTCAAGGCCACTTTTTTAACTGGACAACCGTAGTTGATGTCAATAATGTCTGGTCCGGCTCGCTCAGCAATCGCTGCAGCCTCACGCATAGGCCCAATATCTGCACCGAAAATCTGTATCCCAACAGGGCGTTCATACTCGAAAATATCGAGCTTCATCATACTCTTTGCGGCATCTCGGATTAAACCTTCAGAACTGATAAATTCAGTGTACATCAGGTCCGCACCGTACTTTTTACATACAGCTCTAAAAGGCGGGTCACTCACATCCTCCATCGGAGCGAGTAAGAGAGGGAATTCCCCCAATTCTATGTCTGCTATTTTAACCAAATCTTTAACTAATTTTTCACGACCTTGCCGCAAAATTAAGCCCTACCCATGATGTTCATACAAAAGGCCTTCAGGAATCTTCACCCACTTATACAATTTGTCTTTGTTGTTTGTGTGGCTTTGTCAGGTATGGGGCTCGCCGTTTTCTTTGGCACCTTCATCTCTGCCTGGGTTTGCGGCACAGGTGCCTCACTAGCGGAGATGATTTCTGCCATGGGCAATCTTGAGAATAAAACTGGTATTTGTGCCAATCTTCTTCTAAATTCTATCAACCAAATCCTTGCTTTCGGAGCTGCAGGACTTGCTTATACACTCCTGCATGGAGCCGCACCTGGTGTAGGGTTTTCGTCTGTGGGTAAGAATATACATTTGAATAAATTCTTAATTGGGGCAATTGTCATCACACTCGGATTCTCGCCATTTTTAGACCTAACCTATCGTTTAAATGAATGGCTTCTTGTGGATGGCTCAACAATGCACACCATGGCAGCAGCGCTCGAAGCCGAAGCAATGCGCATTACAATGGCGATGCTTAAAATGGAGACGTCTACACAATTTCTTGCAACATTATTTGCTGTAGCTGTCCTTCCAGCTGTATGTGAAGAGTGGCTCTTTCGAGGTGCTCTCCAACCCATTTTTGCCAAGTGGAGTGGGAATATCCACATCGGGATTTGGATTAGTGCTTTGCTATTTAGCACGATACACTTTCAATTCTTCGGGTTTCTGCCACGCTTGCTATTGGGAGCAGGATTTGGGTATATGGTCGCAGCAAGTGGCAGTTTGTGGCCAGCTGTATTGGGACACTTTGTAAATAATGGAGTCGCTGTATTTGCAGCTTGGTGGTTGGGTCCCGAGTGGATTGCCGAAGGCATGAATCCCAGCGAAGGATCATTGGGACTGACAGAGGTAATCACAAGTGCTATAGGCGCGTCTGCAATAATCGGCAGTGTCTGGTGGTTGAAGGAAAAGACTAAGTTTCTAGAAGAGCTCTAGCAATAATGAGGTCTTCAGGCGTGGTGACCTTGATATTTATGGGACAGCCTGGGAAGTGCTGAACCCTGTGGCCTGAAGCCTCATAAACACTGGCGTCATCCGTGAATCCTTTAGAGTAGTTGAGGGAGTATGCTGGTTTTATAAGGGAGAGGTCGAATGACTGCGGGGTTTGGACCAAAAGGTAGTCAGCCCGATTCAACGCCACAGAATTTAGGCCAGAAATCTTGCGAATGCTGTCCTTTAACTCGACTACTGGAATAGCTCCTCCATGCAGGGCCGCCGTGTCGAAAGACGTCTTAATCATCGCAATCGAGGGCAGCGGGCGAACTGCATCGTGGATTGCAACAAGACCTTCATCTGGCAGTGAAACAAGTCCATTTAAAACTGAATGAAAGCGCTCTGCTCCTCCTTTAACTATGGCAAACGCACCAGAAGGACCGTGTTTTTTCTCTAATTGTCGAAACTCATCGAACAACGAGTCATGCAAAACAAGTGTTATCGGAGCGTCAGGTGTTGCCTCCTGAAAACGACGAAGGGTCCACCACATTAGCGGTAGACCCTTAATCATTAAAAACTGTTTCGCTGTTTTCGTACGCATACGTGTACCAGTACCACCAGCTACGATTATGATGTGACGGTTCATCGCGAAATTATTCCGTTTTACTTAGTTGCTTCAGCAAAACGTGCCGCAATTGCGTTCCAATCTGCAACGTTAAAGAATGCAGAGATGTAATCAGGGCGACGGTTTTGGTAGTTGAGGTAGTAAGCGTGCTCCCAAACATCAATCCCCATAATCGGCGCACATCCGCAACCAATACCAGGCATCAGTGGATTGTCTTGATTTGCTGAAGAACAAACACTTAATTTCCCTTCGTCACACACACAAAGCCATGCCCAACCAGAACCAAATCTCGTTGCAGCAGCATTTGAAAATTCTGTTACAAAAGCATCGAAAGACCCGAAAGAAGAGTCGATCGCTGCAGCTAAGTCACCTGTAGGCTTCCCTCCTCCATTGGGAGACATCGAGTTCCAAAATAAAGTGTGATTGTAAAATCCACCTCCGTTATTTCTAACAGCAGCGTTATCCATATTATGTGCAAGAAGATCTTCAATGCAAGAACCCTCAAGAGCAGTTCCAGCAACAGCGGCATTCAACTTAGAGGTGTAACCGGCGTGGTGTTTTCCGTGATGGATTTCCATAGTTCGCGCGTCGATATGAGGCTCGAGTGCGTCGTAAGCGTAGGGTAGGTTAGGTAATTCAAAAGCCATGTTACTCAGATTTATTAGAGATTTAAAGATTGATTCGTGGAATCATTAGAAAGCAAATATACTCCTCCATCTCGCACCTTGAACCTGTCAATTTGTAACAATTCATAAAGGGCTCTTGCCGTGAAATCGTCTCCATGAATGAGAACCTTATAATATGCGTTATCTCCGTAAAGGTTCCTTGCTACTTGCGCATAAAATCTATTCATAATTCGCTCGATTTGCAACCTCCCTTCCTCACTCGATTTTTGAGGCCAAACGGTCCCTTGATCTTCGGCCACGCTCTTGATCGATGCCAGTCCTCCCGTCTGTGTATCGAGCCAATTGTCTGAAGTTATTGAAACCACCTCTCCCCTGTGAGCATCTACCCACTTAAATGCCGCATCTCTCAAAACGCCAGTCCAAACCAATTCAGCGAGAGCCCTGTACCCAGTCGTACTATCTAGGGGGATAAATACATCGGGAGTAATGCCCCCCCCTCCGAACACTTCTCTCCCAAATAGAGTTCGATAAACAACGCTGTCCGTTTTTATCACAGTGTCGCTCAGGAAAAGTTCGCCAGATTGAAGCCTGTCTTCGAAATCATTCTCATAATCAATACCCTCGCCGTATGGTTTTTGAATAGCGCGTCCACTTGGCGTATAAAATCTAGCCACTGTGAGCCTTAGCGCTCCTGAACCTTCGTTTGAATTCGGCACTTCGAATTCTTCCTGTACGAGTCCTTTCCCGAAAGACCGGCGACCAACAATAAGACCTCTATCATTGTCCTGCATCGCCCCAGCGAAAATCTCACTGGCCGAAGCCGAGCTCTCATCAATTAGAACCGCAATAGGCCAGTTTCGATATTCTCCATCATACTTTGACATGTAGTCCCGACGAGGCGAGGCCTTGCCCTCAGTGTAAACAATTCCGAGCCCCTGAACTAAAAACCTGTCTATCATATCCGTTGCCGCACTCATATATCCTCCACCGTTTGCTCTAAGGTCGACAATCACCGAGGTGGCACCATCTCGCTCTAAGTTGTGCATTGCCTCAGCGAATTCTGAGGCCGTGGTAGCTGAGAATCGAATAACTTTGATGTATCCAACTTTCTCCTCGAGGATAAATGAGGCTACTACGCTGTGAATGGGAATCCTATCTCTTACAATTGCAACATCGTATTCATCATTGGAGCCACTGTGTAGAAGACTTAGATCAACTTTCGTTCCTCGTGCTCCCTTTAAAAGTTCCATTACCCTTTTATTCGTAAGGTCCGCACCTGAAATTTCCGCACCCCCTACTTTCACAATTCTATCTCCCGAGCTGATTCCAGCGCTTTCAGAGGGACCCCCAGCAATCGCATTGACCACAGTTAAAGTGTCATTCTGAATAATAAACTCCACCCCTATGCCTTCGAAATTCCCCTCCATGGGTGCAGCCATTGCCTCCAATTCTGCGCGAGAGAAATAATATGTATGCGGATCGAGTTCATCTACAATGGCCTCTACTGCAACATTCACAAGGGATTCGCGATTTATGGAGTCAACATATAGAACTTCGATTTGGTCTAAAATGTGAGAAATCCGAGATCCTACGCGAGAATTACTACTCAATGATCCATCCTCACACCCCTTGCCCAACATTAAGCCAAGGGCAAGAGCAAGGGCAATAACCAGAGGTTGCTTACTCTGTGACATCAAGGAGTTCTGTTGTTATGAAGGATTTACGAAGAAACTCAATCCCACTTGTGTCTTTATATGCTGTCTTATAAACGACTCTTGAAATGCCAGATTGTAAGATGAGTTTCGCGCAATCTCGGCAAGGAGAAAGTGTGATATATAGTGTGGCTCCTTCAGCGGAATTGATACTTCGAGCTAATTTTGTAATGGCATTTGCCTCTGCGTGGAGAACGTACCAATGAGTATCTCCTTCAGCATTTTCACATTCATTTGGGAACCCGCTTGGAGAGCCGTTATATCCGTCAGATATAATCATCCTGTCTTTCACAATAAGCGCACCCACGTTTTTACGCGTACAATGCGAAAGCTTCGCCCACTCCTCAGCCATTCTCATATAGGCATTGTCATAACGCCTTTGCTTTTTAATCGCTTCATTCATTAATGCGCAAGATAATCTACGTAGCTTCGTTTCATGCGGATATATACAAGAACAGGTGATGACGGGACAACAGGGCTTTTTGGTGGTACCCGCGTACCTAAAGATGACCTCAGAATCGAGGCTTACGGTACCGTCGATGAACTTAATTCTTTCCTAGGGAAAGTGATTGAGCATGACGAAATGATCGACAACCGTAAGTTTTTCAGAGAAATTCAGGCTGAACTGTTCACCCTCGGTTCTCACCTAGCGACAAAAGATCCGAAAATGCGAGAAAAACTTCCAAAGCTATCTGAACATGGCATAAAAAAGTTTGAGGATTGGATGGACGCAGCAGATGAAAAAGTTCCCGCATTAAAAAACTTTTTACTTCCAGGAGGACATCCAGCTGTTGCCGATGCTCATATCGCAAGAGCCGTTTGTCGCAGAGCGGAACGAAGGTGTGTGGGATTGTCTCGAGAGGAAGATGTGGATCCAGAGCTTATAAAATATCTAAATCGACTGTCAGATTTACTCTTCACTACCGCGAGATTACTATCATATTTAACAGAAACTGAAGAAATTGCATGGAAAACTTGCGACTTATAGAGATTCGGTTACTTTTGCGCGCTGTAAACCTTGTGTAAACAAGACACAAATAGAAAGGAATGTATTGGACTCTCGAATTAGCCTCTTACCTAGAGGACGCACCATGGCCCGCTTCAAAAGACGAGCTAATTGACTTCGCTATGCGTACAGGAGCGCCACTTGAAGTTGTAGAAAACCTTCAGGGTCTTCAAGATGATGGTGAAAATTATGACACTATTGAGGACATTTGGCCTGACTACCCTTCGAAAGAAGACTTCTTCTTTAACGAAGACGAATACTAACTACGCGAGTAGGCGCCTTACCGTCGATGGACTTTTCTGTTCCATTAAGACTTCCCTTTTTGCTGTCAATTTTTCGACCAACTCATCTGAGCCATGCCTCACTGTGAGTAATTCTAGCTCTCTCGTAGCTTTAGACCAAACATTTTTCCCCAGCTTTTCAATCAACTTCAGTTCCTTGTCTTTGTTAGAATCGAAGATGATATCAAACTGTACAGCTGAATTTTGCATCATGCGAACATGAATACCGGCATCATCTAAAGCGCCAAAGACTGAGGAAAGGTGGTCTTCTCCTACAAATGATTGATCGGAAGGACCGATAGACAGTCGAGTCACATTGGGTCTGTAGATATACATCGGTAACAATGGAGTTTGACCAGGAAAACTAGCTACCCTTGTTTGTTTGGCATTTAAGTCCACAAAACTTCTCAATATTAAAGGAATACCCAAATTTTGAAGAGGCTTAACCGTCCTGGGGTGAATCACGCTGGCTCCGTAATAACTAAGCTCAATAGCTTCAGAGTAATCAAGTTCTTCCACAGTTTGAGTTCCTTCAAAAATTCGCGGATCTGCATTTAACATACCGGGAACATCCTTCCAAATCACAACCTCCTCAGCCCCAACAGCACAAGCGAGCAAGGCGGCAGAATAGTCGGAACCTTCCCTACCCAGTGTTGTAGTGCTCCCACAAATGCTCTTTCCTATAAAACCCTGAGTAACGACTATTCTACGAGGGGACTCAGAAAGCGCACCTCTAAGATTAAGTCCCATTACATCTAATCTACTCTCATCCACTCTAGCGCTATTGTGCCTATCATCTGTTTCGATAATACCCCTCACATCTCGCCACTCAACATCCCATTTCTTTGAATATAAATAAGCAGATAAGATTTTTGTACTTGCATCTTCACCTGACGCTACTAATTCGTCATAAGCGGCATCTAAATCATCAAGAAGACTGGATTTTTTTAGTGCCGTAACAAAGAGTTTACGCAGATCTAACTCTATAGATAAATCATCTATGACCTTTTGATGAGCTAAAACGATGTCGTTTAATTCTTCTGAAGCACTGTCAAAACCATCAGAGACTAAAGTAGAAAAAACCTGTTCCAGTTTATTCGTGGTTTTCCCCATGGCAGAAACTACAACTACTGCAGGAGATACCAAACATTTTCGCAAAATAGATTCCACATTTCTTACAGCATCGGCATCTTTTACAGATGCTCCACCAAATTTATGGACAGTTAGATTTTGTACTCGAAATTGCACGCCACTAAGTTACTACATTGCAATATGGATTCATTACCATTACCCATTACAGATATCATCCTAATTGTCATTCTCCTTTGGGGTGCAATTACAGGCTTTAAAAAAGGACTGATTCTTACCCTTGCTTCTTTTGTAGCAATCATAGCCGGGGCATTGGCCGCCTATTATGGTGCCGATGCAATTGCATATGAAATAAGCTCAAAAGTAGATTGGTCCGAGAAACAAATTGCTGTTGCATCTTTTGCAATTGTGTTCATCGCCGTGGTTTTAACGGTACATATTCTTGCAAGAGTACTTGAAAGAGCTCTTAAACTTGTTGCAATGGGGATTGCAAATAAGATCGCCGGCGCTGTATTCGGAATTGCGAAAAACGCGCTGATTCTAACGTTTATCATTTTTGGAATTAAGGGGTTTGGACAAGGGTTGCTTCCGGAAAATGCAACAGATGAATGTGTCGTCTACCCCGTTGTGGAATCTATCGCACCACTCGTTTTACCTTACTGGAAAGACTTTTATGAGACAACCGATCTTGAAAGACTTGAAGAGCAGGTTAAAGAAAATATTGAAAAGGCAAAAGATAAAATTGAGGATGTAAATATCCTTAAGAAAGCAAACTAAAAGAAAGCAAATTAAACTGCTCCAAAGGCTTTAAATAGATCTTTCACCCTGGTTTTTAATTCTTCTTGAGCCTTTGCGTAATCATCCCCATCCTTTAGATTTCCTTTCACACTCACGTAAAATTTAATCTTTGGCTCTGTACCTGAAGGGCGCACCGTTATTATCGAACCATTTTCCGTTACAAATTGTAGAACATTAGATTTAGGAAGGTTGTATTTCGTTCCATTTGGGCTTGCAAAATCACAAAACTCAACAACTTTATCTCCAGCCAAGCTTTCGGGAGGGTTCGTTCTAAACGAAGTAATCATATCTGAAATCTCTTTCGACCCATCCCTTCCCTTTTTCACGATTGAAATAAGCCCTTCTTGGTAGAGCCCAAACCTTCTGTGAATCTCCTCCAATCTTTCCAGCATCGTCGTGCCCTGCTCTTTGAGTGTGTGAGCAAGCTCCGAGATGACACAACATGCTGACACAGCATCTTTGTCTCGCGCAGTGTTCTTTATGAGATAACCATAGCTTTCTTCAGCGCCTACAACGAAGTCCCGGCTCCCCTTCTCTTGTGCAATTGCAGCTGCGATGTGTTTAAATCCAGTAAGAGTCGTCCGTACTCCCAAACCATAGCCTGTTCCAATTTCTCCTAGAAGTGGAGAAGTAACGATCGTAGAAGCAACAAATTCTGCAGAGTCATATGGCGTGCCGTTGTCTCTACCGCATCTTAGGACATAGTCAAAAAGAAGCGCACCTGTTTCATTGCCATTCAGAAGTTGAAAGCCACCTGCTCCATTTGGGACAGCTAAACCAACTCTATCTGCATCTGGGTCAGTACCCATCACAAGCGAAGCACTTACCTGCTCACCCAAAAGAATAGCCTCAGCTAAAGCTTGGCCTTCCTCAGGATTGGGGCTGGAAACTGTCGGGAAATTTCCGTCCGGATCTTTTTGAGACATCACTTCATGGACATTAGAAAAACCAAACGCCTTTAATGCAGGTGGAACACTGACCGACCCTGTTCCATGAAGACCCGTAAAAACCAAGCACAGATCAGAACCATTGTTTTCTAGAGATTTAGAACTCCTTAATTCCAGAACAGCATTCAAATAACCCTCGTCCAATTCAGGTCCAAGTATCGTAATTAAGTCGTCTGAATTTATGGGACCAGAAGAAATATTAACCTCTGAAAGAGATTTTACTTTTCGTACTTCTGAGATAATCCCAGAATCGTGGGGAGCCACTATTTGGCCTCCATCATCCCAATAAACCTTATACCCATTATACTCTGGGGGGTTGTGAGATGCCGTTATGACAATCCCGGCAACACAGCCTAAAGCGCGAACCGTATAAGAAAGTTGAGGAGTTGGTCTAAGGGCGGGATACAGCAAAGCTTGAATGCCATTGCCAGCTAAAACACGTGCTGTTACTTCTGCAAATTCTGTGCTTTGATTGCGGCAATCGTATGCAATGGCAACTTTCAGCGGATCACCATCCTCGCCTTTCACACCCTTGATGTAATTCACTAACCCCTGAGTAGCACTGGCAATAATGGCTTCATTTACCCTGTTCGTCCCAGGTCCACATATACCCCGCATGCCTCCAGTCCCGAATTCTATATCTGTGTGGAATGCCTCCATAAGTATATCCTCCTCCTCATTTTTCAGCCACCCCTTCACTACTTCTCTGGTTGTCAAATTGTAAGGCTCTTTGGTCCAAACCTCAGCCCTTTCTTTGACTCTTAAATATTCACTGTTTACACACATTTCTAATGCTTTTTTCCAAGATTTTTTTGACAAGTTCAACAACTCTCTCAGTGGCCCGCCGTCGAGATGAGAATTGGCCGGTCGCATTGCTTTCGTGGGATATTCCGCTGTGGTAATGCCCTCCACCTCAACATCCATTTTAAGTTGTACAAATATCTCACGGGCAAAAGAAGCCCAACAAGTAACACCTTCATCACTAAAATGTAAAATTCCATTAGGCACTTTTTCACCATTGACAAGTAATGATCTAATCGCCTCAGACAAAGAACCCACGTAGGTCGGAGTACCTCTTTGGTCGAAAACAACTCTTATACTGTCTCTTTCAGAGCCTAACCGAGCCATTGTCGTAAAAAAGTTAGAACCCGTGTTGTCATATAGCCACCCAGTCCTCAAGATATGATATCGACCACTTTCAGACATCGCTTCCTGCACTGCACGTTCACCAGCTTCTTTAGACTCACCATAAACACCTATAGGGTTCACTGCGTCATCTGCCTTATAAGGTTTGTCTTTGGTCCCCCCATTCACTCCATTAAAAACGTAATCCGTACTGATGTGAACTAGCGCTACACTTCTGTCGTTACAAGCTTTTGCAATAAACGAGGGGGCTATAGCGTTAACTTCCCATGCCAATTGCTTTTCCGTTTCCGCTCTATCTACGTCAGTGTAAGCTGCAGCATTTACAACAGCAAAAGGTTTTTCTTTGTCTAGAATATCTTCGAATTGAGTACGGTTTTTAATGTCCAGTTCTCCTCTAGAATACCCCACCCAAGAAAGTTCAGTGTCCGCAGAATATCTACGCAATAAGAAACTCCCTAATTGTCCTCCGGCCCCTAAAACCAATACTTTTTTCACGTTACTAAACTACAACAAACACTACCTTTGCTCTAATTCATTTATGAAAAAGCTTCTCTTTATTTATTTCTGCTTGCTTGCCTGGACTTGCAAGGCTGATATCGTAACTGATTCTCTCTATAAATATCCTTCAGTTCATCATCCCATTTTGAAGGATAAGGACAAAAGTGTAGAATTAAAACGAGTTACCCGAGTCCTCACTTTTACTACCTTCAGTCACGAAATTGGTTGGGCTTCTTTTATAGGAGACCCTAATAAAGGCTTCGAAATCAATTACACGAAGCAGAAGATGAGCAAGATATTATCTAAAGGGATAAGTGTTGGCTTGCAACCTGTTTCAACATTAGAACAACACGTGACTTTGTTAGATACTCTTGGGGTTCTAAAGGTTAGAGACCAAATCGTTCATGGGCATATCAATCTCCGTTTTTCTCCATTCAAATTTAAAATCGTACAACCATATATTGACCTGATTGTAGGAGCCCAGGGGTCATTATTAACTTCCAAGTTTACTGATCTACTCCAGGAAAATGAAAGGGAAAGAGAAAATGTTTATTTCGCAAGAACTTGGTCGTACGGATATTCTGCTGGAGTAAGGATAAAAATTGTGTCTCACTGTTTTATAGACCTACGATATGCTAGAGTCACATATGGCAACCTAGAAAGCATTGATGATCTCTCAATCGGATATAACGGAGTTATAACATATTCAACAAGCGATTGGGAAGCACCACCCGGCTATCTACGCCTCGGGGTTTCATTTTCTTATTAAATGCTCTTCGGTTAGTTAGACCTCATGGCTTCAACAGGTGGCATTCTTGCTGCAGACAAAGCTGGAGCAATTCCGGCAAGTAAACCTGACACGATCGCTATCGTCATGGCCATTGCAACACGTTCTACTGAAATGGACAGGTTGATGCCTAAATCTGACATGTTAACAGCAAACATGAGGAGTTCTATGGCCAATAGGGCTAAAAGTGCTCCAAAAATGCAAAGCACAATAGACTCGAAAAGGAATTGAATTAAAATAAACGAAGACTTCGCACCAAGAGCTTTTTGAATACCTATGATTCTTGTCCTTTCTCTCACAGAAACAAACATGATGTTTGCAATGCTAAAGCACCCCACTAAAATTGCGAAAATTGCAATAAACCATCCTCCCATTTCAACTTGAGAAAATATTGAAGATATAATTCCGGTCAGCATTTCAATTTGATTTATAGAAAAGTCGTCAACATCCGAAGGTCGCACCCTTCTCACACTTCTAAATTGCTGTATGATTTCGTCTTTTAAAATGGCCAAATCAACACCGTCTCTGGCCTTCACCATTATGGTGTTACCCTCGTTGTTACGAGTGTCGAAAATTCTCGGTGCAAATGTGGCGGGAACCATTACGAACTCATCGAAACCATTTGAAACGATAGAGGCTCCTTGCTGAACAAAGGTGCCGATGACTTCCAGTTTTTGGCCTGCAATCTTAAACTTCTTGCCTAAAGCATCGCTGGTTCCGAATAGGTTCATCGCCACATCATAACCAATGATCGCCATACCTCTGCCGGAAGCACTTTCCGAATCATTAAAGAATCTGCCTTGGGCAATATCCATACTAACAACATTGGGATAACTGTGCGAAACCGCAGCAACAGGAACATTGGGGAATGAATTGTCGCCAGATTCTAAATCGAACATCGCCTTCATCTGAAACGACACATCTGAAGCTTGGGTAAGACGAGATGCCAATTCGTTGGAATCCTTTAAAGTAGGCTCACGTCTTTGGATGTATTTCCACCAAGGATAATCGCCACCCATGCTCCAAGGCCATTTACTCACAAACAGCACATCATCGTCTAACATACTGAATGATTCCATGAGATCTTCTTCCATAGAATCGACGACTGCAAAGATGGCGCTAATCACGAAAATGCCCACCATCACTCCTAAAAGAGACAGGAAAGTGCGAAGCCTATTCATTACAATTGCACTCCAAGCGAAGTTTAAACTTTCCATAAATAAACGCAACCTCATCATAACCTCAAAGCTACACCTTGAGTTAACTTCACAGTCTTAAATCAGAGAAAAAAATCCATGTCACAGTTTAGAAAAATCAATTCAGCATTAATCTCTGTATTTAACAAAGATGGACTCGCTCCCATTGTACAAGAATTAAAGCGCTTAGGCGTTACTATTTACTCAACTGGTGGAACCCAAAAGCACATTGAAAATCTTGGCGTAGATGTTGTGCCCGTTGAAACTCTTACAGACTATCCGTCTATTTTAGGTGGCCGTGTAAAGACACTTCATCCTAAAGTTTTTGGGGGGATTCTCTCACGTAGAAATCTTGAAGACGACCAAGCGCAGATGGCTGAATATGAGATCCCATATATCGATCTCGTCATTGTAGACCTCTACCCTTTTGAAGAAACTGTTGCAAGCGGTGCAGATGCTGAAGCTATTATAGAGAAGATTGATATCGGAGGAATTGCCCTCATTCGAGGAGCTGCAAAAAATCACAAAGACGTAGTCATTGTACCGAGCATGGACGACTACAGCACTTTGCTTGAAATGCTTCGTGCAAACGATGGTGAAACATCTCTTGAAGAGCGCCGCTCTTTAGCTGCTCGTGCCTTTCGTACAAGCTCACATTACGACACAATGATTGAGCAGTACATGCTCAGCACAACTGTGAATCCCAAGACACTCGATACGTTGAACATTAGCGTGCCAGAAGTAAAATCTTTGAGGTATGGTGAAAACCCACACCAAGCAGGACGTTTCTTTGGAGGACTCGAAGAGATTTTAAAGCAACTTCACGGCAAGGAGCTTTCTTATAACAATCTTCTCGACGTTGATGCCGCAGTAAGCTTAATGGAGGAGTTTAAAAATGACAACCCTACGTTTGCGATCATGAAGCACAACAATGCCTGTGGTATTGCAACGCGCGACACACTCGCCGATGCATACGCGCGAGCTTTAGAAGGCGACCCAGTAAGTGCGTTTGGCGGTGTCCTAATTGCCAATCGAACCATCGATTTAGCGACTGCAGAAAAGATCCACACCCTCTTCTGCGAGGTCGTAATCGCTCCTGATTTCGACGATGATGCATTAGAAATGCTGAAAGGCAAGAAAAACCGCATTCTTTTAGAACGCCAAGATGTATTGCTGCCCAATTCAACTGTCAGAACTGCTTTAAACGGCTTCCTCGTTCAGGAACGTGACAACACGATTGAAACTGCTGCAGACCTTACTTGCGTTACAGACGCCACATCTGACAAAAGCGCGATGGCTGACTTAATTTTTGCGATGAAACTCGCAAAGCATACTAAATCCAACACCATCGTGTTTGCTAGGGATGGACAGCTTCTAGCTTCTGGAACAGGCCAAACCTCACGTGTTGATGCCCTCAAGCAAGCTGTTGAAAAAGCATCTGGCTTAGGTCTATCCCTCGAAGGTTCTGCTATGGCATCCGATGCATTCTTTCCATTCGCCGACTGTGTAACTCTTGCTGCTGAGGCAGGAATCAAACACGTAATTCAGCCCGGTGGATCAATTAATGATCACAAGAGTATTGAGGCTTGTAATAAGTTGGGTCTGGCGATGCACACAACTGGTGTTAGGCATTTTCGCCACTAGAAGCACAAGTAATGGAAAACGTAGTGTTTTCAACACCTAATTAACAACAAAACTCAACCTTATTAACCTAAAACAAAACTTATTCACTAAGTAGAATTTAGGTGTGCTAATAAGAGGAATTGCAGTAGTGAAATTGTAGATTTGGGTATGGGCTTGTTTAACTTTTTCGTGCAGGATATCGCCATTGATTTGGGGACTGCTAACACAATTATCTACTACCAAGATAAGGTCGTAGTAGACCAACCTTCTATTGTTGCCAAAGACATAAAAACCGGTCGCGTTGTAGCCATCGGTCGTCGTGCTCAACAAATGCATGGTAAAACTCACAAAAACATCGAAACCATTCGTCCATTAAGAGATGGGGTTATCGCCGATTTTGAATCAGCCGAGCAGATGATCAAGGGGATGATCAAGATGATTAACGAGAATAGTAAATCTTGGTTTACGCCTTCTCATCGAATGGTTATCTGCATTCCTTCGGGGATTACTGATGTTGAAAAGCGAGCCGTCAAGGATTCGGCTGAACACGCTGGAGGAAAAGATGTATATCTCATTCACGAACCAATGGCTGCTGCTATTGGAATCGGTATTGATGTTGAAGAACCTATGGGCAATATGATTGTAGATATAGGTGGTGGCACTTCTGAGATAGCCGTTATCGCTCTTGGTGGAATTGTCACTGATACAAATATCAGAATCGCTGGTGATGAATTCACCCGAGACATTCAAGATTATATGCGTCGTCAACATAACATTCTAATCGGGGAAAGAACTGCTGAGCAGGTTAAAATTAATGTGGGTTCTGCGATCTCTCTGCTAGAAGATGCCCCAGATGATTATCCCGTTCTTGGTCGCGATTTGCTGAGTGGTCATCCCAAAGAAGTTGTTGTAACATATTCTGAAATTGCAGGCGCAATAGATAAGAGTATTAGTAAAATTGAAGAAGCTATTCACGCAGCTCTAAACCAAACCCCGCCAGAGCTCTCAGCCGACATTTTTAAAACTGGAATTTACTTAGCAGGTGGAGGAGCTTTACTAAGAGGCTTAGACAAACGGATTTCCCTGAGAACGAAACTTCCCGTTCACGTTTCAGAAGATCCACTTCATGCTGTTGCAAAAGGAACTGCAATCGCTCTGAAAAACATAGACAGGTTTCCATTCCTAATGCGATCATAACTCATTAGGAAGTAAGCAAAGTAATGAATATCAAGTGCGCACGTTAATACAGCTTATTATTCGCAATCACCGTTTGGTGTTATTTGTGCTACTCGAAATTATTGCTTTAAGTTGGCTTGCTTCTACGCATGCTCATCCTCGAGGAAGTTTAGCTAAAGTCGGCATGGAGATGTCTACGAGTTGGACTGATGCCTTGGGTAAATTGATCAATTATAAGCATTTAAAAGAAAATAACTCAAGCTTATTAATTGATAACGCTCGATTAAGGACTGAAAACATGAGCTACAGGAGCCTTTCTACGTCCCCCAGGCTATTTAATTCTGGGGATTCATGGAAAAGCACACCCGCAGAGATTATCCGATACTCTACCTCTTTTAAAAACAACATATTGGTCGCCAATCAAGGTTCATTAGCTGGATTAAAACCTGGGATGGGGATGTTAGAAAATGGTGTGGTCGCAGGCTTTATCACGGAGGTCTCTGTAAATCACTCTTTGGTTATTCCTGTCATTCACCTTTCTACAACTTGGAGCGTTAGACTTGGTTACGGTGGGGCTGTTGGCCTTTTAAAATGGTCTGGAGAAAGTGTCGAGTACGCTACACTTACGGATATTCCTCTTTCAGAACACATTCTACCTGGAGACTCGGTTATCACCTCAGGATTCCAAGGCACTTTCCCAAGCGGGCTATTGGTTGGTCAAGTTGAAGAATTGATTGTAACCGAAGCCGATGAATTTCAATCTGTGACCATAAAGCTCTCTGCCGACTATAAGAGAATTCATTATGTAGAATTTTTGAGTAAAGAGAGTACACTTGAAATAGATTCGTTACTATCCACTTCATCACTATGAACGCTCTAATTCGATCAATAGGAATTTTGATTCTGACTTGTTTGCTACAGGTTTTAATTTTTAGATATGCAATTTTCGCTGGCGGCTGGATTGTTATTTGTTTCCATATTTATGGATTAATTCTGCTTCCTTCCGAACTTTCAAAAACAAGCTATATTCTTATAGGAGCTGTTGTTGGAGCCCTCATAGACGTGGTGTTGCTCACTGGAGGACTTCATATGGCTGCAGGTGTATTCACCTGTTTTATGGCGCCTTGGCTGACAACTTTTATTGCTCCCAGAGAGGGGTTTACTAAAGAACATTCAATCAGTGTCCTACACGATGGCTGGGGTAGATTCTTGGTTTTAAGTTCTCTTATATCCTTCACATATATGTTCAGTTTATTTGCAATCGAAGGATGGAAATGGTCTTTGCTGCCAAACGCAATAGGAAAGGGAATTACTTCAACAATATTGAATGTGATCCTATTCGCTATTGTTCAAGGGTTGTTTGGGCCTAAACCTAAGAGTAGTACAAACACAACGAGCACCTACCACTGGTAATGTCTAATCAGCATTTGAAAAATAGAAGTTTTGTAATCGGAGGGCTTATTGTTGTCATTTCCACGATTTTTATTTCTCGATTAGCTCACATTCAACTTGTTAGCTCTGACTGGTCTAACTATGCAGGTCGGCTAACTGAGGAGCGTGAAACGCTTGCCCCGATGAGGGGACAATTCTTAGATCGGAATGGAAAACTGTTAGTGGCAAATGTCGCGAGTTACGATTTGCTTTTTACTCCCAGAAGATCTAAAAATCTAGACACATTAAAGCTCGCTAACTTGTTAGGATTGAATCTTTCTGAACTTGTAAAAAGGCTTGATAAAGCCGCTGCATATTCGCGATATGTTCCCTCTGTGATCGAAAAACAACTCACAGCAATAGAGTTTGCACGAATCTCGAAACTGCTTATGGAGTACCCTGAGATTAAGTATAAGACACAATCTATTAGGTCGAACATAGCAGGGGTTGCTGGCCATTTAATTGGAGAGTATAGGGAGGTTGATCGTGATGATTTACAAAACGATCAATTTTATCACCTGGGCGATTACAAGGGTAAATCCGGTTTAGAAGCAAAGTATGAAAAGCCTTTGAGAGGTGAGCCTGGTGCAAGATATCACATCGTAGATGTCAGAAACAATGTGCGCAACACATTAGACGAACTGGACACAATGCCTCAACCAGGCAAAGACATCACCCTAACTATTGATGTTGCCTTGCAAGCGTACGCAGAAAAATTATTGAATGGTAAAAGGGGCAGCGTTGTCGCTATAGAGCCTGAGACAGGTGAGGTTCTTGCTCTTGTTTCTTCACCATTTTACGATGCGAATAGTTTAACAGGAAAAAGACGCGGGCTGGTGTATGACAGCCTAAGAAAGCACAACTGGAAACCTCTTTACAATAGGGCTTTAAGAGGAACCTACCGTCCTGGTTCAATTTTCAAAATGGTGCAAGGTTTAGTTGCTTTAGATGAAGGGGTAATCTCTACAAATACAATTATTCATTGTGACAGATCGATCATCGGATGTCACGGTCCACACTCAGCAGATAATTTCACTCAAGCTATTACGCACTCTTGTAATCCTTATTTTTATGAAGTAATGAGAAGGGTGGTGCAAAGAGGGCGAGATAAAAACCCCTTAGTTGACGCGTCTATTGGTTTAGAAAACTGGAACAAGAGGATAAAAGAATTTGGATTTGGAACAAAACTTGGAGGGCACATCCCCGGCACAAGAGCGGGATCAATTCCCAATTCCCCTTATTATGACAATATTTACGGAAAAAATCATTGGGGGTTTAGGACAATCTATTCAATAGCTATTGGAGAAGGTGAGTTGCTTACAACGCCCTTACAAATGGCAAATCTCGCAGCCATTATTGCAAATCGCGGATATTTTAGAGAACCTCATCCCATAAGAGATGTTGGAGGAAGGGGGAAGCCTTTGGGGCTCGATTCAATGCATGAAATGAGTGTTGACGTGAAATACTTTGAATCAGTTATTGATGCCATGCAAAATGTGATAGAAGATGTGCACGGAACAGCTTCAAGGGCGAAAGTGGATGGCATTACCATTTGTGGGAAAACAGGGACCGTACAGAATGGTGATCTTGAGGATCACAGTGTATTTATGGCTTTTGCGCCGAGAGACAACCCTCAAATTGCGCTTAGTGTATATGTTGAGCATGCTGGAGCAGGTGGATCTTGGGCTGCTCCGATTGCAGGATTACTAATTGAAAAATATTTAACTGATTCTGTAAAATACACTGCCAGAGAGAATCGAATAATCGAATTCCAACCATGACACGTCGAGAATCATCTATAAGACGCAACATTGATTGGATAACCATTGCTCTTGTGGCAGTCCTTATGCTCTTCGGGTGGATTAATATCCTAAGTGCAACTTCTAATATCGAGCTTCTCGATTGGTTAGACTGGAGCGGAAAGGGCGGGAAACAACTTATGTGGATTACGATATGTTTCGTGTTGGGTTTTTTTATAATAAATATTGAGAGTGAGTTCTTTATTCGAACATCTGTCATCCAATATATCCTCACCCTTTTATTACTCATCGCAGTATTAATGATAGGAAAGAAAATTGGGGGAGCTCGGTCTTGGTTCGACTTTGGAGGGCTCAGTTTACAACCCAGTGAATTTGCTAAACCTACCACTGCTTTAATACTCGCTTGGTATCTTTCTAGAGATGCCACTAAATGGAGAAGTATAAAAGTCCGCCTCATTTCATTGTTACTCATTGCAATACCAGCTGGACTTATTCTGCTACAACCTGATGCAGGCACCGTACTCGTTTTTGCTGGGTTTATCTTCGTTCTTTATCGAGAAGGCTTGAGTGGAAATGTCTTAATTGTAGGGTTTACTAGTCTGTTACTCTCCATTGCAACTATTCTAATCGGTGTCACGTCGTTCCACTACCCCTATTTCGGGGTGGGGTCAGGTATAGGTCTGTTTTGGATTTTGTGGATAGTCATAGGGGCGTTAGTCATTTACTTATTAAAGGAACTCTCACTGCCTCGGAAAAGGAAGCAGGTTGCTGTCTGGAGTATCATCAGTTTATTTGCTGGCCTTTTAATGTCTGTTGGTCTTCATACAGGAATGGAAAAGATGCTTCCGCAACACCAAAAGGAGCGCATACATGTTCTTTTCGGAATAGATGTAAACAACCCCGATGCGGATTATAACATACGTCATGCTAAAGCAGCTATAGGCAGTGGAGGGCTAACTGGTAAGGGATGGATGCATGGACCGATGACTGCCTATAGTTTCGTCCCTGAGCAAGAAACAGACTTTATCTTCTGTACAGTTGGGGAAGAATGGGGGTTTTTAGGAAGCGCCTTTGTGATTTTTTTATTCACTTTTCTATTACTTAGAATCTTAATCATTGCAGAACGCCAACGCTCCAAGTTTACGCGCATATACGCCTATGGAGTAGCTAGCATTCTGTTTATGCACCTCTTGGTAAATGTTGGGATGGTGCTTGGATTGGCTCCTGTAATAGGAATACCCCTTCCCTTTTTTAGTTATGGAGGCTCCTCACTTATAGGCTTTACATTTCTAATAACTGTTTTAATTAGACTAGATGGGGAGAGGTTAAGTGTGCTGAGGTGATCTTTTAACGATGTATTTTTATGTTTTATCGACATTTTTTTTCAATTCGTTGGTGTTAACCGATTTTATTCACCATATTTGTTACAATGCTATTCACACTAAATACATATTGTTGTTGTTGTCCACTTAAAGGAGGCAGCCTAATATGAATACGTGATAGATCTAAAATAGAATCGTAATCTTTTAAAGCCTCTGATAACATCAGGGGCTTTTTTTATGCAAAATAATATGACTGTTCCAACAATTAATCCTATGCTACAAGCTCTCGAAGAATTAAGATGGCATATCGGCAATAGCCCAATGCATCATTTGGCAAAACTTTCTCCCAAGCCTGGTGTAGAAATTCACGTAAAGCTTGAGTGGCAACAGTTCGGAGGGTCCGTTAAGGCTCGACCGGCATTTAATATCATCCATGACGCTGTCGTTTCTGGAGCTTTAAGTGGAAGGAGTCTCCTGGACGCAACTTCTGGAAATACCGGAATAGCGTACGCTATTTTTTCTGCCGCAGCAGGCATACCAGTGACTCTTTTTCTACCCGAAAATGCGTCAAAGGAAAGAAAACATATACTCAAAGCTCTTGGGGTTGATCTCAGGTTGACCAGTCCTTTAGAAGGCACGGACGGAGCCCAGGCAGAAGCCCGTGAATTAGCGATGAAATCGCCTGAGAAATTTTGCTACGTAGACCAATACGGCAATGAGGCAAATTGGAAAGCGCATTACTATGGAACGGGGTTGGAAGTTTGGCATGAAACGGCGGGAAGAATAACACATTTCATTGCTGGCCTAGGTACCACAGGGACGTTTATGGGGACGGGCCGCAGATTGAAGGAATTAAATCCAGAAGTGAGGCTCGTGGCGCTTCAACCCGAAACAGCATTACACGGATTGGAAGGATGGAAGCACCTTGAAACAGCTCGGGTACCAGAAATATATGATGCCGGTGTGCCAGACGAAATGAGATTCGTAAGCACAGAAGAAAGCTATGCAATGATGCGACGAGCTGCCCGAGAAGAGGGACTTATTTTAAGCCCTTCAGGAGCTGCTAATCTAGCAGGAGCAGTCAAACTGGCCGAGGAGCTTGAGGAAGGAGTAATCGTTACAGTCCTTGCAGACGACGCGACGAAATACAGTGAAGTGATCAATACAGTACTGAGATGAGCAATCCATTTTTAAACCTCAATGTGAATGAGGAATCTATGGTTGAGATGAAAGCACATGCAGAAGATGCGTTTCCTAACGAATGCTGTGGATTCTTCTATGGCGAAGAGAAAGATGGTGTGAGGTGGATCACGCATGCGAAGCGTATTGTAAATGTTAAAGAGGGTGACAGAAGACGCCGGTTCGAAATCTCAGGAAAAGACTATCTCGGAGCCGAGAGATTTGCCACAAAGGAAGGGCTGTCTCTCCTAGGTATCTATCACAGCCATCCCTTACACCCAGCAATTCCGAGCAAGCACGATCTTGAAGTAGCCATGCCTTGGTTTAGTTACATCATCGTGAGCGTAGAAGCAACTGGGGTACATCACGTGAGGTCTTGGCAATTGAACGAATCAAGAGAATTTGAAGAGGAATTCCTGAAACATGGAAATGAACAAAAAGTGTAAATAATGACCATAAAAGTCATGAAAATCGCTATAAAACGTATAATAAACACCAAATAACATAAATATGGCTACTTTAATAATACCCACACCACTCCGGAAATTCACAAATGGCAATGCAGTATTTGAGGCATCTGCTTCAAACGTAAACGAGCTTTTAAATGCTCTTTCTACTGCTAACGAAGGAATTAAAAAGCATCTGTTTGATGATGCTGGTGAACTGAGAAGTTTCATTCGTGTTTATGTCGGCGACGAGGACATCAACGAACTAGATGGTGTCAACACGAAGATTAACGATCGAGACGAAGTGATTATAATCCCCGCTATCGCAGGAGGATCAAAATAAATTAAACATGTCGCATCACAACATTACATTTTCAAAAGAAGAGTTAGAGAGATATAGTCGTCACCTGATTATTCCAGAGTTTAATATTGAAGGACAAAAAAAACTCAAAGCTTCCAGCGTACTTGTCATAGGTTCAGGTGGGCTTGGAAGTCCATTACTGTTATACTTAGCGGCAGCAGGTGTAGGACGTATAGGCATTGTAGATTTTGACACGGTAGACGTTTCTAACTTACAAAGGCAAGTACTTTTTGGCATTCAAGACGTGGGAGTCTCAAAAGCTGTGGCGGCAAGTAAGCGACTCGCGTCATTAAATCCACATATTTCAATCGAGGTCCACGATACTATGTTCACAGTTGAGAATGCACGAAAGCTTGTCAAACAGT
>Ga0308019_10000121_pt1 | contig 46431 bp, 40 predicted proteins | sample Neamet284_FD_203135 | JGI IMG/M metagenome (GOLD analysis project Ga0308019, IMG submission 203135) | Marine microbial communities from water near the shore, Antarctic Ocean - #284 | ecosystem: Environmental > Aquatic > Marine > Unclassified | place: Southern Ocean | collected 2014-10-01
AATTTCAGCAATTTGGACACTATTTAGAGCTGCACCCTTACGTATATTGTCGGCCACCACCCAGAGGTTCAATCCGGTCGGATGAGAGATGTCTTCTCGAATTCGCCCGACGTAAACTGGGTCATTTCCCGAGCTTTCAGTGACTGCAGTAGGATATTGGCCCATTTCCAGACCATCGAGGACCTCTATTCCAGGTGAATTGGCCAATAACTCAGTCGCCGCTTCAGCCGATATCTTGTCGCGGGTTTCGATATGAACTGCCTCAGAATGCCCGAAAAACACAGGAATTCGCACTGCCGTTGGGTTCACAAGTATCGATTCGTCGCCGAGAATCTTGCGAGTTTCCCACACCATTTTCATTTCTTCCTTGGTGTAACGGTTTTCGAGAAATACATCGATGTGAGGTACTGCATTAAACGCGATTTGTTTCGCGTCGCCTTTGATGTCCATCGGACGGCCGTTCAGTAGCATGCTCGTTTGTCGTACAAGTTCTTCGACCGCGCTCTTCCCTGCGCCCGATACGGCTTGGTAAGTGCAAACGTTTATGCGCTCAATTCCAACCGCATCGTAAATCGGCTTCAATGCAACGAGCATCTGAATCGTCGAGCAATTCGGGTTGGCAATGATGCCGCGATTCGTGTAATCAGCAATTGCATCCGGATTTACCTCCGGCACAACAAGTGGAATGTCATCGTCGTAGCGAAAGTGAGACGTGTTGTCGATGACCACGCAACCAACTGCCGCCGCTTTTGGTGCGAATTCCTCGGATATCGATCCACCGGCTGAAAACAAGCCAATCTGCACTTTGGAAAAATCGAACTCGGCGAGATCCTCTACCGTGATTTTTTTGTGACCGTAGTCAACCTGACTGCCTACAGATCGCTCGCTTGCGAGCGCATATACCTTGCCAACAGGAAATTTTCGCTGGCTGAGAATTTCAAGAATTGATTCACCGACGACGCCCGTCGCGCCGACGACAGCTATATCAAAACGGTCTGACATTATTTAGATTCCTGGTGTATCCGACGTAACGTCGATATTTTGAGCGCGATTACGCAGATAGTGATCCATGATGACGAGAGCGACCATCGCCTCGGCGATCGGCGTTGCGCGTAAACCGACGCAAGGATCGTGGCGACCCTGTGTAACAATTTCGGTGTCTTTGCCTTCTTTGTCTATCGTTTTTCCCGGTACCGCAACACTGGATGTCGGCTTGAGCGCGAGACTCGCGAGCAAGTCCTGACCTGACGAAATTCCGCCGAGTGTCCCACCCGCATCATTCTTACTGAAGCCGTCTGCGGACATCTCATCTCGATGCTCGCTACCTCGTTGCGTAATAGAAGAGAACCCAGCGCCGAGCTCCACACCCTTAACGGCGTTAATACTCATCAGTCCATGCGCGATATCGGCCTCAAGTTTGTCAAAAACTGGCTCACCGAGCCCCAATGGCATGTTACTGGCAAGAACACTGATCTTGGCGCCTATCGAATCACCCTGCTCTCGCAATTCGTCCATGAACTTGTCGAGTTCGTCAATCCTGCCAGGGTCTGCGCAGAAAAAGGCATTGTCATCTGCAGCGGATAAATCTCGTGCCGCCAGTTCAATCGGGCCAAGTTGAGAAAGGTAGCCGCGAACCTCAATACCCAAGCGTTCCTTGAGGTATTTCTTAGCGATTGCGCCAGCAGCAACGCGCATCGTCGTCTCACGAGCTGACGATCGGCCACCACCTCGGTAATCGCGAATGCCGTATTTTTGCTGGTAGGTGTAATCGGCATGACCGGGTCTGAACTTATCTTTAATATCGCCGTAGTCTTTCGAGCGCTGATCCATATTCTCGACCAGCAGTCCGATCGGTGTGCCAGTCGTCTTACCCTCAAAGACACCTGACAAGATCCTCACTTGATCCGGCTCATTTCTCTGCGTGGTATGACGATTGCGCCCAGGTCGACGACGATCCAGATCGATCTGAATATCCGCCTCCGACAATTCCATGCCGGGAGGGCAGCCATCTACGACACAACCAAGCGCCCGCCCATGGCTCTCGCCGAACGTCGTTACCGTGAAAATTCGCCCAAAACTATTTCCAGACACCGCTATAAACCTTGTAAGTCACGTTTAGTTAGTAAGAAAACGCCTGCCCCACCTGCTGCAAATTCAAGCCAAATAAAAGCCAGATCAGGATACGCCGTTTCCAGAGCTGGTTGGCTATTGCCAACCTCGCAGACAAGTATTCCATTGTCCGTCAGAAATCGCGAGGTATCACGCAAAATCTTGTGGACAGATTCCAGACCATCGTCACCCGCCGCCAGTCCCAACTCAGGCTCATGGCGATACTCACTCGGCATTGTATCAATATCGTCCTGATCCACATAGGGCGGATTACTGACAATAAGGTCGTACTGACGGCCTTCGAGGCCCGAGAAAAAGTCAGATTGTATCGGCTCAACCCGATCGGCCAGATCATGCCGCTCAATATTGATGGCGGTTACCTGAAGAGCCTCCAGAGAGATATCCACTGCATCGACCATTGCGTCCGGAAACGCATGAGCGATCGCTATGGCGATGCATCCGCTGCCAGTGCCCAGATCCAGGGCAGCGTTGATGGTGTCGGCGTCCAGCCAGGGCGAGAACTGTGCGCCGATCAGCTCTGCAAACGGACTCCGCGGTACCAGTACCCGCTCGTCCACATAGAATTCGTGGCCAGCGAAGAATGCCTGATTCAGTAGGTAGGCCAGCGGCACTCGCTCGTTAATCCGACGACCTGCAAGCGCTGACACGGCAGACGCCTGTTCGTCGTCAACCATCGTTGCATAGACCGCCGGTGCGTCGTCATGCGAAAGCTGCAGTTTGGCGAATACCAGCCACGCAGCCTCGTCCAACGCATTGTCCGTCCCATGCCCATAGGACAGATCCGCTTGTTCGAAGCGTTCAGCGGTTTCGCGTATCAGGTGTTCGACGTCCATATTCGACGGAGAATCTATCACGCTCAAGGTCTATCTGCCTGTAGAATTGCCGGCTCGGCAATTTCAATCACACGAAGAATTTCAGTATGGGCCCCAGAAACATCCTTATCGCAATCCTGCTCGGCGCCGCGCTGGCTGTCGGGATTTTTGCAGCCGCAAAACTCAATCAGCTAACTGAGCTACGCTCGGCGCTTATCATTCCAGAACCAATTGAATTACCGAACTTCTCTCTGCTGGATCACACTAACAAGCCAGTCACCGCCGATACGTTTCGCGGACAGTGGGATCTAGTCTTTTTTGGCTTTACCAATTGTCCGGATATTTGCCCCACCACGTTGCAAACTCTCGCCAGCATAAAGCGTGAGCTTGAAAACACCGGGTCAGAAACAACGCCACGAATAGTCCTTGTGAGCGTCGACCCGGAGCGCGATACACCTGCGGTGCTCGGTCAATACGTGAATTACTTCGGACAAGGTAACCTCGCAGTAACTGGGCAAATTGACGAAATCGTCAAATTAACAGCTGCGCTGGGAATATATTTTAAGAAGACGGTAGTTGATGGTGACAACTACAGCGTCGATCATTCGGCCGCCGTTCTACTAATCAATCCGGATGGAGAGTTCTCGGCACTCTTTAGTGCTCCTCATTTACTAGCCGACTATGTGAATGATCTACCAGTAATAATGGGTGGTCGTTGATGTGCTCTGCGGTGAATAGACTGCCTTCATTTGCTTTACTCATTGCGCTCTCACTTCTTTGTTCTTGTGAAAGCTCTGATAAGCCACCGTTCGTAGCGACCGACATTGTTATAACTGAACCCATGCCGGGAAAATTAATGAGCGCAGGATACATTACGCTTAGCAATAACACGCGCGCATCGATTGAGCTAACGCACATTGTCAGCCCCAACTTCGGGTCAATCGAGATGCATGAATCAATTGTGGATAACGGCATCGCAAAAATGCAGCGTATTGACTCTCTGTCCATACAGGCTGGTTCCACATCAAAGCTGGAGCGCGGCGGCAAGCACTTGATGTTGATGCGGCGAACTGACTCCTCAGAAACGATCTCTTTGAACTTTTACAGCGGAGAGCTTCTGTTACTTAGTTTGCAGACATCTTTCGCCTCGAGGACTCACTAATGCTCGCCAGAATATTTGTCGTATTGCAATATGTGCTGCCACAGCACCTCATAACGGCACTCGTATATCGAGTCGCCAGAATTTCTCACACCGGAACCAAGAATTTCCTCATCACAAAATTTATCAGTCTCTATAACGTCTGCATCGACGATGTAAAATTGAATGTCCCTGAGGATTTCGACACCTTTAATCATTTCTTCGCCCGCGAGCTGCACAGCGGTGCCCGCCCTATCGACGGCGGCGAGGACAGTATCGTTTCGCCGGTCGACGGCGCTGTCAGTATCGCCGGAAAAATTCGGAGCGACAGTATTTTTCAAGCGAAGGGAATTAACTATTCGCTTGACGACCTGTTAGCAACCGACCTCGAGCAAGCTAAAGCTTATGTCGATGGTACGTTCGCGACTATTTACCTCGCTCCTTATAACTATCATCGCATCCACGCCCCCTTGGACGGCGAGCTGGTCGCCGCGCGTTATGTTCCCGGCGACTTGTTCAGTGTAAATCAGGCAACAGTTGCTCGCGTGAACGGACTCTTTCGTCGAAATGAACGCCTCGTGATGCATTTCAAAACCGCCCGCGGTCCAGCTGCCTTGATTTTCGTCGGCGCACTCAATGTTGGTAGCATTTCGACGCCATGGACAGGTGAGATTCGTCCACGAAAACACGGCGTCGTTGACGCACTCGACTTATCGCGTCACTCCTTGAATATTAAGAAGGGTGACTTATTGGGTTGGTTTAATATGGGATCAACAGTTATTCTATTAATGCCAGAGGGTGTTTGTGAGTGGGATAATGATATGCAACCGGGCGAGTCACTCCGCATGGGTGAGGTAATCGGCCAGTTGTCTTATCCTGACAAATGAGCGGCTGGCGACCAAGACTTAGACCTCGAGAGACTGCCAGTTGAGCGTCAATGTTGCGGCACGTCCCCGAATATTTCGCGCGAGTGGATGTGTTGGAAATAGGTGCTCCAGCGCTCAGCTTTAGCACCGTCATACCCTTTGGTTTCGAGGTTCCAGATGAATGATGCGGATTACACACTCCTGAACTCGCAAGTGCGCGTCCTTCTTGCGGACGAAGCCGATGCGCTTGCCAGTGCCAGTAACTTCATCGCGCTGCTCAACCACGCAATGGACGACATAAATTGGTTGGGCATCTATGTAATGAGAGGCGGCGAACTTGTGCTCGGACCGTTTCAAGGAAAACCCGCATGCGTTCGTCTCGTGCCTGGATTAGGCGTCTGCGGCACCGCCGCCGCGACACGTCGCACTCAGCGCATTGCCGACGTTCATCAATTCGACGGGCACATCGTATGTGATACCGATTCGCGCTCGGAACTGGTGGTGCCATTACTGGTTAGCGGAGAACTGATCGGCGTTCTCGACATCGACAGCCCGACACCAGATCGATTCAGCGAAACCGATCAACGAGGCGTGGAAAAACTTTGTGGGTCCTTCTGCGACATTCAGCAGTCGCGCGACCATTTTATTTGACGCGAGAAACGTACTCGCCTGATCGCGTATCAACTTTGATCATCTCGTTCTGATCAACAAACAAAGGAACACGCACAACTGCACCAGTTGATAACTTCGCGGGCTTCACGCCGCCGCTAGCCGTATCACCCTTTAGACCTGGATCCGTTTCAATAATCTCGAGCTCAACGAAATTCGGCGCTTTAACGATCAGTGGTACATCATTCCAAAGCGTCATTCCGCAAACATCTCCATCAGTGATCCAGTCCTTCGCATCATCAATCGCGGACGCGTCCGCCGCATACTGCTCAAACGTGTCTGGCATCATGAAATGCCAAAATTCCCCGTCCGAGTACAAGTACTGCATATTGGTATCCACCACATCAGCCGCTTCAACGGACTCACCTGATTTGAACGTCCTGTAGAGAGTCTTTCTTGTTTTGAGATTCTTGATGCGAACGCGATTAAATGCCTGTCCTTTACCCGGCTTTACGAATTCATTTTCGATAATGATGCAGGGATTATCATCCATGACGATGCGCATCCCTGGCTTAAACTCGCTGGTGCTGTACTTAGCCATAAATTTCGCTCTGTAGATAAACTAATAGTTCTCGATGGTTAGCTGATGCCGTCCAGGCGCTCTACTTTACGCCAGCCTTTCGGCAACATGGTGCCGCGCAATGCTCTGTCACCGTAGTAATCGTCGAGATCATTCCATTTGATCGTCATCGTGCGAGTCCCGGTGTGCACCTGAAGGGCACCATTTTCCGGTATGACTGCTGCTGCAACCATAACTTCATCGCCGCTCTTGTACTTGGGACCCGGGATATTGATGAGCTTATTGCCTTTACCCTTGGTCAGCTCAGGTAATTCTTCCATCTCAAACAACAGCAAGCGTCCAATAGAGCTCACCGCGGCAATTAGGCATTCGCTGTCCAGCGGAACTATGGCGGGAACCACGGCTTTTCCCGCTGCCGGAACTTTAAGAATCGACTTGCCGGCTTTGTGTCGCGATACCAGGTCGCTCAATGTCGCGATGAACCCGTAACCAGCATCGCTTGCCAGCAAGTATTTCTGTTCATCTGCACCGATCATTGCGCCACAAAAAGCTGCACCATCAGGTGGCCTGAAGCGACTCGACAACGGCTCACCCTGTCCGCGCGCGGACGGCAATGTTCCCACCATTAGACTGTAAACGCGCCCAGTAGTATCAATGAACATCGCCAGTTGATTACTGCGACCTTTAGCCGCGGCGAGATAGGTATCGCCCGAACGATAATTCAGCGTCTCTGGATCAATTTCATGACCCTTCGCTGCTCTCGCATAGCCTGCTTGCGACAGCACGACGGTAACCGGCTCACTTGCGACTAATTGGGTCTCGTCCAATGCCTGCGCCGCTGCCCTCTCAACGATAAGCGTTCGTCGGTCGTTGCCGTAAGCTTCGGTATCCTCAAGAATCTCTTTCTTGATCAGCGTTTTCATGCGAGCTGGGCTGTTAAGTGTTTTCTCCAGGGTACCGCGCTCTTCATTTAAATCGTCTTGCTCACCTCGAATTTTCATTTCCTCGAGTTTAGCGAGGTTACGCAATCTTAGATTCAAGATCGCCTCTGCCTGAATGTCCGACAGCTTAAAGCGCTTCATGAGGACGGGTTTCGGTTCGTCTTCTTCACGAATAATCGCAATGACTTCGTCAAGACTGAGATAGGCAACCAACAAACCATCAAGGATATACAGTCGATCATTGACTATCTGGAGGCGGTGGCTAAGACGATTCGTGACCGTGCCTTTACGAAACTCCAACCACTCTTTTAGAATCTCAAGCAGATTGAATAGCCGCGGACGACCGTCAAGGCCGATGATGTTCATGTTGACCCGAACTGTACGCTCAAGAGAGGTCGTGGAGAACAGATGTGACATCAACTGCTCCACATCAACGCCTCGCTTCTTACTTATTACGAGGCGGGTCGGATCTTCATGGTCTGATTCATCGCGGAGGTCGTCGACCTGCGGTAATTTCTTCGCACGCATTTGAGCCGCAATCTGTTCCTGCAGCTTCGCACCTGATATCTGATGCGGAAGCGAAGTTACGACAATGTCGTTACCTTCCATTTTGTAGGAGGCGCGCAGCCGCAACGTACCGCCACCTGTCTCATAAATCTCCTTAATATCAGCGGCGGAGGATACAAGCTCTCCACCCGTTGGATAGTCCGGAGCTTTAATGTGCATCATCAGATTGGCGACAGTTGCTTTCGGATTGTCGATAAGATGCACCAATGCGCTCGCAACTTCCTTGAGGTTATGCGGCGGAACGTCAGTGGACATACCGACAGCGATACCCATAGTCCCATTTAAAAGCAGATTCGGTAGGCGCGCTGGCAGCACAACCGGTTCTTTGAGAGTGCCATCGAAGTTCGGAGACCATTCAACAGTGCCTAACCCAAGCTCCTGCAACAGACTCTTGGCGTATGGCGCCAATCGTGACTCTGTATATCGCATAGCAGCAAACGACTTCGGGTCGTCAGTGGATCCCCAGTTGCCTTGCCCGATTACGATCGGATACCGATAGGAGAAATCTTGCGCCATCAATACCATCGCCTCGTAACAGGCAGAGTCACCGTGTGGATGAAATTTGCCAATGACGTCGCCGACCGTACGAGCCGATTTCTTGGGTTTGGACGATGCGGACAATCCCAATTCACTCATCGCGTAGATGATGCGTCGTTGTACGGGTTTCAGACCATCGCCGATTTGCGGCAATGCACGGTCCAAAATAACGTACATCGAGTAATCGAGATACGCTTGTTCGGTGTAATCCTTGAGTGCTTGTTGTTCGACGCCCTCAAGATTCAGACTGTTTTGCATGTCACTCATACCTCGGCAAGATTACCTTTGGATTCAAGCCAACTGCGACGATCCTTAGAACGTTTCTTCGCCAACAGCATATCCATCATTTGGTCCGCATTGTCACTCGAATCGATCGTCAATTGCACAAGTCGTCGTGTATCGCGGTGCATCGTCGTCTCGCGCAGTTGTTCGGGATCCATTTCGCCAAGCCCCTTGAAGCGAGTAACAGAAACTTTGCCTTTCTTCTTCTCAGCTTCGATTCGATCGAGGATTCCTTTGCGCTCTACTTCGTCCAATGCGTAAAAGACCTCTTTGCCAACATCGACTCGGTACAACGGTGGCATTGCCACGTATATATGGCCCGCCAGAATGAGCTCACGAAAATGTTTGAGAAAAAGAGCGCATAACAACGTTGCGATGTGAAGGCCGTCAGAATCTGCATCAGCCAGGATGCAGACCTTGTGATATCGCAAACCGCTGATATCGTCGCTACCAGGATCGACGCCGATGGCAACCGAAATATCGTGAACTTCGGCAGACGCTAGAATCTCCCCTATCTCGACTTCCCAGGTGTTCAGTATCTTGCCGCGCAACGGCATGATTGCTTGGGTGTTGCGGTCGCGTGCCTGCTTTGCCGAACCACCGGCAGAATCACCCTCCACCAAAAATAATTCGCAGAGCTCAGCTTCCTGGGATCGGCAGTCCGCCAGCTTTCCCGGTAATGCCGGACCGGAAACAATTTTCTTGCGAACGACTTTTTTGGCAGCCTTCAGGCGTTTCTGTGCTTTGCCAACGGCAAGCTGAGCAATGAGGTCTCCGGTCTCAGGATACTGATTCAGCCATATCGAGAAATTATCCCTGATAATCCCAGCGACAAATGTGGCCGAATCCCTCGAGGATAATCGCTCCTTGGTCTGACCAGAGAACTGTGGATCCTCGAGCTTTATACTCATGATGAAACTCAACCCATCCCAGACGTCTTCCGGTGCGATAACTACTCCGCGCGGCAGCAGACCGCGAAACTCACAGAACTCGCGCAACGAGTTGGTTAGCCCGGTCCGTAAACCGTTAACGTGAGTTCCGCCCTGCGGAGTTGGTATTAGGTTCACATAGCTTTCAGTAACGCTGGCGCCACCGTCGGTAGTCCAGACGAGGGCCCAGTCAACGGCTTCGTTATCTCCTGTCACGCTGCCGGAAAATGGTTCAGCTGGAAGCGTTTCACCGCCTCCAATTTCCTCAAGCAGGTATTCCTCCAGACCGCCTGAATACAACCATTCAATCTTTTCTTCCGGTTTTTCTATTTTAAGCCTGACGGTCACGCCAGGACAAAGAACGGCTTTCGCTTTCAGCGCATGCTTTAGTTTGTTGACCGAAAACTTCGCGGAATCGAAATACTGCTCGTCAGGCCAGAATCGAATGGTCGTTCCAGTATTGGCTTTGCCAACAGTACCTACAACTTCGAGCTCGCCACGCTTCTTGCCGCCCGCGAAGCTCATGTTGTATTCCTTACCGCCTCTGCGAATCCAGATTTCGAGACTCTTAGACAATGCATTGACAACAGAGACACCAACACCGTGCAAGCCGCCAGAATATTGATAATTATCGTTGTTGAATTTACCACCGGCGTGTAAGCGAGTAAGGATCAGCTCAACGCCAGGAATGTTTTCCTTGGGGTGTTTATCGATGGGCATACCGCGCCCATCATCCGACACTTCCAACGAGCCATCGCTGTATATGATGGCCTCCAGCTTCTTGCAGTGGCCCGCAAGAGCTTCATCAATACTGTTGTCGATGACCTCGTGGGCTAAGTGATTTGGCCGCGTCGTGTCGGTGTACATGCCCGGCCGGCGGCGCACAGGCTCCAGCCCGCTAAGGACCTCGATGTCCGCAGCGTCGTATCGTTTACTCATTAATAACCCAGAAAAATGCCCGGCGGCAGTTTATCCTGAATGACTAATGTGTGCACTCGCAATACTTGCTCATGACAGATCATTTAGTAGAGACACACGCACTGCGTCGTTGACAGGTTGCACCTCTACCGTGTAATTCTCGTGATCAATGCCGGCGATCAATGATGCCCCCGACTTCAAAGCCGCCGATTGCTCGGGAGGAAATTCGAAGCGCATGAAGTGTACGGCTGACGTCTTATGGTCGTCGGACCTGTCGAGGTCCTCATCGGCTATCGCAAACAGCCGATCGAAATCGGCGACCTGTACATAGACCCGATTTTCGATTCCAACGAGTTGGCCCAACATTTCCTGACGCTCCTCAGCCTCGGGAAATTCGATCATGAAGGTCGCTTTCCAGTTCGAACCGTCGGGAATAAGCGGATTGTAAGCCTCAAGCTCTTCATTAATACCATTAGCCTCAAAGATTTTCTCGATCCGCAGCATTTCCTGAACCTGATACTGCATCGTCAATCGATCTTCAAAATACAGTGTGGCATTAGTGCCAAGATCCAATCGTCGATCTTTTTTATGCGCCATAACCGTGTCACGGAAGGCTGATCGCTGTTCGACGTATTGCTCCAGACTCAGTAGGTCTTCACGCGTTAATTTTTGCATATCAAATTCCGTAGGCGCTGCGTAACAGGCTCATTGGGTTGGTTGCGTCGTGTTCTTCGACATCTTGTGCGATCTGCTCCGCCGCCATTGGGCAATCACTCACAAAATGGTCGGCCTCGGCACGCTTCAGTTTATTAACCACCGGACGTGCGATTTTCTTGGATATATCACGAAACTCTTTCTTAACAGCATAGGTCCCATCATGCCCCGAACAGCGTTCGATGACTTCCACCTGGGTCTCCGGAACCAACTGCAAAACATCACGGGTCTTAAGTCCAATGTTTTGAACGCGCAGATGGCATGGTACCTGATAGGAGACTTTCCCCAGTGTTTTTTCAAACTCAGTTTTCAATTCGCCGTCTTTGTGCCGCAGCATCAGATACTCAAATGGGTCATACATCGCATCGCGAACCTTCACTACATCCTCATCGTCGGGGAACATCAGCGGTAATTCCTGTTTGAACATGAGCGTGCAGGATGGGATTGGCGTCACGATATCCCATCCTTCGTCGACCATTGCGGCAAGAATTGGAATATTAATGTCTTTTGCTTTCGCAACCGCCTCAAGATCACCGAGCTCCAGCTTCGGCATTCCGCAACAGGACTCTTTCTCGGCTAGCGCCATTGGGATATTATTGTGCTCGAAAACTGCAACTAAGTCCTCATCGATCACAGGATGATTACGATTGCCGTAACAAGTGGTGTACAGAACGACCTTGCCCCTTGTTTTGGCTGTTGGTCTGACATCGGTCGGCGCTGCATCTTCAAGTCTCGACAAACGCTTGCGTGCTGTCTTTGAATGGTAGGCTGGTACCGGCGCCTTGTGATGTACGCCAAGAGTCGCTTCCAATACCTTCCGCCCAACTTTGCTTCGGTTGGTCGCATTAACGACATCGACCACTATCGGGATTCCCGCTAGTTTTCCGACGGCATCAGTTGCACTGAGAATTTTATCGCGGACTGACGCGCCGTCTCGCTTAAAGCGAGCCGCTTTGGCGCGCAGCATCAAATGCGGGAAATCGATATTCCACTCATGCGGCGGCACGTATGGGCATTTCGACATGTAGCACATGTCGCAGAGGTAGCAATGATCGACGACGTCCCAGTAAACCTTCTTAGGAACGCCATCGACCTCCATCGTGTCCGATTCATCAACAGCATCGAACAGCGTCGGAAATGCATTACAAAGATTAAAGCAGCGACGACAGCCATGACAGACATCAAAAACACGCTCAAGCTCCTCATAAAGAGGCTCTTCGGCGTAGAATTCATCGGACTGCCAGTCTAGGGGGTGCCGGGTCGGCGCCTCCAGACTGCCCTCGCGCCCTGCGCTAGACAAGTAACTTAGTCGTCGAGCGTATCAAGTGCTTTCTGGAAACGATTGGCGTGCGAACGCTCGGCCTTGGCCAGCGTTTCGAACCAATCCGCAATCTCGTCAAAGTTCTCATCACGAGCCGACTTAGCCATACCCGGATACATATCGGTGTACTCGTGCGTCTCACCCGCTATTGCTGCAGCAAGATTGGCCGCAGTTGGACCGATCGGAAGTCCCGTTGCTGGATCGCCTGTCTCCTCGAGGTACTCGAGATGGCCGTGTGCATGTCCGGTCTCACCTTCGGCGGTGGAACGAAAAACGGTGGCAACATCGTTGTAGCCCTCAACGTCGGCCTTTGCCGCAAAGTAAAGGTAACGACGATTAGCTTGCGATTCTCCTGCGAAGGCGTCCTTTAGATTTTGTTCAGTTTTGCTGTCTTTCAATGACATTTCTGAGCCTCTCAATTAAGAAACATTCTCATTTAGACCAATTCTAATGATCATTACCTTAGTGCGCCGCTATTGCCCTGTCAACCACGCTATCATTGACGATCAATAAGCTCGCCTGTAGCGTAGAGAAGTACCCTCATCCGGACAATTAAATGGCTCCCACGAAAAAAATAAATCTAGAAAAATCCCTCGTTGATCTCGAAACTCTGGTCGAAGAACTAGAGTCCGGTGATCTACCACTAGAAACAGCAATGAAAAAATTCGAGGAAGGCATCAAGCTCACTCGAGGGTGTCAGGTGGCTCTCAAAGAAGCTGAACAGAGGGTCGAGATCTTATTGAAGGGCGCCGGATCGGAAGAGCTTACAGATTTCAATATCGATGATGGCGACGAATAGAAGATGGACACTGTGGAGCAATTAATTCTGTTAATCACCATGATATCTTTTTAATTTTTATGCTGAAGATATTGATTGATCTAAGCATCAAACAGAAAAAGATTTGAGCAGCCTTTAAGACGCAAGTGAATCAAAACACTTTCCAGGCAAATCACCACAGATCGTCACGTACTTATTTGTGTCGAGGTTTATTCGGACATCAGAGCCTTTAGGGCTACGACCGTGGATTCAACACCGGCGGTTACTGACGGCTCTGGAAGGATCTTGAATAATGCTGAGTGATGGCTAGCTACTGGATTGCCACCTAATGCTTGTATGTCGAAATCTTCTTGGGCGGTTCCGCCTATTTTCCAGTAGACCGACTTTATATATGGACTTGTAGTGAAGAATGAGAAGTCTTCTGCAGACATTCCTTTCGAGGGGTTGAATATGACGCGGTCTTCTCCGAGGCTCTTTTTCCATGCAGATTTCAAGCGGAGTGCCAAATCACGGTTGTTGATTGTTGGCGGTGAGCTTTCATTTGAGACTATAACTTCAGGAAGCTTATCCTCTGGAAGTCCTGCTACTCGACCCATATTTACGGCGATTCGCTTAATACCATCTAATAAAATCTGGCGAGTCTCTAAGCTCGTATTGCGTACTGTCAACTGGAGATGTGCTTTATCCGAGATGATGTTGTGTTTTGTGCCAGAATGGAACGAGCCCACTGTTACGACGCCTGCTGCGCGTGGTGATAACTCACGTGATATGAGTGTTTGCAGTGCCAATACGATTTGGCTTCCCAGTACGATCGGATCTTTACCGGCATAGGGGTGAGCGCCATGTGCGCCAACGCCGTGGATAATAATGTCAACGGTATCGACACCGGCGTAAGGGCTATCTTCGTTGATGTTGATCTTGCCAGCGACGTCTAAAGAATTGACATGGAACGCTAACGCATAATCTGGCATGCCGAATCTTCCCCAAATATCATCATCGCGCATTGCCTTAGCACCGAGCCCTCGCTCTTCGGCGGGCTGAGCGACGAGCATCAAGGTGCCTTTCCATTCGTCCTTATGTCTAGCCATATAACGTGCGGTGCCAATCATGCTAGTGATGTGCACGTCGTGACCGCAAGCATGCATCGTGTAAACGGTGTTTCTTGTAAGTGGGCTTTTTTGTTGTGCTCTGGAAGCATTCTCGAGGCCGGACTTCTCTTCGACCGGCAGACCGTCCATGTCTGCGCGCATCATGACGAGCGGTCCTTCGCCATTCTTCATCATGGCTACGATGCCGGTACCACCAACGCCTTCCGTCACATCGAAACCAGCGAGGCTCAGCTCGAATGCCATTCGCCGTGCTGTTTCATGCTCTACGGTTGATAGTTCCGGGTTGCGATGGAAGTGGTCAAACAACGCTGCAAGATGCTCATCATAGTCCGCCTTAATGGAATCAGTCAGTTCGCCGCCAAAAGCAGAGAACGACAGGACCAAGGCCAAAAGGCCAAAAATACGTTTGAACATCGGACACCCCTACATAAATCTGTGGGCCAGTTTAGCGATTTTTTGAATGGTGTGCCTAGGTGTTGGCGCTGGCGACACCTTGCAGGCGGTTAATCAGAGATCTCAAAAAGGCCTTATTGAATCATAATTGGCAAGCTGAAGAGACCTACTCCACTAGCGTCGAGCTTACTCTTAGTATCGTGACTTGGCCGTCCGCTTGGATAAATTCCTAGCGTCTTGCGGGCGTTGGATATTTGATAATATTAGTGGTTATTTTGTCTCAATTTTTTATATCGATAGCCAACCATATAAAACCAATAAAATAGCGGCATACAGAGCGGCTACGAGGTCATCCAGCATAATTCCGATACCCCCACCTATTCTGTGATCTAGGCTTCTAATCGGCCACGGTTTTACAATATCCATGACTCTAAATAGAACAAACGCCAGAATCCAGCCAGTCACTGAGAATGGTGCCACCATTAGTGTGAGGTACATTCCGACGATTTCATCCCAGACAATACCACCATGATCATGAACACCAATCCGTCGCGCACTCTCTCCACATATCCAGACTCCGGCTAATGTGGCACTCAATGCGACGCCCAATTGAACGTAAAGCCCGAAGTCCATAGTGAGCCAAAACAAAAGAACGCCGGGTAATGATCCAAAGGTGCCTGGCGCGAAGGGCGCGAGGCCGGCTCCAAAGCCGAATGCCAGGATATGAACCGGATCGGTCATCACGGTGCGGGTGAGATTATCGGGTGGCTTACTCATTTGAAGTGACGGTAACCGCTGTCGTCGACTTCCACAATGTCATTATTTAAACGACACGTGAGTCGCTCTGAGTCGTTTACCGTTCCAATCCGCGTGATACCAGACATCTGTGCGACATCGACATCGCTCGCAGTGAAGCAGAGTTCGTAATCATCGCCCCCAGTTAATGCGAAGCGACGACATTGATCAGGATCGAAACAGCTCGCCAACGCTTCTGAAATAGGCAGTGATTCAATATCCAGCTCGGCTCCCACTTTGCTTGCGACGAGCACCTTATTGAGATCACCCACAAGACCGTCCGAAATATCAATGGCGGCAGTTGCCCTGCTAACGAGCACCTTCCCGACTGCGAGTCGTGGCGTCGGCCGTAGGAATCGCTGCTCAAGCTCGTCGTCAGATTCGTCAGACTCTAGTAGATAAAGACCACCGGCGGCATCACCAATGGTACCGGTCACGTAAATTCCATTCCCAACCATCGCACCGCTACGAAGCAAGGCCGCCCCAGAAGCAATTTCACCCGTGATACTAATCGTCGCTGTGATCCCCGGGCCAGCGGTTGTATCCCCGCCGACCAGTGTGACCTCATAACGATCTGCCGCTTCGAAAAGGCCGCTCGCAAATGCTTCAATCCACTGTTGATTGGCCTCATTGAGTGTTAGCGCCAAAGTCATCCATCTGGGTGTCGCGCCCATCGCCGCGATGTCCGACAGATTGACCATGACCGCTCTATAAGCGATATCCGCCGGATCTGTTTGGGACAGGAAGTGTGTGCCCTCAACCAAGGTGTCGATGACCTGAACTTGTTGCATATCTGGGCTCGGTACCAAGACGGCACCATCATCGCCTATGCCAAGGACTACACCGGATGCAGCACCCTTGCGATCGAAGTAGCGGCGAATCAGTTCAAATTCGTCCATGACCGCGTGTTCTAGCCTTGCGCCTGAATCTCAATTTCTCGCAATGACTTTGCGGCTACATCAAGGCAGGCGTTGATGTATTTGTGGCCTTCAACCGAGCCAAAACGTTTGGCGAGATTCACGCCTTCGTTGATAACGACCTTATAAGGAATGTCGATGCGCGACTCGAGCTCATATACGCCGATCAGCAAAATCGCGAGTTCGACGGGGTCCAATTGCTCTAAAGGACGGTCGATTAACTCATCGACCTTCTTCTCAAGTTCATCTTGGGAGTTGCTGATCGCCTTGAACTGCTCGTCGAAGTAAGTCTGATCAACCCGCTCATAAGCGACTTGCTCCTGAAACTGAGACGTTAGTTCTGATGTAGAGTGGCCAGCGATCTGTTTTTGATACAGCGCCTGAACCATCAGCTCGCGAGCGCGTGTCCGGGTACCTGCCCCCTTGCCTTTTACTTTAGACATCAGTCTAGTCGGCGCAAGAGATTGGCCATCTCAATGACGGCCAACGTGGCTTCTTCGCCTTTATTGCCGGCTTTCGTGCCTGCCCGCTCGATCGCCTGCTCTATCGTATCGACCGTGAGAACACCATTACCTATCGGTATCCCATGCTTTTGGGCTGCAGCGGTAACACCTTTTACACACTCGCCAGAAACATAGTCGAAGTGCGGCGTGTCGCCACGGATGACAGCGCCGAGAGCGATGATGCCGTCAAAACGGCGGGTCGCAGCAACTTTGTCGATTGCTATCGGCATTTCAAATGCACCGGGTACGCGAATAATTTCGATATCACCATCGCTCGCACCATGCTGCCGGAGGCAGTGCAAAGAGCCTTTGATCAACGACTCTACGATGAAGTCATTAAAGCGTGCCGCGACGATAGCGAAGCGGCCATCACGAATAATGACGTCGCCTTCAGTGGTCTTAATTCTGTCCATGGTGTCGCGCTACCCTTAGACGTATTCCGTAATTTCGAGGTCGAAACCGGAAATCGCATACATGTGTTTAGGTGCTGATAATACACGGATTTTACGGAGGCCGAGGTCTCGTAATATCTGTGCGCCAATGCCGTAAGTACGCAAGACCTCATCACCCGAGCGACGCGATTCAAGTTCGTCGTGGCGCTGTCCCAGTGTTTCCACTGAATCCATGAAATCGCGCGAAGACTCCTGATCACGTAACAGCACGATGACGCCGACTTTTTCCTCAGCGATCCGCTTTATCGCACCGCTCAATGGCCAGCCAAGAGACTGGCTTTTCACGCCGATGACGTCGCCAAGGGTATCCTGAATGTGCACCCGAACGAGGGGAGTATCAACCGATTCGAGATCGCCTTTGACTAGCGCCATGTGGACGGCGCGGTTTACGTGATCGTCATAAAAGTACAGCGTGAATTCACCGTGCTCCGTCTCGACGACCTTGTCAGCGATTCTCTCAACGTTTTGTTCTGTATCCAGTCGATATCGAATCAAATCGGCGATCGTGCCGATCTTGATATCGTGCGTCTTAGCGAAAATCTCGAGATCTGGACGACGCGCCATACTGCCATCTTCTTTTAGAATCTCGACGATCGCTGCCGCAGGCTCCAGTCCGGCGAGTCGCGCCAGATCACATCCCGCCTCAGTGTGTCCTGCGCGAGTCAGAATACCACCCGGTTGTGCCATTACCGGAAAAATGTGACCCGGCTGACGTAGGTGCTCCGGCTTCGCGCCTGGCGCAACAGCCGCCTGAATTGTATGCGCACGATCGTGTGCCGAGATTCCGGTCGTTATGCCTTCGGCCGCTTCGATTGAGATAGTAAAGTTCGTCGCATGGTGCTGATCCGTATCGCGCACCATCAGCGGCAAGCGCAGCTGCTTGCAACGATCCCGTGAGAGTGTGAGACACACCAGACCCCGGCCATGCGTGGCCATATAGTTAACGTCTTCAGGCCGAACTTTTTCGGCCGCCATGATCAGATCGCCTTCGTTTTCGCGATTTTCGTCATCAACCATAATGACCATCTTACCGGCCTTCACATCAGCAATAATGTCTTTGATATCGGAGAAGATGTTATTCACCGCGCTGGGATGAGTCGTTGTGTTATCCGGCATAGCCATTGGCCTTGAGGAAGTCGAGTGAAATTGCGTCGTTATCCTTGCTGATCAACCGCTCTAAATATCGAGCCAGTAGATCAACTTCGACGTTTACGACGGTACCGACCGTATAGTCGCTCATAATCGTGACCTCTGCAGTGTGAGGAATGATATTCAATTCGAAGCTATTTCCCGATACTTTATTGATGGTAAGACTAACCCCATCAATGCAGACCGAACCCTTCTTAGCTACATAGTGCGCGTATTCAGTCGGAATTTCGATCGTAACCCTGATTGACCGTGCGTCCGCCGATCTCGACGTTACGCATCCGACACAATCGACGTGTCCACTCACCAAGTGTCCACCCATACGTTCACCGAGGCTGACAGCTGGTTCCAAATTAACGCTCGCGCCAGCAGCAAGCTTACCCAACGCGGTAACCTCGAGTGTTTCAACCGACACGTCTGTATCGAATCCGTTTTTCTGGAACGCTATCGCCGTCAGACAAACACCGTTGACCGCAATGCTTTCGCCAATCTCATAGTCACCCCAAGACAAACCATCGGAACTGACGCTAAGCCGTACGTCACCAGCCCGCCGCTCCATCGCAGTAATGTATCCCTTTGCTTTTATGATCCCTGTGAACATTAGTCAGCCTGATTAAGCGTGGCGATGATTCGAGTATCCGGTCCGAATCGGCGCGTGTCATTGATCGTAAGGTTCTTGCGGTCGGCAAGTGTGGTCCAGGAAGGCGTATTGACGAGTCTCATTGTCTGGCTACCCATGATATGGGGTGCCTGATAAATCACAAGTTCATCGACCAGGTTTCTTTCCAATAAATAGCCCGCAAGGCTTGGGCCAGCCTCAACCAGCGCATTGCTCACACCTCTCGCTGCAAGTTCCATGAGAACCTCATGTGCATCAACGCGACCATCAACGCTCGAAAATGACACGACTTCAGCATTCGAGCTAAGTAAGTGTGTTGCGTCATGATCACCGGTACAGCACACCAACGTTGTCCCCTCGAGGCTCAGCATCGCTGCAGATACAGGTATTCGCAAATGGCGATCAAGAACGACCCGGATCGGCTGGATTCCACCCGTCTCAATATCTGCCGCTCGAACAGTCAGCGACGGATCGTCCGCCAAGACAGTACCAATACCGGTCATAATAGCTCCTGAGCGGGCACGTAATCGTTGTACGTCCGCGCGTGCCGCGGGACTCGTAATCCACTGACTCTCGCCGCTCGCCATGGAAATCGCACCGTCGATGCTCGCCGCCAACTTCAATCGAACGAATGGCCGTTGCCTGACAGCCCTCATCAGAAATCCACGGTTTAGTTCCTCCGCAGCCGACTGCATTAAACCGGACTGAACTTCAATGCCCGCCTCCAGTAGGCGCTCTAAGCCATGGCCGGCCGATTTCTGAAATGGGTCCTGAATCGCTGCGATGACCTTTCTAACGCCAGCTTTTATGAGCGCTTCGGTGCACGGTGGTGTTTTGCCGTGATGTGAGCACGGTTCCAATGTCACGTAGGCCGTTGACCCTCGGGCCGCTTCACCAGCACGCCGCAGCGCATTGACTTCGGCATGAGCCGCGCCCGTTTTTTCGTGCCATCCCTCACCGACGATCGTGTCGTCTTTGACTAGTACGCAGCCGACCATTGGATTCGGATGCGCCGTGTATTGGCCACGCTCCGCCAGACGCAATGCGTGCGCCATGTGTACGCAATCCTGAGTAGTGAACGATAACATAAGGCTTATTTTTTGCTTTTCTTGCCAAGCAGCTCAGGCAGCAGTGACATCTGCTCGCGACTGGCTGCTGTTTCAGAAATCTTCTGCAGGTGTTTGATCTCGTCTTCAAACTCCGTGATGTCCTGGAAGCGTCGGTAGACGGATGCGAAACGAACGTAGGCGACTTCATCGAGTTCGTGTAATTCCTGCATGACGAGTTCGCCGACCAGTCGCGAAGGAACTTCACGTTCACCCATGGTTCGCAGCTTGTGAATCAGTCGACCGATTGATTGTTCCAATGCGTCACTAGGCACCGGACGTTTTTCGAGGGCACGTACCATACTGAAGCGCAGCTTGGCTTCGTCGAACGGCTGCCGGCTATTATCCGTCTTAATTAGCTGAGGCATAACCAGCTCGGCGGTTTCGAAAGTGGTAAATCGCTCGTTGCATGCGAGGCATTGGCGACGCCTGCGAATTTGCCGGCCATCGCCCGCCAGACGCGAGTCGATTACTTTGGTTTCTTCATGTGCGCAAAACGGACAGTGCATTTCTTTTCAGGATCAAGCGTAAACCGGGAACCGTGCACATAACTCAAGTACCTGCTTCCGGACACGCTCAACTGTCTCCTCATTATCGAGATCATCCAGTATATCTGCTATCCAGCCGGTGAGCTGGCGGGTTTCGTCTGCGCCAAAGCCGCGAGTCGTGATCGCCGGCGTACCGAGACGCAAACCACTGGTGACAAATGGCGACTGCGGATCATTTGGAACAGAATTCTTATTCACTGTAATGAATGCACGACCAAGGGCCGCGTCCGCTGCTTTGCCTGTAATGCCCTTTTCAATAAGGCTAACCAGCATAAGATGATTCTCGGTGCCGCCGGAGATAATGGCATAGCCGCGCTCAGTTAATACAGCCGCCATGACTTTGGCGTTCGCGCAGACTTTGCTCTGATAGTCCTTGAACCCGGGCTCCATAGCTTCCTTCAGTGCGATGGCCTTGGCCGCGATGACGTGCATCAACGGACCACCCTGAGTCCCTGGAAATACCAGCGAATTGAATTTCTTCGTCAGAGCATCATTTGCTCGCGCGAGGATCAATCCACCTCGAGGTCCGCGCAATGTCTTGTGGGTCGTTGTCGTGCAAACATCGGCATGCGGAATCGGGCTCGGGTAGTGGCCCGTCGCGATCAGACCAGCTACGTGCGCCATGTCGACAAATAGATACGCACCAACGCTATCGGCAATCTCGCGAAAACGAGCCCAGTCTACAACTTGTGAATAGGCGGAAAAACCAGCGATGATCATCTTCGGTTGGTGCTCAGTCGCCAGCGCCTGCACGTTATCGTAATTGATCAGCCCAGTATCAACGTCAATGCCATAGGGCACAATGTTGAACAGCTTCCCGGAAAAGTTTGCGGGCGACCCATGGGTCAGATGACCACCAGCCCCAAGGTCCATTCCCAGGACGGTATCACCTGGAGAAACCAACGCATGATAGACGGCCGCATTGGCCTGCGAGCCGGAGTGCGGTTGCACATTGGCATAGTCCGCCCCGAATAATTCCTTGGCCCGTGCGATCGCCAGCGACTCGACGTCATCGACGTACTCACAACCGCCGTAATAGCGCTTACCTGGATAACCCTCCGCATATTTGTTCGTCAGCTTCGAGCCCTGCGCCTTCATCACCAGAGGGCTGGCGTAATTCTCAGACGCGATCAGTTCGATGTGTTGCTCTTGACGCTGGCTTTCCTGCTCGAGGGTCTTGGCGATTTCGGGGTCGAACGATTCGATAGTCTGAGATGAGTCGAACATGGGTACTCCAAGTAGGATAGGGCTTGCAAAGACGGCAATATTACCCGTTATAGACAGCGGATGGCACTGGATAATCTTACCTAATGAGTCTCGACAAACGACTGAACAACTCGAGTCCAAGCGCGGGCAAGGTTGCGACGATTGTAGCCTCCGCCCCCAGTCCCGATAATCCGCCCGTCACAATACTTATCGGCCAGCCGACACAGGCTCGCCGCGGCCGCTGCATGCGCCTCTTCAGTCCAACAAAGGTGTGTAATTGGATCCCCCTCAAGACTGTCTGCGCCACACTGCATAATGATGAACTCCGGTTCCGCCTCCTCCAGATATTCCTCGACACGTTGCCACGCTGCATAAAAATCCGAGTCGTCCGCGCCGGGCGGTATCGGAATATTGAGCTTTGTGCCACGTGCAGGGCCCGTACCGGTTTCCGTAGCTGCCCCAGTACCGGGATAGAGATTTTGCCCATCTTCATGGATATCCGCAAAAATCAGGTTTGGATCGTCTTCAAATCCGTAGAACATGCCATCGCCGTGATGAGCATCGATGTCGACATACGCAATCCGCTTGATTCCAAATTCCTTGCGCAGATACTCAGCGGCGATGCCGCAGTCGTTGAATACACAGAACCCAGCAGCGTGATCCCGAGCGGCATGATGGAGTCCTGCGATAGGTATAAATGCGCGCTTGTAATTGCCGTGCATGATTTCGTCGACGGCGCAGAGAACGGCACCGACAACAGCTGATGCGGCGTCATAGATTCCCGCAACCGCTGGTGTATCGCCATCGTCAAGCCAGCCCTTACCCGCGACGGATAGGCGCGAAACCTTGTCGATGTACTCGGCGGTGTGAAAAAGCGTGAGCTCATCCACGAGGGCTGGGCGCGGATGGCCATAGTCGATCGAGCCTTCAAGCCCAGCCTTATCGAGCTCAGCATGAAACACATCGTGGCGGTCAGTACCAAAAGGGTGTGGGTCGCCAAAGCCGTAGGCTGCGATCTCATCCCCCCTGTAAACAAGCACAGAGTCGCTCATGGGTGCCTTATGGTTGTTTTAATGCGTGGCAGCATACCGGATAATGCCTCCTCTATAATAAATGGTCAGACTATGGCTCAGTACATCTACACAATGAACCGCGTGGCGAAGGTCGTTCCACCGAAGCGCTATCTCATTCGCGATATTTCCCTTTCATTTTTCCCAGGCGCCAAGATCGGCGTACTCGGGTTGAACGGCTCCGGTAAATCGACGCTTATGCGCATCATGGCTGGACTTGATACGGATTTTGATGGTGAGGCGCGGCCACAGCCGGGAATAAAAATCGGCTATCTGTCACAGGAGCCTGAGCTCGATCCGGATAAAGACGTGCGTGGCAATGTCGAAGAGGGCCTTGGTGCCTCGATAGAGCTATTGAACCGCTTCAACGAAATCAGCGAAAAGTTCGCAGAGCCGATGGAAGACGACGAGATGACTGCTCTGCTCGAAGAACAGGGCGATTTGCAGAACGAGATCGAGGCCGCCGGTGGCTGGGAAGTTGATCGTAAGCTCGAGGTCGCTGCTGACGCTCTACGACTACCACCTTGGAATGCCGATGTCACCAAACTGTCAGGTGGAGAACGCCGTCGCGTCGCGCTGTGTCGTTTGCTTTTATCACAACCAGATATGTTGTTACTCGATGAGCCGACCAACCACCTGGACGCGGAGTCCGTTGCCTGGTTGGAACGATTTCTCGCTGAATACCAAAGCACTGTAATCGCCGTCACTCACGATCGCTACTTCCTCGACAATGTCGCAGGCTGGATTCTTGAGCTCGATCGCGGTCACGGCATCCCATGGGAAGGCAATTATTCGTCTTGGCTGGAACAAAAACAGGACCGACTTAAGAACGAAGAGGCGGGCGAAAAGGCCCGACAAAAGGCGATGGCAACCGAGTTGGAATGGGTGCGGAGCAATCCGAAAGGCCGACAGGCCAAGTCCAAAGCGCGCTTGCGCCAGTTTGACGAGATTTCTTCAGCTCAATACCAAAAGCAAAACGAAACCAATGAGATATATATTCCGCCAGGTCCACGCCTCGGCGATGTTGTTCTTGAGGTCAATAATCTCAAGAAAGGCTTTGGCGAGAAGTTGCTGATCGATGGACTCAGCTTCCAACTGCCGCCGGGCGGTATTGTTGGCGTCATCGGACCCAACGGTGCGGGTAAGACAACAATGTTTCGTATGATCACCGGCGAGGAACAACTGGATTCTGGTAGCTTGAAACTCGGCGACTCCGTAAAACTTGCTAGCGTCGATCAATCCCGTGAAAGTCTTAATGATGATAAGACCGTGTGGGAAGAAATCTCAGACGGACTCGATCTGATCCATGTTGGGAACTACGAGACCTCATCGCGAGCTTATGTAGGACGCTTTAATTTCCGCGGCCAGGATCAACAAAAAAAGATTGGCCTGTTGTCGGGTGGTGAGCGCAACCGAGTACATCTGGCAAAAATGCTGCGAGCTGGCGGAAATTTACTATTGCTCGATGAGCCGACCAATGATCTCGATGTCGAAACACTGCGTGCACTTGAAGAGGCATTACTTGAGTTCCCGGGATCGGCCATCGTGATCTCGCATGACCGCTGGTTTCTCGATCGCATCGCGACACACATTCTGGCGTTTGAAGGTAACAGCGAGGTGGTCTGGTTTGCGGGAAACTACGCCGATTATGAAGAGGATAAGAAGCGCCGCCTCGGCGCAGATGCGGTAAACCCACATCGAATCAAGTATAAAAGACTGGACACTTAAGGCTGCACGGAAAGACGATGATGAATCTGCTACTGATATTTAATTAAGTACAGTTTTCATATTCATCCTGAGTATTCGCTAGCAACAGATTACTATTACCCGATCGCAATACGAGCATTGCGGAATATCCGCATCCACGGACCGTCTTCGCCCCAGTCATCCGGGTGCCATGAGTTTTGTCGAGTCATAGCGACTCGCTCCGGGTGCGGCATCATTATCGTCACTCGTCCATCTTCATTGCTCAGGCCGCAGATACCATCAGCAGAACCGTTCGGATTGGCTGGATAGGAATCGGCAACATTACCGTAATTGTCAATATACTGAAGAGCGACCGTATACGACGACGTATATCGTGCCGTATCGTCGGCGAACACCGCCTGGCCCTCGCCATGCGATGTTGCGATTGGTATCCGTGATCCCGCCATGCCCTGCAATAATATCGAAGGGCTTTCGACAATTTCGACAAGACTCAGTCGAGCTTCGAACTGCTCAGATTTATTAGGTAGAAATCGTGGCCAGTTTTCAGCACCAGGAATTAATTCTCGCAAGTGCGACATCATTTGGCAGCCATTACAGACGCCCAAGGCGAACGAATCGCTGCGTTCAAAAAATGCGGAAAACTGGTCTCGTGTTCGAGAGTGATAAAGAATCGACTTGGCCCAACCGCCGCCTGCTCCAAGTACGTCACCGAATGAAAATCCGCCGCACGCCACGAGCCCTTGGTATTCGTCGAGGGTATCGCGCCCCTCAAGTAGATCGCTCATGTGGACGTCGACGGCTGAAAAACCGGCTCGCATAAACGCAGCAGCCATTTCATATTGACTGTTAACGCCCTGCTCTCGCAAAATCGCGACGCGTGGTCTCGCTGAGCTTCGCACGCTGCGAGTGATATCGTCAGATGGCTCAAATGTGAGCGTTGAATTCAGCCCCGGGTCCTTGGCGTCGAGAATTCGATCAAACTCTTCTTTCGCAGTTGCTGGGTTGTCACGCATTGCTTGAATTCGATAACTCATTTCCGACCATTCACGCTGCATCGTGACGCGGTCGAGGTCTAGAACCACTTCGTCTGCGCCAGACACATCACTATTCACCGTAAGTTTCGGTTCGCCACCGACTTTGCCTATGGTAGCGGCGCTAACGCCGAATCGATTCAACACCATCTGTACTTGTGTCAGCTTGCTCTTCTCGACCTGAACTACGGCCCCCAACTCTTCGTTGAATAACTGACGGATCAGATCAACGCGGGATCCGCTAAGTGATAATGACACGCCGATTCGACTTGCGAATATCATCTCTGCGACAGTGGCAAAAAGCCCGCCATCACTTCTATCATGATAGGCCAGCAACATCCCACGCGCGTTCATTTCCTGAACAGCGGCAAAAAACCCCGTCAGCCGTTTTGGATCGTCCAGATCCGGCGTCCGGCCTCCGCTGCGGCGATAAGATTGCAACAGGCAGGAGCCACCCATCCGATTGGCGCCTTGCCCCAAATCGAATTGCAGCAAGTAACTCGAGTCCTCAGTTTCACGAAGTTGCGGCGTTAGATGTTTCGTTGCGTCAGTGACGGGAGCAAACGCCGATACAATCAATGAAACAGGCGCGACAACCTGGTGTTCACCCTTCTCATCTTCCCAGCGTGTTCGCATCGACATCGAATCTTTTCCGACCGGAATAGCAACTCCGATGTCACGACACAATTCGTCGCCAACGGCTTTAACTGTATCGAACAGATTCGCGTCTTCCCCTGGATGACCGGCGGCGGCCATCCAGTTCGCAGATAAACGGACCTTGCTTAAATTCTCGATCGGCGCAGCTGCGATATTGGTTATCGATTCGGCGACTGCCATACGGCCCGACGCGGGCGCGTTGGTGGATGCCAGTGGAGTCCGTTCGCCCATTGCCATCGCTTCGCCGGTTTTGCTGTTGAAGCCAGATGAAGTGATCGCAACATCGCTCACCGGAATCTGCCACGGGCCGATCAACTGGTCTCTAGCGCTGAGACCACCCACCGTTCGATCGCCGATATGTATCAGGAACGACTTGTCCGCAACGGCTGGAAAGCGCAATACGCGCATTGCAGCTTCCTCCAGCTCAATGCCCTCAAGATTTAGCCCATCGTCAGGCATAGTCTGCCGCTCAACATCTCGCTCCATCTTTGGCGGATTACCGAGGAGCATTTCCATCGGCATGTTGACAGCACAATTTCCGAAGTCCCGGTCGTTTACAACAAGTTTGCCGTCGTCGGTTAGCGTTCCGATGACCGAGACCGGGCAGCGCTCGCGATCACATAGCTCTTCAAACTCACCGATACGCTCATCGCCAATGAGCAAGACGTAGCGCTCTTGCGCCTCATTACACCAAATACCCATTGGCGACATACCAGGCTCAGCGTTGGCGATATCGCGAAGTTCAATATTAGCTCCGTGCTTACTGTGATCGACAGCTTCCGGGACAGCATTGGAAAGTCCCCCGGCACCGACATCATGAATCAGCAAAATCGGACTGTCAGTGCCCATCGCGCAGCACCGGTCTATGACTTCTTGGGCGCGACGCTCAATCTCCGGGTTGCCGCGCTGCACCGATGCAAAATCGAGGTCCTCACTGGAGCTACCGCTAGCCAGCGATGACGCAGCGCCGCCGCCAAGCCCTATCAGCATGGCTGGTCCACCAATGATGACAACTTTGGCGCCAACCGGAACATCAATCTTGACCGCGTGCTCGGCACGTACATTACCGACTCCGCCCGCAATCATTATGGGTTTGTGATAGCCGCGAATTTCATTGTCTGGGAGCCCCGGCAAGTGACTTTCGTAGGTTCGAAAATAACCTACGAGATTCGGCCGTCCAAATTCGTTGTTAAAGGCTGCGCCACCGATTGGTCCATCGAGCATGATTTCCAACGGCGTGGCCATTCGATCCGGGTGCGGGAAGTCATCCTCCCACGGCTGCGAATAACCGGGAATTCGAAGATGCGATACCGTGAATCCCGAAAGACCGGCTTTTGGCTTCGCGCCGAGGCCCGTCGCGCCTTCATCTCTGATCTCACCGCCCGAACCGGTCGCCGCACCGGGAAACGGCGAAATAGCCGTTGGATGATTGTGCGTCTCAACCTTCATGAGAATGTGAATCGGCTCATTAACGTAGGTAAATTCGCGATCTCTAGATGAAGGCATCAAGCGCGCTCCATCCCATCCTTCGATGACGGCAGCGTTGTCACTGTAGGCAGAAATAACGCCCTCTGGCGTTTTCTCTGTAGTCGATTTAATCATCGGAAACAGTCTTTGATCTTGCGGTTTGCCGTCGATGATCCAGGATGCGTTAAATATCTTGTGGCGACAGTGTTCCGAATTTGCCTGCGCGAACATCATGAGCTCGGCGTCAGTGGGGTCACGATCCAAATCGGCGTAGCTGGCAACGAGGTAGTCAATCTCATCATCATTCAGTGCCAGACCCAAATCGTTATTGGCCATGACCAAAGCGTCCCTCCCAATCTCAGCAAGCGGCACGCTGACGACGGGTGCTGGTTCATGTGCCGCAAATAATGCCTCAACCTGCTCCGAGGCAGTAAAGACAACATCGGTCATGCGATCAGAGAGTAATAAAGACAACGCGAGGACGTCGGCATCATCGGCCTTGCTCGAGAATTTCACTGCGTAGCAAACGCCCCTCTCAATACGATCGACTGCCTCAATATCACAAACTCGAGCTATGTCAGTCGCTTTTGAGGACCATGGTGAAATAGTGCCCGGACGTGGTACCACAAAAAGTGTGTGGGCGCCCTCCTTGAACTTTACTGGTTTATCACCGGACAATAATAGAGCGTCCAGTCGCGAGCGTTGCTCGCCAGACAGGTTGCTGTTTGTAGCAACGAAATAGACATAACAGGCTTGTAGCGACTCGACGCGTTCATCGACGCGTTTTAGCTTGCGCGTCAGATTGGCTACACGGAAATCCGAAAGGGCCGGTTGACCGGGCAATTCAAGCATAGTGACCGAGGGTTCGAGGCGAAAACGGGATGATACAAGATGCGATCTGAAAAATATGCATTCGCTGTAATAATAGACCTAGCCTTTGTCTCCTGGCGTATACATCGGCATCGGAAATTGAGCGACATTGCCGCCCTCAAGTTTTGAAATCTTGCTGACGCCTTGCTTGTCCACTTCGTCAATTCGAATGATCGCATGCATCGGTAAATAGGTCCGTTTGACGTTCTCGAACTCTGATTTGATCTTTTCCTCAGATGGGTCAACCACCAAAGTCGTTCGCTCCCCAAACACCAGTTCCTCGACTTCGACGAAACCAAACATCTCGCCATGACCGACATTGCGGGCATAGATCTCGTAGACCTGACCCTGGCTCATGAAAACAACTTTGAAAAGCTTCTTTTTGGTCATTTTGGAAATGCTTCTAACGCGGTGCGGCGTAGTGTACCCAAAACCCATGCTTTGGGCGCGCTTTTCACGTCGTAAGGCCTAATATAAGCATGTGTTTTAATTCGACCATATTTATACCCCCCAACCTCCTCATTATGTGAACTACTCGGCAGCCTACCGCCTTAATTCGATGCAAAATTCATCTATTACACGCAATCGGGATTAGCCGAAGGCCTGCATCGCTCTAACCTACTTTGTTCTGTCGCTTCTCAATCAAGTCATCGACGACGGTCAGATCGGTCAACGTTGATATGTCGCCAAGATTTTCAAAATCATCCGCTACAATCTTTCGTAAAATTCGACGCATGATTTTTCCTGAGCGAGTCTTCGGTAAGCCTGGGGCCCATTGCAGAAAATCCGGCTTGGCGATCGGACCGATTTCTTTACGAACCCACTGTTGCAATTCTGCCCGCAACTCATCGCTTTCGCTAACACCAGCCATCAAGGTGACATACGCATAGATTCCCTGCCCTTTAATGTCGTGCGGATAACCAACCACCGCAGCCTCTGCAACATCATGATGTGCAACAAGAGCACTTTCGACTTCGGCCGTACCTATGCGATGACCTGAAACATTCAGCACATCATCTACGCGGCCGGTGATCCAGTAGTACCCATCTTCATCACGGCGCGCACCATCGCCAGTGAAATAACTGCCCTCGAATGTTGAAAAATAGGTCTCAATAAAACGTTGATGATCACCATAGATGGTTCGCATCTGGCCTGGCCAGCTGTCAGTTAAGGTCAAAATACCCTCGGCCGCGCCCTCTTGGCGGTTGCCTTCGCCATCAACGATCTCGGGCTTGATGCCAAATAATGGAAGCGTCGCAGAACCAGGCTTCAATGCTGTCGCGCCAGGTAACGGGCTAATCAGAATGCCGCCGGTCTCCGTTTGCCACCATGTATCCACGATCGGACAGCGCTTCTCGCCGACGACCTTGTAGTACCACTCCCACGCCTCCGGATTGATAGGCTCACCGACCGAACCCAACAAGCGAAGACTCTTGCGAGAAGTTTTCTTCACAGGATCGTCGCCATCTCGCATCAACGCGCGAATCGCGGTTGGTGCCGTGTAACAGATGTTGACCTGATGTTTATCGCAAACTTCCCAGAAGCGGGATGAAGTGGGGTAGTTTGGGACGCCTTCAAAAATGAGTGAAGTAGCGCCGTTAGCAAGCGGTCCATACACGATATAACTGTGGCCAGTGACCCAACCGACGTCCGCGGTACACCAATAAATATCACCCGGATGATAGTCGAATACGTATTCGTGCGTCATCGAAGCATAAACGAGATAGCCGCCGGTTGTGTGCAATACACCTTTCGGTTTACCGGTTGAGCCGGAGGTATAGAGTATGAAAAGAGGATCTTCAGCACCCATCTCTTCGCACGGACAATCCGCTTCAACCTGCTCTTCCATTTCATGCAGCCAGGCGTCCCGGCCCTCAACCCATTCGATATCGGTGCCAGTATTTCTGACGACCAGTACTTTTTCGAGCGTCGTCACTTCGTCCCGTGAGGCCGCCGCATCTACATTTGCTTTAAGAGGAACACCCTTACCGCCGCGAAGGCCCTCGTCAGCAGTGATCACAATATTCGATTCACAATCATGAATTCGTCCAGCGAGCGCGTCCGGCGAGAAGCCACCGAAAACGACGGAATGAACCGCGCCGATTCGAGCACACGCGAGCATTGAGACCGCCGCCTCTGGAATCATTGGCATATAGATCGTAATTCGATCGCCTTTCTTGGCACCAAGCGCTTTGAGCGCGTTTGCGAACTTGCAGACTCTTTGATGCAACTCGGAATACGTAATTTTGAGACCATGATTGGGATTATCGCCCTCCCAAATAATAGCGACGTCATCACCTTTGCTGTCGAGATGACGATCCACACAGTTGTAGCAAGCATTGAGTGTGCCGTCCTCAAACCAGCGAATGTGCAAATCATCTTTCGCAAAACTGACGTCTTTCGTTTTCGTAAACGGCGTTATCCAGTCGATCCGCTGTGCCTGCTCCGCCCAGAACCCTTCGTTGTCGTCCACCGAGCGCGCGTACATTTCTTCGTACCTCGCTTTATCAATCAGCGTGCATTCTTTCGTGGCATCGGGAACTGGGTAGACGTGCGTTTCCATATTGTTAAAACCTTCTATTGTTCATCTCTTGCAATTTCCAGCAAGCGCTGCACTTCTAATTAGACATTGTCGATATCTTTGTCAAAAAGCATATCGATATTGCGAAACGCTTTAAATTCTAAATAATTACTGCTCGGGTCACGGATAAAGAGGGTAGCTTGTTCACCTCTTTGACCTTTAAAGCGCAGATATGGGTCAATAACAAAATCAACCTTGGCCTGTTCAAGTTTGACAACAAAACTCTCAAAGACTTGCCAATCTAGAATTACACCAAAGTGTGAGGCTGGTACCGCGTGACCATCAACCACGTTGTTAGTAGCCGCTGGATGATCTTTAGCATTCACCAAATGAGCAACCAGTTGATGTCCAAAGAAATCAAAATCAATCCATCGTTGAGACTCTCGTCCAGTTGAGCAACCCAATATATTGCAGTAGAACTCCCGAGTTTTGTTGAGATTAGTTACGGGGAATGCTAAATGAAAGAGAGGCTGATTACCCATAAAGCTTTACCCTAGTGACTAGAATTAAAGTGTATCAAAAGTACCATCTTGCATTAGTAGATATGTAGTTTATGGACCTATTCAAGTTGTGGCTTTAATGTCGAGAACTGGATAGACATGCGCTTCCATATTATTAAAGTCTTCCATTGTTTATCAGTCGCAATTTCCAGTAAGCGTTATGCTTGCGCCAAGTGCGGTCTATCAATCATCTTGCTATCTATTCCGCATCGAGATGCAGCGCCGTAGGGTTATGCGTCATCGTTGTCAAAAAGTACATTGTCGGTCTCAGTGATTGTTCGACGTATCGGGTGATCGAATATCATACCGACGTCAAATTCTTCAAGATACAGTCCGAGCATGCCTGTCTCGATTCTTGGGTTGGTGGGCTACCATTATGTCAGCGACGTGCACATCAATACAGCATCTGGGCGGGCAGGTGGCGTACTGTCCGTCTTCAAATAAATGGAATGGATCTACCTTCAGGTTGGGTTGGACAAAAGCACTCTCTTAAAACAGAACTAAATCTGCCCCAAAGGCGCTGACGTCATACAGATTGGGTGTCATAATCGCGTTATCGGAACGGAGACCTGAATTGCGTCTGATCATCATTTTCACGTTGACCGCACTAATCGGTACCTGTTCGAGCCCTCCTCCTTTGCTGGATCAGGTACTCGAGACGGGTGAGCTACGCGTTGTTACACGTGACAGTCCAACTGCGTACATCATTACCCCCGATGGTCCCTCCGGCCCTGAATTCGACCTTGCGCAGGCGTTCGCTGATGACCTCGGTGTCACACTAGTTATTAACCCGGTCGCCAGCATTTCAGAAATTCTACCCAGGCTAGTATCGGGTAAGTCGCATATGGCAGCGGCTGGCTTATCGATCACTGACGCACGCCGTGAGTACCTAAATTTCGGTCATTCCTATAAGTCTGTTGATGTTCACATGATTTATAAACTCGGCACAGGCAAACCCCGATCATTGGATGACGTCCTCGGCCGTTCTATTGAGGTGACGGCCAGCAGCAGTCACGTCGACCTGCTCTCGGCCATTCAGGCGTCATACCCCGCGCTGCAATGGGTAGAGAATGCCGATGTCGAAGTCGCCGATCTTCTGGCCAAGGTCGCGATGGGCGAAATCGATATCACAATCGCTGACAGCTCGGATTTCGATATTCAACGTCACTTCTACCCGGACTTGCGCGTCGCATTGGATCTCGATATCGGTGACCCGATCGCCTGGGGCTTTCCCAAAGGCATCGGGGACACACTGCTCGCTCGAGCAGATGACTTCCTGATCAGGTCCTATCGCAACGGTCTGCTGACGCAGGTTCAAGATCGCTATTATGGATTTACGAAGAAATTCGACTATGTGGGCACACGCAATTTCATTCGTCACTTTAAATCCCGGCTGCCCCGCTACCGAGGGATGTTTGAGGAGGCTGGCAATCAATGGGGCGTCGACTGGCGCCTTCTGGCCGCGATCGGTTATCAGGAATCTCATTGGCGTTCACAGGCCAGATCGCCAACCGGTGTTCGCGGCATCATGATGCTGACGCTCGATACCGCCGCATATTTGGGTCTGGATGATCGGCTTGATCCAAAGAACAGTATTTTCGGCGGCGCGCAGTATTTTGCGCGGCAAATGGAACGTATCGCTGACACGGTCACTGAACCAGACCGAACATGGATGGCATTGGCAGCATACAACGTGGGCTTCAATCATATCAAAGACGCGCGTACGATCGTCGAGTGGGACGGCGGCAATCCTGATATGTGGATCAATATAAGAGAAGCGCTACCCTTGCTGTCGCAGCGCAAGTGGTATTCACGCGTACCGTACGGATATGCGCGCGGCTGGGAGCCGGTGTTGTACGTCAACAATATTCGAGCATATTACAATATTCTGCTATGGCTAACAGAGGAAGAAGGAATCGAATCGCCTGCCGAAATCGGGGTAAGCGAGCCAACGACCGATACCTAGCGCCGTACTTCGAAAAACTTTCTTAGCAAGTTCGATGACTCGTCAGCAAGAACACCGCCGTTGATTTCGAAGCGGTGATTGAGCGCCCGAGATTCCGACAAATCTTCAACACTGCCCAACGCCCCCGCCTTCTTATCGTAAGCACCGAATACCACACGCTTCACTCTGGATTGAACGATCGCACCCGTGCACATGACGCAAGGCTCAAGCGTTACGTACAGTGTGGCATCAGGGAGCCGGTGATTACCCAAACTGGCACCTGCGGCCCGCAATGCAACGATCTCAGCATGAGCACTGGGGTCCGATTGTGAAACAGAGCGATTATGGCCCGTTGCAATGATTTTTCCATCGACGACAACGACCGCACCGACCGGTACCTCACCCTCGCCTACCGCAAGCTCGGCTTCAGTCAATGCAGCTCGCATCGCATCGATATCATTTTGGGGCCAACCCGAAACCATTAACTCGGCTCAGGATTCTTGCACAGCCAGACAAGCTGCGGGACAGATCTGACGACATAAATAATAAGAAGCGCTAAGTACAATCCCTGCAACAGCGGATCTTCAATCATGCAAGTCATAGTTCTCTTACCCAGACATTCCTAAATGAGACTTTGCTACCGTGATCTTGGAGTAAGATTGAATCCTTCTCGTGAAATTCATACTCAGGCAGACCAACATAAGTAGTTGATCCTCTTAGACTGGAATTATTTTGAATCAAAACACCGTTATGGAAAACAGTCATGCTTGCATTCGTTTTGGGGCTTCTATCCATGTTAAAAGTCGGTGCTATAAAGATAATGTCATAAGTTTGCCATATTCCAGGCCCCTTACTGGCATTAACTAAAGGGCTAAATTGCTTATATACACTTCCTGCCTGGCCATTGATATACGTTTTATTTTTAAATGAATCAAGTACTTGCAATTCATAACGTCTTTGAAAAAATATACCACTATTACCTCGATTTTGACCTGTGGCATTCCCTACAATCGGGGTTCGCCACTCAATATGTAATTGTGTATCTGCAAATTTTTTCTTAGTTATGATGTCGCCAGTTCCAGGCTTTATTGTGAAGGCGTCCTTTTCGACCGACCAAAGAGCCTTACTACCATCGAGTTTTTCCCAATTATTTAATGACTCTCCCTCAAAAAGTATTATTGCATCTGATGGTACTGATTGACTGGATGTCTCTATTATTAATGGGATGGGGCCCCATATTTCTGTATCTTCTGGATTTGTAATTTCTTCAGCTAATATAAGAGAAGGAGTATTAAAAAAAAACGTTAATACAATTAGCTTAACCTTTCTTAATATTGCACTAGCAATTATATTTTGTGCTTTATATTTTCTCGTTGAGAGATAATTTTTCATCTTTGCTCTGCTATCTTTTTTAATTTTTAAAATTAACTTAAATTGCGTTTTGTTATCTATTTATATGTCTTAACTTAATTATCTGGCTATTTGTGGCATTAGATCAAATGAAACAATAATTCTATCTGCATTTGTTGTGAAAGGAATAGTCCTATGGTGAAGAGAGGAAGGGAAAAAAACAATATCTCCCAACTCTGGTTGATGCGTTAAATTAGGGGAGCGAGGATCTGAATAACTCGGACTATTCAAGCTGAATTCTATTGCGCCTTCATCTTTCCCTAGAGGTGGAACTACCTTCAAATAAATTACTCCACTTAACCATCCGCTAGGATGCATATGTGGATCCTGATATCCCTGCTGCTTTAAAATAACATGCCATCCAACAAGATCTTTTTTAGATGGCCATTGCTTAATATAAGAGCAAGATTCATTCTGAAATTTTAAATAATATGCATTTAATTCATCTAAAATAATTGATTTAAGTTGTGTTATTTTTTCTGATGATCTTGAAAATAAATTTATGTTAGTAGATGTTTGAAAACCTTTATGAGTAGTTTTTCTCAAGGGCTCCCAAGTAGCTTTTACATTTTTCAGCTCGTCGATTGTTTCTTTTATAAATTCAGTAGAATTTTCAAGATGAGATGAAATATTGGAAAAATATATAAACGATAATGGATTTCGACAAAATTTATGTGCGGTCTCTTTCTTTTCCTGCTCAGAGATAAATGAAGAAAATGCTGCCATTCTTATATTGGTATCATCAAATCCAGAATATATTTCAATTCTCTTATAGATTTCGTCGATACGTCCTAACGCGTACAAGGTTTCTAAACCACATGCCCTTGACTCCCTAGTATTACAAGAGTCAGCATCTCTTAATGCGGTATCGAATTCTCCTTTATCAAATAATAGTTGCCATCTATTCATCAATGCAGTGGTGAAATCTGCCTTCAATGCTATCGCATGCGTATAACTCTCTTCCGCCTCTTCTAATCTACCAAGATCATATAGAGTGACTCCCAAATTTCTATGCGCTTCAGCGTAATCAGGCTTCAACGCTATCGCATGTCTATAGCTTGCTTCTGCCTCATCTAATCTGTCCATGTCCTTGAGAGCAATACCCAAGTTGATGTGGGCTTCAGCATAGTCAGATTTCAATGTTATTGCCTGCCTAAAGCTTGCTTCAGCCTCCCTTAATCTGCCCATCTCTATAAGAGTAATACCCAAGTTGCTATGTACTTCAGCATAATTAAGCTTCAGCGAAATCGCTTTTCTATAGCTTGCTTCAGCCTCTTCTAATCTACCCAATCCGTTTAGCGTGATGCCCAAGTTATAGTGAGCTAGAGCAAAATCAGATCTCAATAAAATTGCTTGCTTAAAGTTTGCTTCAGCTTCCTCTAATCTGTCCAGGCCCAAGAGTGTATTACCCAAGTTGTAATGAGCTTCCGCATCTTGTGGTTCTAATTGCACTGATTTTTCGTTCGCAGTCAATGCATCAGATTTCCTACCAGTTTCTTCAAATAAAGCTCCCAATACTTTCCAGGGAAATTGATGCTCAGGAAATTTTTGAGTGATTAATAGCGCCATCTTTTCGGCATCGTCATACCGCCCACTTTGATAATGATTTAAAAGTTTCTGTATCTCAGCTTGAGATAGGCCTTGTGCAGGTGTATTTCCCGCCTTAACTAATAATAATTTTTGCGTGAGTGCTTTGAGTTTCTCCTTAGCAACACCTTTCTTCTTTCCTTTCTTAATCGCCCGATTTGCATTCTCAAACTGCCGCTCTGCAATAAGAGCATCAATATAGCTAAGCCAATACTGCTCTATCTCTGGCTTGGCCTCGAGAGCAATTTTAAATAACGGTAGTGCCGCATCAGCTTTATTAAGTGAGACTGCTATTAATCCTAGGTTATGGTTAGCGTCTGGATGCAAAGGCCGAGATTTCAAAATAGCCTGGTAAAGACGTTCAGCATCTTGCAAATTACCTTCCTTATGCGCCGCCATACCCTGTTGCATTGTTTGTCCAAGCGTCATTTCCATCGAATTTTCCTAAAAACGGAGCGTCAAAGACTGTAAAAATTAACCTCAATCACCACTCTATCTGCCTCCCCACCATAAACTGCAGAGTGCTCCCTACTAGCGGGAATGATCGTTATCATGCCTTCACTAGGTTGCCGTGAGCTAAAGCAAAATCAGGGCTCAATGCAATTGCCTGCCTAAAGCTTGCTTCAGCCTCATCTAATCTACCCAGTTCTGTAAGCGTGTTAACCAAATTATAATGAGCTCCAGCAAAGTCAGGCTTTAATGCTATCGCTTGCACCAAGCTTGCTTCAGCCTCGTCTGATCTGCCCAGTTCTTGCAGCGTATTACCTAAGTTGCTGTGGGCTTCGGCAAAGTCAGGTTTCAACGCTAGCGCTTGCATGTAGCTTGCTTCAGCCTCACCTAATCTGCCCAGTTCTTTGAGCGTGTTACCTAAGTTGTTGTGGGCTTTGGCATAGTCAGGCTTCAATGTTATCGCTTGCGTGTAGCTTGCTTCAGCCTCGTCTGATCTGCCCAGTTCTTGCAGCGTATTACCTAAGTTGCTGTGGGCTTCGGCAAAGTCAGGTTTCAATGTTATCGTTTGCCTAAAGCTTGCTTCAGCCTCGTCTAATCTGCCCAGCGCTTTGAGCGTACTACCCAAGTTGCTGTGGGCTTCGGCATAGTCAGGTTTCAACGTTATCGCTTGCCTAAAGCTTGCTACAGCCTCTTCTAATCTAGGCATGTTCTGATTGAGCGTACTACCCAAGTTGCTGTGGGCTTCGGCATAGTCAGGCCTCAGTACAATTGCTTGCCTAAAGCTTGCTTCGGCCTCATCTAGTCTGCCCAGCTCCTTCAGAGTGTTACCCAAGTTATAGTGGGCTTCGGCATCTCGCGGCTCTAACTGCACAGATTTTCGACTGGCAGTTAAAGATTCACTTATTCTGCCAGTTTGTTTAAATACAGCGCTCAAAACTTTCCATCCAAACTGATGTGTGGGAAATTCTTGAGTGATGGATATTGCTAACTCTCCAGCAGCCTCGTATCGTCCAGCCTGATAACATTCTAAGAGCTTACTGAGTTGTTTCTGAGAGGGTGTTTCACTGATAGCATTTTCTGTTTGGGGTATAGGGGCTAGCTGTTCCTTAAAGAAGTTAAGCTTCTCTCCATCTATCCCCTGCTTTTTTCCTTGCTCAAGTAGTTTCTCAGCATTCTCAAACTGCTGTTCTTTGATTAGAGCACCAATATAGCTAAGCCAATACTGCTCTATCTCTGGCATGGCCTCGAAAGCAATTTTAAATAACGGTAGTGCCGCATCGGCTTTATTAAGTGAGACTGCTATTAACCCTAGGTTATGGTTAGCGTCTGGATGCAAAGGCCGAGATTTCAAAATAGCTCGATAAAGACGTTCAGCATCTTGCAAATTACCTTCCTTATGCGCCGCCATACCCTGTTGCATTGTTTGTCCAAGCGTTATTTCCATCGAATTATCACCAATTATTTTTTTATTGCGTTTATCTGAACTATATATTCTATAAAATATATATCTATTAATCTTAAGTTATTTATTTTTTTAATTTTTTAATTATGCCCACTCAATATGTAACCAGAGCTTCGAAATTATAACCGTCATCTCTAATACGTTTACTACCCCCTAAATCAGGAAGATCTATAATACCCAGTATTAAAATATTTGATTTTTTAACACTAAAGTTTTCAGTCAAGATTTCAGAGCAAGCTATTGCAGTCCCACCCGTTGCAACTAGATCATCAACAATAACTATTCTGTCATTACTATTAATTTTAGTATTTTTCTGAATTTCTATTGATGTGCTTCCATATTCAAGATCAAAATCCTTTTTATAGGTAGCGTTCGGTAATTTACCTGGTTTCCTTGCTAGAACAAATGGCAGAGCAAGATCGTAAGAAATTGATCCTGCAAATATAAAACCTCTACTTTCAATACTCGCTATCATTGTTGCATCAAATTTAGCGGTTATTCGTGTTAGCTCTTTGCACGTCTTAACAAATGCCTCAGGCATCTCTATCAAACTAGTAATATCCCTAAATTTAATTCCATCAATAGGAAAGTCTTTAACGGTTCTGATGTATTTTTTAATGTCTAAAGGATCGCTCATTTCATTTCCACTCAGTGACAACATTCTCTGAAATCAATCATTTTAAAGGATTTTCTTAAAATATTTTATAAGGACTCTATAAGAGATTTTTGTTTTTTTCCATTTGTTCATGCCTTCCTTAAATCTAAGTTTTTCTCTACAAAAAAATGCCCACGACAGTCCGAATATCTGTCACCACTACTATTTTTTTATGCCCTTAGAAAACACAAGTTTATAGGTATCAGAATGATAAACTTAAAACCAATTAGGTACATCCCTTTTTGTCCATTTACTAAAGTGAGCTTTTTCTCCAATATAAAATTGATGATATGCGATTACTGAATCATCACCTTTATATTCATCGGGCATGCACTGTGGTGGCTCTTTAAATGGTTCATCTCTTTTAATCTTATCTGGGGGCTGCTCCAAAACAGCTCTCAACAATAAGTCTGTGGCATGTTTTTTTTCATACCGGTATGAGTATTCATCTGCTAGAGCTATGAATAATTTATATAACCAACTGTACTGAACTTCATTTTCTCTAGTCCAAACTGTACTTGGATGGTTACGATGTGCCCTTTTATATAAAGAAAGGCTATCTGCTCTATGATCACCATCACACTCTCTATGAGCAGTTGATAGCATTTGTGCATACTCTAAAACCATTTTTACACAATGTTTGTCGTTGTGTTCAATGGCTGCAATCTTAGGGTCCTCATTTAAATAAAAGATATTCATTCCTACTCCAAATCTACCCCAATTAAACTCATAAAAATTGATAATGCTACAATAAGTAAAAAGTGGGGAGAGTGCTTGAATACTTTATCCTCACGCTGCTGAGGGGAGCTCAATGAATCAAAAACTAAACCGACGGAATATCCTCCAAGGTACAGCTCTTGCACTAGGGCTGGCGGCCTCTTCACCTATAATGATGGCCGTTTCTGCCTATGCCAAAAGCGCTGAGGCACAGGAAAGATCAAGTGCTAAGAGTTTACTAAATACTCTCGAGCGTAAAATGATTGATGTTCTAGCGGAGCTTATCCTTCCTGAAACTGATACACCTGGTGCTAACGCTGCAGATGTTCCAAGTTTTATCGATATGATGGTATCTGATTGGTACACAGCTGAAGATAAAAAAGAGTTCATCAATGGACTGCGCAACATGAATAATCATTGCAAAATTTCATTTGATAACGACTTTTTAGATTGTACCACTGAGCAACAAATAGTCACTCTCGAGGATCTTGAGCAAAATGTTGCTGGCACGCTTAGCGATGGAGAACCTGGTGGCAAAAGTGACCGCGTTTCAGTACTGCATAATGACTATGCTTTATGGGGTGATCGTCCTTTTGAAGGTAGAATTTTCTTTGATCAATTGAAAAGTCTCACTATTCTTGGCTATTACACATCAGAAGTAGGTATCAAAAATGAACTGATTTACGATCCCATACCTGGCACTTACGATGGAAGTTTAGATTTTAGTAAGTCTGGGAAGCATTACACCAGCTGAATGTATTGTTTGTGTTTGATAACTCGGAAAGATAAAAATGAAAAATAGTGAAAACTTTGATGTGATAGTTGTTGGTTCTGGAGCAAGTGGCGGCTGGGCGGCAAAAGAATTTTGCGAGGCAGGATTTAAAGTTCTTGTAATAGATAGAGGTGAGCCAACAATTCATAAAGAAAGTTATACCAATGAGTTTGTTGAACCATGGGACCGTCCATTTGGTGACCAAGCACTACCGGGGGAAAGAAAAAAAGAATACGGCGTAAACGCACCATATGTCTCAAATTTAAACGCTCGTTTTTATGCGAAAGAAAAAGATTGGCCCTATGATAAGGATAGTAAGAACCCATTTATGTGGGCAAGGCCGGGGGCAGTTGGAGGAAAGTCATTAGTTTGGGGGCGCCAAGTTTACCGCTGGAGTGATCTAGATTTTGAAGCCAACAAAAAAGATGGTCATGGTATTGACTGGCCGATCCGCTATAAGGATATCGCACCATGGTATTCATATGTTGAGAAATTTATAGGCGTACAAGGATCATATGAAAATTTGCCGCAGCTACCTGACAGTGAATTCATGCCTGCGATGGAACTTAATTATGCAGAAAAAATCGTTAAAAAAGGTATTGAGGATAACTTTAAGGGCCGTAATCTTATTATTGGGCGTACTGCAAATATTACCAAAGCAAAACCAGATCAGGGTCGCGCGGCTTGTAATTACAGGAACCAATGTGCAGGTGGTTGCTCTTTTGGTGCCTATTATTCTTCTGTGAGCGTGACGCTTCCTGCTGCGGCAAAAACGGGCAATCTTACAATTCAAGCAAATTCTGTAGTTTCATCACTTGAATATGATCCTAAAACAAAACGCGTGACAGGCGTGCGAATTGTTAACACAAAGACAAAAAAGAAAGAAACAATTAAATCTAAAGTTGTTTTTCTTAATGCTTCGACAATAGGTTCAACACAAATATTGATGAACTCTACCTCAGAAGCTTCACCACAAGGACTTGGTGGATCCTCCGGAGCGCTTGGTAATTACTTAATGGACCATACGTGGGGCACGCGAATCCAGGGCACTGTTTTGGATACCAATGGTAAAATTGAAAAAGGCCGCCGACCAACTGGTATTTACGTACCGCGTTATAGGAATATAAATGAAAAAAATGATACAGATGTTGATTTTTTACGCGGTTATAATTTTCAGGGCGGAGCAAAACCTGAGGATTGGAGCCAACGCGCATTAAATATACCCGGTTTCGGCGCCTCTTTAAAAGAAGGAATAAATACCCCAGGAGGTGATTGGATCTTCACTCTATACGGCTTTGCGGAATGCCTCCCTTACAAAGAAAATAAAATGATGTTGTCATCCAAAGATGATCCTTACGGAATACCACAGGTGAAATTCGACGCAGTATTTAAAGAAAACGAATTTAAATTGGTCAAGGACATGATTAAGGAAGGCGAAAAAATGTTAAAAACTGCGGGTGTAGCGAATGTAAAAAGCACTATGGGTGAGATGCTTCCTGGTCTTGGAATTCATGAAATGGGAACTGCGCGTATGGGAAGCGACCCCTCAAAATCCGTTGTTAATAAATGGAACCAAGTACATGAAGCCAAGAATGTTTTTGTGACAGATGGGGCCTGCATGACATCCTCATCATGCGTCAACCCAACGCTGACATTTATGGCGATAACTGCACGTGCGGCAAATTATGCTATTGAAAAACTAAAATCAGGGACTTTGTAATTAGTTTGTCATAAATTCTTAGTGAGAAGCCCGGTGCTTAATAGAAAGCACTTATCAATAATTTTTAGCTAACGATTCCAATGTTTTTTGCCTAGTTTCTGGCATAAAATAAAAGACAAAGATTAATTGAAATATCATCATAATTGCAAAGAACCCAAAAATCTTGAAGGCAGCAAACTGATTAAGGAAATATGGCATTAATAATGCAATTAATGCTGCGAGTAGCCAATGAACTCCACTTCCGAGTGATTGTCCTTTTGTGCGCACATTATTAGGGAAGATTTCTGCAAAAAATACCCAAATTACGGCGCCTTGCCCCATTGCATGAGATGCAATAAAGAGGAAGACAAAGAACACCACCGTTAATCCGCCAACATTCATATAAAAAGCTAAGCTAATCGACAGTAAAGAAAAGATGTAGCCAATTGATCCGATAAGCATCAATGACCTTCTTCCAAAATTATCTATCAGCAACATACCAAAAATAGTAAATAACAAATTGATTATTCCAACCCCTGCTGATGATAATAATGCTACAGAATTATCTAGCCCTGCGAGTGAAAAAACACGCGGGGCAAAATAAATAATGAAGTTTATTCCCGAAAGCTGATTAAACAGAGCAATAAAAAATGCCAAAGTAATCGGCACAATGTAAGGTTTTGAAAATAATCGATCTGTACTCATTTGAACTGGAGCGCTGCTTATTTCCTCCAAAATACCCACAGCAGTACTAGGATCTATACTTTTCAAGACTCGTAAACACCCTGCTTTATCTTTCTTTCTTATTAATAGCCATCTAGGACTTTCTGGAACCTTCAGAACCATTATTAAGAAAATTACTGCCGGAATGATCTCTATTCCTAACATCCACCTCCAATTCAAATTAAGATATTCTGTCAAAATAAAATTAGATAAAAATGCCACTAATATTCCGAACACAATTTGGAATTGATAAAGAGCAACTAATCTGCCTCTGTATTTCGCTGGGGCAATTTCTGCAATATAGGCAGGTACCACGATAGATGATATGCCCACTCCAAATCCGCCTACTAATCTCATTAAAGCGAAGAAAAATGGATTACCTGAAAAAGCTGAACCAATGGCCGATGACAGATAAAATATTGCTACTAAAATCAGGACTTTCTTTCGTCCATATCGCTCACAAATCAAACCCCCCACTAAAGCACCCAAGACAGTGCCCCATAATGCTGATGACATCACCATAGCGCCATGCAAAAGGTCGCTGGTCTGCCATAACCTCTGCAATGGTTGATCAGCTCCAGATATCACAGCAGTATCAAAACCAAATAGAAAACCACCAACAGCGACCGCAGCAGACCATGATAAAATTTTATTCATAAGTATTTTTCCAAAAATCCAGCAACCCGAGCTCGACCCCCTTTAATATAAATCTTCACCAACGCGTTGATTTGGCAGCTGCGGTTTGGTTTTAATGCCCTCCGTCGAGAGAGTCAGCTTTAACCCGGTAATCAACGGCAATTCCATAATAAGGATCATCCTCTGAATCTTCGACCAATTGGCCGGCGCGAATAAGTAATTTGTGGCAATCGCGCGAAAGATGCCGAAGATGTAGTACTTTACCTAGGGCCTCATATTTTGCGGCAAGCACTTCAATGGCTTGAAGCGCCGACTGATCGACAACCCTGCTATTTATGAAATCCACTATGACTTGATCAGGGTCTTCTTGAAAATCAAAAATCTCGGAAAAACCATCGATGGAGCCAAAGAACAACGGTCCTTCGATCCGATAAATTTTCGTGCCTTCGCTCGTCAGTTCTATTGAGGCATGAATGCGAAGCGCATTATTCCAAGCATAGGCCAATGCGGACACTATAACGCCAACAACGACGGCAATTGCCAGATCACTGATTACAGTGACGAAGGTAACAAGCCCCATGACCAAAGCATCCGTGAGCGGAATTCGGCGTAATATTGTTAGGCTTTGCCAAGCAAAGGTGCCGATAACCACCATAAACATGACGCCAACGAGTGCTGCGAGTGGGATCCGCTCAATTAAGTCCGAAGCAAATAGAATAAACGCTAATAAAAAAAGGGCTGCTGAAATACCTGATAACCGCGTTCGTCCGCCGGATTTTATATTAATCATGGACTGGCCGATCATTGCGCACCCACCCATACCACCAAAGAAACCTGTGACAGTATTGGCAAGCCCCTGGGCGATACATTCTTGCGATGCGCCGCCGCGGCGCCCTGTAATCTCGCCAACCAGGTTTAGCGTCAATAGACTTTCAATCAAGCCAATCGCTGCCAGTATAATTGCGAAGGGGAAAATAATACGGAGTGTCTCGAAATTTACCGGAACAGTTGGAATATGAAATGTTGGCAAGCCGCCTTTGATGGATGCTAAATCACCTACCCGCGGTACATCAATGCCAAACCCAATAACAAGGCCTGCAACAATAACGATGCCAGCTAATGGAGCCGGAATAATTGAGGTTATTTTCGGCATTAGCCAGATGATGAGCATAGTTAAAGCGACAAGACCAAGCATTGATACTAGCGGCCACCCAGTCATCCAGACTGCGATATCATCGGGTCCTATAACTTGGAACTGCATCAGTTGAGCCAAGAAAATAACAATCGCCAAGCCGTTTACAAAGCCGAGCATAACCGGATACGGCACTAAGCGAATGAACTTTCCAAGGCGGAAGATGCCAGCTAAAATTTGTAAAATACCCATTAAGACCACAGTGGCAAAAAGATACTCCACTCCATGGCTCGCAACCAATGCCACCATGACAACAGCAAGGGCGCCAGTCGCACCTGAAACCATGCCGCGACGGCCGCCCATAATGGCAGTGATAAGCCCGACAATAAAGGCCGCATAAAGCCCAACTAATGGATGAACGCCCGCGACGAAGGAAAAAGCTACGGCCTCTGGCACGAGTGCCAAAGCTACGGTCAGTCCAGACAGTACTTCTATTTTGATGCGTCCCAGCGTGAAAGCAGGAAGTTCGTTGTCCTTCCAGTCAGCATTGGAGAGTCGAGCAGAAAAAGCTGCAAGCGTAGGTTGATTCACAGGTAGTAATTCCTATTTCAAGGCAATCTCTAAATTGGCGCTTACTTAAGAAAAATAGAGCTTAAAGCAACGCTTATCTAGTTAATCCTCTAAAATGTTGGGGGTAAGGGGGTTTGCTTGCAGCCTGCGTTCGCTTCAACCGAAGACTCTGGTTGGATTCTAAGGTTAAAGTTGATTTGATTATAGAAAAACACCAACAGCGACCGCAACAGACCATGATAGAATTTTATTCATAGGTTTTTTTAAAGAAAAATATATTGGGGGCCGCTTTTACTGAACACAGCTTCCGCTCTGGCTCCCTAGATCTAGTGCTTCGATCATTGCATGATAGACATCAGTATTATCGAGAGTGCCTGTGAAATTTTCCGATCCTGGTCCATATGCGTAGACAGGAACTGGTACTCCAGTATGTGATCCATATCCAATTCCAGTATTAAACGAAAATTTTACTTCTGGCGCAGTATAGTTAGTGAGAGAGGCGGGCTCTATTAGTAAACCTCCTGTTTCATGATCAGCTGTCACTACAACTAAGGTGTCCTGACTCTCTTTTGCGTAATCCAGAGCATTTTGAACGGCCTCATCAAAATCTTGCATTTCTTTTTTTAGGTAATTGATATTATTAGCATGACCCGCCCAATCAACTTGTGATCCTTCAGCCATAATAAAGAATCCTTTGCAGCCATCTTCATTAAATTGCAAGGAACGTTTAATGGCGAAAGCCAACATATCGCTTAATGATGGTTCCAAAGAATGATTATCTGGTTTTTCAATATCTCTTAGGTGTTCGTCAGCAAAAAGGCCTATCACCTTGGTATTATCAATAAAATCAAAATCGTTCAAGTCATCTATCGTT
>Ga0308019_10000124_pt1 | contig 46010 bp, 35 predicted proteins | sample Neamet284_FD_203135 | JGI IMG/M metagenome (GOLD analysis project Ga0308019, IMG submission 203135) | Marine microbial communities from water near the shore, Antarctic Ocean - #284 | ecosystem: Environmental > Aquatic > Marine > Unclassified | place: Southern Ocean | collected 2014-10-01
TTTGGTTACGGTGAAAAGCATCCCGTAAGCAACGAAGTGATTCAACTCGGTGGGCGCATCAATGATTCAGTGGGGATCGAATACGGAGAGGGTGCTTGGTTCTTCACGTTGGTAAAAATTGCCTTGATTGGTGCAATCGTTTGGCTCTTTGCAGAGATGCGGGTCGAGCAACGTCAACGCCATCTTCGCCTTCTGATCGTATTGGCTGTCCTTATTGTCGGTCTTGCACCAGGCTTACGGGACATTGGACGATTGACCCTTGGCGTTTGATGCCGACGACGCCTCAGTTGTAATAGGGTTAAATGTCGCCCCTGCCTGCCTTCAAACGAGGGGTGGAAATGGACCGATTACCAACACGAGTCAATCGAGCCGACCCCGACTTTGCTGAGCGCAAGTCATTCAACGCTCAACTGATCGATACACTCCGTGAAAGATTGAACGTCGCTTCCATGGGTGGCGGCGGTAAATACGTCGACCGTCATCGCAGTCGAGGGAAGCTTCTGGCCCGTGAGCGAATCGAACACATCATCGACCCGGGAACGGCCTTTTTGGAATTATCTCCATTGGCTGCTTTTGAATTGTATGACGGTCGAGCACACTCTGCTGGCATCGTCACGGGTGTAGGAATGGTCCACGGCCGAGAATGCCTCTTTGTCGCCAACGATGCGACCGTCAAGGGCGGTTCATACTATCCGATGACCGTGAAAAAGCATATTCGGGCTCAAACCGTTGCCCATGAGAACAACCTTCCATGCATCTACCTCGTTGATTCAGGTGGAGCGTTTCTGCCAATGCAGGATGAGGTGTTTCCCGACATTGGCCATTTCGGTAGGATTTTCCGCAACCAAGCACGAATGTCTGGTGATAAAATTCCACAGATCGCTGCCGTCCTTGGCTCATGCACTGCTGGTGGAGCATATGTTCCTGCAATGTCGGATGAATCGATCATTGTCAAGGGCAATGGAACCATTTTCTTAGCGGGGCCTCCTTTGGTCAAAGCCGCTACCGGAGAGGAAGTGAGCGCAGAAGAACTCGGAGGTGCCGAAGTTCACACCGTTCAATCAGGCGTTGCTGATCATTTTGCAGAAGATGAAGCCGAAGCGTTGCGCATGGTACGGAATGTTGTCGAAAACATCGGTCCACGGACACTTGCCCCTGCTGCCAGCGCCCCTGTCGAAGCACCAGCCCATGAGGTCGAAGACCTTCTTGGCCTGATTCCAAGCGATAACCGAACACCCGTGGACATAAAGGAAATCATCGGCCGAATCGTCGACGGTTCACGGTTCCATGAATTCAAAGCCCGGTATGGTACAACACTGGTGTGCGGCTTCGCTCACATCCACGGGCACAAGGTCGGTGTTGTCGCCAACAACGGCATTTTGTTTTCAGAATCCTCTCTCAAGGGCGCACACTTCGTCGAATTGTGCGGCCAGCGTGGCATTCCCCTCGTGTTCTTGCAGAACATCACCGGATTCATGGTCGGGAAGGCGTATGAGGCAGGAGGCATCGCTAAAGATGGTGCAAAACTTGTCACTGCGGTTTCCTGTGTCAACGTCCCAAAGTTCACTGTGATCATTGGTGGGTCCCATGGGGCTGGCAACTACGGCATGTGCGGTAGGGCGTTTGATCCTCGGTTCTTGTTCATGTGGCCAAACAGCCGAATCTCTGTCATGGGGGGTCCTCAAGCAGCCGATGTTCTCACCACGGTCAAGCAAGACCAACGCGCTAGAGAAGGCCTCGAACCCATGATGGGTGAAGAACTCGAGTCGTTCCGTGCCCCAATTCTTGAGCAGTACGAAACTGAAGGAAGCCCATACTATTCCACAGCACGCCTTTGGGACGATGGCATCATCGATCCAAGAGACACCAGGGATGTGCTTGGCTTGTGCATTGCAGCCGCCCGAAATGCACCTTTGCCAAACGACCGATTCGGCGTTTTCCGTATGTGATGAACGCTAATTGAAAAATCAAAAAAGCAATTGGAGAATTTACGATGATAACCATGGAAAACCCTCCCGCAACTGAACTGGTGACCATGACCATTGATGGGTCCCGCGCCAACCTTTTGCTCAACCGAGAGGGGAAATTCAACGCCCTCAATGTTCAACTCATCACCGAGTTGTGCGACCTTTTGGATTGGACGGCAGCCCGGAGTTCCGGAGCGCTTGATTCGCTGAACGATGTCAACGGCACCCCCTACCTCCGCACGCTTGTTGTCTCCGGGGCGGGCCGACATTTCTGTGCAGGTGCGGACATCAACATGATGCGCGATGCTGGTGCGAACACTCCTGAAGAAAACCGAGCGGACTCAAAACGGTTGGATCGTCTGTTCAACAGCCTCTGGTCCCACCCGTGTTTCACCGTTGGCGCCATCCAAGGCGTTGCCCTGGGTGGTGGCGCTGGATTGGTGGCTTGTATGGACCATGTCATTGCAACGAAAAACGTCAAACTTGCCCTTTCGGAGGGGAAACTCGGTATTCTTCCTGCTGTGATTGGCCCCTATGTTTACCGCCGTCTCGGTTCCGCCTGCTTCCGTCGTCTTGCCATGCAAGCGAGCAAGATTGGTTCCGAAGAAGCTCTCCGAACCGGGTTCATCGAACACGTCGTAGAATCCGTCGACGATCTCGAAGGTGCGGTCCAAACCCTTCTGGATGAAGTGCTCACCACAGGGCCTAGCGCCGTGACCTTGGCCAAAGAATTGACCCTCAATTTTGATCGCTGGAGCAGTTCAGATGAAGCTCTGCGAGACTGGACCCTTGATTTTACCAGCAAGATGCGTGGTTCCAATGAAGGGCAAGAAGGCTTGTCTTCTTTCCTTGAGAAGCGTTCAGCCAACTGGAAACCCGAATGAGGAGTTGATTCAATGGTCAGCAAGGTCTTGGTTGCAAACCGAGGGGAAATCGCATGTCGAATTCTCCGAGCATGCAACGAGGCAGGGCTCGCCAGCGTTGCCATTTATGCAGCGAATGATGCTGATTCGATGTTCCTTGAACTCGCCGACCAAGCGGTCCTGCTCGAAGGTGAAACGATTGGGGAGACCTACCTCGACCAACAGCAAATCTTAGCCATCGCCAAGGCCACAGGGGCAGATGCAATTCATCCAGGGTTCGGTTTCCTTTCAGAACGAGCAGACTTCGCTCGAGCTGTTGGTGAAGCCGGCCTGCAATGGGTCGGACCAAGCCCCGAAGCAATTGAGCAAATGGGCGACAAGATGACCGCTCGCATCACGATGAGGGCTGCAGGTGTCCCCGTGATCCCTGGAGAAGAAATTGAACAGGAAGAAGAAGCAGAAGCGCTGGCCGCAATCGAGTCTGCTTCCCATCGTGTTGGCTACCCCTTGCTCCTCAAGGCCTCTTCGGGTGGCGGGGGTAAAGGCATGCGTGCCGTACATTCACCTGAGGATTTGATTGAATCCGCCAAAGGTGCGCGTCGTGAAGCAATCGCAGCATTTGGCGATGGACGCGTTTACATCGAACGTCTGCTCACAGGATCAAAGCATGTAGAAATTCAAGTTCTTGCCGACCGTCATGGTCGCACCGTCCATCTTGGCGAGCGTGAATGCAGTGTGCAACGGCGCCATCAGAAGGTGTTCGAAGAAGCGCCCTGCGCCACGATGACTCCAGACCTTCGTGAGGCGATGGGTCAAGCAGCTGTTGCGGCAGCAGAAGCCGTCAATTACGAAGGTGCGGGTACAGTGGAGTTTTTGCTTGCATCCACGGGCGAGTTTTTCTTTTTGGAAATGAACACACGAATCCAAGTTGAACACCCTGTGACCGAACTCGTTACCGGCGTTGATTTGGTCAGAGAGCAACTTCGCATCGCTGCTGGTGAACCCATGTCGTGTGGCCCGCTGATGATGCGTGGTCATGCGATTGAAGTCCGTCTCTATGCCGAAGACCCGGAAAATAATTTCCTACCTGCCATTGGTCCTTTAGCGGTGTTCCGCCCTCCTGAAGGTCCAGGTGTTCGTCTTGACACCGGCGTGCGTGAGGGTGATTCAGTCACCCCAAATTACGATCCAATGTTGGCGAAATTGATTGTCTGGGCGCCTTCAAGAGCAGAAGCGCTCCAACGCATGCGTCGAGCATTGGATGAGTTTGTTGTTCTTGGAACAACCACAAACATCCGATTCCTACGTGAACTCTGTGATGAACCAGAAGTTGTTACTGGTCAAACCGACACCACCACAATCGACCGTTTGTGGCCCGATGGGTGGCATCCATCCGTGCCTCGTTCAATTGAAGATGCAGCCTTGATGAGCGCAGCCGTTGGTGAAAGCGCTGGCCTCCATCGAACAGTATCTGTCGTGGCTGGAAGTTCCTCTGGTCCAGTGAGTCCCTTTGCCACCCTTCACCGGAGGTTTCCGTGATGCATCACCAATTCAGAAGTCCGGAGGGACCAATTGAGGTGACCGTGGCGAAGCAAGGAGAATCTTGGTACCTTGGTTCGCTTGAAGCAACGCCCATGCCAGACGGGCGTCTTCGTATCCTCAATGATGACGGGACGGTCATGTTTGCCCACCTCGTCAAAGTTGGCGATGTGTGGTGGGTTCACGTCGACGGTCATACGTTCAAGTTGGAACGGGTTGAACCAGGAGCTTCTGATACCGATGATGGCGGGGGCTTGACTGCTCCAATGCCTGGAAAGGTTTTGCAAGTGCTTGTGGATGTTGGACAAACGGTGTCATCTGGGACCACGCTCATGGTTCTTGAAGCGATGAAGATGGAACACCGAATCGTCGCAGCCAGCGATGGAACCGTCACTGCAGTTCACTTCGGTGCAGGTGATCAAGTCGAACAAGGCGTTGCCCTATTGGCGCTCGAAGAATCATGAGTTGGCTGTTCGCCAATCGCCTGAGGCAATGACGGCAGCGTCGTCCATGGTGCCGCTGTAAATGTAGGTCCACGCCCAAACCTTTTCGCCATCAACTTCGATTTCCATTAGTGTGCGTTGGAACAATGAATCAGCGGAATCAAATCCATAGAAGCCTTCGACGCGGTCAAGCGATTGAAGGCCGAGAAATACATTGCTCAGTTCGTGCACTTCACCCAACACCCGTCCTTTGGGTTGTGTTAGCATGCCAGGGTAAGCACCCAGGTGATACAGTGTACCGGGAGCATCTGCCTTCCGATGGCCTTTGGTGGTGTGTTGAACTAATGTTTCGTAACGAACTTCATCTTGCATCAATGTGCCATAGACAAAGAGATGCTTTACGGGATAAGAATAGTCTAAGTTTTCAATTGCGTTTTTTAAATCTTCAATTGGAAGTTTTCTTTTATTCAGTCCGCCCTCAATAAGGCTGACATAATACGAAGTGGGGGGCACATACTCGCCTTGTTTGGCAGGTTGAAGTCGATAGGTGATGGCTTCAATTGATGACCCATCAGGCAAAAGGACGTTCACAGATGTTCTTCGGTAGGTGTTCGGATGGCCTTCCTTACGATCCATGTTGGCAATTGCCTTCTCAGTCAAAGAAAACAGAACACCAGGGACCGCATGACCGCATCCAGCAGGGACCACATCTGCAGCCCCGCCTTCCCTTCGGAACGACCGATAGTGAAATTTCAATCGATGATCGGGCAACCAGCACGGTCCAAGTTCGACAACGCCGGACGGATCAACGCCTTTTTCCTCACACCAGATGTTCCAATCATCGATGTCAAGGTTGGAGCCGTATCCAAAATACAGGGTCAAGTTATCTTCCGCCATCAAAGTTAGAAGCCCTCAACGGTATATCAAACCGTTCGCTCAGCCCCATTGACAAGGTTCGAGAACGGTTTGTCCGCCCATCAATGGTTGAAGGACTTCAGGTACATTCACTCGTCCATCTTCTCGTTGGTTTTGTTCCATGATCGCGACCAAGGCCCGAGAAGTGGCGACTGCGGTCGAATTTAGGGTGTGTGCAATTGGCTGGGCTGCGTGACCAGGTTGGCCATAGCGGATCTGCAATCGGTTGGCTTGGTAATCTGTGCAGTTCGAACACGATACAATTTCTTTGTACTGATGTGCACCAGGAATCCATGCCTCAAGGTCGTACTTACGAGCTGCGACCGTCCCCATGTCTCCCGTACAGATGTTGACCACTTCGTAATGCATCCCAAGAGCGTCCCACAAATCGACGCAATTCTTCAGCAGTTCTTCCTGCAATGCCCACGATTGTTCTGGCTTTGCGATGATGATCTGTTCGATTTTGGTGAATTGGTGGACTCGCCAGATGCCCATGTCCGATTGGCCATGCGATCCGACTTCCCTGCGGAAGCACGGTGATACACCGACGATACGAAGGGGAAGGTCTGCCTCAGGAATTGTTTCATTCATGAACATCGCAGTCAAGGGGTGTTCTGCCGTTGCGATCATGTAGAAGTTGTCTGGCTCCACACCGTACATCACTGTTTCAAAATCTGCGAGGTCTGTGACGCCTTCATACGCCTCTCGGTTCATCATGAGGGGTGGTTGAACGAAGGTGTAACCCCGTGCACGGATAAAGTCAACAGCGTACTGCTGAAGGGCGAGTTCTAACCTCGCAAGGTCTCCTTTGAGAAAGAAGAAACGACTGCCTGCAATCTTAGCTGCACGCTTGAGGTCGACCCATTTATTCATCTCAATGAGTTCATTATGAGTTCGTGCCTCAAAGGTGAACTCCGGTTTTACCCCATGCACGCTGTGGACGGTGTTGCCAGATTCATCAGCCCCTTCTGGGACATCTTCGTGGAGGATGTTTGGGATGCGCATTCGGAGGCGATCTCGCTCTGCTACCGCTTCCTCAGTTTGTCTTTCAAGCTCGGTAATTTGAGCCCCTAAGTCAGCCACCTCTGCCAGTATTCGTTGTGCAGCGGCTTGATCACCTGATTTCTTTGCCGCTCCAATACCACGTGCAGCAGCGTTCTTTGTCGCACGAAGTTGGTTTGTCTCGTGTTGAAGGTTGATCCATGTTTGATCTAATTCAATGACACTGTCGATGTGATTGTGGGGGATGCCACGCTTGTCGTGGTCCTTTCGGATCACTTCTGGAGTTGTTCTGAACATGTTGATGTCGAGCATACTAAATCACCTCAGAACGAAATTCCAAATTCAAAAATAGCTGAACCAACGAAGATGTAGCCGCCGATGATGTAGCCGAGGATCGAACCACCATTGAGGAGCGGTAGCCCAGCTTGTGCCTTGCCACGGGCGACATAGGTCATCAGTGCAAAATAGCCGAAGATACCACCGATGAGGGTGGAAATGGCCACGGCGAAAGCACCGCTATGGTCAAGCCACTGCGCAGCGGAAAGGACCAGCATGCCAGGGAAAATGACATCGCCAAGACCCATGAACATAGCATTCTTGCCCTTCTTCTTTTTCTTCGGGGCGTTCTTACCCGGAGGAGCGGGAGGTGCGTTCTTGTCTCGCATTGTTGTGGTCTCTTCAACAAAGGAGTAGCCCTTTTCCTGAGGTGCAACAAGAAGGATTGGAAGCCGCAAATTGATCATGGTATCCGCTAAATCGAGCATGTGCTTTGATTTGTACACTGCCCAAGCATCATAAATTGCTGCAGCGATCATGAACACGATGATCAGGGTCGGTACAAACGCCACTCCAAGCATCACGATGACACCAGAACCAACGAGGACACCGACGGTGTTGACGACGTACCATTCGCTGTGGAGGTACAAGAGAACCATCAGCACAAGTGCGACAAGAACACCAAGGATTAGCGGTGCATCGTACATTTGAAGTCCACTCACAACATCCATATCTGGCGTAATCACGCCCGTTTCTACTGAAACAAGCCCGTTCTCATACATGGCATTGAAATGGGTTGCTCCGTCTTCATCCATGGAAAACCAACCTGTTTGGAAACCGTCTTTGACATCCAAACTAATTTTATCCAAAAGGGAAGTTGTCCACAACCAATGTGCCTGATCTTGGGTGGTAATGAGCATGTCAGTGTAGCCTGAAGCATCTCGGTCCGAAAGGCGGACGGATTGGATGGAATCTCCGAAACCAAGCAACTTCATGCCAATTTGTTCGGAGAAGGCGGGGTCAAGGCTTGCGTTCCATTCGAAACCTCTGACGTCGCCATTTTCTTCACCTAGGAGGATCAATCCCTCAGTAGAGGATTGATTTTCAAGGGTTGATTCCGACCACGGTGAGAGCCCAAAGTCAGCTGAAGTGATGTTGCTCGTAGCGTTGTGTTGGAACAACACGGTTGCGAAGTTGTTGACTTCAGGGAAGTTTGGATCGAAGGCTGGTGCTGTTTCCTCGAGCAAGATTACAACGGCCATGTCCGGAGTGGCAATCAACACTTTGTCCTCATCGAGGACTTCGGCATGAAGGGTCATAATGTGCGCATCAAGGCCCGTCGGAAGTCGCCATGTCGCTTGTTTCACCATCAGTCCAGGGTTGTCTTCAAAGGTGTTGAAGCGGTGAAGGAAACTACCTTCATCAACGATGTATATGGCTCCATTCGTATGGAAGGCAAGCATGCAAGCTGTACCAATTTCGGGGAGGTATTGCGAGTAGTTTTCCCCGTCTTCATTTGTTGCAAATTCGTGGCATGCGAAGGAATCGATTGTTTCTCCAGTACCAGCATCGACGTACCACACCCATGCACCGTTGGCAAATGTGAACACATCATCGTCGATCGTGGCTTGAATACGGTCGCCGTCCCCTGCTGGATAGCGTTCATGGCTGTTGATCCATGCTGGCGTGTCACTGGACATGTTATGGCCTTGGTAGAAGCTGACATTGTCGCCCCATGTACCGGATCCACCCGTCAATTGGGTCATGAGATGCCCGTCAAGACCTGCATGTCCGAGCAGTGATGCATCATACGTTTCTGTTGTTTCAACAGCATATGGCTCAGAGTCGAGGTCAATCATGACCATGTGAGCCAATGGAACGGTTGAATACATCAAGGCAAGGGCAAGGACGCCCATGATACCGTATTTGATGACCCAGTCTTTCTTGTATTTGGCGAGGGCCAAGATACAGGCAGTAAAAATGAAGATCATGACCAATTCAAGAGCGATGTAACGGACTTGTGTGGCACCAGATTCGCCAAATGCATGCAGCCCAGCCACGTCATACCACGGGCGAATGAACAGAGATATAGCAATGGTTAGGATGAACATCCCCATCATACCGAGCATGGAGACCATCTGCTCCTTCATGAGGTAAAACAGGCTGTCCTCTCGACGAAGTTCAGCTTGAACCGCCTCGAATTCTTTTGACACCTTTTTCGAGGGGGCGGAGGGCATCTTTTCTTCGCTCATGTTAACTCGGAGTTCGCGTTTGCATATCAGTATGGTGTATCTCAACGCCCCCTACGGGGGCGGATAAACTGCTTGTCAAGACAAGGCAAGAGGCTATTCACCAAAGGCGGCGTCGAGCAACAGGAGGGGGTTTGGATTGAGCGATGCAAGGGTTTGGCTCGAAGCCACAAAAAAGCGAGGTATGGCGCTTGGTCTTAAGCACACAAAGACCGTCCTGGATCGCCTTCAATTGGCCCACCGGCCTGCGCATATCCTCCATGTTGCAGGCAGCAACGGAAAGGGCACAGTATGCGCTTTGATGGCAGGTTCGCTGACAATTTCGAACATCTCGAACCTGCTCTTCACTTCACCTCATTTGATTCGAGTGGAGGAACGGATTCGGGTGAACGGTGTTCCTGTTGGTTCAGAACAGTTTGAAAGAGCCCTCCTCGCAGTTCATGACGCATCGATTGTTCACCCTGAAGTTCGCTTGACCTTTTTCGAAGTCACCTACCTAGCAGCGATGCATTGCGCCAGCGATTCTGGCGTCGAAGTCCTGATTCTAGAAACAGGATTGGGTGGACGAAAAGATGCCACAAGGTCGGGTCCAGCAACAGCATCGCTGGTGACGGCGATCAGCACGGAGCACCGTGATATTCTGGGCGGTGACTTGGCCCAAATTGCTCGAGAAAAGGTGGCGATTGCTCGACCTGGCTGCCCGATCCTTCTCCGAAAACCTCAGGATGCATTGGTTGAACAAGCCATGCGTGGCGAAGTGGCCATGGCAGGCCAAACCGAACTTGGAGAAACCCCTGGAAAGGCGTTTGAGACCTTTGTTGCAATCGACGCATCAACATCGGTACGCAGGGAGGCTCTGGTGTTGGCAGATGCGCTGTTTGCTGCTGTTGGCTTACCGACAGAAGGCTTGGAGAAAGCCTACTCTCAAGTCAATTGGCCTGCCCGCTTCCAAGACATCTCTTCACACTCATCTGGTTCTCATCCCTACCTGTTGGACGCAGCGCATAATCCATCAGGGTTGCAACGGGTCCTTGCCCAATTGGAACAGCGCATCAAAGTTGCATCGGAGGCGGAAGGGCAAGGTTGGAGTCTCCTTTTCGGCACTTCACCTCAACATGATCTTGCTTCTTTTTGCCAACCTTTGATGACCCTTTGTGCACGTTATCCACCTCGACAAATTGTCCTTACTGAGCCGCAAGGCGGTCGGTACCCTGCAGTTTCGAATGCTACTTTGCACGCACTGACATGGCCTTGCAGCACTGTGACTCCAATCGCCCTACCAAGCGATGCAGTCGAGCACTTCTCAACCCAAGCCCCAGAAAATGTTGGGTTAATCATCAGCCTCGGTTCCCTGTACATGCAAGGGAATCTGCTTGAATGCTTTGGGCACACCAGCGATGAACACCTGTCGTTGCTGGCGAAGCAATGATAGCAAGCACCGCTGTGTGCGGGTTGGTGAGCCAATGAGCAACAAGTGGGATCAGCGTTTTATTGACCTTGCTAAGCACCTCTCCGGATGGAGCAAAGATCCATCCACAAAGGTTGGTTGTGTTGTCGTCGGTGAAGATCGAGAAATCCGTTCGACTGGCTTCAATGGCTTCCCGCGTGGGATCAGCGATGATAACGAACGCTTGACCAACCGAGAAAAAAAGTATCCATTGATCTGCCACGCTGAAGAAAACGCCATCATGCATGCTGCGCGCATCGGGGTTTCGCTCAAAGGCAGCAGTGCTTTTGTGACGTGGCCTCCATGTTCCAGATGCGCTCGCTCACTTATTCAAGCAGGAATCAGAGAGGTCGTGTATCCAACACCAGAGAACATTCCTGAACGCTGGTTGGATGATTTCGAAACTTCGAATGGTATGCTCTTAGAAGCAGGTTTGGTCGTTCGAACAGTCGACCAAGCGGTCTGAACCCCTCCAACCGAGGGTTTCATGCACCCATAGCCAAACGTCCTGCTATGTGGGGTTATACGCGGGTGCTGTGCCTCACCGCCCTGCTGCTGATGTCCGGTTGTGTCACACCCACTGTGCCTCTTGACAGGGTGGAAGACGACACACCAATGGTGGATGAAGATGCGTGCAATGGCTTGGTCGTCTTGTGCGCTCGAATGTATGATGAAGTCACCTTCCCTGAAACCCACAATGCCTTTTCGACCCACGATGACGGAATTTTCTATCCAGCTGCGAACCATCAAACCGGTTTGCTGGCCCAATGGAACGCTGGAATGAGAGCGTTCATGATCGATACCCATTACGAAACCCTTGGCGATGAACGCGTTGAAACTGTCCGTCTCTGCCATGGCGATGATGATCGTGGCTTCAGTCCCTGCACCTATGGAAATGTAGACGCTGAGTCTTGGTTGAGCCAACTGAAAGGACTGATGGACGGCTCACCAAACGATGTTGTCACCTTGCTTGTTGAGAACTATGTTCAACCAGATCACCTTCAAGTCGTGTTTGAAAATGCAGCAATGTACGACCGTGCGTTTGTTCATTCCATGAACGACCCTTGGCCAACGCTGGGCGAATTGATCGCTGATCAGACACCGCTTGTTGTGTTCTGGGAACAAGGGCCCGATTTGGCTCATCCTTGGATTCATGACTTCCTTACCCACAGTTGGACCACCAATTTCGCAGAGGAGAACACTGAGGACATGAACTGCGACCCACTTCGTGGTGATCCGGAGCAAGAAGTCTATCACATGAACAACTGGTTGCGGGGCCCTCTTGGTCTTTCAGATCCAAGCCGTGGTTCTGAAGCAAATGACGTTGACTTCTTGATTGAACGTGCAACTGAATGCTGGATTCAACATGGAAAGCGCCCAACCTTCATCGCTGTTGACTGGTGGGAAGACGGCGATGTCGTGGCCGCAGCCCTCGCCCTGAATCAAATGGATTCACCTGTTTAAGCCCAAAACCTGCGGGTTCGGGCGTATTCGATTTCAGCGTTGTGAATGGCTTCCAGCAACCCTTCCATGTTGTTGCGCTGGACCTTTCGTAACAAGCGTTGAGCGGTTGCTTCACCCACGCCTCTGCCCATCAAACAAACCACCGCTTCATAGCCTCGATTTTGAACAATAGCTGCGTTTTTCATCATTCGCCCCTGATCTTTTTCATCTTCCGATGCAACCCATCCTTCGAGCATGCTCTGCATGCCTTCTCGGGCGCATGCAAGCATGGTGCCGGAACACTTTGAGCATCGTTTGATGTCCTTTATTTCATTGAATCGAGCCACTCGGAACCTTCGAATGTTCTTGCATCGAAGGCAGCATAGGACTGCACGTTCATTGACCAGGCGAGTTTTCAATTTTTCACGAACGGCGGCGTTGTCCCAATTGGGCAGCAGTAAATCCCTGCTTGAACGGTTGGAAACGCCCATTGGGCCGCTCGCCGATACTTCGAGCACAATCAAGCCTGTTTGAATGGCGTGCAACACATCGCGTGCTCCGAGAACATCCATGCGTTCGTGGAATAATTTGTCGAGCACTTCCTCCATGACGACGGTGCCACGGTACTTTCGAAGCAAGGCTTGAAGGTTGATTTTCCGGGGGTCAACACCATGCCTCAGGATGCCAAACGTCTTGGCCACTTGGGCAAACCTCCAACGGACCTGCCTTGAATTTGGCAATGTTACGCTCAGCAGACCTTGCAATGCATCAGGCGGTGTTTCTTTCAGCCATCCTATGATGTGTTCAGCATGTATGTCGCCAGTTTGCAGGCTGATTCGGGTTGGTTCATTGACCAAACGCCCCCACTTTCCCGTTTTGGTCGAAGCCATTGCCATGAGGAAATGGCCAAGCGCTTCATTGATTCGAGAACCGTGGCAGGAGTTGATGACGATTGCATCATCGCGTTCCTCAATGGTCATTTTCCGGTCGGTCGCTAGCACGCCTGTGGCTTCAAGATGGTTGGTAATCGTTTCAGCCATCATGCCCAATGCTTCGTCATCGATGGGGTGTTCTTGAAGGGTTGAATTCCGGCCCGCAAAGAGTGCATTGACGTCAATCGCATCCGATGTGTCCTCGAGGTCCGATTCGTACAAACCGAGGTCTTCTGCGACCAAATGCCGCAAGCGTCCAATGTCCCTAGCGATGGCTTTTGGGACCGGCGGTAATTCGCCAACCCATTGAGGGGCATTGGCTTGGTCAGAAACTGGCGTGACAAGAAGTTCTGACTGTTCGGGGTCAGCATCAATGATCATCCATGTGCGCCCCGCCATGACAAATTGTCTTCGGTGCCCATCGTCGTCTTCACCGCTGTCATTGAGGGACAGAACAAACGCCTCGTCGACGTTTCCAAGGGTCCGACGCGTGACGGCATCCCGGACTCGGTAGGATTGCTTATCGGGGATCATCGAGAGGTGATTGCTCACCCATTGGCGCGTACGACCTGCGGTTGAGAACCATCCCTTGGCGAACAGTTCGGGAACAGGAACCTCGAGGGATTTGATTTCCTTTGAAATTTCTTCTTCAGGGACATTGTACCTGGGGCGCTCTTCCGGTAAGGTCAATTTTTTGGCCAGGGCTTCGGCTTGAGCGAGCGCGTAGACCTTTGCAGGCCACCTGTACCATGGGACTTCCTTTGGATCGGGTGTGTGGCGGATGATCCAACTGTCAGCGAGAACCTTGAGGATTGCTTCGGTGTCATGGCGGTTCCAACCTTGGAATTGACTGGCATTGCCAATGATTTCAGTTGCCGTATCGATGGGAACAGCATTGTGAGAGTGGGCCATCAAGACCAGTTGATTGGCAACCACGGTTTTTGGACGGTCGCGCCATTCCACAGGTTCGATTTCGCCAAAAATGGCTCGGCGAGCAACAACGGCTCCTTCGGCGATTTCATCAGCATCCCAGGCGAGCAAATGACCACGGCCGACACCACCTAATCGGTGATCTGCTCGTCCAACCCGTTGCAACATTCGGTCAACAGAGCGAGGGCTTTTGACTTGGATAATGCGTTGAATCTTTCCAACATCGATTCCAAGTTCAAGGCTTGATGTGCACACCAGTCCGGCAAGATCACCTGCTCTTAACCGGTCTTCCATGTCTTGGCGTGTCTCGGCTGCAAGTGAACCATGGTGAACCCCAATTTGGACATCAGGAGCCATTGTTTGGAGTCTGTTCGCGATGGTTTCAGCATCGTTTCTGCTGTTGACGAACACCAAACACGGAGGTTCGGTTCGAAGAACTTGAATCAAGCGTCGGAAACTGGCGTGAACCCGTGGCGTGACGCCGAGTTCGATCCCACCGACTTCGTCTTCAGCAAGCGGTTGAGCGCATTCAACGGTGATTTCTGTGCTGCGGTCTCCCATTGCGATGATGGCTTCTCCTCGTTTAGGGGAAAGCCATTTGGCAACAGCTTCAGGATTCCCAACCGTTGCTGAAAGTCCAATACGTTGTACGGTTCGTCCGGAAAGTGCCTCCAATCGAGCAAGACCGAGGGACAATTGCCAACCCCGTTCACTGGCAGCCAAATCATGCACTTCGTCGATGATGACAGCACGGACGCTTCCCAACAGTTTTCGCAGGTTTTTCCCTGTGAACATCAATTGGAATGTCTCAGGAGTGGTGACAAGCAAGTGCGGTGGTTTCCGGGTCTGCCTCGCTCGTTCGCTTTGAGTCGTGTCGCCGTGACGCAACCCAATTTTGAGGCCAACAGCACCGGCGATTTCTTCCAGTCTTCGGTCAACGTCTCGGTTGAGTGCTCGCAACGGCGTGATGTAGAGAATAGCCAACGGATCCCATGCTTCACTTAGGCAGCGATGGAGCATAGGTAGGACGGCTGTAAGGGTCTTTCCAGAGCCTGTTGGTGCGACAATGATGCGGTCTTCGCCTGCGCACAATTCTGGTAAAGCTGCTGTTTGAACGGGTGTCGGTACCCAACCACGCTCTTCGAGGGAATCAGCGAGGCGTTTGTCGAGGATTGAAAACACACCAGACATACTCTCCTCACCCTCTTCGAGTGGTCCTCGTGCCGACCTCTTTTGAGGATTTGCAGTGCCCCATGGATGGTGAGTTCAACGAAAAACGGTGGACTGGTCTTCAGTCGTCATCGAATTCGTCTTCATCCTCTTGGTCTTCTTCCTCTTCCCAATCTTCTTCTTCTTCAAAGAGGCCTTTGCTGTGGTCGATGCTTGTGCGAGCGGCAATGGTAGCAACGCCAATCAAGACGAAGATGGATGTAACTACGAAGATCCAAATCAACGGGTTTTCTCGTGGAGAGTCGAACCAGCCAAGGTACATTGGGTAGGCGAGTTCAACAGAATGCTCGGCGCTGTTGTCATCATCGTTGACTTCGACAATCAGATTGTCTCGGTCCACTACGACACGCAAGCGATCGACGCTTGTGGCCTTCCAAGTGGAGGTGACCTCGATGATTTCACCAGAGTCAATACCGGCTAATGTGATTTCATCAAACGGTTCGTCCTCATTGCCAGCATAGAAACTGACCTTGAATGGAGCGTTGGTATCGCCGCCTGTGTTGATCACCTTGGCGGTGACATCGACGCTTGAGCCAGGCGAGACGTGGTCATCAGAAAGATCGATTGAACGAACCCGCAACTCTGGTCCAACAGCACCCAATCGAATCCATTGCCGTTCAAAGTCAGTGTCATCGACAGCGAGTTCGGGCACAGGGCTTGCTTCAGAGTTGGACACGACTGGGAATTGGTTGCCTGCCGCATCGTAGCCGCTGACATAGAAGCCAACAAAGTCGCCGACTTGAGGTGTGATACGCCCACCGTCTGTGAGGTCAACAGCACCTGTCCAAATGACATTCTGTCCTTCTTGTTGCATACCGAGCAGGGTTGATCCAGCCCCGATGGTCACCGTTCGGGTCGCATCACGCATGACCCAGTGGACCATTTGCCTCGAACCCGTAAGATCGGCATCTTCTGTGCCGTGAAATTCAACAGGGACAAAGGTTAGGTCATTGTTAGCAGAGATATCGATGATGTTGAGCGGACTTGTTCGCTTTACTACGCGTGGTGCAGCATCATCCACAGTGACTTGGAGTGTGGTTGATACCAACGTACCTGTCATGTCTTCACCGCGTCCGGGGATGTTGGTGATCGAGATTAAGCAGGTCCGGGTCGGCGATGATTGAAGGGTGCTTGCAGCTGAAAGAGGCACTTCAACAGAGTATTCACCTTGGGCGGTGAGGGAACCATCGCTCCACATTTTCTCTCCATCAAACACTTCGACAAGGATACCGACGTCCCGAGGTGCAGGTACGCTGCTCCCCTCATAGACCACAGTTCCAGTGAATGCGAGCCGGTCATCCTTACGAACACGGCTGCCGTCAGCGACCTGTCCTGTGCGGGGTTCACTGATGTCTTCGACCAAGTAATCACTCGGAGCCAACATCAGATCATTTTCAACTCGGAAGGTGTGTTCCAGAAGCAAAATTCGGTCTTCATAGGGAGACCCTCGTTCTTTGTAAATCAAAGCGACATCACCCATTTCTTCATCAGGCCAATCCCATCCAATTTCAAAGTGGAAGGCCAATTGTATCCATGGTAGACCAGATTCATTCGTGGTTTCATGCATAGCACTGGACGACATCAAGGTGATGAAGTCACTTTCAGACCAGAAGGTGTCGTTCATGCCCGAATAGGAGATGCGTTGTGCATCCCTCAACGGGTTCGGTCCTTCAAAGTCAAAGACAAGGGAAATGTGTTCGAAATCAATGGCGGTGTTGGCGTCAATGAAACCAAGCGTGATCGTTTGTTCCATGCCTGCAAAAATCGGGGCATTGTCTTGGTGACCAACCCACTCCAGTCCGGTGTACACTGCACTGGAATCCTTGCGTGTTCGGAAGGTTGCGTCATCGCGGTCAAACCCAGCTTCTGATTCAAACATCATGACTTCATCATCGTTGCCAATGGCGGAAAAGAACAACGAATTACCAGCTTGGTCGCCACCGGACCAGAAGTAGGACACACGGCCCATGTTTGGGTTTCGTGAATGGTCGATGGTTGTGATGAACCACTTGTTCTTGGCTTCAGAGGTGTTGTGCACGCTCTTGAGAGCATATTCTTGAGGGTCTGCTTCACCGTTTCTGTTGGTGTCGTGATCTGCTTCAACCCAATACATCAGGTCGAGGCTCATCGGATGGCCAACATCGTCATTGACCATGACTTTGATTTCTTGCTGAGTGCTTGCCGCTTCATAGCCATCGTCAACAGGTGCGTTGTCCATTCGCTCAGGTGAGGTCGCATCGACCTTGTAGGTGCGTTGCCAATCGCTGTTGGAGGCCATCACATGGGTCGGGTCGCGTTCATTGTAGGTCTGTACCTCATAGGTCAAGCCGTCGGGAACATCAATTTCTGGAAGGTCGATTCCGATGAAGAACGTACCGTTGTTGTTGGTGGTGTCGCGTGCCGTGCTTTCCACCCAACCGTTTCGAGAAATGCGAACGTCAAAAGCGCTGTCTTTCGGTGCGTCTTCTGTGTTTTGGAACCACATTGCTCCTTGGAAGTAGAGGGTTTCTCCTGCTGCAACCCATGTGTTGTCAGGTACATCATCCATGGTAAGTTGACCATCATTGTCCCTCACCTTGAGCCAACCGAGGCCGAAACTACGGTTGACTTCCATTGTGTAATCGCTGAGTAAATCAAGCGGTGAATAGCCTGCAGAGCCACTGTTGTCGAGGCATCCAGTCTTGAACCGGACTGCATTTTGATCAGGGAATTCAGACGTTACGTGGAACACCCAGTGGATTTCAAGGATTCCGTTATTTTCTGCCGACCATGAACTTGCATCCATTTCGATGTAATCTTCAGGGTCGTTTGGATCAGGGAAGATGTCCCCGTTCTGCCAGGTCATGGTTGGGTTCTTGGCGATGGAATTGGTTTGTAGGGTAAGTGTGGCTTCAGCCATGTTCGTTGCGTCTTCACCGATGATGTGCCGGGTGACGACTTCGTATGGTTGAAGGCGCTCATGGAGCACTTCGCCAACTGGTATTTGGATGTCAAGATTGATGGTATTGACGGTGTAGGTGATCGAGAACGATTCCAGCGTCAGCACTCCAGAAGATGCAGAGACCAAACCAATCGAAAGATTAGCGATCCCGGCCCCGGTGTCAGGAATCCGGTCGTTCAGGCATTTGAGGAGGTTGTTGACTCCGGAAGAAACCGTTTGGTCTGTCACCGTGATTGGGCCAAGTAAGGCGCCGTCAGCTGCAGGTTTCTTCCAACAGGTTGGCGTTGTCCAAACGTTTTTGTCAGGATCGAGTAAACCACCAATTTCAATCCCTGATTCTTCTGGTGCATCAGCGTGCTGAGCGATGATAATGTTCGAAACCGAGGGGGTGTTTTGGGAATTTGAGGTGGACAATTCAACCCGTAGGCACATGTAGTAACCCGTTGGGCTGAGTGTTTTGGTTTGACCAGATTGTGCCGTCGTCCAGGATTGAACACCAGCACTTCCAGATGTACAAATCGAAGAAGAGGAATAGCCATAGTTGATCTTCATCGAGGTCCCAGATGGGACAGTTGCGTTCCAAGAAATCGTGGCAGCGACTGTGCTTTTGACTCCACTTCCCACATATTGATTGACGTACATGTATGCCGAACTCACATACGAAGTGGTGTATTCGATTCCAATGCCATCTAAAATCGGGGTGGCTGTTGTGGTTCCATTCAGCGTTGCCCGCCAGAGCAGGTTCTGTGTTGCGGTCGGGAATGTTATGCTTTGGCCGGCAGAGACATGTCGCCAGGTGCTGCCACCGTCGTTGGACAAATCCACATCGATGCTGGTGCCGCTTGGTAGGTAGCCAATGATTCCACTCACCTTGTATTCTGAAATCGGTTTGGAAATCAAGATTGCTGCACCCTCAATCATGTTCGAGGTTGATGTTGGTGTTCGAGCGTCATACAAAGCCCCGTCACCGTGGCTGTATATTTTGTGCCGAGATGAACTTGAACAGTATGTTGTGCTGTAGTATGAGCAAGCAAAGCTAAGTTTGCCATCACCGGCTTCAACAAGGCCGTAGTGGCCTCCTTCTTGAATCGGTAGAACGCCCATATGTTCAATGAAATTTCCGTTGAAAGTCAGGTAGTGGTGGTAACTGTCGTAACTGTAGCCAACGCCGCTCTGGTAAGTTTGATCGTATTCATTGTACACAATGGTTGGGTAATTGACCACAAGCCCTGCGCCGTATTGTGTGGGGATGGTCGAGGATGATCCAAGCGTCCATGTACCGTTGACAGAGGTTGGTGAATTCTTGTTCACCTCGTTCAGGTAGTGAGCCCTTGCGGAGTAGCTGTAGGTTGAAACCCACATTTTCCCTGTTGATTCATCGATGTCCACACCGGTGACATAATTTGGACTGAACGACCAAGATCGCTCACATCGCCATTGCAGCCCATCTTTGTCCCCGTCGTTGTTGGTGTCAATTCCACGAACGGTCCATTTTGTCAAGTAATAATACGAATTGTGGGCGGTGTAGACTGTGTTTCCATCCACGGTTGCATCGGTCATTCGGTAATACTGGCTCGCAGTGCATCCGTTGGTGTTGACATCAACGCTTGCCGTCCCGAGATAAGCGCCGGTTGTGGCGTTGACCCGGAGGATCACTGGCACGCTGTACAAACCAGAGGAAGTGTAGCGCATGACGTGGTATTCATCACCCACTTGCACGACGACTCCGATGTAATTCCAGCCAGCAGTGGTGCTTACGCTGAGGGTTGGGAATGTCTTGGTCAAACCGGTGTAGCCTTGGTCACCATTGGCGATGAATTGCCCTGTTGTGTTTTGCACTGCAGAGTCTTTTGACTGGACTTGTTGGGTTCGGCCCATGTCAAGATCGGCGAGGGATGGATTGCCTTTCAGTTCCAGTTGCTGAGAATCCACGTTAATTTGATTCCGGCTGCCCGAGGTGAAAGGAGACGGTCCACTTCCAACCCACGCGCCATCACCAGAACCACCGAAATGGCTGTCAGTGGTGAAGTTGGTGTACGTGGTTTTGCTTGCATCACCGCGCAGTCTGAACTCTGCTCCGGTCACTTCCGCTCCGAACGGTATCGAGAGATCACCGGCGGTGCCGTTCCCACTGCCGCTAAACGTCTTGCTGTACGTGGTCGTACCGTTCTGAAATTGCGTCTCAGTGGTCGCTCCAGCAGCAATTGGTGCCATCAAAGAAGTGAGGAAAATTAGGGTTAGAAATAATGCTTTTTGCATGAAAATCACCAGTTGTCCCTCAATGGGCCTTCGGCCCACCCCCGCCAAAGCATTTCAACTTCGCCCCGTCTTGTCACATCAGGAAGGAAGCCTCAAGAAGTTGTGGGGTGCATGTCTCATCAGGGCGAAGCATGGTACTTGGTATGATTTCAAAATGGTGGGCTGCACAACATGGACGTCAATTGGGTTACGCAGCCACTGCTTCTGGGGCCTCAGGTATTCTCTTTTTGTTGTGTGCCAGCCAGGTGCTTTTCCTACAAAACGACTCTTCATACGGTAGTTTTACCGGCGGCGCCATCGGTTTGGGTGTGTTCTCCGGAATGTTCCTCTTGATCACGTTGCCAGAATTCCTCAACTTACGCGGCCATGCTTTGCTGCTTGAAGAGTTGCACCAAATCGATTCGACGTCCGAACTTCGGCGAAGAAAAGCAGAGGGCGATGAATCTGCGAGCGCCCTCGGTGCAGGTCATGAAGCATCGTGGACAGCATTCCTTGAAAGCAAGGGACTCCGACGGTGAGTCAGAGGGGAGCACCGTTGAAGCGAAACGATCCATTGTCCTCGTTGTTGCGCGAAATGGTCCTCGCTGCCGGCATGATTGGTATTTTGGTGTTAGGGCTGTACGCCCACACAGGCTCAATGCCACCCCTTGTCGTCGTTGAATCCTCATCAATGATTCATGAAGAGAACGGAGCCGTAGGCAGCATCGACGCTGGCGATTTGGTGCTCGTTCACAATCAGCCAATGAGCACCGTGGTTACCTTCGCTGAAGCAAGCGATCCTTCACACCCTGATTATGGGTACGAGCAACACGGCATGGCCGGTGATGTGATTATTTACGATAAAAATGGCGAAGGTGGTACACCGATTATTCATCGTGCAATCCTCGAAGTCGTCGCTCAGCTGACACAATCTCCTGACCGAGACGTTGCTGCCGATGCACCAAGCACGGCCCATTGCCCAGATGGAGGGAGTTACGATGATTCGCTTCTTGATCTCGATGGCGGGCTCGGCACATGTGTGTTGACATGGAATGTTCCAGGGACTGATGTTGTCAACGCTTCAAGCATCTCGGTGGCATTTGACGGCGTTCAGGCTGGCTATTACGACTGTGATCGCATGACCCATGCCAACGTCGAACCGTACCTCGTGGTCTGGAACTGGACCCCTTCACAAGCAGGTTTGGTGACCTTGGGCGATAACAACAACTGCTCCGTTGATCAAGGCTCAATGGTGGTGAACGGCTCGGTCGGTGTTCACAGCGCATCCGGTGTCGTTCGACCGATTCGAGATTCCTGGTTGATCGGTGTCGCTGGTGGCGAATTACCATGGCTTGGCACCGTCAAATTAGCCTTGAACGTCGATCCAGCATCGCCAGGCACAATCTATGTCCCAAATTCATCCTATCTTGCCCTGTTCATCTTGGTTTCAGGCGTGCTCCTCGCCCCGATGGCATTGGAACCATTGCTTCGTCGAATCATAAAAGGCGCGCCGGAAATAAAATTGGCGGCTGATGAACTCGAAGAAGAGTGATCAAGAAGCCAAAGCTTCGTGCAGGTTGAGTTCACGTCGAGCCACAGCGAGGGCTAATTTTGTCGAAATTGTTATTCGGCCTTGGCTCAATTTCCGGCTCTGTCGTTGAATTTCTTTCAGTTCTCCCATCGTGGGAGAAATACTGCGCTGTTCCCACACCCGCAAGCCCACTAACAGGGCGATGCGGACAGCCGATACGACGTGATTATGGCGCAGCAATCCTTTCGAAGTCTTTGCTTCATCAACCTGTTCGACCAACAAACCCTCTGCAAGGCATTCGTTGATGATGTGGTCTCGAAGAAGAGGGGCGCCATCACCGATTCGAATCACGGTGGATGCGTGGTGCACTGCCTTTTCGATGCTACGAATGTGGCCGACCACATCCCCGACAGATTCCAGTTGAGCCATACCCAACAACACGCCATCGCCCATCCATGCCACACCAGGGCGCGGTCCAGGATCAACTCCAAAGGTCAATTCATGGATTTGATGAACGCCACGAAGGTGTTGAATGGCCCGCTCGACAGCGCCATCGATTGATTCGATGGTTGCAGCCACCGCCAGGCCCTCATTGCCCCGCTCAGAGGTTTCGAGTTCCGTGGCCATCCATACGGTATCGCCGTACGGGAGCGGTGCGTGATAATCGAGGAGGTCGAATTTGATGCCTCGTTGCTTGAGGGTTTGCATCAGCTGAAACGCCAATCGGAAATCCGTCGTTCGGACCGCAAGCCTCGCCACACTGGTGCAACAGCAGAGGAGGTTCAAGGAAGTTTGCGCATTTTGGTGACGTTCGGGATGATCTCTTCTGGCCGTGTAGGGTGGGACTTTCTCCGAAGTCATCAAGAACGATTGACATTGATGAGCCACTGTGTCCAGCCAGTATGAACGGGAGTTGAGACAGGTGCTCGCTGGGGTGAATAAGGGTGTTGAAGCCGTCATCCGTTCGTGCACTCTCGCAGAAAAGGAACGCATGCGTTTGGTTCTCGGTCGGCCTTTTTTGGTCGTACGTGCTGCTGGTTCGGGCATGGAGGGGACTGGAGATTTACTTGTTCTTCGTGGCGATATGTGTTTTCCCATTGAGGTGAAAAGCACCAAAGCAAACAAACTCTATCTTTCTGGGAGGACCAAGCATCAGTACGATGCAATGGTCAATGAAGGCGAACGCTGCCATCTGATGCCCTTGTACGCTCATCGCCTGAAAGGGGTCCGCGGTGATTCGTGGCGGATTTTCCGTGTTGAGACATCAAACCTTACCGGACGGTTGAGGCAATTGGAAAAATGGATCCCGCCCTTTCCCAAAACGAGAACCGGCTCCAACTACCTCAATTGGGAAGATGGTATGCCATTGAATCAACTTGTAGCATTGCTTTGCTCCAAAGCGGGTTCTGATGCAGCAACCCTTGCAGGCTTGACTGCACGCGCAAGTTCCCTTGCTCCAGCAAGCAGCCTACCAAACACATCTGAAGATCTTCCACTGCCAGCACCCTTAACGCCGATCTTGCGAGCTCGAACTCAAACGAACGTGCTTGCAGAATTGGCCCGGCGCCGTTCTTCGTAGGCCTCAGAAGTAAGGGACTGCGATGATAAACACCAGCATGAGCAACAAGGCGAGTGAAGAAAGGCTTGATGCCTTGCTCGAAATATGATCCACCCACATCGGATGGATGTTCCACAGTTTTGTTTTCTTACCGAGGTTCTTGACGGCAGAAAGGGTGCCGTGGAGTGTGTCTTTGAACAGATGGCCTCCGTCGAATGGTACCATTGGGATGAGGTTGGTGAAGCCCAAGAGAATGTTCACCCACATCAACCAGAAAAAGAAATTGATCATGAACATGATGCCGCTTGTCCCTAACACTGCTCCAAGCCCATCATCAGCCGCGGTGAGCATTGCTTCTTCCATAGGGTACATCGATACACCTTGGAGTTGGAAGGGGACAATCATGATGGTAAGGATGTGGAATGGTGCATAAATTCCTTTGACCAATGTCCCACCTTCAAAGCGAGGTGAGAATGGTCCTGCTAAGCGATCAATACCTTCAGTGCCAGCCCCAAGTCCTTCCACGCCTAAGAATGGGTCTTCAGGTTGAATTTCCATGGCTTCCAAGGTTTTCTCAGTCCATCCAAGGTCTTGGTAATACTGGTATTTGTCGCCCAAGACAACGCTAAGCGTTTCCAACTGCCCATCTTCATGTTGGACCTCCATGAGGATCGTCTCATTGGCAGAATACAAGTTCAGTTCATCCCGGAAACCATCGAGTCCAATCACTTCGGACCCGTTGATGGCGATGATGATGTCCCAAGGTTGCATGCCTGCGTTTTCAGCACCTCCATCGATAACAAGCGCCCGAACGTGTGGGTGAGGCGTCGTGGAGACCACTTGTCCGGCTAATCCACCGAGCATCAAAAGGCAGACAAAAGCCGCAAACAGGTTGGTTGCAGGGCCTGCTGCAAACATGCGCATCCGTTCTCGGCGAGGCGCTCGATGCAATTCTTCGTACTGGGGTTCTGCAAAGGCGCCGAGGGGCAAGGGTCCAAGTTGCAACAATCCAAACGCTCGTATTCTCATTCCGTGGGCCCGTGCAAGTAAGCCATGTCCAAATTCGTGAATCACCAGGGCGACAATAAAGGCCATTGCGCCCCATCCGAGGGGGATCATTGGATTCAATCCGGGGATGGCCACCAATTCACTTGCAGATGGTGGCGGCGTGGTTGGTGGTGAGAGCACTGCGCCGATGAAGGCCAATCCCATCAACAGGCCGACTAAGAGCATGGAACCGACGCAAATCCACAAAGCAACTTCTCCATAGATGCGCCAAAACCGTCGTGGCTTGGAAACCTTCTCGAGTATTTTCAGACCATAGGTTCCTCGAATCATCAATACGAATCCAAAAACCCTGCTTGCATTCCACTTGTCGAGGGTTCCATTTCGTTCCCAAATTCTGAGAAGTATGTACCACAAAAGTATGAGGAGGAGCCCAAGCTTCCAATCGGCTTGCACCGACCCCCATGCTCCATCCATGGCTTGGCCAACATGTCTTCCGCCTTCAACCTAAGCGAATTGCCTTGGTTGGTGTTGAACAAAGTTGAATACGGTTCGATTGAACCAAGGAACATGGTGTCCCACCGATTCGCTCTTGAAACATGGTGTGAGGAGGCATGGGGCCAAGTTCCGCTCCAAATTTCGGAATGGGCAGCCCATGACGATGTCCTTCAGGTGTTCATCAAACTCAACCGAGGCGTCCTCATCGCCGATTTTGCTATGGATTCTGATGGTGAATTGCAGTGCGAAGAACACCTTCACATCCCACAAGACCGCTGGAATCCCGGGTCTGTTCAAGCCCATCGGACCAATGAAGGCCGTGTCCGCTTTCGCCATCGATCTTCAGAAATCACTCTTTCTGCTCGGCTGCGGGCTCCTGAATGGGGTCAGGCCTTGCTTGAGGAATGGCTGATGCAACAACGCGGAGAAGCACTGAAGCCCAAAGACCGCAGTCAAAGGCTCAGCAGCATCAATCGAAGTAAGTTAAGCATCGAGCGGAACCTCAATCAAGCGCGCTTAACGCACGCCCAATCAGAACTTGAACTGGTGAAAGAACGCCTTCTCTCTGCTGAATCAGGGCTCAACCCGAGAACCCGTTCGAGCGAAGAAGAGTGATCAGCCCAAACGGACCTTGTAGCGGTCCCTTCCGTTTGCATAGAGCGTGATGGTACCAGAAGATGAGACACATATTGCAAGGCCTTGTGAAAGGGAAGATATTGCACGAGCGGCCAAGTGCCGTCCGCCCTCTCCTGCTTTGGGTGAAAGGCCTGCAGGGACCTGGATGTAACGTCCAGCATCGCTTGCAACGCCTTCCTTGTTGAACAGTATGGCACCATCAAGCCAAGCGAATTCAGCTAAAGTCTCGTGGTTTGCTTCATCGAGAATGGTTCGTTTCTCTGCTGGGTGGCCTTTGAACGGGTTCAACACCAAAGCTGTGGAATGTTTACGCAATGAAGGAAGACCACCAATGGCGAACAAAGCCCCCACTGCGTGCCCTTCGCGTCCACGCCCACCGAGGTGACGAGCAAGTTTCATCAATTGGGTCAACACTCCGAGTTCGATGTTGAATTCTTGAGCCAGGTTCGCAAACCGGTTGGTGTTGAGCATGGTGGTGTCGATCACCATCACGCCATCGATTGGTTCAGCCAAGACGACCAACAACCGTTCACCCCTTGAAAGGCGGCCCTCGCCAATGGCTTGCAGGACCAAGTCATGCATTTGGTTGAGGACGCCAAGGCCGTGTGCACTCAAACTCTCTTCAAGCAGTGTGCATTCAATTCCAGCTTCTTCTAAGTGTTCAGCTACCCGGTTTTGACTCGTCAAGACAGTGAGTGGAATGCCTTCAGGTAGGACGTCTGCAACGAGGCGAACTTTGCGGGCGTTGCTCGCCATCATCAACACAGCGTTGAACGGCTTTCGGTCTGCTGCAAGGGTGCTCTTCACCATTGCCGCAAGGTCAACCATAGGCTCACTCACGCAGTGGTTGTGTCTTCACCAGGCAACTGATCTTCAGTTTCCCGGTAGACAGTGCGCATATTGGAGATGAAGTTTCGTTCTTTAACGACCATTGTGTAGTCATAAAATCCAGGATCTTCTTGACCGTCCAAGAGACCGAGGATGATTTCGAGGGTAAGGCGAGCACCTTCGCGGTGTGGGTAGGCGAAGATTCCCATCGACAATGGAGGGGCAACAATGGATCGTATGTTGAGTGCTGAGATGCTTTCGAACATGTTGGTGTATGTTTCGGGGAGCAAATCACGTCGTGCTTCATCTTGATTCGGCCGGCGGCAATCAGGGCCGACGACGTGAATAATGTGCTTGAATTGTGAAGCCAACTGGAACGGTTCGGTAACGACGTTCTTTGTTACTGCGCACGGTGGTGCGTTGATTTTCCGCATATCGAGGCAAATATTCCGTGTCACGTCGGTCAATTCTTGGCCGGCTTTGTTGTGAATCTGGGCATCAAGCCCTTCGCGTCCAGAGAGTCTGTTGTTGGCTGGTGTGACAAGGACGTCGCCCTCGTAATTCCAGATGTCGCCACCGACAACTCGTAGCGTGCCCCATTTGCATGTTCGAGCCATGTAAAGTTCTGCCATCAGTCAACCAAGTGAGGCCACCTTACTTATCAAGTTCGCCAAAGCGCTGATAAAATGGCCAAATATTGGCGATTCGATGGTGGCAACACGGCCAAAAAGCAACTCCTCTTTTCTACCTCGCCCGTTGGTCTTAGGGCGGTACTGCTAAACCCTACCCTCATCACCCGACTTCAATGATGAACTCGAGGCTGACTGCTTTGGCATTCGTCATTTTGCTCCTTTCATCCCCCCTGCTTGGCATGGTTTCTCCGGGGCAAACCGAGGCTGATTCAATCGAACCCCCGGGCGAAGTTCATCTCAGCGCCGCCTTTGATGGATTCAGCACCAAGGCTGAAGCAGTGGTGTGGAATCAAACCCCATGGCCTTCGATTGCAATGCCATCCGGCTTTGATTTCCTCTCAGTCTATGACTACAGCGATGTTGGGGTGCTGATCAACAACAATTCAGAAGCGAGCCGGACCATTGGTTGGGCGTTCATATCAGCCCGAAACATCACCATGGATCGAGTGTTCATTTTCAACAACAGCAGTGCCCCAACAAAAGAGACCATCAATCGCGATGAGTTCAACACTTACTTCGCCGAACCTTTCCTTGAACTGTTCCAGAACCGAACAAATGCGTCAAACATCAACTACCTCGTGACCACAAAAGGCATACCGCTCAGGATCAATGGAGGCGGTGACAAAGCAAGTTTTGATCAGGAATTGTCCTTGCTCGGCGGTCTTTACAACGGAAGCGTTGGTGCAGGATCATGGGTTAATCACGGGTATGGTCCACTCGCTGGTGGAGGCATGGAAGCGTTTAGTCGCGAAACCTATGGTTTCTTTTTGGTCACTCGCCTCACCGGTTACACCGTTGAAACAGCGCTCGGTCTCATTGAAAAAGCCAACAACAGCCTGGGCAACCGTGGTATTTTCGCTCTCGATTTAGCAACCAATCGAAACGGCTCAGGTTACAAATTCTGGAACGATGACCTCTATGTTGCGAACACCTCATTGAATGACACGCTTGGCCTGGTCACTCGGTTTGATGAAACTTCAACCTTCATGACCAACATCTCCAACGTCATGGGCTATGCATCATGGGGGTCGAATGACGATGGTTGGTCGAGCAATGTTCTGCCAAACGGTGGATTTGACACGGCCAACACTTCGTGGTCCAGCGGTGCCGACTTCTGGAACGTGACGCTGCCGAACCTTTCCACGGGTGATTCGTTCAACTGGAGTCTGCAAAACGACGTGACCCATGGTGGAAGTTCTGCTATGGAAGCTGCTGTAGCGGCTGAATGCATGCCCGAAGCAGGTCACGGGGTCCAAGGCATCTTTGCAGAATTTTTCGATAACGCAGGTGTGAGTTTTAGCACAGCCTCGATGCCGTCGCTCATCGATCGTGTTCCAGACCACACCCGCATTGAATCACAACTCGATTACCCTTCGCGAAACAGTGCCTATCCCGGCCTCGACAATCGTTTCCAAAACGATTGGGGCGCCCGTTTCAGCGGCCTTATCGACGTTCCAGAGGCGGGAAATTGGACTTTTTACTTGACCAGCGACGATGGTTCTGAACTGTGGGTCAACGACACCAGCCTTGCTACGAATTATGGCAGCCATGGTATGCGGGAGCGTTCAGGAATCATCACCCTTGATTCCGGCCTCCACGACTTTAGGATTGAGTTCTTTCAAGGCGGGGGTCCTCACGGTTTGATCTTGCAATGGGAAGGGCCCAACCAAAGCAAAACAGTGATTCCAGCTCCTTCCTTCCTTTTGGCAGGGGATTACATTCCCGCCCCTTCGAACCTTCAGCATCACTGGTCTTTTGAAGACACGACCGGTTCCATCGCTGATGATTCCGCATCAGGAAGCGCCAACCTAACCCTCAACAACATGAATTCGAGCAACTGGAGAACTTGTGTTGATGGCGGATGCTTGTGGTACGATGGGGTGGATGACTTCCTCGAGGTCGATGTTCAAGACTGGAGTGGTAATTTCACTGTCAGTCAGTGGGTTTGGGCCAACACAACGAACCTACCAAACTATGCCTCAGTGTTCGCAGTTGGGAGCCAAGCAAGTTCCAATGCCTCTTTCCAGCACGCTGTGTTCAGTGGGGAATGGCGTCTTCACAACAATCAAACTCATTCCTTTGGCGCAATCAATGCTCAGAATTGGACTCATCTTGTGACCGTGTTCGATAACGGTGCGGTCCACCAGTACCTCGATGGCGTGCTGGTCCGAACCACAAACTTCCCCCAAGGAAGCGTTGACAGCATCGAATCCTATCGTTTAGGTGTCAACCGTGCAGGAAGCAGTTATTTTGAAGGAATGATCGATGAAGTGATGATTTGGAACAGCGCTCTAAGCGATGGAGAAGTGACCACGTTGAGCCGTGATATTTTCCTTGACTGCGCCGCATATTCCGGTAACGGTCAAGCGGCTGCGAGTTTACAACAAACATTCGCCATCGGACCTCTTGTTGAGAACCAGGGGTGGCTGACATCAGCACAAGGCATGCGGACGGGGGATATTTTTGGGACCTTTGAAATCCTCATTGAAGGGCTGGATGCCAACGGCACGGTGGTTTCTTCCGATGTGTCTTCATCGACTGAATTCGGGACTTCATGGTCGTCGCTCACGATGAGGTTTGATCCAAGTGAGGATGCAGTTGAATTGCGAATCACTGTCCCTCTTGATTTGGTGGCAACCTCGACCGATGGTTCGGTCTTCCTCGACTCAATAAACATCCACCCAATCCGCCCCAGTCATGGTTGGGTGAATGGTTCGATAGCAGAAACAGCGGTTTCCACAGGTGCGCGTTCTTTCGCCCCAGGTACGACCTATGGTCAATCCCTGATCGCTGATCTTCTCGAAGATGGCGTTTCTGGCGTTAAGGGGTATGTGTACGAGCCATACCTCCAAGCAGTTGGACTGTCAAGTGTGCTGATGACGAGTTACGCCAATGGGTACAACCTAGCCGAGTCCCACGCAGCTGCCAACTTGCAAACCAGTTGGATGGGCGTGACGGTTGGGGATCCGAAAATGGCACCTTATGCCAACCTCATTCACGATGTCAACATCATCGATGTGCGCGTGCCTGACAATGCCTCCTATGGCACCAACACCACCATTCAACTGGCGATTGAGAACAGGGGCATGGCTTCCGCAACTGGGTCATTGTTGATTCAAGACATACAAGGGAATGTTGAATTATACAACGGTTTCCTTTCCCTCCCTGCAGGAGATCTTCAAGGTTCAAGTCTCATTCTCAACATCACCATTGTCCCTCAGAAGACGGGATGGATGGACCTTCGGATTCGTTACGACAGCGATGCCAACGCAACAGAACGTGTTCTTTCGAACAACCTCAAGACCCTCCGTTTGTGGGTCAATGAGCCCCCTGCAGTGGATTCGATTTACTGCGATTCATCGATTTACGCTCGAGGTGACAGTTTCATCTGCACCGTTGAAGCCAGCGACGATGTTGGTGTGACGGCTGTCAACATGGCATGGACCGTGGTTGCAGACTCCTCAAATTTGTCGAATGCCTCATGGGTTAGCCAAACCCTCGGCGTTTTGGATGCTGTGCGATGGCAAACTTCGATCACATTACCGACCAACCTTACGCTCGGTTCGTTGGTCATTCAAGCAATTGCTACCGATGCAAGCATGCAAGAGACGCTCCGGGTTGTTCCAGACGTCGCCCAAGTGGTCGACGCCCAAGCCCAATGGTTTGGGCCTCATGTGAGTGGGGTTGATTCTGATGCTTGGTCGGGTGCAACACCTCTGGTGTATGCTCCAACTGGTGGCTTTGCACGCGGTGAAAGCACGCCACTGAAGGTTTGCGTGCTCGATGCAGATCACGATCCTGTGTCGGAAGCGCCTTCGGTTCTCTCTTCGCGTGGTACCATTGGTAATTGGACCCATCAGCCTCAAATCGATGTGAACCATCATTGCTACTCAGGATCGCTCTTCCTTGAACCGGGGGTTTCTCTCGAGAAGACCTCTTTGGAAGTTCGTTCCTCTTCAGGTGCCCTGCTCAGTTCGCGCCTGATTGGCATCGAAGACATTGACCCTCAGGTCTTGATTGAACTGATTGATGCAAATGGAGCATCACTCGACCGGGTTCGGGGGGGAGGTGGTGAATTCCTTCAATTGACCTTCTCGGACCTCGATGATCCACTTTCTGCAGTGACTGGGGACCTCACGGTTGAATGGCCGGGGGCTTCACCACTTCTGTTGCCATTGGATGTTGCTGATATTGAGACTCCATTGATTGTGGAATTGACTTCCATCGAACAACCGCTTGAATCTGGGGAGTTGAGGGTCATGGTTGATGCGACCGGACGGCACGGTGCCACCATCGTGCTGGAACAACGGTTTACCTTCATGCTTACACCACCACTCATCGTTGAAGCAAGTGTGTGCGATGTTACAGGTCAGGTTCAATCCTTACGTTTCGGTGAAACACTCACATTGTATGCTTCCATTGAGAGTGAACGCTCCTTGGAAATCCTTCAGGCATCCATGTCTCAATTAGGTTGGTCTGTGAACGCTCCAAAATTGGTTGATTCAACTGTGTTGGAAGACCATCCTGTGGATTGTCTGGCCTCGAATGCCACCTCCTTGACTCCGAATCAGTACCTTGTTGGGTTCCGATTGCGCCTTGATGGGTCCTTCATCGATGGTGGGGGGCAGATTATGCTGACCGTTCGGGACATTGACGGCTTATCCAGTTCGTTGATGATCCCTATCGACTTCTTCCATGCTGCCCCATCCCTTACAATGGAGGCGATTACAAATGCGACAGCGGGTGATCGAATCGAGCCTATCGCTTATGTTCATGACTTGGACGGCCTCTCCGATGTTGAATGCCTGGCGGTTGTTTCGAACAATGGTACAGCGTTGGCAAACTTCTCTTTAGAGGCACAAATGGAGGGCACCTCTCAAACCAATGCTTCGTTGTCCTTTGTCTTCCCAACGACCCCTGCCTTGGGCAACTCGACCCTTCGGTTCAATTTCAGTTGTCAAGATGGATGGGGTCAAACAGCTTCTGTTTGGTCTGAGACAACCATTGCACCAAAGCCACCCTGCATCGATTGTGCTCTTTCTGATGTCGAAACAACCGAGGCCGATGTTCTCAGCCAGATTGGCCCTTGGCTGTTCGGCCTCATCGTCGCGCTTGCCATTGTAGCGCTTGGTGTAACGGTCCAGGTGAAGCGAGGCTCGACCGAAACGACTGCTCCACTTTGGTCTCACGATGACGACGAATCCACAGCCGCTTCTCCTGAGGCTTTGCCATTGACGATGCTTGAAGGATCTGAGATACCCGCTGGTTGGTCTGCAGAGGCTTACTTGGAATGGTTGACAGGACCTGCTCCAGATGGTTGGTCGGATCTTCAGTGGGACGCCTTCAGCGGGGAACAGATGCCATTTTTCGAACATCTGATGGTCGATGAGATAGAGAAGAGTTGAAGTCCTTTGGCGTACCGCTATGGTTGATTACCATGGCGGTTGGATACGTACTCATCAATGTCGAACCTGGGAAAGAACACGAGGTTTACCTCGCAGTGAAGGACATGGATCATGTTGTAGATGCGACGCTGTTGTTTGGCGATCATGATTTGATCGTCAAGCTTGAAGCTGAAAGTTTAGCGACCATCGCCAAGTCGGTTGTTGAAGCAATTCGGCAGGTGCCGGGTATCATCGATACCAAGACTCTTGCTGGGGCAGAACTCTAACTCAAATCTTTCATCTGGACTGCCGGTTTTGAAACCGAGGCACTGGGGCTTTGTGGTTGAAAAGTGGTCTTTGGAATGGGGTACTGCGCTCCCTATACTGAGCAGTGTTGCCTTTGTTCGGCAAAACTATTATATACTCAGTGTTTCACAAACCTTACCGGAGGTAATCCGAAATGTCTGATAAAAAATACTTTGTTCTCATGGAGAACGGAAAAGATACGAGCCAGGTTTTTGCAAGCAAACAACCCCGTGGCGCCGCCCTAAAAGCAGCAACCCGCGGACATACGACCATCCGCCTACGAGAGCGTGGCACCAAGCGTGTTCACTGCTTCAAAGGCAGCATCGCAATGGTACCAAAGCCAGCGAACGGTCCAGCATGGCTTCCTGATAAGATCAAGAAGGCCAACGTCAAGAAGACCGGCATCGAACACCTTTGAGTTCGATACCATCATCCTGAATGACCTTCGGATGGAGTGAAGCTTCGTCCGTTCCCGAAAGGGTAGCCGCCTTACCGCCTCTTCGGAGGCGGAAAAGGCTCTCAACCTTCTTCTTCTGTTCTTAACACTTGATTCGGCGTGCCTTGTGCGATGAAAAGTGCCAATCCAATCATTCCTAATTGTGCCACAGCTCGTGCTATGTGAGCCGTATTGGAAAATGTGGTACCCATCAGCGGGATATCATTGACCCACATGTTGAGGTTCGCCCAGTACAGCACGATGAGAAACACCGCCATGGCTTTCCCAGCATTCGGCCGGGTTGCAGGTAGCAGCATCGATGCGCCAATTGCAATTTCAACCACGCCGCTTGCGTACACCCAGAACGTAGCATCTCCAAGGAGGTCTGGTACGATGGGCTCAAAGAATTCAGGACCTGTGAAATGTTGAATGCCAATCCACACAAAAGCCGCACCAAGGAAGAGGGCAGATCCGATGCGCAGGCGTTCAAGCATTGACGCCATAGCAACCACGATCAATAACGAACGTTTTGACGGGTGATGGTGCGCCAAATACGCTGCAGTGGATCGTAATACCGGTCGACCACACGTTCTTTCAATTGGATAATTGCATCGTCTGTGATCTGAATGCCTGCAGGGCACACTTCGGTGCAGCAGCGTGTAATGTTACAATATTCAATGCCGAATTCCTTTTTGATTTCTGGAATTCGATCCTCTGTATCGAGTGGGTGCATTTCGTACTGGGCCAATCGAACAAGGTTTCGAGGTCCAGCAAAGCCATCGAACAGAGCGTGATCTCTGAGCACGTGGCACGTGTTGACGCACAAGAAGCATTCAATGCATTCACGGAATTGCTGAACTCGGTCAGCTTCCATTTGATTGAATTCCCAATCCATGGTTGCTGGACCATTGATCGGTTTGATCCGTTTTGCAACTTCATAGTTCCATGAGACATCTGTGACCAAATCCTTGACGTGCGGGAAAGCCTTCATTGGACGAATCTCAATGGCTTGACCTTCTGGTGTTTCGGCTACAACATCGCTCATGCGCGTCATGCACATCAAGCGAGGACGGCCATTGATCTCAGCCGAGCATGAACCACATTTGCCTGCTTTACAGTTCCAGCGAACGGCCAAATCTGGTTGCTGTTCATGTTGGATTCTGTGGACGCAATCAAGCACGACCATGCCCTCGTCCAGCTCAATGCTGAAGGATTCAAGTTTGGCGTCATCGCCTTCGCCTCTGAGGATGTTGAAATCTTGTGTTTTTCCTTTGAGTACCATCAGTTTCCACCTCCTGCCTGTTCAGCAGCGCGTTTTGCAATCATTGCTTTGACTTCCTTGATGGCGTCATCAAGGTCTTCTCGCATTGGCTCGATGTCTTCTTGTCGGACCTTTATCTCACCGTCGGCCATGTAAATGATATTGATGATTTTGCCCCAGTTCTCGAGTTCACCAGGGAAATCGTCACGGGTGTGGCCGCCTCGACTCTCTTCACGGGTCAGGGCTGCCAATGTGGCGGCGGTTGAGACATCGACCATGTTCTTGAGGTCAAGTGCTTGATGCCAACCTGAGTTGTACTTACGCGATGATCCTGGGAAACAAGCATCTTGACGCTCGTCGAACGCACGAAGGTCATCCATTGCTTCGGTCATTTCTTCCTTTGTTCGAATGATACCAACCTTGGCTTGCATCATGTCACGCATTTCATCGTAAATCTTGCCGGGGTTTTCCCCGCCTTCCCGGTTGAGTGGTGCCAACATCACTTCGATGGCGGATTGAACTTGAGCATCTTCGATGCCAGGTTGGGCGAGGTTTTCGGATCGCTTTGCTGCGTGTTCGCCAGCTCGCTTTCCAAAGGTGATGAGGTCGGAGAGTGAATTGCCACCTAACCTGTTTGCCCCGTGAAGGCCTGAGGCGACTTCCCCGCAAGCAAAGAGTCCTGGGACGTTGCATTCCTGTGTTTCAGCATTGACTCGGACGCCACCCATGACATAGTGGGCCGTTGGACCAACTTCCATCGGTTCTTTCGAAATGTCGACACCAGCCAATTCCTTGAACTGGTGATGCATTGAAGGGAGTTTCTTCAGAATCGCTTCTTCTCCACGGTGAGAGATGTCGAGGAACGCACCACCGTGTGGGGATCCACGTCCTGCTTTCACTTCAGAGTTGATGGCTTTTGCAACAACGTCACGGGTGAGCAATTCTGGCGGTCTTCGAACGGTTGCAAGCTTTCCTGAAACGACTTCTTCGACCCACTGATCGCTTTCTTCAATGGTGTCTGCGTGATCACCAGCAAACATTTCTGGAACATAGTTGAACATGAACCGTTCATCCTCTGAGTTCGTGAGGCGTCCACCTTCACCTCGCACACCTTCGGTGACGAGGATCCCTCGGACGGATGGTGGCCAAACCATTCCTGTTGGGTGGAATTGAACAAACTCCATGTCGCGGAGTTCAGCACCAGCCCAAAGAGCAAGGGCGTGACCGTCTCCGGTGTATTCCCACGATCCTGAGCAAACAGACCAGCATCGGGTGATTCCGCCTGTTGCGAGGATCACGGATTTCGCTGAGAAGGCGTGGAAGTCTCCATCAACACGGGTGTATGCGACGCATCCAGTGACGCGATCCCCTTCTTTGAGGAGGTGTCGAACGGTGTATTCCATGAAGATATCAATGCCTTCGTGGATGCCTCGCTCTTGCAAGGTACGAATCAGTTCGAGGCCGGTAGCGTCGCCAACGTGGGCAAGACGCGGGAAGGTGTGGCCGCCAAAGTTTCGTTGATTGATTAGGTTGTTTGGGGTTCGGTCGAACACTGCGCCCCATTGCTCAAGTTCACGAACCCGATCAGGTGCTTCTTTGGCATGGAATTCAGCCATGCGCCAATCTGCAAGCCACTTGCTGCCTTTCATGGTGTCGTGGAAGTGGACTTTCCATCCATCCCGTGGATCAGCGTTCTGTAGAGCAGCTGCACAGCCACCTTCAGCCATGACAGTGTGGGCTTTACCCAGCAGAGACTTGGTAATGATTGCAGTTTTTGCCCCGCTTCGAGCCGCTTCAATCGCAGCACGTAGGCCAGCGCCACCGGCGCCAATGACAACAACATCGTATTCGTGTTTGGTGTATTCTTCAGTCATCCATCATCACCTCAAAGAGCAAAGAGCACCATGTCGCTCAAGACATCGGCGTCAACCGCTAAGACCCAAAGGTCACCCAAGAATACGAACGTCAATGAAGTCCAGAACCAGAACCCGTGGGAACGGTTGAGGGCAGTGATGCTGCCAAACAACTTGCCACGAAGCCGTGAAATTGGGGATGTCCATCGGTCGAGGACACCGCCCGTGAGGTGGCGTAAGGCGTGGCAAGAGGTGACGTACATGGTCAAGAGAAAAGCCTCGAATCCCATGACGAGGGTGCCGATGCAGATGCCCCATCCTTGGGATGCTCCTTCGGTGAAGTGCAATGTGTGTGTGACATCCCACCATTTGATGGCCAAGATCACCATTGCTGCATAGAGGAAATACCGGTGAAGGTTGTTGACGATGAAAAGGCGCTTCTCCCCTTTGTAACCCAACTTCTTGTTGATTTCAGGTTCATCGACCCAGCAAGCGACAGGGCTGGCAAAGAAGGTGCGGTAGTACACTCGGCGCATGTAGTAGCATGTTCCACGGAATCCAAAGGGAATCCACAGCACCAGGACCGCTGCATTGACCCAACCAGGGTGATCCCATTCATTGAGGCCGAAGAGGCTCCATTCGAGCACGTTTGGGGAAAAAATAGGTGACATGACGGTCGCCCCGTTAATGTCGTATTGAACCGTATCTGGGAACAAAAACAACCTGCCTACGGTGTAAAGCAGAGTGATGGTGAGAGCGATGCCCATCATCAAGGGTTGCGACAACCAATTGTCGATTCGATTTGTGCGCCCCAGCCCGTTCAGGACTGGAAGTTTAATGCCTTCACCCATCTATCTCACCCACCGTCCGAGGACGCCTGACTTCATCCAGCACGCTGGGGTCTTTGAGGTTCACCATTCGCATTGTTAGTACCTCAAGTCGCAGTGTCCCGTTCACAATGTTGTTTGTTCGAAGAATGAAAGCCCCTCTTCAAGCACCGTTTCATTGGCCCAATAGGTCTTGGATTGCCAAGCGAGTGCTCCGCTTTGGTCGATCAATTGGAGGGTGGGGGTGCTCGGGTTGCCATAGGCTTCGTAGAGCGGAAAACCAGTTTCGCTTTCTGAATTGAATTCGTAAGTGGGTGTGTCAAGGGATGGAATCACCACTGTCCAAGGCGCATAGTGTGTTTCGTTCGAATCGATTGCAAACGTTTCCATGACATCTTCTGCCGTTTCAAACTGAGCCCATCTGTGGACGCTTACCACAGTGATGTTGGAAGTGTTGAACCGTCCTTCATCCATTGAGGTTCTGATCATTTTTGTCCAATCATGGCACCCGGAGCAGCCTGCGCCAATCCATAGCAACATCACTGGGCCATCGACCAGGGTTTCCTTGAGGTCGAATGTAGCACCACCATCTTCAGTGCGGTCAAGTGTTGGTGCCTCGAATGTCATGTGGATTGGAGGTGTTGTTGAGACTCCCCCGTCGTCGATGGTTTGGGGAGCGATGCATCCTGTAACAAGGCCAAGGCATATGCAGATGAGAACGAAGTGCTCATGCCGCATGTTCTTCACCGGTGGTCGACCCAAGCGCCTTGGGTTGAACGGATGGTCGAAGAGCAACGCGTGGGCGTTTTACATCTTTGAACCATGTATCCATACCATTCCAATCAGGGCGCATACCGAGGTCTGCAAGCACAAGTTTGCTGCTGATCCGTGCGCTCTCGAAGATGGTTGGCAATCCGCTTCCGGGATGTGTTCCGCCACCGACGATGTAGAGGTTGTTGGCTTCTTCAAAGCGGTTGTGTGGGCGACGCCATAGCATTTGCTTGAGGTCGTGAGTCAAGTTGAAAACAGCTCCTCGGTAGATGTCCGAGGCGCCCCAATCATCAGGTGTGATCACGGTTTCTGACACGATGTGGTCTGCGATATCCTCGTAGCCGAGTTTGCCTAATTGCTTGATGATGGTGTCGCGGAAGTCGTCTTTGATGTCATCCCAAACGATGGATTTGTGCTGATTTGGGACTGGAACAAGGACATAGATGGTTGACTGACCTTTTGGAGCAAGGGAGTCATCGGTGATCGATGCGTTTTGAACATAGACTGACGGGTCATCCCAGGTAAGACGGTGGTTTGTGATGTCTTCCAGATTGTCCTCGTATGCAGACGATGCGTAAATTTGGTGGTGTGGATGGGTGTATTCCTTATCGACGCCGAGATAAAGCATGAACGTTGAGCAGGAATAGCCTTTCTTCTCGAGCTTCTTGTTCGACCACTTCTTTCGCTTTTCATCGGGGATGAGCGTTGTCATTGCATGAGCGAAGTCGGCGTTAATGACGACCTTGTCTGCTAGGATTTCTTTCCCTTCGATTCGTACACCGGTGACCGTTTTTCCTTCATAAATCAGGGACTTCACTGGCGTGTTCAAGTGGATTTTGACACCCAGGCCTTCTGCGATTTCTCCCATCCGTGCCGTGATGCTTCCAAGTCCGCCTTTGGCGTGGAAAATACCGTGCTCATATTCGAGGAATGCCAAGATTGTGAACAACGATGGAGCGTGGAAAGGACTCATGCCGAGGTATTTGGTTTGGAACGACATAGCGAGTCGCACTCGTTCGTCGTCGAAGTGCTTGCTAAGATCGCTGGCCACACTCGACCAGGGTTTGAGGATGGTTGCAACTCGAATTGCTCGCTTTGAAAGCACGTCGAGGGGGCTTGACCATGGGGTCTGGAGGCATTGCTTTGAGAAATCGAGCTTCTTTCGGTTTTGCTTCACGTAATTTTTGAATCCATCTGCGTTCTTATCGCCAGAAAGTTCACGGATTCGCTCGGTCATTTCCTCAAGGTTGCTGGTTGCATCAATGTGTCCACCTGCTCCGAACACCAGACGATACATTGGGTCAAGGGGCATCAAACCAAGTTCCTTGTGGGCGTCGAGGCCGATGGCTTGGAAGATTTCTTCAATGACTTCAGGGTAATGGAAAAAGGTTGGTCCACGGTCAAAAGTGAAGCCGTCTTTCTTGAACAATCGAGTGCGTCCGCCAACGGCTTCTGCTTTCTCAAGCACGGTGACATCAACGCCTGAGTGGGCGAGGAGGAGTGCCGAGGCGAGGCCTCCGGGCCCTGAGCCTACGATGATTGCGGTTGGCGCTTTGATGGTTGACATGCCTCCGAACCACCGGGGTCTCCATATAAAGGGCCGTATCCATCCTTGTCAAAACACCGTTTAGGAAGCCAAAGAAAACGGTGGATAGGTGAAGGCATCGCTCTCGGTGCTAAGCATCTTAAGGAGGCTGTGATTGGACCAAATTACAGCCTTAGGTTGTACGGTGATACCATGAGCGATTGGAGTTTGAAGAACCCATACATGAGCCAAATCACGGAAAACTATGTCCTGAACGGCAAAGGGTCGAAGAAAGAAACCCGGCACATTGTGTTCTCTCTTGGCGACTCAGGCCTCGATTACAAGGTCGGTGACGCCCTTGGTGTGCTCTCTGAAAACCCCCCTCACATCGTTGAAGAATTGATCCAGGTTCAAGGCTGGGATCGCAATGAACTTGTTTCAACGCACAACGGTGAACGCGATGTCTACACTGCACTCAAGAAGGATTTTGAAGTGCACATGGCGAACAAGAAATTCGTCCAATCCCTTGCCCACAAGGTTGTTGCAAGTGGCATGCGTATCTCCCTTTCCATCGTAGCCCGTTCCCGAAATGGCGAAGAATGGGCGGCCGATGACGAAGGCGATTTGCCACCTGGTCTTTCACCTGGCCAACCCGTCGATGACCCTGTTTCAAAGGTCGAAGCACTCGTCGGTGATGCAAAAGCTATCGAAGACTACCTTTGGACCAGAGATTACGTCGACATCATGCGTGAATTTGATGCCAAGTACACACCTGAAGAATTCCTTGAGTTGGCCGATCGTCTGAAACCTCGTCTCTACTCGATTGCTTCATCCCATGATGCCCACCCTGGATTCGTTGAACTCACCGTTGGTATTGTGCGATTCGAATACAACGGGCGTCCACGAGGCGGCTTGTGCACTCAGTTCATGGCTGATGAAATTGACACATCAGGCGCACCGATCGGTGTGTTCATGTCACCAACCAAGTCATTCATCCTCCCAGAAGATAAGGACGTCGACATCATCATGGTTGGTCCAGGAACTGGTATCGCACCGTTCAGAGCCTTCATGGAACAACGGGTGTTCGATGGTGGCGAAGGACGCAATTGGTTGTTCTTTGGCGATCAATCCTCGAAGACCGAATTCTACTATCAAGAAACCATCGAAGGCTGGATGGACAGCGGCGATTTGTTCAGGTTCACGACCGCTTGGTCCCGTGATCAAGCGGAGAAGATTTATGTTCAACACCGCCTCATTGAGCACGGTGCCGAAATTTGGCAATGGTTCGAAAATGGAGCATACTTCTACATTTGTGGCGATAAAACCTACATGGCAAAAGACGTTCATCGTGCCCTTATTTCGATTGCAGAAGAACACGGTGGCATGTCCAACGAAGACGCCACACACTTCATCGAGAAGACCATGATGCGGGAAGAAAAGCGTTACTTGCGTGACGTGTACTGATTTTCGATATAAAAAAAGCCCCCACTCCCTCCGAGGAAGGAGCAGGGGCGGCTCTCCAAATCACTCTGATTTGGTGGTAACGTCTGACTCAATCAGCGAATCACTCTTCGCTTGAATCGGCGTTGGCGATCATTTCATCGATCTTCATACCCATGAGGGCACCAACACCAATGACGAGGCCGTCAACAAGCCAAGGAATGGTGACTGCCATTGCATCTTCTTGTCCGTTCATGAGCATGGAAGCCATGTCAGCAGCGGATTCAAAGTTGACAATGGTTGCCATTGCCATTACAGCGATTGGCATTGCCCATGTGCTGCCAGCCTTTGCTTGGATTTGTCCAAGGATTGCACCAGCAGCAAGGAGACCAACAACGCTCCACATTGCAAACTCGTAGCTTGCTTGACCATCCGGCCATGCTTGGCTGTAGGTGACAAAGTCAGGTTGCAATTTCGACATCATAATGATGGCGAGAACTGCTCCAACGACTTGTGTGATCAAGCGGATGACTGTTCCCATCCACATGTTTTGATCCGTCATGTCGTCAGAGGTCATCGCGTGCATCCATGTCACAGGTGGTAGGATGTGAGCGCCCGAAAACGCCATCCAAGCCACACCAAGGGCCAACATTCCACCTAGGGATGCCATGCCGAGGCCGGCAACCAAAGGTGCAGAGGTACCAACATCGCCACTCCAGACGGTGATCCCCATAATCAGCCATGTGACGGTGAAAGCACCGCCAAGTTCAGTCATTATATCTTTTATTTTCATTTCCATAATATTTTCCCCCTCCGTAGAGAGCGTTTGTTACCTTATTTGCATAGTATATAACCGCGGAGGGGGAGGAAGTGGATTTTTAGCAGTTTTAGGCCGTTTTTTCAAAAAACCGGTGTGTTTTAGAACACCTTAGTTGCAAATGGAACGAGAAAATGATACTTTTCAGCCACTTGAACCGGCAACTGCCACGAAAATAGACCGTGCTGATCAAACCGGGATCGGGACACTCGAAACAGGGATGCCGCATGCTTCTGCTGCATCTTCCATCTTCTTGGTCCAAACAGAGTCGGGTCCTGGGAACGCAAGCATGTGGGTTGCGCGTTCTAACATTTGATCTGCTAGGCTTGCTTTCGCTTCCGGTCGTCCCGTGTCAGTCGATATGTTCGGTCGAGGTGCGGACCATGCTTCAGTGAACACAGCAAGTGGAATGTTGTTGTTATCGCACCAACGTTCTGCAAGATAATCGACTCCACTCGCTCCACCGAGAATGATCATGTCTGGGTAGGCGTTGACTTCAACCCACTCATCAATGGCATTTTCCAACCATGAGTAATTATAAAATTTTGAATTCCCACAAATGACCAAATTTACAATTCGTCCATCGGCGTTTAGGTCGCGGCCAGCGAGCCGGTCGAGGGCTTCGGCTCCAGTTTGAGGTGTCGGCGTCATGTTTAACGAACATCGTACAATGATATGAACTCTCTCACTAATTTGCATGATTTTCGCAGAGATGTAGCAATTTCTTTCCGCTTTCTGGAAGTAAATCTGCCTTTTTTGGTTCGGCACCCCACTCCGCTGCGACCTCCAAAAATACCAGTTCTGGTTGATTTTCAACCGTTGGCATCATAGAGTAATTCCTCCTCGAGCAACCATGACCTTCAAGCGAGTGCTGATTGCGAACCGTGGGGAAATCGCTCTTCGAATTCTTCGTACCCTCCGAGACATGGGCATTGAAGCAGCCATTATTCACGGTCGTGAAGATCGTCTTTCATTGCCAGTTCGGCTTGCTGATGTGGCCTATGCCAACAACAAAACAAACCCACTCGACACGTACTTGGACATCGAATCGGTCATCACTGCGGCAAAGGAAATGGGCTGCGACGCGGTCCATCCCGGGTATGGGTTCCTTGCAGAGAATGCAACCTTTGTCCGACGTTTACAAGAAGAAGGCATCACCTTCATTGGCCCCTCGGCAGATGTGATTACGTTGCTTGGGGACAAAATCGAAGCACGCGCTGCTATGGAGGCAGCAGGCCTTCCGACAGCCAAAGGCTCTTCAGAACCAATTTCTGATGCGGGGGTGGCATCGGTCCTCGCCGAAGAAATTGGCTATCCTGTCATCATCAAAGCTGCAGCCGGCGGCGGCGGTATTGGTATGCAAATCGTGGAACAATCCTCGGAGTTTGAAAGTGCACTCAGGCTCTGTCAGTCTCGGGCCAAGTCGGCCTTTGGTGACGAGCGTGTCTTCGTTGAAAAATACATTCAAGGCGCTCAGCACATCGAATTCCAAGTGCTTGGTGACGGAAAGAAAGCCATCCACTTCGGCGAACGCTTCTGCTCAATTCAGCGACGGCATCAAAAATTGGTCGAGGAAGGTCCTTGGCTCGACGATGCCAAGCGTCAAGAAATAGGTGACATGGTTTGCCGTGGTGCAGAATCTGTCGGCTACAAAGGCCTAGCAACCTTTGAATTCCTCCGGGATGCGAAGGGTGACTTCTACTTCCTTGAAGTGAATCCACGTGTTCAAGTCGAACACACAGTTACAGAAATGATCACCGGACACAATTTGGTGGAATTAGGCATCCGTGTTGCTCAAGGAGAAGCGTTGCCCTTCGGACAGGAAGATGTGACCTGGAACGGCCATGCAATTCAATGCCGCCTCAATGCTGAAGACCCTCGTAAATTCATCCCAAGCCCAGGGCGTTTGTGGGAATGCCACTTCCCCTCTGGCTACGGTGTTCGAGTCGACACGCATGCGCACCCTGGCTATGAGATGCCAGGTTGTTTTGATTCCCTCTTAGCAAAGTTGCTTGTCTGGGGACGGGATCGAGATGATGCAGTTCGCCGCATGCGAACCGCCCTCGATGAAACCATGATCACAGGCGTCGAGCACCTCATCCCCTTGCATCGAAGAATCATGGACGAGCAAGATTTCCTCGATCGAAACATCACCATTCAGTACATCGATATGCACCAAGAGTTGCTCGGCTGAGCGCAAACGCTGCCGCTGGCTTTAGGATGGTTGTACCTTTAGGTCGCTCAGTTGCATAATTCTTGATATTTGACCGTGGTGGCACCTTGAAGTAGAGCCCCCATTTGGCTGGGCTATGGATGTCCTTTTGGTTGGCAGCATCGCCTATGATTCAGTCACTTCACCCGCCGGTCAAGTCGAACGTACTCTGGGTGGTTCGGCAACCTATGGCGGCCTTGCCAGTGCGTTTCATGCCAAGCGTTTGGGCATTGGTCAAGTGGGATTGGTTGGCGTGGTCGGTGAAGACTTTGCCGATGAAGACCGTTTGGTTCTCGCAAGTCATGGGACCGACCTATCTGGTATCGAAACCGCTCCAGGGGAAACCTTCCGTTGGGAAGGTGCTTACCAAGGTTCGATGGCTGAAGCAGAAACTCATGCAACTCATCTCAATGTCTTTGAGCACTTTCAACCAAAGGTCCCTGAGCACGCCCGAACCCCGAAAGTCACGTTTTGCGCCAACCTTCACCCCGCCCTTCAAGCGAGCGTTTTAGATCAAACAACGCCACAGCGCCTCTCGATGTTGGATTCCATGAACCTCTGGATTGACATCGCTCGAGAACCGTTGCTGGAAGTGATGCAACGCGTCGACCTGATCATCATCAACGATGGAGAGGTCAGAATGTTGGCCGGAGATGAAAACCTCATTCGAGCAGCGCATGCTGTTCGTTCGATGACCTCAGCTGCGACCTTGGTTGTCAAACGAGGTGAACATGGTGTTCTTGCTTTCCACGGTGAGGAGATCATTGCATTGCCAGCGTTTCCAACCGCAGATGTTCGAGACCCCACCGGGTGCGGCGATACCTTCGCTGGCACCTTGGCAGCCTACATCGCAGCAGGGGAAGGTCCACTTCAACGCAACGAGTTGCGTGCAGCGCTTGTTGCTGCAACTGTCTCTGCGAGTTTCACCTTGCAATCGTTCGGTGTCGAGGCTCTGCAAAACATGAGTACGGATGCTTTTGACGAACGCATCACTCGATTTGAAAGCATGCTCGGCTGATTAAAAATCAATCCTTGCTAATCCTGAAACACCTGATGTTGATCGGCGCTGCTCATCGCTTTCAGTCAACTCATCAAAGGCGAGTTCATCCAGATCTTTGGTTTCTGTTTGTGCTTGGCGTTCCTGCTGGATTTGCTCAGCAAGTGTGTTCCTGCGCGTGATGTGTTCAGTCAGACGATCGAGTTCTTCTTGAGGGAGTGAGCCTCCACGTTGGTCTGAAAGGTTCGCCACACTGTTGACAATTTCTTCTTGATGGGTACGGGATGAGCGGTCACGAAGTTCTTGACTGCTCTCAGTCTCTTCGGGGATTGTTTGATCGATTGGATGTGCTCCGGTGAGGAGTCTTCCAGCCAGGGAAGCGCTGCGAGATAAGCCTTGAACGACCGACTGCACACGAGAGGCGGCTGGCCTTCTGCTCTTGCGAACTTGGAAGCGGGGGTTGTCGTATCCCGAGGTACGAGGTTGAATTCCGTACTGGCTACGGGTTTGGGTTTGGACTGCAGGCGTTTCTTCATGAACCATTTCAGCATCCATCACCGCTTCTTCACGACGAGCAACATCAACCAGCGAAGATGGGTCTTCATCGGCGAACATGTCGCCAAATACATCTTCGAAGATGGGTTCAGAACTCATAGGTTCAGGCTTCTTTTGAGGAATGTGGGCGCCATCAGGGCCCATGAAACTCGGTAGGTAGGTCAGCGGTGCATCACTCAATTGTCCAACCATGGGCTGTTGAGGGGCCTGTTCCCCGTCTCCAGCGATCCTGCTGAATGACCGCTCCATATTCCTCGGTTGTGGTGATGGGTATGGGTGTGATGGGTGGTGTGTGACTCTTGTTTCGGCCAACTCAGGGCCTGTGTGAGTCAGAGCACTGCGGCGATGACGGGCATTTGCTCTTCCTCTTTCGATCAAGCCATGCTCAGTTGATGTCATTTCCATCGAGGGGCGTGATTCCGGTTCTCCAAACATCCATCCGGCTGTTTCAGGTTCTCCAAAA
>Ga0308019_10000128_pt1 | contig 45357 bp, 44 predicted proteins | sample Neamet284_FD_203135 | JGI IMG/M metagenome (GOLD analysis project Ga0308019, IMG submission 203135) | Marine microbial communities from water near the shore, Antarctic Ocean - #284 | ecosystem: Environmental > Aquatic > Marine > Unclassified | place: Southern Ocean | collected 2014-10-01
ACAGCAAATTGTGCATTGCATCCACCAGCAAAATTGCCAATCGAACGCATCATCAAGATGGCCATGTCACGCATGCGTTGGTAGGCCGTATCACTCAATGTCATGGCAGGAGCCACAGTGATGGAGTCTCCTGTATGAATCCCCATCGGATCCATGTTTTCAATGGAACAAATGATGATGACATTGTCATTTTTGTCGCGAAGCAGTTCCAGTTCGTACTCTTTCCAACCCAACAAGGCCTTGTCAATCATCACTTCATGCACGGGGCTTGCTTCCAATCCACGATGCAAAGAATCCTCAAATTCCTCCTTGTTCCAGACAAAGGAGGCGCCCGTTCCAGCCAGCGTGTAGGAAGGTCGAACACATAGGGGAAAGCCAAATTCTTGTGCAATCTCCTGGCCATTCAAGTAGCTCTTAGCAATTCTTGAAGGCGCTACACCCACGCCAATTTTAGTCATCAATTGCTTGAACAGTTCACGATCTTCAGTGACATTGATGGCATCGATGTCAACACCTATGATTTCAACGCCGTATTTTTCCCAGACGCCTTGGCTGTCTGCTTCAATGCATAGGTTCAATGCTGTCTGGCCACCAACCGTTGGTAAAACGCAATCGATGTCTCGCTCGTTCAAAATCTTTTCAATGGATTCAACATCCAAAGGCAGCAAGTAAATGTGGTCTGCAACCACCTCATCGGTCATGATGGTCGCGGGATTGGAGTTGATCAATGAAACCTCAATGCCTTCCTCACGAAGGGATCTAGCCGCTTGAGATCCAGCGTAATCAAATTCACAAGCCTGTCCGATGACGATGGGTCCGCTACCGATAATGAGGACAGATTTGATGTTGGTGTTGCGTGGCATAGTCTTAGGTTCCTTCAAAAATCGGTTGCAATGGGTGTATCACCAAATGTGAGCGCAAAAAAAAGGTGCTGCAACAGCAACACCTTCAAAGTCGTTGAATTCTGACGCATTAGCCTTTGTGGCTGCCTGCGTGAGATACTGTCAATTGTGAACGCCCTTTGGAACGGCGACGTAGAATAACGCGACGGCCATTGGCTGAACTCATGCGCTCACGGAATCCGTGTTTGTTCTTGCGCTTGCGATTGGAAGGTTGGTAGGTGCGTTTCATGACAGCTTTATTTCGGGCTGCAAATATAGGCAGAGATTTTAGGTTTCCACAAGGAATTCAAAGAAATATTCACCCAAGTGAACTGGACCAATCCCATCCAACCCAATATTCCCAGCAGTCATTGCTGCATGAAAGCGTGGATGGCCCTATTTTAGCTTCATGCTTAGCCCACAACATGTTTGGATCACAGGCGCCAGCTCCGGCATAGGCGCTGCCCTGGTTCACGCCTATGTCGACAAAGGGTGGCATGTGATTGCCACAGCCCGAGGGAAAGAAGCCCTCGAAGCTGTCGCACAGAATAGCTCAAAACCTGACCATGTACACCTACTGACGGCTGACTTGATGGACATGGATGCCTTACCAGCTCTTGTGCAGTCCGCTTGGGACACCTGTGGTGGTATTGACCTCGCCATATTCAATGCTGGCATTGCCCAATGGGGAACTGCAGTCAGCAGCCTGCAAGCGGTAGATGACCATGTCCTTACCCTGAATTACCGATCTCCCGTGGCATGCATCAAAGCTTTGTTGCCTAAAATGCAGCAGGTCGCCCATGGCCGAATTGCTGTGGTATCAAGCATCGCTGGCTTGTTTGGCCAAGGCCACCTGGCTGCTTATTCCGCAAGCAAGGCTGCACTCACCGTGTACATGGAGTCCTTGAAGGAGGAAGTTCACCTGAGCCCCATTCGGGTCCATGTGGCATCACCAGGCGTGATTCGAACAGGCATCATGTCTCGTGGGTTGAATGCCGATGGTGAACTGATGCGAAACCGAGACCCTTCAGGTCGATCTGGCATCCTGCCAGCCGTTGCCGCATCAAAGATTCAACGCCTGTGTAGCAGCCGTAGATTTCACCTAATTATTGCTAGCCCCGCCGAACGATTGGGGTTATTTTTGCACCATTGCTGCCCTCGTCTGTTCTATTTCCTATTGCGACGCAAATCATGATCATCAACCCATCGGTTCACGCCAACCTCACGGAACTCACCAAAAGCTTTGCTGCTGGCACTCCTAAACATGTGGTGATTGACAACTTTTTCAGTCAAGACATCGCCGATGGCATGCATCAGCATTTCCCGCCGGCTGATAGTTTGAAGGTTAAGCGAAACAGCATGAATGAAAACAAAGTGGAAGACTACCACTTTGAGCGATGGGACCCCGTTTTTTTAAAGGCTCGAAACCACATACGGACAGATGCTTTTTGTCAATGGCTCTCAACACTGACCGGCATTGACGGACTGAGCACGCCTGACAATGGGCTGGGGTCTGGCATCCATCAAGGCAGTCAAGGCTCCTATGTTGACGTACACATTGACGTGAACTATGACCCCGCATCCAAACTGTGGCGACGAATCAATCTTTTGGTGTACCTGAACCCCCACTGGCAAGAAGAATGGGGTGGCGATCTAGAGCTATGGGACCCAGCCATGACTGACATCCTGCACAAGGTTGCGCCCTTGCACAACCGAGCTATCATTTTCCTTACCGATGATCAATCACCCCACGGTTACAAAGCGATCGATGTGCCGGAAGGCGAAAGTCGAAAAAGTTTTTACGCCTATTATTTCACGCAAATAGGTGAAGGTTTCACCTACAGCGACAGCAAATTTGTGTCTCGCCCTGATGACCCATGGCTTCGCAAACAGGCGACCAAGAGCAAGGAGTTTGTGAAGATTCATCTCAAGAGACTCTTGGAAAAAATGGGCATAAAAGCTCTGGATTTTCAAGACAAAAACCGCTTCTAAGCATGGCTATCAAGGATCGCATCAAAGCCATTTTAGGCAATATCTGGTGGAAGCGTCTCAGCAACAAATACACCCTTGCTACCGGCTTTTTCATCATTTGGATGGCCTTTGTGGACAGCAACTCCATGCTGATTCAAATGCAATTGGAAGCTGAGGTTCGTGCCCTGGAGGATGGCATCGAATTTTACCAAAAAGAACTGGAGGACATCAGCCGACAACTTGATGAACTGGCTTCAGATCCTGAGAAATTGGAAAAATTTGCGCGAGAACAGCATTGGATGCATCGGCCTGGCGAACACATCATCCTGGTTCAATCCGCAGACAAGCCATGAAGGCATCGCACATCACCTCAGATGGCATTGACCTGCCAGTGACCAGCAGGGCTGCGGATTCCGTGCAGCGCGGACCTGCCGCAGCAAGACCTTTCAGTCAACGACACATCGTAGTGGCTATCGATGGTGGCGACGTCAAACAGGCGACCATTGCTTCACAATCTGCCTTGCAAAACGGTGCCACCTCCCTCCTGTTCTGGCTGCATCGCGAAGAGGACTTGACCGCATTAACCCAGGGGGTTCGGTTGGACATTGCGCCCGTTCACCTGGTTGGCAACATGGACCCCTTGAAGGTGAAAATGGCCATGGACAAACACCCAAACTACCAGGCATGGCATGGTGGCTTGATCATGGATCCTGCAGAAAATCGGCAACGGACCCAGCAATGGTTCACCCAGACCCTTCAAGGCGACATGGATCGACTGGCTCAAGCCTGTGAGATCTTGCCGTCAGGCCTGCGATGCGTTACCAGCAATGGCAACAGCCAATCCAAGCATGGCCATGTAGCGCAAATCGCCTTTGCGGCAGCCTCTCTTGAAGCGCAACTCCAGCATGTTGGATGGCACCATGCTAATCGCTGCATGATGATCCTGCAAGCAAGCGACGATTACCTGGGAAGCATCGCCATGGTTCAGGCTGCCCGTGAACTCTGGCAGTCAATACTAATCAAGCACCAGCAAGCCAACGCCAGTTTGTGGGTGGCTGGATTCACCGCTGACCGCGACGCAAGTGACGATGCAGCCAACCTGATAGACACTGGAATGAACCTCCAAGCCTTGTGGCTGGGTGGTTGTGATGAGTTGTTGAACCAACCCATTAACCTCAGCCCGGAAGCTGGGCATTGGGCATTGGAGCAGCAACTGGTCCTTGCCAATGAAACCGACCTCAAAGATGACGAGCCCTTGCGTGGGAGCTACACCTTGGACGCATGGACCGCTCAAATGGTGAACATGGCCACTGAACACATGGATCGTTGGAAACAAGCCGGTGGGCTGATGAAATTGTTGGACAAGGATTCAAGCATTTGGTGATGGCAAAACAGCAGCCCTTTCCCCATGAAGCTGACGAAGCGGGCAGTTTTCCTTATTTGAGAGGACCCTACGCGAGCATGTACAGCCAGCGCCCATGGACTATCCGGCAATACGCAGGTTTTTCCACAGCGCAAGAAAGCAATGCCTTCTACCGACGGAACCTCGCTGCAGGTCAGGCAGGACTCAGCGTGGCATTTGACCTGGCTACCCACAGAGGCTATGACAGTGATCACCCAAGGGTGACGGGAGATGTTGGTAAAGCGGGGGTTGCCATCGATAGCATTGAAGACATGAAAGTGCTCTTTGATAGCATTCCTTTGGATCGCATGTCGGTGTCGATGACCATGAATGGTGCCGTCATCCCCATCATGGCATTTTACATCGCTGCGGCGCAAGAGTCGGGGGTTGAATTGGCCAAACTCAAAGGCACCATCCAAAATGACATCCTCAAGGAGTTCATGGTGCGCAACACCTACATCTACCCACCTGAACCATCGATTCGCCTCATGTCAGACATCTTCCGGTTCACTAGTGAGCACATGCCTGCCTTCAACAGCATCAGCATCTCCGGATACCACATGCATGAAGCAGGTGCCACACCTGAGATTGAGCTGGCCTACACCCTGGCTAATGGCCTGGAATACCTTCGAGCAGGTATTCAGTCTGGCCTCAAAGTGGATGACTTTGCACCTCGCCTCTCCTTTTTCTTTGCGACTGGCATGTCATTCATGACGGAGATTGCCAAGCTCCGTGCTGCACGCTACCTATGGGCCCATTTGCTCAAGCGATTTGAGCCCACAAATCCCAAAAGCAGCATGCTTAGGACCCATTGCCAGACCTCAGGGTGGAGCCTCACCGAACAACGCCCCTTTGCCAACGTGACCAGAACCAGCTATGAGGCAATGTCTGCAGTTCTTGGAGGCACACAAAGCTTGCACACCAACGCCCTGGATGAAGCCATCGCCTTGCCAACGGATTACTCTGCCAGAATTGCACGTGAAACCCAACTTCGCCTTCAGAAGAATACCGGTATCACTCGATTTGTCGACCCCTTTGGGGGCAGTCATGTGCTGGAACAGCTCACCAATGACCTCATCCATAAATCGAAGGCATTGATTGATGAAGTGGAAGTCATGGGTGGCATGGCTAAGGCCATTGAAACAGGTCTACCTAAGCTCAACATCGAAGAAGCAGCGGCCAGAAAACAAGCGCGAATCGATGGCGGCAAGGACATCATTATCGGTGTCAATGCCTTCATGCCTGAAACAGAGACCCCTTTGGATATTTTAGCTGTTGACAACAACAAGGTAAGGGATGCACAGATTGCACAACTCCAATCCCTCAAAGCTAGCCGCAACAACTCACTTGTGAAAGATTGCTTGGAGGCCATTGCTCAAGCTGCCAGCGATGGCACAGGCAACCTGCTGTCCTTGGCCATTGAAGCGGCAAAGGCCCGGGCAACACTCGGTGAAATCTCTGATGCCATGGAGCGTACCTTTGGTCGATACCGTGCAACTACTCAATTGGTTTCAGGCGTGTACACCAAAGAAAACAGCAACAATGCAGCCTTCATCAAGGCAAAATCCCTGGCAGAAGCCTTCACATCAAAGGAAGGCCGTCGCCCCAGGATTCTTGTGGCTAAAATGGGGCAAGATGGCCATGACCGGGGAGCAAAGGTTGTAGCCACCAGCTATGCTGACTTAGGCTTTGATGTGGATGTTGGACCCTTGTTCCAAACCCCTGAAGAAACGGCCTTGCAGGCCATAGAAAATGATGTGCACTGGGTTGGCGTGAGCTCGTTGGCCGCAGGACACAAAACATTGATTCCCTTGCTGATTGAAGAGCTCAAAAAGCTAGGCCGACCCGACATCCTGGTTGTGGTTGGCGGTGTCATCCCAAAGCAAGACTACCCTGAGCTATTTGCTTGCGGTGCGGCTGCGGTATTTGGCCCAGGTACAGCCATTGCTACATCTGCAACAGAGCTGCTGGAACACATGATGGAACACCGCTTCTGACATGGGACTCAATCCCCATTTCAAAGCCGATCTACGGCAAGCTTGGGACATCGAAGGCCTTCAGCTAGGTATTGAAGCTGGTGATCGATTGCAGCTGGCACGAGGCATCACCCTTGTGGAATCACAGCTGGCGGATGATCGACCTCTAGCGTTAGATCTTTTAAGCCGACTTTGCCCCAAAGACACAAGCAGGCGAATTGCTGTCACCGGCAATCCCGGTTCCGGCAAATCCACCTTGATCGAAAGCATGGGTCAATACTGGGTTGATCGCGGCAAATCGGTGGCCGTTCTAGCCATTGACCCTAGCAGCAATGTCACAGGTGGCAGCATCCTGGGTGACAAAACGCGCATGGAACAATTGGCTCACCACCCCAAAGCATTCATTCGCCCCAGCGCAAGCGGCGGACTTCTTGGCGGTGTTGCAAGACGCAGTCGGGAGTGCATTGCACTCTGTGAAGCTGCAGGCTATGACATCATCCTTATTGAAACCGTGGGTGTGGGGCAAAACGAAACTGCGGTGGAGCACTTTGTTGACTGCTTCTTGATGGTCGCTCTTCCTGCAGCAGGCGATGAATTACAAGGCATCAAACGTGGCATCATGGAAAAAGCTGACCTCATTGTGGTCAACAAGGCAGACGGCAACCTCAAGAAGGCAGCAAAGCAAAGCCAATTGCAGATAAAAAATGCCCTGCACATGATGCAGAATACTGCAGCCTGGCAGCCTGTGGCATTGACATGCAGTGCCCTTCAAGGTGAAGGCATTGATGCTTTGATGGAAGAATTGGCCGCATGCCTTGACTTGAGAATGGAGCCCAGCAACATGACAAGCAGGCGTCTAGCTCAAACCCTTGAAGCTTTTGAAAGCGCATGGAAGCAACTCTGGCTTCAACGCGCCACAAGTCATCCCCTATGGGCAGAAAGCTTGGCAACTTGCAAAGAAGCCCTCATGCAGGGTGAATGGAGCCTGGATCAGGCATTGGCCCGACTTAGGCAGGTAAAATAAGCTTAAAATTCAGCTGCGATGGATGCGCGCAACTTGACCAAAGCGACTTTGGTTGGGAACTTCTCCATGGCCATGGAAGCCAACAAAACGGCTTCAGCCAACTCTGCGCCACTGGCTTCAGCACCAAGTTCAGCAGATGTGGTATTGAGCAAGGACACCATGGCACTTTTTGCTATGACAACTGTCTCCCAAACAGGCTCAGCAACATAAATCTGTTGACTGAGGTTGTGTTCAAATTCGGTACGGATCTGATCCTTCATCATGCTGAGGTAGGCCGCATTGCTTAATTGCTCTGCATTGACCCTTACCATCAAAGAATTGGGACTGATTCGCTCTAGAAACAATGCCAACCGCTCATGCGCCTGCAAACGAACGGGCAAGGATTGCTTGCTTCGCTCACGGCGAAGTTCTGATCGCCGGCGCTTGTCTTCATTGTCCATGAAGCCTGACATCATCAAATAAACGATGATCAAGATGATGATTGACGGAAAGACGGTGCTGAGGATCTCAAAGAATAATTCCATAGGTGACAAATATCGGCAATGCTTCCCGAATAATATACCTTTGCACCATGCAATTCACATCTGATCGTGTTGCCTCCCTATCCTTGCCCATGACCATTGAAATGAGCAAGAAGGCACGCGCGCTTGTAGCGGAAGGGAAAGACATCATAAGCCTCAGCCTTGGGGAACCGGATTTTGACAGCCCAGATTTTGTCAAAGCTGCTGGAATTCAGGGTATTGAGGATAATTTCTCGCACTACATGCCTGTGCCAGGCTATGCCGATCTACGCGAAGCTATCGTTCGGAAATTTCATCGCGATAACGGCTTAACCTACCAAATCAATGAAATTGTGGTTTCTACGGGAGCCAAGCAAAGCATTGCCAACATTGTGATGGCAACCATCAATCCCGGTGATGAGGTGTTGATTCCCGCCCCTTATTGGGTCTCCTATGCCGATTTAGCCCGCTTTGCTGGTGGCGTGGTCGTGAGCCCAAAAGCTGGCTTGGATCAAAGGTTTAAGATCACAGCAGAGCAACTGGATGAGGCATTGACCGATCGATGCCGACTCATGATTTTTTCTAGCCCCAACAACCCTAGCGGGGCCATGTACAGCAAAGAAGAACTGGAATCCCTTGCTGAGGTACTTGAACGCTACCCAAAGGTCTTTGTCATTGCCGATGAAATCTATGAGTACATCCGCTACGACAACCGAGAGCATGCCAGCATGGCCAGCATTGAAAGCATGCGAGATCGTGTTGCCACGATCAATGGCCTATCCAAGGGCTTTGCCATGACGGGATGGCGCCTTGGCTACATGGGCGCACCCAGTTTCATGGCCCTGGCCTGTGAAAAGATTCAAAGCCAATTCACCAGCGGAGCTTCCAGCATTGCACAACGTGCTGCCATCGCTGCTTTGGATGCAGGTAGGCCTTCTATTCTCTACATGCAAGATGCTTACACCAAGCGAAAGGACTGCCTAATAAAGGCACTTCAGCCATTGGAGCATTTAAAAATGCAATCACCCGATGGGGCGTTTTACCTCTTTGTTGATGTCAGTGCCTACTTGGATGAAACCTGTCCTAGCAGCATGGAATTGGCCATGCATGTATTGGATGCAGGGGTGGCTACCATCCCCGGTGATGCCTTTGGCCTTGCTGGTTATTTACGCATCAGCTATGCCACAGATGAAGCCACCTTGACCAAGGCTGGCGAGCGCATCGTTCGGTGCTTGAAGCAACGCAATCAATAGGTGATGGGGAGCGGACTGCAACAGCGAATCAATCAGATTCGAGAATGGGTCAACTTGCGCATTTATGACTCAAAGCCGGGTATGCTTTTATGGCTTCGGCGCATCAGTATCCCCCTGTCCTTCACCTCGGTGGCGGCCTTGATGGCATACCACGGCTTTCAACTCAACGACGCACAAGAATTGTTGGTTGAGCTTCTGTTGAAAGGCACCATTGCCTTTTACTTGATCAAGTACCTGATCCAGCTCTTTTTCTCCTTCTCACCCTGGCAAGACATCAAAGAAAGGCGATGGGAAGCGCTATTCATGGTCTCCATGGCGCTGTACATTCTAGCCGTCAACCTATTCGATGAGCACATCATTGAGTCCTTCGGTCAAACCCTTGGCCTGGATAGCCTTGAGGCCCTTTTCATGATCTTTGTGCAAGGCTACTTCTTGCTGTTTGTGGCCCTTGAGGTCGGCAAGGCCAGTCGCTTCCTTCCCAAGGTGGGAATGAATCCCGCAGGCATGCTGGTGATCAGTTTTGTGAGCTTGGCAGTTGTCGGCGCAGGCCTTCTCGCCATGCCGGAAATGTCAATCACTGAGGGCAGCATTCCTTTGATGGATGCCTTGTTCACCTCCGTTTCAGCTGTGTCTGTCACAGGACTGAATGTCATGGATATCACATCCATTCTTAGCTTCAAAGGGCAATTTGTTTTGATGATTCTCATCCAATTGGGTGGGTTGAACTTCATCACCTTTGCCAGCATGCTTGCACTGCTTGCGAACCCCTCCATGGGTCGGCGCATTGGAAGCTTGATGGAATCAAGTGGGGGCAACGGGGTTAGCGGTATACTCGTGAAGCAAATCATCCGTTTCTCCTTGTTCTTTGAGGCCATCACCATGGTGTTGCTCTATTTTTCATGGGGAGATTACCCATTTGAACATTGGGGTGACAAGGTCTTTTTCTCTGCCTTTCATGCAGTGTCAGCATTCACCAATGCTGGATTCAGCCTGATGCCTGAAGGCTTGGCTAACCCCTTGTTGGCAAACAACACCGCCTTTGTTGTCATCATAGGTCTCAGCGTCATTTTTGGGGCATTGGGCTTCACCACGATCCATGATCTCTTCAGCTCACAAGCCACGAGGAATCGAAGAAAAAACCCATGGACGCACTTGACAATCAACACCAAGATTGCCCTGTATGCCACCATCATATTGATACCCATTGGGGCCTTGCTTTTTGCTTTACTGGAATCCAATGGGGTCCTTGCAGGCATGTCATGGGCGGAGCGAAGTCTCACAGCTTTATTCCAATCAGTCACGCTTCGATCAGCAGGCTTCAACACGGTTGACGTTAGCGCCTTGACCACACCCACCTTGATGATCGCCATCATCTTCATGTTCATTGGCGGTAGCTCAGGCTCGACAGCTGGTGGTATCAAAACCAGCACATTCACCTTGGTATTCCTCAATGCCATAGCAACCATTCGGGGACAAAAAAGGGTGGAATTCTCACGAACCACCATCCCCACTGGGCTACTGAACATGGCCTCGTCTATATTTTTGTTTTCTGCCTCTTCCATATTTCTTGGGGTTTTCTTGCTCAGCATCACTGACGGGCACCTCAGTTTGGAGCAATTGGCCTTTGAAGAGGTCTCTGCATTTTGCACCCTTGGATGGTCCACTGGCATCACCGAAGAATTGAGCGAAATGGGCAGAATCATCTTGATATCAAGCATGTTTATTGGGCGTATCGGCACCGTAACTTTGGCCTTTGCCCTGACAAGTAGCAAAAAAGCCAGCAGCAAGTACTCTTACCCTAAAGCCTCCGTTCAGGTCGGATAAACCATGAAACCAGTCAAACCATACAGCGAAGAGGGCTCCAAGAAAGCTCAAGTTGCCAGCATGTTCAATGCCATTGCAAAGCGTTACGATCTACTGAATCGAACCCTTTCCTTGGGAATCGATGTGATCTGGCGCAACATCACGGTCAAAGCTGTGAGAAAACACCAACCCATCGACCTCTTGGATGTGGCCACTGGCACAGGTGATCTTGCCATCGCATTGAGTCACATCCCTAACAGTCACATTGATGGCATTGACATTGCTCAAGGCATGCTTGCGGTTGCGCAAGTGAAGATTGAAAAAAAGCATTTAGATGACCGAATCACCCTGACCCATGGCGATGGGGAATCCTTGCCCTACAAGGACGCTTCCTACGATGCAGTCACGGTAGCCTTTGGTGTCCGCAACTTTGAGAACCTGATGCCTGGACTCAAGGAAATGCGCCGGGTGTTGCGTCCGGATGGCCAAATCGCCATCTTGGAATTCTCACAGCCTGAGCGCTTTCCGATCAAGCAGATTTACCACGTCTATTTCAAGGTGATTTTGCCCGTGATTGGCCGATTGGTCTCCAAAGACAATGCAGCCTACACCTATCTGCCTGAAAGTGTTGACGCCTTCCCTTATGGCCAAGCCTTTCTTGAAAAACTCCAGGAAGCTGGCTTCCGTGACCTCCATCAGCGTCCTTTGACTTTTGGAATCGCCACATTGTACACAGCTAAAAAATAACTAGCAACATGCTGCGTTATAGCCCCATGAAAGGCATCCCAATAATTGGTCTTATGGTGGCTCTGAGCTGTGGACTCCATGCACAATCCGTGCAAAGCCCTAACCTGCCACGTTACGATCAAAAACAGGTCCATTTTGGCTTCATTCTTGGCAGCCAAAACATGGGCTTTCATTACCGACCAGATACCCAATGGCCCACTGGGGTTTTTGGCGTTGAATTGGTTCCTCAATGGGGTTACACGGTTGGCATCGTCAGCGACCTACGCTTGAACAATTTCATGAATTTGCGCTTTGTCCCCACCTACAGTTCAGGAGAACGGCAGCTGATTTTTGATGCCATCGATCCCTCAGATAACCAGCGTAAGTCCATCGTTCGTCGCATGGAATCATCCTTGATTGTTTTCCCCTTGGAATTGAAGGTGAAAACTGAACGGATTGGCAACCATCGATGGTATGTCTTGGGTGCCATTTCAGGTCAATTAGACTTAGCCAGCAAGGCAAAGGTCATAGATGACCGATTCTTTAAGCTGCAAGCCTCAGGTTACGGTTTTGACGTAGCCCTAGGGATGGATTTTTACTTTGAGTATTTCAAACTCAGCCCCCAATTCCGCATCACCATCGGGCAAAGCAATTTGCATGTCGATGACGGTACGGCTTTTGCTCAGGCTATCCCTCTGCTTCAAACCCGGTCTGTCGGTTGGGTCTTTGCCTTTGAATGAATCAGGCGATGTGCCATGCCTGCATCAGAATACCTCCAGCCATGGCTACATTCAAACTTTCTGTTTGACGGCCTTTAGCCCGACGTATGCTGACCACTTGATCTGTAACGATTTTCCAATGTTCTGAAGGGCCTGCGCCCTCATTTCCCATCACCAATGCGCTGCGCTCTGGCCATGGCATTTGTTCGACAGGCTCACCGCCCATGTCTGCTAAAAATAAGGTTCTGCCTTCTGCCGTCAGCTGTTGACTCAATGCTTCCTCCGACATCAACACCACAGGCATCCGGGCCATTGCCCCCATGCTGGACTGTACAACCTTAGGGTTGAAGGGATCTACACTACCCTTAGAGAAGGCAACATAATCCAGGCCATACCAATCAGCCAATCGAATCAAAGTCCCCGCATTGCCAGGGTCCTGGATGCGGTCCAGCACCAAGACCAACCCCCCTTGCTGAGGCGTTAGGGTTTGCTGACTGAACACAGCTAAGGCATCACTGGGCTGTTCCAGGGCGCTGATGGCCCGTAAATCAGATTCGTCAATCACTTCACCTTGGTCTGCCAGTGGGCTGTCCTCTGTGACAAGCAGGGTCTGCATTGTCCAACCACCTTCGATGAAATCGTTGATGCTTTTGTGCCCTTCAACAAGGAAACGACTCAAGCTTTCTCTGCCTTTTTTTCTTTGCAGGGATAGGATCTGTGATCTTTTATTTTTGCTCAATGCCATCGGTGAAAGGTAATGCGCATTGCCGTAATTTTGCTTCAAACAAACCTACCATGATTGCACCTTCCATTCTTTCCGCTGATTTTGCCAATTTGCAGCGCGATGTTGAAATGATCAATGGCAGTGAGGCTACCTATTTTCACATTGACATCATGGATGGCGTATTTGTGCCCAATATCTCCTTTGGTCTACCTGTGCTTGCCGCCATCAATCGCCATGCAAGCAAGCCCTTGGATGTGCACCTAATGATTGAGCAACCTGAACGCTACATCAAGGACTTCCGTGCTGCTGGCGCAGACATCCTGACTGTCCATCTAGAGGCTAGTCGTCACTTGCACCGCAGCTTACAGGCTATCAAGGCTGAAGGCATGAAAGCTGGTGTGGCATTGAATCCACATAGCCCAGTTTCCCTTTTAAAGGATGTGATTCAGGACTGTGACTTGGTTTGCTTGATGAGTGTGAATCCTGGATTTGGCGGACAGTCATTCATTGAAAAAACCTACGATAAAATCACCGAGCTCAAAGCCATGATTGTCGCTGCAGGCTCCAACACGCTCATTGAAATCGATGGCGGCGTCAACAAGGACAATGCCGCTGCACTCAAGGCCGCAGGAGCTGATGTATTGGTGGCCGGCTCAGCAGTATTCAAAGCCGATGACCCGGTTCAAATGATTCAGACACTGCAACAAGCAGGTAGTTAAGTCTGATCTATTCCTGCAAACCATGTTCATTGACTGAATTGGCAGTAGTTTTGTTAATCACAACCCAAGACACCATTTAAACCTATTACTATGTCATTGGAACAACTTACCACACTTTTAGGCGACCAGGCTGAATCCTTGCTGAGTCACACCTGTAAAGCCATCGATCAAAGCGATATCCATTTGCCTTCAGGCGATTTTGTTAGTGAGCATTTCGCTTCAAGCAATCGCAGCAACCTGGTACTTGGCTCCCTGCAGACACTCTATGGACATGGAAGACTTGGCCACACCGGTTACTTGAGCATATTGCCCGTAGACCAGGGCATTGAGCACTCTGCTGCTGCATCCTTCGCCCCTAACCCTCGCTATTTTGATCCGGAAAACATCATTCAATTGGCCATGGAAGGCGGCTGCAACGCAGTAGCTTCCACCTTTGGGGTGTTGGCCAATTTGTCTCGCAAATACGCCCACAAGATTCCCTTCATTGTGAAAATCAACCACAATGAAATCTTGTCCTACCCCAATCAGTTTGACCAAACCATGTACGGCTCAGTTGCAGATGCCTACGAAATGGGCGCAGTGGCTGTTGGTGCAACCATCTATTTTGGCGCTGAAGAAAGTCGTCGTCAGATTCAAGAGGTTTCTGAAGCCTTTGAACATGCACGTTCGCTTGGCATGGCTACCATTCTATGGTGCTACACCCGCAACAGTGCTTTCAAGGTTGATGGCGTAGACTACCATGCTTCAGCTGACCTCACGGGACAAGCCAACCACATCGGGGTGACCATTCAAGCTGACATCATCAAGCAAAAGCTCCCCACCAACAATGGCGGATACCTTGCTGTAGGTCATGGAAAAACCCATGACAAGGTGTACAGTGAACTCAGTTCGGACCACCCCATTGACCTTTGTCGTTACCAGGTCGCTAATTGCTACATGGGGCGCATTGGACTCATTAATTCAGGGGGCGCATCCAACGGCAGCAACGATCTAGCTGATGCTCTTTCAACTGCTGTCATCAATAAACGTGCTGGCGGCCAGGGACTTATTCTGGGACGCAAAGCATTCCAACGCCCACTCAGTGAAGGCATTGACATGCTGAATGCTGTTCAAGACGTTTACCTTAACAAGGACATCACCATTGCGTAAGCCCATGGAGAACGAAGAAGGAAAAGGCTGGTTCAAGCGAATCAAATCTGGCATCACGACAGCCACGGAGGAAAAAAAAGAATTCCCCGATGGCTTGTGGTACAGCTGCCCCAAGTGCAAGGTCATGGTTACCACCGATGAACATGCAGAAAGCTTGTGGGTTTGTGGCAATTGTGGTCACCACGAGCGCATTGATGCCGCAGAGTACATGTCTTTCCTTTTTGATGAAGGCGCATTCACCGAGCTCAATCCAAACATGGTTTCTGTTGATCCCTTGAAATTCACTGACACCAAACCCTACAAAGATCGCCTCAAGGCAACCCGCAAGAAAACTGGCTTGAAGGATGCCATCACTACTGGGCATGGCACAATGAATGGCATCACCGTAACCATGGCCATCATGAATTTCAAATTCATTGGCGGTTCCATGGGTTCTGTTGTGGGTGAAAAGATTGCGCGAGCAATCGATCACAGTTTGGCAACAAAAACCCCATTAATCATTGTGTCAAAAAGCGGCGGTGCTCGCATGATGGAAGCAGCTATTTCATTGATGCAATTGGCAAAAACCTCCGGCCGACTGGGTCGCTTGGATGACGCAAAGATTCCTTACATCTCTGTCTTGACTCACCCAACCACTGGTGGCGTGACGGCATCCTTCGCCATGCTTGGTGACATCAACATCGCAGAACCTCGAGCTCTCATAGGCTTTGCAGGCCCTCGTGTCGTGAAAGAAACCATTGGCAAGGAGCTGCCGGAAGGCTTCCAAACCAGTGAGTTCGTTGAGGACCATGGATTTCTTGATTTCATCGTGGAACGCAAGGACCTGAAAGTCAAGATGTCACAATGGCTAACTATGGTTTATCCTTCGAAAAAATAAGTCGCTCACTGGGCAATTTTACCTACCTTTGCGGCCTCCGATCCACGGACTACAACCAACTATCTATAACGATTTAGGAATGTACCTGACTCCAGAAAAAAAGCGCGAAATTTTCGCTCAACACGGTAAGAACGATGCTGACACCGGCACCGCTGAAGGCCAAATTGCCTTATTTACTTACCGAATTGCTCACCTTACTGAGCACCTCAAAATCAACCGCAAAGACTACAACACAGAGCGTTCACTCGTTTTGTTGGTCGGCAAGCGAAGAAGTCTCTTGAACTACCTTCAAGACAAAGACATCTTGCGCTACCGTGTCATCGTAGAAAAGCTGGGTCTTCGCAAATAATTGCAGAAGACAAACGCAACACTGGAAAGGCAATTCTTACTGAGTTGCCTTTTTCAGCTCAATTTTATCGGGGCGCCGTAAACCAATCAGAAGTAAAGAAGACATGAAAGCACCAACACCTATTACCCAAACCATCCAACTCCCTGATGGCCGCACCATCACATTGGAAACAGGACGCATGGCTCGTCAAGCAGACGGCGCCGTACTTGTCCGCTCAGGAGGCACTGCCCTTTTAGCAACTGTCGTTTCCAACAAAGAAGCACGTCCAGGGTTGGATTGGCTTCCTTTGACCGTTGAATACAAAGAGAAATTTGCCTCCGCAGGACGCGTTCCTGGTGGATTCCTTAAGCGCGAAGGCCGTCCAAACGACCGCGAAATCTTGGTGTGCCGTCTGGTTGACCGAGTGCTTCGCCCGTTGTTCCCTAAGGACTACCACGCAGAAGTTCAGGTGATCATCACCTTGTTCTCTTACGATGAGGACGTTGCTTCCGATTCATTGGCTGGCTTAGCTGCATCTGCTGCCCTTGCCGTCAGTGACATTCCATTCAATGGCCCCATGTCTGAGGTCAATGTAGCTCGTATTGATGGTGAGTTTGTCATCAACCCAAGCTATGCACAGCTCGAGAAAGCTGACATGGAAATCATGATGGGCGCAACTGCTGATAGCGTGACCATGGTAGAAGGTGAGATGGATGAGGTTTCTGAAAAAGAAATGCTTGAAGCCATCAAGATTGGCCATCAGGTCATCAAAACACAAATTGAAGGACAGCTTGCTCTTGCAGCAATGGTCCCTACCAGCAGCCCTAAGCGCGTCTACAGCCATGAAGTGCATGATGAGGACCTTCGTAAAGCCATCATGGACGCCACCTATGATGCTGCTTATGTCGTTGCAGGTAAAGCTATCGCTGACAAGCATGAGCGAACTGCAGCATTCAAGCAAGTGATGACTGACTTTGTTGCCACCCTTCCCGAGGAAGAGGCAGGAGAGAAAGAGGGCTTGATTCGCAACTACTACCATGAAGTTGAAGCATTGGCTGTTCGCAATCAAGTCTTGGACAATGGCCTTCGCCTTGATGGCCGTAAGACTGATGAGATTCGTCCCATCTGGGCAGAAGTTGATTTGCTTCCTGGCCCACATGGCTGTGCCTTGTTCACACGTGGTGAGACCCAGTCTTTGACCACGGTTACCCTTGGTTCTAAAATGGACAGCAACCGCATTGATGCGGCTACCAAGATTGGTGATGAGAAATTCTACCTCCACTACAACTTCCCTCCTTTCTCTACCGGCGAGGCTCGCATGATGCGTGGCACCAGCCGTCGTGAAATTGGTCATGGTAACTTGGCACAACGTGCACTTAAGCGCATGGTACCTGCTTCATCAGGCTACACCATTCGTGTGGTATCAGAAATTCTTGAGTCTAATGGATCTAGCTCCATGGCAACGGTTTGCGCCGGAAGCATGGCCATGATGGATGCTGGTCTTGAAATCATTCGTCCCGTCAGTGGCATTGCCATGGGATTGATTACCGATCAGAAGACAGGCAAGTTCGCTGTACTCAGTGACATTCTTGGCGACGAGGATCACTTGGGCGATATGGACTTCAAGGTCACCGGTACTGAGAAGGGCATCACTGCCTGCCAGATGGACATCAAGGTCAAGGGACTTTCTTATGAAATCCTTGAGACAGCTTTGATGCAAGCCAATGCTGGCCGCAAGCACATCAGCGGAGAAATGGCTAAGACCATTGACGCACCCCGTAAAGAGCTCAAGCCACACACACCGAAAATGGTTGTCATGGAGATTCCTAAGGAATACATTGGCGGCGTAATCGGACCTGGTGGCAAGATCATTCAAGGCATTCAAGCTGACACCAACACAACCATCACCCTTGAGGAGATTGAAGAGGTTGGTCGCATTGAAATCAGTGGTACTGATGCTGTTGGATTGGCAAAAGCTCAATCAATCATCAAAGAAATCTGCTTTGTTCCTGAAGTTGGCACATCCTATGACGGTGTCGTGAAAGGCGTTCAGACCTTTGGTGTATTTGTTGAGATTGGTCGCAACAAGGAAGGCCTCCTTCACGTGTCAGAGATGGCATGGGAACGCGTTGAAGATCCAGCGGATCTCTACAAGGAAGGTGATAAAGTGACTGTGAAGCTTATTGGCACAGACAAAGGCAAGTTGCGTTTGTCTCGTAAGGTCTTGCTTGAAAAGCCTGAAGGTTATGTTGAGCGCCCATCTCGTCCTCGCCCTGAGCGCAGTGACCGCAGTGACCGCAAGGGTCGTGATGACCGTCGTGGCCGTGACAACGATCGCCGTGGTGGAGATCGTCGACGTGATGACCGCAATGACAAGCCAAGCAACGACAAGCCGAGCACCGACAAGTCTAGCAACGATAAGCCTCGTGAAGACAACCGCGGTGCCCGTGGTAGCCAGAGCGATGAAAGAGGAAACCTTGGTGAGGAAATGAAGAACAGCAAGCCTTCTGAGGATTAAGTCCAGACATTCCGTTGAATCCCTAATTTGATATTGCGTATGCGTCAGTTAAAAATTACAAAACAAGTTACCAACAGAGAGACAGCCTCTCTGGATAAGTACCTGCAGGAAATCGGCAAGGTGGATCTCATCACTGCCGAGATGGAAGTTGAATTGGCTCAAAAGATCAAGGCCGGCGACCAAGTTGCCCTTGAACGTTTGACCAAGGCGAACCTGCGTTTTGTAGTATCTGTAGCGAAGCAATACCAGAATCAAGGCTTGACACTGCCTGATTTGATCAACGAGGGAAACCTTGGTTTGATCAAAGCTGCCAAACGATTTGATGAGACCCGTGGTTTCAAGTTCATTTCCTACGCAGTTTGGTGGATTCGCCAAAGCATTTTGCAAGCATTAGCTGAGCAATCGCGGATTGTGAGGTTGCCTTTGAACAAGATTGGCTCCATCAACAAAATCAACAAGGCATTTGCCTCTTTGGAGCAGGAGCATCAACGCCCCCCTAGCCCGATTGAGATTGCCAACAAGTTGGACATGAGTGAGCAAGACGTGAAGGAGTCCCTTCGCAACAGCGGTCGCCACGTGTCCATGGACGCACCCTTGGTTGAAGGTGAGGACAGCAATCTTTATGATGTACTGAACTCTGACAGCAGCCCGAACCCCGATGACGACCTCATGGTGGATTCATTGCGCACTGAGATTGAGCGTGCATTAACCACGCTCACGCCCCGTGAAGGTGATGTCGTCAGACTTTACTTTGGCCTCAATGCGAAGCAACCCCTCACCCTTGAGGAGATTGGAGAGAAATTTGACTTGACCCGCGAACGCGTTCGACAAATCAAGGAGAAGGCCATTCGCCGGATGAAACACGCTTCCAGAAGCAAGATTCTGAAAACCTACCTTGGCTGATACCCTTCCATAAGGGCCATGCAGGTAAGCATGAAAAAGCTTCTCCGAAAGGACACATTGACCGCCATGATTTTTCATGGCGGTTTTTTAATGCCATTATCCCAAGCAACTCCGCAAATTGACTAATTTCACAAGCATGAGATACCCATCATTGAAAACCCTGACTGCCATCTTTTTGATTGCTCTGTTGGCGGCCTGTTCTCCAGCAAATAAAGCTTTGAAGCACAGTAAATCCTTGGCGAAATCTGGACTAACCTATGAAGCAACCCTGGCGGCCTTGGATGCAGTTGAGGCAAAGCCCAATTACAAAAAAGCCATGGTTCAGGTGAAAACCCTTGGCACCAAGGAGATTCAAAATCAAATGCGTGAGTTCAATGAGCTCAGGACAGCGGGGGAGACAGTTGGTGCTTTGGATGCCTACGTCAGAGCATGGGACATCGAACAGAGAGCTGCTAACCTAGGCGTTTTACTCACAGGCACTTCAGCTCATGCCAGTGATTTTGCCAACCTGCGAAGCGGTTATATCCAAGAACTTGACGGCAAAGGGCAAGCTGCTTTGCAAAGCGAAGATTTCACAGCTGCAGAGCGCATTTATGTGCGTGCGTTGAACTACGACCCAGAGAATGAATCACTCAGGGCATCATGGGTGACCGCTGTTGGTGAACCCGCCTACCGTGAAGCACAAAGCTTGATGACTGAAAGCAAATACCGGACAGCATACATTGTACTTGAGGACCTTGAGCGCTTGACTGAGACCACGTACAAGGATGCTCGAGACATTCAAAGCAAGGCAGTAAAAGAGGGCTCTGTCACTATTGGTGTCAGGAATGTACTTGCCCCAACACGGCAAGAGTTGGATATCGCAAGGGGCCTGCGATCAGACCTCATCAGCAACCTGATCAGCACACAAGACCCATTCATTGCATGGATTGACTGGAATGAGCAAACCCGTTACGAAGCCACTGAGCAACCTGACTACTTGCTGGAGCTTGAGATGACTAACTGGCGTGAGATGCCTGGGGTTCGAACCAGCTATGAACGCAAGGGCTATCGCAGGGTGGCAATTGTGACCAAAGACCCGGACACAGGTGCTAAAGCCACAACCTACGACTACCAAAAGGTGATCTACCACGACATCAATTTCAAGTACTTAGTTCACGGGGCACTCAGAATGGCCTTGGTCGACCCAGCGACCAAAGAAGTGCTTGTTAGCCGTGAGGTTGAAGACATCGTCGAACGCACCATTGCTACGGCACAGTACAGCGGTAACGCGACCAACATCTACCCTGGTCATTGGACCAACAGGTCTGAGGATAAGCCCGGTGATGTCGTGAACCATTCTGGCAAGGCTGTATTGACTTCGCGGTTTCATACCACCAACAACCCGAGAATCATTTACCAGATGCAGGAGCACATAAGAAACTCACTGGTCAAAAAGGCATCCATCACCATGTTTGAAGCCATGCATAGCTCAACTTTCTTGCCTTAAGGAAAGATAATCACGCTTTGCGCTAGAGATTCCACTTAACTTCGCGGTACATATCTGGGGCTGACCGGTTTTGACAGCAAGCCGATAGATCATGTAAGCATGTCGAGCTATTGGGTTGATGCTCGTAAATACAACATCCAATTTTTTTTAACTGGCGAGCACAACTACGCTCTTGCCGCTTAATTCTCGATAGAGAGCTAAGCTTATTCTACACTAGGTGCAGAAGCAAGACATCCCTCAAGATCCCCGTTCTACGGAGCTTGATCAAGGGGTGTAGTAAGGTAGAACTAGGGTGAAGCATGTCATGGGCTGATTCTGAAAACTTACATGGCTAAGTGCTGGTTGGGTTGTCACTCATCAGGCCAGCATCGAAAACCAATGAATGACTAAGCATGTAGAAGGCACGATATGTCCTTGCCTGGACGTGGGTTCGATTCCCACCAGCTCCACTAAAAAACCCACTCAATTGAGTGGGTTTTTGTATAATTGCCAACTATTTAAAATTAAATAATTAATCAGAATGAAAAAGATATTAGTAGTGGGTGCTTCAGGTAAGACTGGGCTAAACGTAGTAAAGCAGTTATTAGAATTAGGTCATTCGGTACATGTAATTGTACGAACAACAAACAAATTCTCTAAAGACATCTTAAAACATCATAACATTAACATTATAAAGGCTAGCATGCTTGACATTAAAAAAGAAGAAATGCTTGATCTGGTTCGTGGTTCTGATGCAATTATTTCATGCCTTGGTCATAATTTAAGTTTTAAAGGAATCTTCGGAGATCCTAAAAGGCTATGTACAGATGCTAGCAAAAATTTATGTAAAGCCATAAAGTCCTCAAAACCAAATTCAGCAATTAAATTTATTTTGATGAGTAGTGTTGGTGTAAAAAACGGAGGGATTATAGAAAAAAGATCGCTATTTGAAAATATTGTACTAACTCTTTTACGTTGGTTCATCCCACCTCACAAGGATAATGAAATGGCTCTAGATTACTTAATCTCATCAATTGGAAATTCCAATAAGTATATCGAATGGTGTGCTGTTCGCCCCGACTCTTTAATAGATGATAAAATTTCCAAATTCGAAATAATAGAATCACCTATTACCGGAATTTTTGATGGTCGTCCAACATCAAGAGAAAATGTTGCAAATTTTATGACTCAACTCATTGAAGACAATACTCTTTGGAGTGCCTGGAAATTCAAAACTCCAGTTATCATGAATGAAAAATAATTCTTATAGAACTGTGTAGATACATTAAATCAAACTACTCTTAAAGACGTTCGAAACAAGGACCCAGAGGCCCACCAAACGGAACCCAAAGACATTTTGTCTTTGGGTTTTCTTATTGAAGTATGAGGTCATGTTCACCTTACATTCTTGACAATGTCAAAGAACAGGTCGGAAACACACTTTAACCCACTATATCCCTTGTAAGGTATCTTTTATAGGAAATCCACAAAAGGATTGCCGAAACTACAGATGCGCCAAAACAAGCGATCAAGTTCAATTCCAACACTCCGCTTTTAGCGGTTAGGTTCAAATAATGGTAAGGCGAAAAATACCCCAACCATGACACTTTTTCTGCAGCCATGGAGATGGCATTGAGAAAATAGCTACCGAAAATGAGTCCTACAACTGGCCCCATGTAATTCAATTTTGGAGACAAGAAGCTTGACATCAGGACTCCTGATGCCGTAAAAAAGCCCACCAAGAAAAAGCCATGAACATGCATCGTAGTCATTACTGACCAATTCACGTCTTCGCCAAAAACAAGCAAGCCAATAACGGCAGACAGCGTCTGAATACCATAAACCATCAGAAACAACGCGCCTAGTGCCATTAGTTTAGTCGCGGCAATAGAACCTCTCGAAATAGGGCGTGTAAGTAAAAACTCAGCTGTTCCATCGCGTTCTTCCTTACCAATAATCGTTGCGCCGGTGGATGCGGTAAATATTCCCATCAAGAGCGTAATATAAATACCATAGTAGGTTCCATAATACCCTATAATACTGCTCCAAGTTTCTTCATCCATGCCCAGTGCCTTTGCATACTCTTCAGGCAAACTAGACATCAGTTTTGCTATCTCCTCACCCATTTCCGAAAAACTCGGAAAAATGGACAGTATCAGAGCAGTAAAGCCAACGACAATCGCCGTCCATATTACTGTGTTTTTTCTATTGCGCTTAAGTTCTTTCTTAAATACTACACTGTTCATGGCTTAGCTCTGGTAATAGTTCATGAAAATACTTTCTAGGTCAGGCTCTGAAAGAGTAACGTCTAGAATGGCTTGGCTACTGAGCCATGCAACAAGGTCTTGAGTGGGACCCACATAATCAAAGGTGTGTTTTTGGCCACTTTGATGGTGGTTTTGAGCTCCATCAGGCAAAGGAAGGTTGCCCGCGGAAGTTGTCACTAATCGCACCTTTTTCATTTGCTTCGACAACAACTCGCTGATGTCCTCCACAGCGGCGATTTTCCCCTCTCTAATAATAGCTGCTCGGTCACACATGCGCTGAATCTCTGACAAGACATGGGAGCTAAAAAATATAGTCACCCCTTTATTGTTCAGCCGCTCCAAAAGCTCAAAAAACCTATTTTGCATGAGCGGGTCCAATCCCCCAGTAGGTTCATCTAAAATCAAAACTTCAGGATCATGCAGCACGGACTGAATAATAGCACACTTCTTTTTATTGCCGTAACTCAAGTCGTCAATGCGTCGGTCCAAATCCAATTGAAAATAAGTCGCCAATTCTTGAATTTTATGCTCAGCATCCTGTACCCTATAGATGGCCGCATGATATAACAGCAAATCCTTAGAAGACATCTCGCTGTAATAATCTACCTCTGAAGGCAAATAGCCAACCTTCTCTCGGATCGTCGCTCCCTCAATACTGATGTCCATTCCCATGATGGTTGCCTTGCCGCTGGTTGGCGATAGGAGGCCCAAAAGTGTCCGAATAGTCGTAGATTTTCCAGAACCATTTGGTCCAATAAACCCAAATATCTCACCCTTTTTCACGGCAAACGACACAGAATCAATACCGCATTGATTTCCATAAAATTTTGACAGGCTTGAAAGTTCTATGGCATTCATTATAAAAGTCTTCAGTAATTTTCTCTACTAAAGGTAAAGAAGAAATCCACCAGTTCAACCACCTTTGAGACTAGCAATTACAAGGAACGCTCATCAGACAACTGCCATACTAGAGAGCTTAAGTCATTGAGGAATTCTAAATTTTGCACAATACCCCTCTAGAAAACAGCCTTTTATCTCAAAAATCAGATGAATGCTGGAGCTCTGATTCCATCGATTTTCATGGTTTTTTAGGCTGGCAATTCCTTGATGTCGATATGGATTTGGGTGAAAAACCCAAGGTTTCATTATATTAGCTTTACTAACCTAAAATCATATACATGAAAAACATGCTATTTTCTCTTACCGCCCTCACCCTACTGATGTGGGGCTGTAATCAAGCAGGGTCTTCATCCTTAACGGAAGATTCCGTTCGCGAATTTGCCATCAGCCAAATTGAAAACCAAGTGGGTTACGACGATGCCGTTGAAGGGTTTCTTGCCGGACTGTCCGACGACTTGGTCATCTGGTCAAATCCCGTATGGCAAAACACGCCAAGGAAGTCCTCCTTTGACAACATGGACGGAAGCGGATTCTACGAAGATTCAATACAGGTGGTCCTGCATGATGTATACATGATGGGTGATTATGCCAATGTGATGGGTACCATTAAGTGGTACATCGCCGGTGTCAACACAACGTATCGCAATTTCTCTGGAATTATCACAGCAAATGACGATAAGCAACTCCAGTGGAGCCGATGGGTTGGCATTGACAACTCTGAACTTGCATGGGGATTCCTATGGCCGAGTAACACCATTGAAGGCGGCTTACAGCCCTACAATGAAATGCGTAATGCCATGATGAATTTGAACAATGTTCGAGCCAAGGAGCTATCAGATTCTCTTGTTGAAGCAGACCCTAGCTGGGCCACAGCACACTTGGGGCAACTCCACTATTACTGGATGACCAATGACAAAGAAAATTTGCAAGTGACGTATGATGCAGCTGTTTCAAAATTGGGTGATGCAAGTCGTGCAGAAAAGCATTTCATCCTCTCCTATACCAAAGACAGAGATGTTGCAAACGACCACTTGGAGCAGGCCCTGATTTTTGCTCCTATCGATCCCATGGTTCGCGCCTGGTATGCTTGGGGCGAAGTCGATGCTGATCGTGCCATTGACATCATGGAGCACGCGTGGGAGCGCCTACCTGAACATGGTGGTGTAAACAACATGATAGCTTACAAGTACATGGCTGCAGGAAACATGGAAAAAGCAAAGCAACATTTCGAAATCTTTGCCCGGGTTCACCCTGATGTCCCTAATGCCTTTGACTCTTATGGTGATTACTATGAAAAAGCAGGCGACCTGGAAAAGGCCAAAGAGATGTACATGAAGGCTTACGAATTGGATAACACCTGGACTGCATCTAAGGAAAAAGCCGAGGCACTATAAGACATTCTCCATCCCTCTGGATGAAGGCACAGTGTCTGCCCAATACTTTTAACCGCCCGCGCTACGCGTCAGGGCAATAGAAAACCCGCTACGTTCCGTAGCGGGTTTTACTATTCTTAGCGGAGAAGTGCGGCGGGGAATTCGAAAAATTGATGGGGATTTAAGAACTCAGGGTCTAAAGAAGAGATGGTTCTATTTATCTTAACACCCAACAAAAAAAAAGAAAGATCAACAACGCTAAAAAAATAGGATTCTGGGGGTGTACGGCACTTGTTGTAGGAAACATGATAGGTTCTGGAATCTTTATGTTGCCTGCCGCACTAGCCGCTTTCGGAGGGATAAGTATCGTAGGATGGATTTGCGCATCCATAGGTGCCGTGCTACTGGCCGTGATTTTCGGGTACCTGGGAAGGCTCGCCCCCGAAGCTAATGGCGGGCCCTTTGCCTACACGAAGTTAGGTATGGGTGACTTCCCTGCTTACTTAGTGGCGTGGGGGTATTGGGTTTCAATCTGGTGTGCGAACGCTGCAATCACAGTGGCTGCCGTAGGGTACCTTGCTGTGTTTTTTCCTGTCTTAGGGGAATCTGCCATGGTTTCTATTGCTACAGGGCTGGGTATTATTTGGTTCTTTACTTGGATTAATTCCAAGGAAATCAAGACCATTGCTTTAGTCCAAATCATTACTGCCACGCTTAAAGTCGCTCCCATTTTACTTATCGGGATTTGGGGGATGTTCTATGTTCAACTAGAAAATTTCACCCCCTTCAATTTGAGTGGGGAAAGTGATTTGTCGGTGATTACAACGACGACCATGCTTACATTTTTTGCGTTTTTAGGCATGGAGAGTGCCACCATCCCTAGTGGAAGTGTTAAAGATTCTGCAATAACCGTAAGAAAAGCTACGATTTTCGGGACGGTAGCCACCGTCGTTATTTACATCATCAGCTCAGTATCTATCATGGGCATCATCCCAGCTGAGGTGCTGGCTGAATCGAGTGCGCCTTTTGCAGATGTTGCAGAGATATTTTGGGGAGAGACCGCCAAGTATGTCGTTGCTGCAGGAGCCGTCATAGCCACCATGGGAGCCCTCAACGGCTGGATCCTCATGCAGGGAGCCATCCCTATGGCTGCAGCTCAAGCGGGGTTGTTTCCGACAATATTCGGCAAGGTGAATAAATCCAATTCACCTATTTACGGAATTATTATTTCAAGTTTTATTGTGTCAATTTTCATGCTTTTCAACTACTCAAATAGCCTGGTTGAAACATTCTCCTACATGATGCAATTGACTACCCTGGCAGTAACTATTCCATTCCTTTTTTCAATAACAAGCTTCGTTATCATTCTTAAGAGGTCCAATTCAGGGTATTACCAGAAACTGACAGTGGCCATTTTCGCCTTTCTCTTTACGGCTTGGATTATGGCAGGATGCGGGTCAGAAGTGCTAATTTCAGGCCTTCTATTATTTTTACTAGGAATACCATTCTACTTTTGGATTACAAGAGAAAAAGCTAAATAACATGGAGGATTTTTTCATAGACCCAGATATTGCACAAGCAGAAACTCTGCCTCCTAGATTTTACAGGAGTCAGGAAATATTTGAGAAGTTGAAGGAGACAGTTTTTCTAAAAACCTGGCAATGGATTGGGGATTCTGCTAGCACCGTTCCACTCACTGAAACGGTTCACCCTTTTGTGATGTTGCCAGATTTCTTGAACGAGCCCCTGCTCCTAGTGCGAGACAAAGCAAGTGAAGTGAAATGCCTGAGTAACGTATGCACACATCGCGGGAATCTTGTGGCCACAAACCCTGGGAAAGCGAAGGGCCTAACGTGCATGTATCACGGTCGACAATTCGATTTAGCAGGAAATTTCAAACACATGCCCGAGTTCTCTCAGGCAAAAAATTTCCCCAGGCCTTGTGAGGGATTGCGCGAATTCTCAATAAAAGATCTATGTGGGCATTTATTTGTCTCCCTGGACCCATCTTTTGACTTCTCAGAAGTCATCGATAAGATGAACGAACGCATAGGGCATCTCCCTCTAGAATTGTTCAAACGAAACGACGTGCTCAGTAAGGAATACATCGTGAACTGCCATTGGGCTCTGTACTGTGACAACTACCTCGAAGGTTTCCACATCCCCTTCGTTCACGAAGATCTCAATAGCGTGCTAGACTACGGAAACTATAAAACAGAGATTTACCCCCATATGAATCTACAGATAGGCTATACAGATGGCGGCACAGAAATCTTTGATCTTCCCGAAGGACATCCAGATCACGGAAAAGCAGTAGCCGCTTATTACTATTGGGTTTTCCCTAACATGATGTTCAACTTCTACCCCTGGGGACTCTCTATTAACATCGTCAAGCCTTTAAGTTTGAATAAAACCAAGGTCAGCTTCATTACCTACGTTTACGACGAGGCCAAGCTCAATTTGGGAGCTGGGTCTTTGTTGGACAAGGTGGAAAGGGAGGATGAATTCGTTGTAGAGAGCGTACATAAAGGGATTCAATCGAGGTTCTACACCTCTGGCCGCTTCTCCCCTTCCAGGGAGCAAGGTGTCCACCATTTCCATGGCTTGCTAGCTAAATATGTTAATGACTAGCTAGGCCATCTTTTCCCATTTGCCATTTGTCATTAATTTAAATGTTCCTAAATATTCCATCTTCCATTCATAGGGTGAAATTAAACTTAGAAATAAGTCTTTATTTTTATTTTGGTACAAGTAATACGATTCACCTACAAGAGGCTGAAAGCTATAAGTAGATTCGTATACTAAGCTGGTCCAATTATATTCTTCAACTAATTTTTTATACGCTTCTTTTATTTCAGCCATCCTAGATTCAAAATACTTATTGGCTTTAATGCTATCACCCTTATCTACTTTTAAAGGCTTAAAGCTAGGCGCACTAACAGATGTAGGATATTTTTTGAGTTTTGCATCAAATTCATCTGTATCATAATTATAAACTATGTTATCAGGATATTTCTTTTTCATAAATAAAAATTAGATGGCTGGAAATTTATACAAGTTGATTTGAAGCAATTAGTTCATCTAATTTTTTTGTTCTAAAACGAAAGATTTCAGTCAATTTCCGCTTTACAAATAGACTATACGCAAGAGGAGCTACCATAGAGAACGGAAGTTTGAAATGAACAACATCTGTCATTAAAACGCCTCCATTAACCTCCTCTATTTTGTGTAGGTGATGCCACATTTTATAGGGGCCAAACCGCTGTTCATCTACAAAATAACTTCCCTTGGTAATGTGAGTGATCTCAGTGACCCAGTTCATCTTGAAAATTTTGTTTAAACTAATGGTGTAGGTTATTATTTGGCCTAGGTAAGCCTCTCCATTTTCAGGACTAGTGATGTTAAAATTTAGATTTTCAGGTGTTATTTTTTGTAAATTTTTCGGAGAAGAGAAAAAGCGCCATGCTTCTTCTAATGATATAGGTAAAAAATGTTGACTGTGTAATCTGTAGATACCAGACTGTTTTGAGAACTCCATGTGATTTTATTCAATTTCAATTTTATCAATAATAAGTTTGAAGGACTCATTTTTTTTGTTACCAATGAGAAATGCAATTTCCTCAATAGAGGCTTCATTAAAGTTGACTTCATTCAATTTCCTGCCTCTGAAGCTTGGGTATAAATCTTTTAGCTCTATTTTAATCGTCTCCCAACTATTAGAAGTAGAGAATGTAGTAGTGTATGAATAATACGTATTGGATTTAGATTTTAGACGAAATTGGTAAGATTTTGAATCACCTTTTAGTCGAATAGCAATGGTTGTTTTTCCAGTAACGTCTTTTTTCTTGAAACGATAACGAACTGATGCAAAGCCACCATTATTTGCCGTAGATACAGCACCTTTAAATTCTGCATTGCCCTCGTCGTTTAATCCAAATGACGCACTTGAGACTCCACCCATGACATCATCATTAACGACTCTCCAACTGTTTAGATTAGAGGCTTTGTTAAAATCAAATATCGTATTCATCTTTTCGCTTGTCAAACTGAAAGAACTGGTCACTATTAAAGTGAAAATAAGCAGCCCGAGAGTATTAGTTTTCATTTTCTATTTCTTTTAAAAGTTGCTCAGCCTGATATGTTAGTTCATCAGATTTTGCTCGACTAATAGTTGACATCTTATAAGCCTCTTCTAACTTTTTTCGATACTGTTTTTGAAGTTTTTCTTTTTTTGATTTCCTTGTAAATAATTTCATATCAAATATTATTATGTTTAACATTTAAAGCGTAAAGTTAAACAATAATAGATAGAACGACTAATGATTCAGAATAGGATTAAACATCATAGACTTTAACCAATGCTACAATCCAAATTGCGCCGATAGCTATGGGCCACTAACTCAGCTGAAGCCATACCTTTGTTTTTCTTGAATATTTATCGAAGAATAAAAACCCAACTGATTCATGAAACAGTTCGCTTTTCTATTTGCCTTTTTTTTGGCGTTCAATGCTAACGCACAAACTTTTGACACGTTAGTCTGGTCAGATGAATTTAATGTCAACGGTAGTGTCGACACCACTAATTGGTTTCACCAAACCCTTCTTCCTCCAAACAATGGCCAGAGCTGGTGGAACGGAGAAATTCAGCATTACACAAGTAGAGACACCAATTCAAGCGTAAGCGGTGGTAAACTCTACTTGACAGCACTGAAAGAAACTTTTACAGACCAAGGAGTTACTAAAGATTATACTTCTGCAAGGCTCAACTCCAAATTTGCCTTCACCTATGGACGGGTTGAGATTAGAGCCCAATTACCCTTAGGTATTGGGACATGGCCTGCCTTGTGGATGCTTGGACAGAACATAACAGAAACTGGTGCCTACTGGGAAACTAAAGGTTTCGGCACTACCGGCTGGCCCGCTTGTGGTGAAGTTGACATCATGGAGCATTGGGGAGACAACCAAAACTATATTTCAAGTGCGATGCACACTCCATCTAGCTATGGAGGTACCCAAAATAAAGGGGGTCAGTATATCACAGGAGTCAGTACTGGATTCAAAACTTATGCCGTAGAATGGACACCTACTAAAATGGTATTTAGCGTAGATAGCGTAGTTCATTATACCTATGAACCAGCTACGCGTGACTCAAATACTTGGCCTTTTGACGATCCACAATATCTGCTGTTTAACGTGGCTATTCAATCTAGTATTGCAGCTTCATTTACTGAAAGCCCTATGATTGTTGATTACGTTCGCGTTTACCAAAGCAGCACGTTGAGCAACAAGGAATTAGAAGCTGCATCAATCGAAGTGTACCCTAACCCCTCTAGCGATATAATTCATGTAGTGCAACCTTTTGAAATTGCCACTATTAAGATTTTTGACATCACTGGAAAACTAGTAAAATCTGAGGCATTACAGGATATCACAAATATCATCAATACAGTGCATTTAGCTCCCGGGACCTACCAGTGCACGGTTACTAATGAGCAAAATGGTCAAAGCGTTCAACGAGCCTTCATTAAGCAATAATCACTCAATAAAAACTTCATCGTGGGTAAATAATAAGCCCTGCCAACTTTTGCTGGCAGGGCTTCTAAAATGAATCTAATGACGCTTTTATAAATGGTGGGTTACCCCTGCCATCATGAAATCAGTCAATAAATAAGATGATCTAATTCAGTGAATTAAAGGCTCCTGTGAAGTCGCCATAGTTCTGTTGGAACAAGATTTTTCCTTCCTCATCAAAGTCAAATGACGAGTACAAAGGAATAGTTACCGACTTTTCTTCTGTAGAATCTGTGGCTGATCTAGTTACCTTCCACACGCCGTAATAACGAACTGAACCGTCCATCATATTGGTGCTTGCATCAACTCCGGATAAAAACTTAAGTTCTGATATCAGTTCATAGTCATTCATCGCCCAGCTTTTTGGATTGGAAGCCTTTACGTCATCAAGCGTGATAGAATCTCCAGAGTTGTAAAGGGTAGATCTCCGCCAAAAACTCTCCTGATTGTATGTGGAATAATCCGCCACCTCATTCTGGAAGTTCTCAAGAGCCTTAGTCACAGTGATACAATTTGCTTCATACGTCGCTTGTACATCTGACGTTGCAGTTTCTGCTGGCATACACCCTACGACTAATGCGCTAAGTACAGTTATTGCTATATAATTTTTCATTTTTTGTGTTAATTAATTAGTTGCACAAGATATCTAATTTAAATAGACGACCTAATAATTCAGGAAAGCATTAAACATCATAACCTCCTTCAGTAGAAACCATAACCCATCAAGGTTATAAGTTAATTATTTTACTTCCAATCACTACTGAGGAATATAATGGAGCATATTCTCTCAATAAAAACTACATCGTGGGTAAATAATAAGCCCCGCCAACTTTCGCTGGCAGGGCTTTTAAAATCAATCTAATGATGCTCTTGTTAATGGAAGGCACCCTCTTAAGCACATGTGGCTCAATCAAGAGTGATAGAATATCTAGGACTTATTCTACCCAAAGAACTTCTCTCGATATTTTACCTTCATCATCAAAACTGTGACTTAGGTGAATAAAGGTGCGGTTTTCTTCACCTTCCTCATTTGTTCCCACATGGTACCACCATGAAAGAACTTCCCAGCCTCCATCTCCTTTGTCGTAACGAATAGCATCAGGGTAGCCATACTCTTCCATGATTCGTCTAGGGTTGGCTGCTATCTCTTTTTTCCATATTAACATGCGATCTTCTAGGGTTAGTTCTTCATATGGATCCATATCACCTCCGCCTTTACGGTAGAATTTAGCATCTTTAGAAAAATATGAAGCTAGTTGATCAACGTCGCCAAGTTCATATGCTTTAGCTACGGATTCTACTTTATCAATGAATCTGTGTTCATCATATACTCTTCCATTTCTATGTGAGCCAAATGAATTTTGGATTTGAGACCCTAAGTCATCCGAATTGAAGTACTGAAACCACATGGTTATTTTGTTCTCATTGTTGACAAAATACTCATCGTGAAACCAGGTCTTCACTGTATCGCCTGAGGTTTTATTTATGGCTATAAAATCGGTCCAATCCATCACCCAAACACCCTTTTTATTTCCCTTGTATTTAATAACGTCAGGATTCGTTCCTTCGGATCTGGAAATGGTTATGTCAAAATTCTCAACCCACCATTCGCTGATCTCTAGATCACGCGTTAAATCTGTGGGTTCAGTTTTTCCAATAGCGTAAATCTTAACATCCGGTGAAAAGTAGGTTGCATAAGCTTCCAAATCTCCGTCTACAAAGGCTTTATTCATGGCTTCTACAGCATCTAAGGCGGGATGCGCTGAATAGACAACTCCGCTTTTTTCTGTTTGGGCAAATGCAGCAAGTGGTGCTAAAGCCATTATGATAATTAGGTTTTTCATTCTTTGTGTTTTGATTAGTTAGTTGCCTAAGGTAAATCAAAAAGAGCATAGTAACATTAATTCCTGCATGAATCTATGAGGGCATTAAAATCTACATTTACGCATAGCATTCTGACATCAAGAACTGTTTGTATTGAATTTAAAACTCCAACAGGTGAACACACGAAGCATCAAACAAATCATACCGGCAAAACTGATAGACATGGGTGGCCACCTATTGGATCAACCTTTGCCCGCCAATGAAATCAGGCAAATCGATCCATTCCTACTTATCCACCATTGGAATCATCCCTTGAAAGGGGGCCAAAAACAAGCAGACGTGGGCGTAGGACCCCATCCACATCGAGGGTTCTCTCCCGTCACCTTTGTGTTTAAAGGCACGGCCCATCACAGGGACTCTTTAGGCAACGATGCCATTGTAGGACCCGGCGGAACACAGTGGATGCATGCAGGCAAGGGCATAACACACAGTGAACGCCCAGGCAAGAATCTAGTGGAGCATGGCGGAGACAATGAATTCATTCAATTTTGGGTGAACACTCCTGCCAAACACAAAATGGAGCCCCCCTACTACCATCCGCTTTCCGATGAGGACACCCCAAAAGTGAGCAAGGGGCAAGCTACAATTGCAGTGGTCGCTGGTGAATTTGATGGCATCAAAGGGCCAATGAAAACCTACAGTCCACAAACCCTGTTGCGTGGCAAATCGCCTGCTGGCGCTGCCTTCACTTTGGACCTTCCTCAATCATTCAGTGCCTTGATTTATCTACTGAACGGCAGCCTTGTCATTGACGGAAACAAGGCCACGGACAAAGACATGGTATGGTTCAACAACGATGGGAAATCCATCCACATTGAGGTCACAGAAGCAAGTCGCTTCATTGTTTTATCTGGCGAACCCATCAATGAGCCTGTTGCCAGCTATGGTCCCATCGTCATGAACACCCAGTCAGAAATCATGGATGCCCTTCGGGATATTCAATCCAATGAGATGGGGGTTCTTATAGAGGAATTTGAGTGAATGACCAGGTTCTGACAGCTTGAGTCAGAGGTGATAAATTTTTGCTTAGATGGCAATATTTTCAGAAGCAAATCATAACCAATGTCACAAAATCCCATCAAAACAAGTCAGTACATTTGACCTATGAAAGATCAATCCAACAACCAATCTCACTGGGATCACATCTATCAAACCAAGGGCGATCTCGATGTCGGCTGGTTCCAACCGACTCCTGTCACCTCCTTGGCGTTCATTGACGGCCTTCAACTAGGCTTAGATTCTTCCATCATTGACATCGGGGGTGGCAATGCCAACTTAACAGAGCAATTGATTGACAGAGGATTCAGCGACCTCAATGTGCTGGACATTTCAGCCAACGCATTGGCCCGAACCCAAAAGAAAATTGGCCCTGCAGCAGATGACGTCACATGGATAGCGTCCAATGTCATCGATTGTGATCAACTGCAAGCCTACGATGTCTGGCATGACCGTGCAGCCTTTCACTTCCTTCTAGAAGAGCGTGACATTCAATCCTATGTGAATCAGGTCAAAACACACCTCAAGCCTGGTGGTCACATGGTCCTCGCTACCTTCGCCTTAACAGGACCGAGAAAATGCTCAGGCCTCCCCATCACCCAGTACAGCGCTGCCATTCTTGATGAGTTATTTGGCGACAGCTTCACCTTGAAGCAAGCGATGGATGTCGTTCATGTCACGCCTTCAGGTTATGAACAAGCCTTCACCTACACCTTGTTTCAAAAACAAAGTTGATGGTTTACTTAAGCAATCACAATTTAACCTCCCAATCAATTAACTCCATGAAAAATCTACATGCCCCATCCACTTGGCTACTTGCCATAGCAAGCATCCTGCTTTCAGCCTGTAGTCAAACCGAAGCAAGCCCTAAAACAAGCATTGACTCCTCGCCAGAATTTGAAGTCCAATGGGCTGGCGCATTAAAAAACATGATGCACATGGGTGACCTCAGCGCAAAAGCTAATCTGGCTGACCTCGCGGACACAGAACATCTTTACGCCCTTGGCGCAGTAGCTAACCTCAAAGGAGAAATACTAATCATGGATGGTGATGTCATGGTTTCTTCTGTTATTGAAGATGCCTTGATTATTGACAATAGCTATGACAATGAAGCATGTCTCTTGGTACATGCCACTGTGGGAAACTGGATCTCAGTGTTGATTCCAGAGAACGTGTTGACCAAGGACCAACTGGAAACATTTGTCTGCTCCAGTGCTGCAGCCAATGACATTGACACAACAGCTCCCTTCCCCTTTCTTTTGAACGGTCACCTTTCTGCCATGGACTGGCATGTAATCAATTGGCCTGAAGGTGACACCGAGCACAGCCATGAAAAACACGTTGCCTCTGGTCTTCAAGGCACATTGCATGACGTGGATGCAGCCATCCTAGGCTTTTACTCCAACAGCCACCATGCCATTTTCACCCACCACACAACCAACATGCATATGCATGTATCAACAGGTGAGATCGCTGGTCATTTGGATGATGTCACATTGGCTACCGGTTGCATCCTTCAACTCCCTCAATCATGAAAAGCAACTCACACAGAATTAACCGCACAAACCTCTAGTGTGAACCTATCGGAGCTACCACCTGGTATATACATCATCTGCATTGGCTCAGTGAGTGAAGTCATTATCAAACAATAGACACAAAAAGTAAAGGGCTGGCGAACACATAACACCAACCCTTTAACGCACCGCCTCTAATCGATCACGGCCCTATTTTGAAATCCTGTGAGGGGCTTCCTTTAATGTAACGCGGGATGGAGGGGAATTCGTCTGTGATGACATAATAGTAAGTTCCTGTTGGGTACTCAGGTGTCACGCCGCTGCGGCCATTGGCCTCATCAAGGGTGCCCAATCCTGTTACATACTCATAATCGTTGGAATAAGCCCCGTCATAGATGCCACAGGGTGCTGACCTGCCATCGCCTGGTCGCTCACCAACCTTGAGGCGGTAGCTCGATGTCAACCGAATAATTGCCGAACTTGAGTCACCAGCAAGCTCATGGCCATACTGGTCATAGATGGGGAATCCATCAGCTGCGTAACCCATCAAGGTCATTTCTCCTGGCATGGCATTGATTGAATCCAAAAAATTCAAGGGCGATCCATGGTAATGGTATTTGCCATTAGGCTGTACATGAGCATTGTTGCAATCCAAGCCAATTTTCACATTGATTGCTTCCAAGTTCCACTCCCAGTTAGCGTTGGGGTCTAAGCGGCGATTGTGGGGAAATGGCTCAGCAGCTACAGGGTCCAACTCTACCCCATTCAACAATAGGCCAAAGGAAAATTGAGGTCCTGATGCTGGACCAGACCCCGAGGTTGACAACAAAGGCGTCATGGTTGCCGCAAAAACAGGTTGCAATGGCACCCCATAGCTGGATGCCTGTGCGGTGATCGCATTGGGGTTCAATGAGCCTGAACCTGAACCAAATAAACCAACCTTGTGGTTGGGGATACTGTTGCTTGTAAATAGCCGCTGGGAACCATTGGTTGTCATGACAAAGCTTGAAGCCTCTGTCAGTGTTACGTCACAAGCGCCACGGCTTTGATCAATCTGATCGGAGTCACAGTCATTGGCCTTTCTGCAGCCAGCTATGAGGGTGATAGACATCAAGGCATAAAGGCCATGAATCGAATGGGTCTTGAGCCAGTTATTCATAGAAAAAGGTGTAATACTCATAGCTATTGGACAACGTCCAACCCCATTGGTTTAATTAAGGCATGACACAATGCATGTCAGCCAGGAAAATGGTCTACCACATGACTACCTTTCAGGAATGAAACAAACCATTTTATTGCTGCTGGCACTTTCCATTGCTTGCGTCAAGCAAGGCCCCATTGACCCTGGTAATGATCCGGTATTCACCATTGTCGCCAACAATGACAACACCTACAGAGGCTTCAATCGAAAAATTGTGGTCTATGGGATTCCCGTCTATGCCGTAAAGGGCGTTGAGGACGTCAACCTCCTGCACACTGCCCATGTCTTAGCACAATACCTAGATAACAACGCCGACTCAGTGGTGGACAACCCCCTTGTCCTGGCAGCCATGATTAACCAATCGGCAGCCATGGTTCTATGGACGAATCAGTTTCAAATTAATGGGCCTGGAGCACAGGACCTTGGCAACAATGAAATTCATCCAGGCTTTGTGACGGGTGGGCTGCAAGGCCCCTTTGATGCCACCCTAGAAGAAGTGTTTCACCTGATTAGCCATTCAGGCTATGCTTATGCCTACCCTTCTGCTTTCAATGAAAGCTCAAGCGAATTATGCTTGGCCATGGATCTGGCTCGAGGTGGTCATTTCACGAGCATTCCAAGCAACTACCCATCTGATGCCTGGTATACCTATGACGATGTCACCTGTGATTACGGGTGCATGGCCACAGAGTATTGCTATTGGGCTTTGACCTCGATGCTGGGTGCACAGGCACATCGCTTGGATGACATCCAACATGAATGGACCTTGAACACCTTAGCAAAGGTGCAGCAAGGTGACAGTGCCGTCTACCAATTGCTTAGCAACAGCCAATACCACCTCCCCACGGTGCTACCTGATGGGAATTACCAGCCTTGATTGGTCCACTAGGTTTCCGTTTTCATGCCAACTTGCCTGCAGCATCTCCCCTGCTTGATGCCCCTTTCGTGGCAAGCTGATCAGCTGCAAATTGTCTGATGCCTGAAGGCTTGCTGGGGTGATTGATGACCAATAGGACTTGCCATTGACATCCACCCAAGTCAACCTCAGTTCTCCCCTGGCGGCCAATCTCCGATCAGCAATCACATGCACATGGATGCTATCATTGGCTAGGTTCAAGCTCACCACACATGGCTTGAACGCGTCCTTCACCATGTGCTGAGCCAGCTTCCATGATCCGTCGTGGTTGATTGTCGACCAACTCACCGTTGGCCAGACATCATTCAATTGCCAGTACAATGACCCCATGGTCTGTGGTTTGTTGCGCCTGTGAGACTCAATGGCCGTGGTCAATGCCACACCTTGAACAAGCTGGCTATTGAGGACCTCTTCTTGGAAATCCTTAGCCTGCAATCCCATTTTCTGCTGGTAATGCTTCATCATTCCAAAGCCATCCATGCCAGCCGCAAGCCACGGCATGAAGGATCGCTGTCGATGAGCCAGATCCATGGTTGATGAATTCCACTGTGTCACGGCAGGGTTCATGGCTTCAATCAAAGGCATCGACGGCAAGGACTGTATGCCATATTCCGACACAAAACGGCCAGGGTTTTCCTTGTAGGAATCCAATGGCGCTTGGTTGAACCATACATCCCATGCGTGTTGATCCCCAGATTCTGCATTGGCCAACCGGCCAGGGGATGCACTGGGAGAGGATGACCAATAACTCAGGTCACTCTGCGCAGCCACAGCATCTGGCAGCAGATGATGAAACACTTTGTCATACGCTTGCCACAAGGCCAATGAATCAGCATCGTTGAGCTGATAGGCATCCTGCCAGCCCCATTTGAACCAGCCTGTCAATGACTCGTTGTTGCCGCAATACAACACAACTGAGGGGTGCAAGGATGCGCGCTGAACCTGCTCAACAGCCTCCTTCAGAATGTTGTCATGCATGGCTTGATTCGTTGGAACCATGGTGCAGGCAAACATGAAATCCTGCCAAATCATCAAACCCAAAGAATCACAAGTCTGGTAAAAAGCCTCGTTTGGGTAGACTGCGCCACCCCATACCCGAAGCATGTTCATGTTGGCCTTTGCTGCATCGATAAGCAGGGCTTTTTGCTTGGCTCTGGCACGGGAAGCGAAGAAGTCTGCAGGAATGACATTGGCCCCCATGGCAAAAACGGGGATGTCATTGACCGTGACATGCATGGCCTGGCTGCTTTCAGATGGCAAATGCCATTGAATGGATCTCAAGCCAACATGGCCACGGATGCGCTGCTCAGCCATCTGAATCTCGTAGGGGTAACGATGGGCTTCCCCTAAATTGTTTGGCCACCAACGTTGGGGTGACTGCCAAGTGACCAGGCGTTCATGGGGAATAGCTGTGGTGTGAACCTCTGTACCTGGCATGCCCAGTGACCACGGTGGCAATGGCCCCTGACCTTCAGTAGACAGGGTCAATTTGTAGGCTGCAGAGTCTTCCGTCAGATGCAATCGGGTCCAACGGTGGCCGGTAACCCGACGCGTTGACCATGGTGTGACAACAATTTGGCGCCAGATACCTGAGGTCAGCAAGCGCGGAGACCAATCCCACCCATGATGGTACTGTGCCTTGCGCAGGTAAGGGCTGATGCGGTCGTTTGGGTCGCCTGGCTCATTGGAACAGGGCACGGGCAATGCGTGGTCTGCCTTTGCTGCCAATCCTGCCTCGATCGCTGAAGTGAAATGCACCGTCATCACATTGTCAGTTGCCTGAATCCAGGGACGTACATCCACTTGCCAGGAGCGATGCATGTTGTCAGCCTCCAACAACGGATGACCATTCAATGTGACCGTTGCATAGGTGTCTAAACCCTTGAAATCAAACGTGACATGCGCATGGGACATCCAATCAGCTTGCGCATCAAAATGGGCCAAATAGACCCAGTCTTTGGTCTCAACCCACTGTACATCATGTTCATGGGTTGACAGAAAAGGATCCGGGATCACCCCTTCACGCATCAAGTCCAAATGCACTGACCCTGGAACCTGTGCAGGCATCCAGTGCAGGCTATCGCTCGAAGCGAAGGTCCATTGTGCAACAAGGGGAGATTGGGCATTCACATGCCATGACTGCATCAGCATTAGCCATGCAAGAAGGAAGCTAGTTGTTCCGTTTCTCAAAATTTTCAGACTGTGATCTGCGGTAGGCCCTCACGGCTAGGACCCCAATGGCAACAGCGATGGCACCGTAAAACCCTATGATGAATATTGCACTGAACATCAGTCCTGACGCACTTTTACAGCCGTGCCATAGGCAAGGATTTCTGAAGCACCTTGCATGATGACAGAGGAAGAAAACCGGACAGATACCACAGCATCTGCACCCATGCTTCTCGCATCATCTATCATGCGTTGGTAGGCCTGCTCTCTGGCTTCTGCCTGTAGTTGGGTGTACTCGGAAATTTCACCGCCCACAATATTTTTCAGGCCAGCGAATATATCACGGCCAATGTTTCTTGCGCGCACGGTACTTCCACGAGCCATCCCTAGGGTTTCTGTGATGGTTTGTCCTTGAATTTGATCGGTGCTAACTGCTTTCATATTTTTTTCAATTTACGCAACTGCAGCTCAATCCAAGCCGCCAGACGCCAATAGCTTTTTCCATGTCGACTCGTTCACTGACACGGGGAATTCTTGATCTAAACTGCTAAGCCAATCAATTTCTCGTGAGGCTTGCAAATCAGCAACAACCTTACCCTTGCATTCATCCAACGCCTTAGGTCCTGCTGGCTGACTGGTGACCGTGGCAGCAACCAACCAGCCTTTGCCATGCTGGACAGGTCCCGTAACGGAATCCCCCAAGGCTGCATAAGACAAGAAAATAGCTGCCTTTTCAGATGACGTGGGTTGCCCCACTTCCAAATTTTCATAATCATCACTGACCACCGCAAGGGCATCCTTTGCCTGCAAGACCCGCATCACTTTTTCTGTGGGCGTGCCCTGCTTAAGCATCTTGACAGCCTTCTTTGCCATCCCTTTTTTATCCAAGGTGAACAAGGTGCCGCTGTAGCGATCTGCCCACTGATAATTGGCTTGATTCTCATTAAAAAAGGCCTGCAGGCGGCTGCTGTCCATCGCGTAATCCCACACTTCCTCTCGCATCAGGTCAAAGACCAAGATTCCTTCGCTGTATTCTTGTGCCAAGTAGCGAAAAGCATCATTTTCTACGGGCAAACGCTTTTCAGCTTCTTCAGTCATCAAGCCCTCAATGAGGGGATCCAGCTGACCATAGACCAACTCCTTGGTGAAGCCCTTTGGCAAACCCTGTCCTGCCATGGCCGCAAATTCAGCTTGAGACAACGTCACCTTGCCGTTCAATCCATCAAAGCTCAAGGTCACCTTGCGCATCTTAGCTGTTGACTTTTCCTGTTCCATCGCAGCCATCACTGCATCGAGAGATTGACCGTGAACCTTCAAACCGTAATCTTTCCTCAGTCGAGCGATGTACGTTTTCTGGCTTGACCTTGAGCGATCATCACGGCGAATTTTTGTCTTGAGGGTTCCTTGAACACGCTCTAGATCTGGCACTTCTGTGAGGGCCAGGCGTTGAATGATATGCCAACCCATGCTTGAACGAATCGGTGCGGTGAAATCTCCATCATTTTCAAGACCAAATGCAGCATCCTCAAACGCAGGTAGCATCTCATTGAGGCCAAATGGCTTCAACGTTCCTCCCTTGGTTGTCGAGGTGATGTCCTTGGAATACTTGCGTGCCATATATCCAAAATGCTCACCGTCAAGCAGCTTCTGATGCACCTCTTGCATGGTAGGTAGTGCCTCCGCCGCAGATTCCTCATCCTTTGCTGGCATGAAAATGTGCGCGACTTCTACTTGGTATCTCGCTGGTCGTTTACCTGTCACCTTGATCAAATGGTAACCAAACTGACTGCGGATAGGCCCAACAATCTCACCCTGGTTGGCCTGGTAACAGGCTGACTCAAAGTCATAGACCATGGCAAAGACATTGAACCACCCCAGATCACCACCTCGGGTGGCACTGTAGCTGTCTGAAGACACATGCTTTGCAAGAACCTCAAATGGCTCACCGCGGCTGATGCGTTTTTTAATGACCATCAATTGCTTGTAAATTCTTGCGGTATCTGCCGGTAAAGCATTTTCAGGTAAATCAAACATGATGTGCGATGCCCTGACATCGGTCTGCATGCGTGCATAGGTCTCTTGCAGCAGCTTTTCATCGCTTTTTCGGTCACTCATGTATGGCTTGAGCAATTGGCGATAGTAGCCATTGTACTCCCGAAGAAACTGTGCAAGGGTATCCTTTCCTGCCGATTCAGCCAATGCCACCTTTTGCTTGAATTGGCTGTAAAGCTGGAGGTATTCCTTGGGGGACTTGGGGTCAATGCCATGGCCGACATCTTTGTTTTTATTGAAAACATACATGAATTCACCCACGGTCACCGCCTGGTCAGCCACGGTGAACAGGGTGGCATTGTGGTTCAAGCTTTGAGCCTGAACAAGGCTGGCAAAGGCAAAAAGGATCAAGAAAAGGGTCTTGCGCATCATAAGGTAAAAGTTTGAGGGGCGAATTTAAGTCCTGGATGGCTTAATACATCCACTTCCCTTGGTAAGGATCGTAGGTATTGATGCCAAATTTGAATTTGAAGCCTTGAGGCACGATGGTGCCAGGCCTTGATACGTAATACATGCCCCATCGCATGGTCTGATCATAGAGCTTGAATTTTCGCTCCAACCCCACATAAGTTTCAACCTGCAATAGGCCAAATTCTTCTGTCCACACGGCACCATTACCTACAGCCAACTCAAGGTTCATGCGATTGACCAAGGGAACCCATTTGAGCAAAGCCCCTTCAAAGTGATGGATGACATAGAGTTCCATGTAAGACTTTGGCGTGTGGTAAGAACCCTGCAAGGTTTGTAGTGAAGTCAATGGGTCAGAAAACAACCCCTTGTCTGACCCCCGGAAATAGCGGTGCTCAATCAATTTAACCTTGCTGTAATCGTCAGTGAAGAATGAGCCACCTCCAGCTCGCCAATAACTGTAGCCCATGCGAGGCCAGTTCACATCCTGCATCATGGATAATTCCAGGTGGCTGTAATCCACGTCAGATCCCATAAAATCAGGGATGCCCCTGGACAGTTTCAATCGTACATCGGGGTACTCGCTTCCAAGGATCAACTTTCGGTTGCCTTTGAGAATGTAGCGCTGCTTATGTCGGTACAGCATGTCTACAGCTACCAAGGCCACCGTGTACTCCTCAAAATCAGTGGGCAGGTTCAACTCGCCAAACAGCTCATTGGACCAATCAGCAAATGTCATGTCCTCAATGGGCAGTCTGTCTGAAAAATCAAAGCTGAACTTTGCATACAAACCATTGACAAGTTCCGACCGATGGCTGCCACTGAAGAACACCCTTCTGGCAAAGTTGCCTCTAGAAAATGTTGCCAGCAAGGATTCATAGCTGTTGAGCACCATGAAATCATCCCCCATGGACAAGTTGACTTCTGCAAAGCGCTTGGGGTCATACATGAAGCTTCCTTCAACCTTGCCCTTGATGTCCTGGTTCTTGAAGCCATAGTTGAGATTGGCAGCAAGGGTGAATCGCTGATCATTGTTGAATTTTCGCTGGAAACTAAATGCTGGTGCCCACCGCATGCCACCAATACCCATCGGTCTAAATTGAGAAATCAATGGCGAATAAGCATAGCGGTAACCTTTGCGATGGTTGCGGTGGCCCCAACCGGTAAGCAGGGGTTTGTGCCATTTGAAGCTGTTGTACACGGTCTCTACAGAATCCTTGAACCCATCGCTGTCATGGTACAAGCTTAAGCTGTCCTGGTAGCTGATGTGCCTATTCTGTTCCAGGGTCAGGGGGAGGCGTCGAATCCGCTCCCATGTTTGTGCATCCTGTGTAAAGGCATCCGCTGCATAGGATCTCACCGCCAATTCAGGCGCCTCCCATGTGGGGTTTATTTCATGGCTTTCAAGCAACATTTCAACCCTTGCGTTCATGCCCCCAGGACCGCGATAGGTCCAAGTGCTTGTGGTTGGCATGTCAATATTTGGGTCCAGGTTTTTATAGGATTGACTGACATGCACTGAGTCCAGCCCCACCAACACGTGAGCAGGCAACAGAATGTCCGATTGCTTCAATTGACCCGTTTCAACCACCAACACCACAGTCCCCGACAAGCCCTTACCACTCACCTTAGGCTGAAAATGGACACTCACCAAGCCTTCTTCCTGCAAGGAGTCATTTGCAATCCAAAAGCGGTAATGCCATGCCGCATCAACAGCCAGTGGGCTGACAATGGGCTGACTCATAAAGCGGCTCAAGTGAATACTCTGCTGCCAGAGATTCAAGTCTGCATCGCCGAGCCCTTGAATCCAATGATCTGAAGAGCCTCCAGGAGATTGACTCGTTGGGACAATGTCATCACGGGGGCTGCCCATTTCTACTGACATTGACATGTCCATTGAATTGCCAAAGTCGGGCAAATCGCCTGCCTGGTGTTCATCGATAGCCAGGATGACATCCCTGTGGGTCAGTGGGTAGCGAACCCATGAGTCAGCCACAAATTCCAGGAGGTGATCCTGACCCATTGACACGAAGCTGCTTTTCACATGGGTCGTGCACCGAAGACGTTTGATTGCCCCACGTTGTGCTTGCGCACGCAAACGGGCTCGAGACATGATTTCCTTGACCCATGCATCTGGGTCCGCAGACAACTGCACTGTTTGCAACTGAATGGGGTCAGTCTTTTGTGCTTGTAGGCTGAGCGTGAAAACAAGCAACACAATGGGGAAAAGGGGTCTCAACATGCTGGAATGGTTGGCACAAACATACTAAGATTTCATGCTACCTTGTTTGCATGAACAAAGGGGTGATTTTGTTGCTATTCACATGGATGTGTACGGCCTGTAGCGAGCCTGACAATGCATGCCTCAATGACCGTTTACCTGACTTCAAAGCATGGTGTTGTCCCAATGGTTCAACGGTAAGCACGTACCACTTCCAAGGTGACCTGGTGCAGGTTTACCAACCTGGATCATGTGGTGCAGACTTTCCTTCTTATGTCCTTGGTTCAGCTTGTGACACGCTGGGATTCCTTGGTGGGATTGCTGGATTTACTGAGATTCAAGGGGTGAATTTTCCCAACAATGCCACCTTCGAAAAAGTCATCTGGAGCAATTAGGAGAATGGCTGACAAAGCCGGACTTTTGCGGGATGCAAATGACCCTTGGATTGATTCGTGAACGCAAGAACCCGCCTGACCAGCGCGCAGTCCTCAGTCCCAGTCAATGCACGGACCTATTGCATCACTACCCAAGCCTACGCATCCTAGTTGAACCCAGTGAAATACGGGCATTTGCCAATCAAGATTACGTGGATGCCGGCTGCCAGTTGACTGACCAATTGAGCGATGCTGATTGGCTGCTTGGCGTCAAAGAGGTGCCGGTAGACCATTTGCACCCTGGCAAAACACACTTTTTCTTCTCGCACACCTACAAGCGACAACCCAGCAACCGTGACCTGTTGAAGGCTTGCGTCGACAAAGGGGTTCGCTTGATCGACTGGGAGCTACTCCAACACAACCAAGATCGGGTGATTGGCTTTGGGGTCTACGCAGGTCTTGTTGGCGCCTATGAAGCCATGCGTGGCTATGGCATGAAGCGCAAGGAATTTGACATAGCACCTGCTTTGAAATTAGGCACCGTGGCTGAACTTAAACGCCGTTTGCAAG
>Ga0308019_10000132_pt1 | contig 45011 bp, 42 predicted proteins | sample Neamet284_FD_203135 | JGI IMG/M metagenome (GOLD analysis project Ga0308019, IMG submission 203135) | Marine microbial communities from water near the shore, Antarctic Ocean - #284 | ecosystem: Environmental > Aquatic > Marine > Unclassified | place: Southern Ocean | collected 2014-10-01
AAGCTTATCATACTTAACACCTACTAGATCTTTTCCCAGACAACTATTTTCAATCCAATAAGGAATTTTTTTATCTTTTGCCTTGTAATTACTAAGCAAAGAAACCTCATCGACGGCTAAATAAGTATTACCAAATTGTTTTTTTATGAGGAGTCTTGCAATTAAAACCTTGATTGGTAAAAAAGTGTATTGATTAAATGTTTTAATAACAACATATTCGATTTTAGACCCAACTGTTAAAGCTGTATTGGAAGGAAGTGTCCAAGGCGTTGTTGTCCATGCTAGTATATAAAGGTCTTCAGTATCTTTTAAAGTCTTGGGAAGACTTGATTTTATAGTCTTAAACATTGCAGTCACAGAAGTGTCAGTTACATCACGATACGTTCCTGGTTGATTTAATTCATGGGAACTAATACCTGTTCCAGCTTTTGGTGAATATGGCTGAATACTGTAACCTTTATACAACAACCCCTTATCATTAATTTGTTTTATTAACCACCAAACACTTTCCATATATTTTGAGTCAAAAGTCACATATGGATCATCCATATCAACCCAATAACCCATTTTTTCAGTAAGTTTATTCCATAAACTTGTATAGCGCATAACAGCTTTTTTACAGGCATTGTTATAGTCTTCTATACTTATTGTTTTTCCAATTGCATCTTTAGTAATTCCTAATTCTTTTTCTACTCCTAATTCTACAGGAAGACCATGCGTATCCCACCCAGCTTTTCTTTCAACTAAAAAACCTTTTTGAGTTTTGAATCGACAAAAAATATCTTTGATTGTTCTTGCCATTAAATGATGAATGCCTGGAACTCCATTGGCCGAAGGAGGTCCTTCATAAAAAACAAACGGTTTATTCCCCTTTCTGTTTATTACACTTTTATTAAATACAGATTCTTTTTCCCAGAAATCTAAAACTTCTTGAGAAATTGAAGGAAGGTCTAATTTTTTGTATTCTTTGAATGCCATCAAAACTTTATTTTGCTGAAGTAGCGAAAGTAGTCAATTTATAAAATATAAATACTTAAACAAAATATAAAAAGTAACTTAAAAATCCAGACTAACTCCTATCTGTAAGCTTCTTCCTGGCTGAGAAATACCAGATGCAAAGGTTCTGTAGTGAGTATCAAAAATATTATTTACTCCACATTTAAATACAACTTTTTCATTGTATTCGTAATTTGTAGATATTGAAAATGTTTTCCATGCTGGAGCTCCCGCATATTGATCCTCATTTATCAAAGGAGTTTCATCTAAACCATCTTCACCTCCATAACTGTAGTTATTGGGGTTTTTGGCATTGCTAAAATTCCACTCTAGCTGAGCGTCAATTTTAGACCCAGAATAATAAACTCCATATTGTCCAAATAAGGGAGGGATTGAAGGTATGGGACCATTTTTAAAACTTTTATCACCATGAGTATATGTGATATTTGCCCTTGTATAGAATTTATCACTAAATCGAATAAGGCCTTCAAATGAACCACCATAAATATATCTATTTCCGAGATTTTTATTTGCTAAAGTAGGAAGCTCTTCTCCATCATAAATTATAGTGTTTGGGTCATTTGTACTTTCATCAGAGTAGATTGTATAGTCAGAACGAACAATATGTCTTGAGATTAATGAACCAAAACCTCTTACTGAAAATCGATTAAAACCATTTTCAGATTCAAAAGATAGTCCTACATCTAAATTATATGCATATTCAGGTTTAAGAAATGGATTAGGAACTATGAGCGAACCTCCACTTTCTCTTATTTTTCCAATATCATCAATATTAGGATTTCTAAAGCCGCTTGAGAGCAAAACGTTTAATTGTATTTTCTCTATAGGTGTATATATCATTGCAACAGTACTTGTAAGGGCCCAGTTATTAACTGAAACTTTTGATAATAATGTATTAACTAGAGCCTCTTCATTCCAGGAGCCCCCCAGATCTGTGTAGGTAAGCCTAGACCCTGCATTTAAAGATAAAAAATCATTAAACTCCCAAACAAAATTAATATACAAGGCAGCGCTATCATAATAACTTCCGTTACTTGGATACCTTGTTGGAATTACAATAGGGCTACTTAGTGATGTTATTTCGTTATTTGAAACACTTAAAGATTTTGAAAATGCATCTGAGGATATTATATTATTCAAAATTTCTAAACCATATGAGGAGGTTAAATTCTCAGCAGGTCTTGCACTAAAATCTGCATTAAAACTCATAACTGAAACTTCTTCAAATTGATAACTCCTATTAAAGCTATTAAATTTTCTATCTACTCGAGATTCTTTAATATTTTGATATGCAAGTATAAGAGAACCTTTTCTTAATAAACGGCTTCCATTGAAAAACTCAAACTTGGGTGAAAATAAAAATCTTTTTTGAGGACCATAATACCACTCCGCATATTTCAAATTTCCATTTTTTATTTCATTTAGTTTATCATATCGATTAATATTAGAGGAGTTAGATAGCTGAACGTTTAGAGATAAATAACTTTGACTATTTAATTTAAAACGAAATTTTTGAAACAAGTCAAACTGCTTGTATCCGGTTTTTTTTTGGATTAACGGATTAGGGTTTAGTGATGGTGTTGCTTTGAAGAATGAATTAGTATTTTCAGAGAAAAAATTGGTCAATCCCCAATTATTAAATCCGTGTGAGTTTTTTTTACCCATTCTAATATCTCCAAAATTAGAAAAGCTAATACTGGTTATTGCTCCCCATTTTTCAAAACTCCAATTAGAAGTAATATTATTTACGCTTGATAAATTAGCAGAATTAAAATCTGAGTGAAATTCATTTTTGTTTTTTATATCACTATTAATATCTGGAGTTTTTGTGTAATAGTGAATAACTCCACCGAGAGCATCAGAGCCATAACCCACTGAGGAGGGGCCAAAAATTATCTCAACTCTTTCAAGGTTATGTGGAGCTATTGTAATAGCATTTTGTAAATGTCCAGAACGATAAATTGCATTATTCATTCTTACGCCATCAATAACTAATAAAACTCTATTTGCTTCAAAACCTCTTAAAACTGGACTTCCCCCTCCACCTTGAGATTTTTGAACTCGAACACCTGGACTTAGTTCTAAAATATCAGCACTAGTTTGAATTATGCTTTTCTGAATTTTTTCTGAATTAATAATATTTACTTTTTCAGCAATTTTATTTTTTTTAGACATGGACCTTGCGACTGACAAAATAACGCCATCAAGGTTTTGAACTTTTGGGTCTAGTTGAATAATAAAAGACTTTTTAGTGACAGATAATTTTGTAGTTAAATTAAAATACCCATTAATTTGAAAAATTAAAGAATTGGTTAAATTAAATTCATCAACACTTGCTTTTCCATTATAGTCCGTAATGACACTTTTAGTTTTATCAATTGAAAAAATGGCAACATTTTCAATTGATTCACCTGAATTTGAATCTACAACATGAATAATTTGTGCACTAAGAAATGATCCAAAAGAAAAAAAGAATACTAAGACATTTAATTTTTTTTCACTTAAAAATTTCATGTAGAACAGATAAAGATTTAGGTGTTTTAAAACGTTGTAAATGTAAACTATAATAGCGTATGATTTCATTTAACAAACTATTTCGAATACTATTATTCCACTTTAATAACTTAATTTCATCAAAATTCATGCCTAAAATTTCTTTAAAGCTATTTAAGTTTTTGCCGAAGAGTATATTTTTTGAGTTGTTATTGTTCGTGAAGCAACCAGTTAGCATATCGAAATACTCATAATTATTATTAGATATATTTGGATAAAATCCCATATAACGAGTAAGCTCGATTAGAAATTTAATATGAAAATTGGCATTAGAATTATTACTATCTAACCAGAGAGTCATTGTTTCAAGAAAATCATACAGACTTTCGTTTTCACCACCCTCTTCTTGAAGAACACTTTTTAATACATCAGAAAGAAAAAGAGTAATAGTTGTTTTTGATATTGAATTATGAATAGAGCCTAGATGCTTGTTTATGCTAACTTCTTTTATGTAATTCAATCCTTCCTTTCTTCTATGGTCTGATATAATATTAATTAAATTAAAAGGTTGGAAAAGAGCTTTTTTAATTCCTATTTTTTTTGATTTTAAAACTCCATTTAGTATATAACTTTTGAGCCCATCTTTCTTAGTATAACAATTAGCAATTAGACTAGAATCACCATATTTTAAAGTCCATATAACTATAGCGGGAGTTTTGATCAAAATAAAAAAATTACACTACGCCTTGAGCTAACATAGCGTCTGCAACTTTCACAAAACCTGCAATATTAGCCCCTTTAACATAGTCTGTTTTACCATTCTCTAGCCCATATTCAAGGCATGAGTTGTGAATATCTTCCATTATATTTTTTAGTTTAGAGTCTACCTCTTCTCTAGACCAATTATAACGCAGCGAATTTTGAGCCATTTCGAGTCCTGAAACAGCAACTCCTCCTGCATTTGAGGCTTTACCAGGCGCAAATAAAACATTGGCTTCTTTAAAAAAATGAATTGCCTCGGGAGTAGTTGGCATATTAGCACCCTCACAAACACACATACAATTATTTTCTTTTAATAATTCAGCATCTTTTATATCTAATTCATTTTGAGTCGCACAAGGAAGGGCAATGGAACATTTAACTCCCCATGGTTTTTGTTTTGAATGAAAACTAGCTTTGGGATATTTATTTAAATATTCACTTATCCTTTCTCGCTTTGTGTTTTTAATGTACATGATATGGGCTAATTTTTCTGAATCAAGACCATCCTTATCATAAATATAGCCTGATGAATCAGAAAGAGTATGCACTTTTGCGCCTAAATGAATGCATTTTTCTGCTGCAAATTGCGCAACATTTCCAGAGCCTGAAATCACAACTGATTTTCCTTCAATAGATTCATTAATGTGACTCAGCATTTGAGAGGTAAAATAAACAACACCATATCCAGTAGCTTCAGGACGTATAAGGGATCCACCCCATGAGACACCTTTTCCAGTTAAAACTCCCGAAAACTCATTTTTTAAACGCTTATATTGCCCAAAAAGATAACCAACTTCGCGACCTCCAACACCAATATCGCCAGCTGGAACATCATTATTAGGTCCGATGTGTCTAAATAACTCAGACATAAAGCTTTGACAAAACCTCATGACCTCAGTATCTGATTTTCCTTTTGGGTTGAAATCTGCTCCTCCTTTTCCTCCTCCCATCGGTAAAGTAGTAAGACTGTTTTTGAAAATTTGCTCAAAAGCTAAAAACTTTAAGATACTTAGGTTTACGCTTGGATGAAACCGCAAACCCCCTTTGTAAGGACCAATGGCTGAATTCATTTGAACACGGTAACCTCTATTGACCTGTATTTGTTCATTGTCATCAATCCAGGCCACTCTAAAAGAAACTACTCTTTCAGGCTCAGCCATTCTTAATAATACATTTTGTCCGTAGTAAATATCTTTTGTGATTATATAAGGAATAACAGTTTCAGCAACCTCTGTTACTGCTTGCATAAATTCAGGTTCGTTTTTATTCCTTTCATTCACCTCACTTAGAAACTGTTTAATAATTTTTTCCATAACTCAAATTTGACTATTAAATTTATATTTTTCTATTAATTCGAAACATGTTTTTCATCTTTATTTAAAAAGCGTTGATATTATTTCTTCAATTTTTTCCATATAAATGATCTTAATCTTAATCTCGTTTAGATCAATTTTATTGAATTTAGATATTAAAATAGACTTGAAACCTAATTTTGCAGCTTCTTTTATTCTCAAATTTATTTTAGATACTGGCCTAAGTTCACCTGAAAGGCCTATTTCTGCAGCAAAACACATATTTTTATTAATAGTTACATCGTAGTAGCTAGATAGAATAGAAATTACAACGGCTAAATCTAGCGCCGGATCATCCACGGAAATCCCCCCTGTAAAATTTATAAATACATCTTTTGTTCCTAAGGTAAATCCCGCTCTTTTTTCTAAAACTGCTAAAAGCATATTTAAGCGTTTTGCATTAAACCCAGTGCTACTTCTTTGTGGAGTACCATATACAGCCGAGCTAACTAGAGCTTGAATTTCAAGTAAAAGCGGTCTTATTCCTTCAACTGTGACGCCAATAGCTTGGCCGCTTAAGGCGGTTTCGTTTAGATTAATTAAAAGTTGACTTGGATTAGAAATAGGAATTATTCCTTTTGAAACCATTTCATAAATACCTATTTCATCAGTCGCTCCAAATCTATTTTTTTGAGACCTTAATATTCTGTAAACATGGTTTCTGTCTCCCTCAAAATTCAAGACGGTATCCACCATGTGTTCTAATATTTTAGGTCCAGCAATTTGACCATCTTTAGTTATGTGACCAACTAATATAACAGGGATTCCACTATCTTTTGCAAACTCTATAAGTTCAGCAGTTGTTTGCTTTATCTGAGAAACACTACCTGCAGCGCTATCAATAAGGTCACTTTGAAGCGTTTGAATGGAATCAATAATAACTAATTCAGGATTTAAATCATCTATTTCATTGAAAACATTTTTAATTTTAGTTTCACTTAAAATATAGCTTTTATCATTGCTGAGATTCATTCTGGTTGCTCTTAGCTTTATTTGCTTTTGACTCTCTTCTCCAGAGATATAAAGTGTTTTGAAATTTAAGGTTATAGCTATTTGAAGAAGAAGTGTTGATTTCCCTACACCTGGCTCTCCCCCTAGTAATATTAAAGAGCCAGGAACTATACCTCCTCCTAAAACTCGATTAAGCTCCCTGTCAGATGTTAAGATTCTTGATTCATCATCTACATTAATTTTCTCTAATTGAATAGATTTATTTGTTTTTGAATTACTTGAATTTCGATTCCAATTCTTTTCTTTTTTCTTTTCAATTACTTCTTCAAACAAGGTATTCCACTCTTTACAAGAATTACACTGGCCTTGCCATTTTGAATGCTGAGCTCCACATGTTTTACAAATAAAAGAAGTTTTATTAGCCATATTATTTAAAGATAATGTTTTCGATTAATCAAAGGAAGAGTAATAAATGCAAATGCACCACTTATCAAAATCAAAACAGTTTGAGAACTCCACATTATCCAACCAAATGCTAAACCAACCTCTTTGTTAATCCCAAATGAAGCCAAAACTAAAGCTACGCTTAGAGGATATATTCCGATTCCACTGTTTGTAGTTGCAATTGATAAACCACCAGCTACAAAAGCAGGAATTATCATTTTAAAAGTAAGAAGATGAGTGCCAGGTATAGTCCATTTAACAACATAAAACATCAATAAATACATTACCCAAATAAAAACTGTATGAAAAATAAAAGGTAATTTTTTGTCCATTTTTCTTATTGAATTTAATCCTTCAAAAAAACCATTAATAAAAAAATTTATTTTAATAAAAAATTTATTTTTTGATCTTTTTAATGTTAAAATTAACAGTAAAACTGAGCCAACAAATAAGGCAATAAACAAGGCTAATTGTAAAAAATCGATATCTTTTTTTATAATAAACCTCCATATTGCTTCATACTGAAGAATTAAGGCAATTAAAATTAATAAAAGTAGTATTACCATATCGACAACTCTTTCAATTACAACTGACCCAAAAGCCTTTTCGAAAGGAATTTTTTCATAATTTGATAAAAAACTAGCTCTAATGACCTCTCCAGACCTTGGGACACCTAAATTTGCTAAATAAGCAATAAAAACACATAAAACGGTATTTATTAATCTGGGATTATAGCCCATAGGTGAGAGTAAGAATCTCCAACGATAAGCCCTTGACAAATGGCTTAAAATAGCAAAAAACAAACCAAGCACAACAAACCTTAGATCAGCATTTTTAATTGATTGAATTATCATCTCTCTATCTCTATCAGTTGTTATACTGATTGACAGATAGATAAAAAATGCACCTAAAAGAAGAGGCAATACAACTTTTAAAAATGATTTAATATTCATAAAGTGGTAAGTTATCTATAAGTCTTATTTTTCCAAGTTTAACTGCAATAAATGCTCTGACTTTATTTTCAGATTTATTTTCAGCATTTAATAGGTTTTTTTCATATCGAATATCAAAATAGTCTAATCTAAAATCATGATTGTTTGAAAATGAATTTTTTATTTTTTTTATTATGAATTTTGAACTTTTAACACCCCAAAGAGATTTAGCTATTTTTAATTGTTCGAATATAAATGAAGCTATTTTCGTTTCATTTTCGTTTAAAAAGCTATTCCTAGAACTTAAAGCAAGTCCATTATTGTTTCTAAAAGTTGAACAACCTACAATAGTTGAAGAGAGATTTTTTTGACCTACTAGTGATCTTATAATTTGTAACTGTTGAAAGTCTTTTTCTCCAAAATAGGCGTTTGTAGGCAAAAATATTGTCAATAATTTTTCTACTACAGTCGCTACTCCTTGAAAATGTCCAACTCTAATTTTTCCCTCCATAACATTTTCAATACTCCCAAAACTATATGACGATGATTTAATAGACTTAGAATATAAGTCACTAGATTCTGGCGCATAAACTATAATTTTTTGAGATATATTTCTAATTATTTTAATATCACTGTCTAGAGTTTTAGGATATTTTTTTAAATCATCAGAATGCTCAAATTGAGTTGGGTTTATAAAAATGGTAACAATTACTTGATCGTTTTCAGCTAACGCCCTTTCTATTAAAGAAGTATGACCCTGGTGTAAAGCTCCCATCGTAGGGACTAGTCCAAGGGTTGAATTTTGATCGATAAAAGCATTCAATGTTGAATACTGACGAAAAACATTCATTTTAGGAAAATAATAACGTCGCAAAATAGTAATATTTTCATTCATTCATTAGATTTTTTGTAATTTCGCAAGACTTATAAATCATCGGCCTATACTTTTTTTATGAAAGACAAGCGCGTACTTATTATTTCACCTGAAGTTGTTCCTTATTTACCTCAATCAGAGCAAGCAATAAATTCATTCAAAATCCCAAAGAGTATAAATGACAGTGGAGGACAGATTAGAATTTTTATACCCCGATACGGGCTTATAAATGAGAGACGTCATCAACTTCACGAAGTCATAAGGTTGTCTGGAATGAATTTAGTTATAAACGACATGGACACTCCTTTAATAATAAAAGTTGCTTCTATTCCTAAAGAACGTATGCAGGTATACTTTATAGATAATGAAGATTATTTTAAAAGAAGAGCCGCTTTAAGAGATGCCAAAGGAAAATTATTCTCAGATAATGATGAAAGAATGATATTTTTTACCAAAGGTGTTCTTGAGACAGTCAAAAAGTTAAATTGGTCTCCAGATATTATTCATTTACAAGGATGGTTCACTTCACTATTTCCGTTGTATCTAAAAACTTATTTTAAGGATGATGCAATTTTTTCAGAAAGTAAGATAGTAAGTTCTATTTACCCAAAAGACTTCGATGGAGTTATATCAAAAAAGTTTAGACAAAAAGTAGAATTTGATGGTATTCCAGAAAATGAAATTTCTGAATTGTCAAAATCTACTTACACAAACTTAACAAAGCTATCTATAACTCACTCAGATGGTTTTGTTTTGCATGGTGATTCAATTGAAACAGAAATAATCGATGAGATTAAAAACAGTAAAAAACCATATTTAACTCAAATAGACGGTGAAGAAGAAAAATCATATGTAGATTTTTACACAAAAAACCTTAGTTAATTTAAAAATGCCTATAAAACCTTTTAGTTTAATTTTATTGTTAGTTTCATGTCTTCTTATGTCATGTGATCCAGAGTATCATAGTATAGGAACCAACCTTCTGATTGATCAAGTTTTCGAAACAGATATTTATAAGGCTCCCGTATTTACTTACCAGCAAAAGCTAAAAAAAATTCAAACAGATGGTTTGCCCCTTGGTCAAATAGGAAAGATAAACCATACTTTTTATGGAGAATCAAAAGGAAGTATAACATCGCAACTGGTTATAAGCAATGATCCTTTTTTTGGAATTTACAGTCAGGATGTTGAAACCTCAGAGACCAGTGATTTGACTATAATACCTGAAAATGAAATCGTTACTTCGGTTTATTTAGAAATCCCATTTTACAGTAATCAGAATGATAAAGATAATGATGGTGTGATTGATAAATTAGATTTAGACCCACTAGACTCATCAAGTGATACTGATGGTGATGGATTGACTGATTTGTCAGAGAACGCTGTTGGAACAAATCCTTTAAGTAGTGATAGTGATAATGACGGTATTTTAGATAATGAAGACACTGACAGTTCTAGTTATGATGCAGAAAATAGAATATATGACATTGACTCTGTTTATGGTAATTCAAATGCAAGGTTTACAATGAAAATAAATGAGTTAACTTATTATCTTTCATCATTAGATCCTAATAATAACTTTGAGTCAATTCAACAGTTTTATTCAGACACAAACTATTATGATCAGGGGTTTTATTCTACAGAATTATTTAATGAAGAAATCGGGCTAAACTTTGAAGAGTTAAGGTTTAATTATATCGAAGATGATCCTTTAACAGACGAGGTTGAGGACTCAACGACTGTTCAATATCGATTTTCTCCAAGAATTAGAGTAGAATTAGAACCTTCTTTTTTTCAAAAAAACATTATTAATGCTGAAGGAAGTTCCAAACTAAAAAACTTGGATAATTTTCAAAACCATATTAAAGGAATTATAATTAGTACTGAAAACTTCACAGACGACTTGTATTTGCTTTTAAATTTTAACGCTGCTGGTATTAAAATAAATTATGATTATGATTATTATGAAGGGTATGAAACATCAGATGTAGCAGATGATGAAATATTAAAAAAATCAACTAGTTATGACATAGCGCTAGGAGGAATTATTATAAACTCATTGGAGAAATCCGGATACGATCCAATAATATCAGATGCTATATTCCAAAGTAATTCAGGAACTCCTCAAGATAATTTAATTATTCAAGGAGGACAGTTTTATTCTAAAATAGATTTATTTGACTCATCAAGCCTGAATGATAATGACGAACTACTCCAATTAAGAAATAAAAACTGGTTAATCAATGAAGCTAGTCTTGTTTTTTATGTTGACCCAAATCAACCCTTGCAAGTCAATGAAAATATATATCCTGAGAGATTATATCTATATAATTTAGATTCAGGACTACCCATTAACGATTTTCTTATTGACAACACCATAAACACATTATCAACCAATGCAGGCAAAAAAGTTTTTGGAGGCATGTTAGAGTATGACTCTGAAAATAAACCTTGGCGTTATAAATTTAGAATCACTGATCATATTAATAAAATCATTAGGAAGGACTCTGTAAACTCTTCATTAGCGCTTATATCTGGAGCTAATATTTCAGCCCTAGCTATTAAGAAGGCGGTTAATTCTAAAGATCAGCAAATTAAACTTCCAACAACAGGAATTTTAAATCCTTTTGGAATTAAATTAATTGGGTCTCACCCAGAAGAAGCCTTAAAAGAAAAAAAGGTTGAATTAGAAATTTACTATACTAAGTATTAGCTTAAAGTATCATAAGTAAATTGTAGATAATCAATAACAAAACAATACCAATTAATCCTTGAATTAAAGTTGCAACCGTATGAGTTTTATATGCAGTTTTAACGTCTAAACCACCCATTTGAGAGACTATCCAGAAGTACGAGTCATTAGCGTGTGATATTGTCATTGAACCAACACCAATTGCTAGAATTGCACCAACTTTACCGATTTCGTTTTCCAAACCAAAAACAGCAAGCATAGGCGCTATAATTGAAGCGGTAGTTATGATTGCTACAGTAGAAGATCCCTGAGCTGTTTTTAGAGTAGCTGCAATTAAAAAAGGAATTATAATTCCTAAAGAGGAAATGGAATTCATTTCTTTAAACCAGGAGATAACGTCTATGTTTTGAATTACATTACCTAATGCCCCTCCCATCCCAGTTATAGCAATGATAGGAATGGCTTGTTTAATTGAAGTAGTTAATAAATATTTAAGATTTGTTTTTTTTGAAATATATAATGAAATAACTACTCCAATAAAGAGAGCGAATATTGGAGAACTCAAAAAACTAAACTTTGTGATAATCAATGGTCTTAATGACATTAATAAAATTGGAACCCAAATAGGAGAACTGGCCAATTTAAAACTCAAAAAACTTTCTGATTGTGATTGACTTAATAGTGATTGTATATTTTCTTTAGAAAGAACATTACTTTTTTCAATAAAATTTTCAGAATAAAAAGCACCAACAAGCGCAAGAATTAAAGCTAAAATTCCTCCGCAAATAAAAAGTAAAAAAATATTTTCTAAATCTAAAGCAGCAGCAGCAGCTAAGGGGCCAGGGGTGGGGGGGACAAGAACATGTGGTGCAAATAGTCCAGTTGAAAGAGCAACAGTTAATGTGGTTTTAGAACTTTTACTTAATTCAGATAGTTTTTTGTTTAATGTTGAAAGAATAACAAAAGCAGCATCACAAAAGACTGGAATAGAAACAATAAAACCAGTTAAACTGACTACATATGTCAATGGAAGTTTTGAAAATTTTTTCAATATTCCTAATGAAATTACTGATGTAGCTCCACTTTTTTCAAGTGAAGTTCCTATTAGTGTTCCAAACAATATGAGTAGCCCTATTTTTTTTGAAGTTAAAGCAAATCCCTCAAAAATTTCAAACGTGATATTAATAAGTTTAATTTCCAAACAAACTCCTAAAAATAAAGATCCAATTAAAAGGACCAGTACCGGGTGCAATTTTAGAAAAGAAGTTCCAAGAATTATCCACGCAACAGTAAGCGTAATAAATAAAATTTCTATGTGCATTTTTGTTGACTTATATAATGTTTAATGGCTTTTTCAGTACTTTTTTTAATTAAATCATAAGCATTATCCATGGATTTTTTTAAAGTATAATTATCAGGTCTACAGGTCCATGCATTACTTATTCCAAGAGCCTTACATTCTTCGTTTTTTAAACTAACCTTGCCTGCGATGCATATTAATGTTTTTTTGTTTTTTTTTGCCAAAACACCAATTTGGCCAACTAATTTACCAAAAGAACTTTGGTGATCTAAATGACCTTCTCCACTAATAATTAAATCTGTACTAGAAATATGAGATTCCAAATCAATTAATTTATCTAAGATTTCAAACCCACTTTTAATTTCAGCATTTATTAATCCATAAAGTCCAGCAGCAACACCACCAGCAGCACCGCCTCCTTTAATTTTTGATATATCTTTAGTTGTAGTTTTTTGAATAAGTTTTGCAAACTTGATTGATCCACGTTCAAGTATTTCAACCATCTTAGTATTAGCTCCTTTTTGAGGAGAATAAGTTTTAGCAGCTCCATTTGGTCCTAACAATTTATTATTTACATCAACAGCTAAAATTATTTCACAGTTTTGAATTTTTGAATTTAGAGTATTAAAATTAATTTTTTCACAATTTAAAAGACCTTGTCCACCTCTTAATATTGGAAGAAAATTTTTATTTAATAATTTTCCACCAAGAGCCATGAATACTCCACTTCCAAGATCATGAGTGGCGCTTCCTCCAAGTCCAATATAAATTTTTTTACATCCATTTTTTAAGGCATAATCTATAAGAATTCCTGATCCAAAAGTGCTTGTTTCCATAGGATTCATCTCTTTTTCACTAAGAGAGCTTAGTCCAGAGGCTTGAGATAGTTCAATCCAAGCCGTTTTATTTTTTTCCAACCAATAAATAGGAGCTTTTATTTTTAATCCTATAGGGTTTTCAGTATTAACATACTCAACTTCACCACCCCCAATTTGGTTTAGTAGGTCAATAGCTCCCTCGCCTCCATCAGAGAATGGAATTTTTTTTATAGAAGAATTAGGTAATATTTTTTTAACTCCATCATATATTGCATCTGAAACTTTAACTGACGAAAGACTTCCTTTGAATGAGTCTGGGATAACTAAAATATTCATTTAATCGAGGGTTATTTATATGATCAGATTTTATAAATTTAATAACATTTTTAAATTATGGAACCACAAAGATCAATTTTACAACACAACAGAAAAATTTTCTATAAAATATTGAACAATTATACGTTGGATCAGCTAAATAATATTCCAGAGGGGTTTAATAATTCAATTTTCTGGAATTTAGCTCATTGTATTGTTGTTCAGCAAAGATTAATGTATTCGCTTTCAGGAAACAATATTCATATTGATCAAAAATGGGTAATCAATTATGACAAAGGGACTTTTCCTAAAATTCCAGCTATTGATAAAGACTTAGAAGAGATTAAAACTTTACTTTTTTCTACATTAGACTTTTTAGATGAGGACATCAAAAATTCTATATTTAAAAAATACTATTCTTTCACTACCTCAACAAATCAGGTGATTGATAGTTTTGAATCCGCCTTTACATTCGTCTTGTTTCATGACGGAATTCACCTTGGGAGTGTCTTGGCAATAAGAAAATTTGTCTAGCCTTTGAATATATTTTGAATTATTTTTGGAGCATGTTCTCTAGAGTTTTCTATAAACCATTTATTTGTTTTCAGCCCTCCGCAAACTACACCAGCTAAATAAACTCCTTTCACATTTGACTCCATAGTTTTTTCATTATAAACGGGAGTTCTATATTCATCACTTTTAAAATTCACTCCTAAATCTTCAAGAAGTTTAAAGTTAGGTTGATAGCCAGTCATGGCTAAAACAAAATCATTTTTAACGGAAAACTCTTTTTCTGGAGATCTAATTAAAATATCTTCTTCAGTTATTTTCTTAACATTGGAGTTGAAATACGCCTTTATGCTTCCTTCTTTAATTCGATTTATAATATCAGGTCTAGCCCAATATTTAACATTTTCTCCAATTTCTTTTTCTCGAATTATCATAGTAACACTTTTGGCCCCCTTTCTATGAGTTTCAAGTGCAGCATCAACTGCTGAGTTTGCAGACCCTATAATTGCAAGATCCATTCCAAAATAAGGATGAGGTTCAGAATAATAGTGTTTTACCTTTTGAAGACTCTCTCCGGGAATATTTAACAAATAAGGAAAGTCATAAAACCCTGTAGCAATAATTACTGCTTTTGATGAATACTTGTTTTTCGAGGTAATAACATTAAAACCCATATTTGATTTTGTTATGCTAGATATTTCTTCATATAGATTTATTTTTAATTTCTTGGATGAGGCTACTCTTCGGTAATATTCAAGAGCTTCAGATCTAGTTGGCTTGGGTTGTTGAGAGATAAAAGGGATAGTTCCTATTTCAAGTCGGTCTGAAGTTGAAAAAAATGTCATATTTAATGGGTATTTAAATAATGAATTAACCAAAGTACCCTTTTCAATTATTATATAATTTAAACCTTCTTCTTGTGCGGAAATACCACAAGCTAATCCTATTGGGCCAGCGCCAATGATTATTAAATCTTTCATTTTTTAAAGTTACAAAGACTAAATATAACAATATTAATAGTTTTTATCTATTATATAAATTATATTAATAGTTTTTGTCTATTTAATTCATATTATCACAAGTTTTAATTGACAAAATAAAGAGTTATATAATTTTTATTTATTAAAAATTATATTTTGATTGTTTTGTCTTATGTATAAACAAACAATAGTTATAAAAACTGATAGTATTGCATATTTTAATCCTATAAAAGAAATGATAAACAGCATAAAAAGCCACCATAATGGGAGTAAAAGCAGACCACAATATAATTTTACAGTGCTGTAATAAACTATATCTTTAAATTTTGACAGAATACTCTTTGTGATTAAAAGAACTGGAGCATTTAAAATATACCCAAGTCTCCCAAATATTTTTTCAAGTAATGTTAAAGATCTTGATATTTTAAATTCCTTTGATTCCTTAACCTGTTCCCTTATCTCATTAAAAGATTCATTTCCTTTCAAATTATTGATCACAGAACATTGATTTAAATAGCCTTCACTTTTATTTGGAAGCCATAAACACTTTTTCATCCTATCACATAATATGTCTCTTATATTATTTATTTGTTTTACTTCTGAAAGACTTTCATCTAGATGATCTTTAACTAGTATAGGCTCTCCATAAACAAGATGTATAAAAGATAAAGGATTTCTCCGATTGCTATAATTAATTCCTATTGGTAAGATGTATATATTTTGTTTTGGATTTTTTTTCTGGGCAGTTAAAGCCAGCCTACTGCTTCCCTTTGAAATAGGCATTAAAAAATAATTCTCATGCTGTTTTCCTTCAGAAAAAACTTGAACAGGGTTACCTTTTCCTAAAAGCTCATAACATTTTTCAAAAATAGAATTATTGTTTTTTAAGCTAGCATATCCATCTCTAATTCTATATACGGGGATCATACTCATTGCCGTAAACAGCCAATGAAAAGACCCTCCAAAAACATCAGCGCGTGTTAAAGAAGTTATTGTTCTTCCGAAGTTTACACCAACTATAAAAGGATCAATAATGCCATTTTGATGATTAGGAGATAATATTATACCGCCATTTTTAGGAATTTTATCTTTTCCGTAAACGGTAATTTTTTTAAAGTAAAAATAAAAACCAAATTGCATTATAGACCTCATAAATATGTAAATACTTTTTTTCATAGATCTATTTATAAATTAATTTTTATATTATTTCAAAAAGTCCAGCAGCACCCATTCCTCCTCCAATACACATTGTTGAAATAACATATTTTGCTCCTCTTCTTTTTCCTTCAATTAATGCATGACCTACCATTCTTGATCCAGACATTCCATAAGGATGTCCAATTGAAATACTTCCTCCATTTACATTTAATAGTTCTTCTGGAATACCTAGCTGGTCTCTGCAATATATAACTTGCACTGCAAAAGCTTCATTTAGCTCCCAAAGACCAATATCATCCATAGTAAGGCCATGCTGTTTTAGTAATTTTGGAATTGCAAATATAGGTCCAATACCCATTTCATCAGGTGCGCATCCTGCTACTGAAATTCCTCTATATATACCTAAAGGGTTTAGATTGTTTTTAGCTGCTGTTTTTCCTTCCATGAGTAAACACGCAGATGCACCATCAGAAAGCTGACTCGCATTTCCTGCTGTAATATATCCATTTTCAATTACAGGCTTCAGGCTATTTAAGCCATCTATTGAGGTAGTAGGACGATTTCCTTGATCTTTATCTAGCGTAATAATTTCATACGATGTTTCTCCAGTCTCTTTGTTGTAGACTGCCATTTCAGTTGTTGTTGGCACAATTTCATTTTGAAATTTTCCAGATTCTTGAGCTGCTGCAGTTTTCATCTGACTTTGTAATGCATATTCATCTTGTTTCTCTCTTGAAATATTATATCGCTCAGAAACAACTTCTGCAGTTTGAAGCATAGGCATATAAATACTTTTATGCTTCTTGACTAATTCCTTATCAATCATTCTGTTTGTATTCATAGTCTTATTCTGAACAAGACTTATTGATTCAAGACCTCCACCTATAACAGTATTCATCCCATCAACAATAATTTGTTTTGCAGCTGTAGCTATCGCCATCATTCCAGAGGAACATTGCCTGTCTATACTCATTCCGCTAACTGAATACGGGAGTCCTCCAGACAAAGCAGCTAACCTAGCAATATTTCCCCCAGTAGTTCCTTGTTGCATTGCACATCCCATTATTACATCATCAATTTTTTCAGGATTTATTCCTGCTTTTTCAACAGCATTTTTAATTGCGAATCCACCTAATTGTGGAGCGTTAGTATTATTATATGCTCCTTTGTATGCTTTTCCAATAGGGGTTCTTGATGTTGAAACAATTACTGCCTCTCTCATAATTATTTTTATTTATTCAAATCGTTTAAAAACTCTTTGTACCTATCAACTCCTTTAGGAGTTAAGTATGGCGCTAAAAGACCATAACACGCTTTTAGTCCTTTATTTACAATATTTTCTTTTTCATGTTTGAAATGAGACTGAACATACCAAAAGTGACAAGTCATCCATATTTGATTGGAAAGTTCTTCATAAGTGCTCTCGACAATACCTGGTCCATGAACCAAGTCGCCTTTTCCCACTCCAACATAAATTATATTCTTGAATAATTGAACCGCTTCATGTATTTGAAATTCCATTTCTTTATAAAGAGCCTTGTAGGATTTAAGAATATTGTGAGTGTCTAAGTAAAAAAATTTAAATTCATTTTCAAATTCTAAATAAATTCCAGCTACATCTAGGGGGGTCGAGTCATTAATAAGAAGTTTGTTCTCAGCTATTCTTTTATTTAAAGTAGCTCTCATATATTCACAAACAAATAAGACTAAATCTTTTTTTGTTGGAAAATGATAATTAAAATTACTAAGGCTAATTTCTGAGGCTTTTGCAATTTCCTGATTTAGAACATTAAAAAGACCTCGTTCATTAAACAGATCTATAGAGGTCAGTATAATTTTTTTCTTAGTTTTATTTAATGAATTAAGCAAAATACCGTATTTAAACTACTAAAATATTAAAAAAAACTGTATATCAGATACAATTTTTTAAAAATTTTCAATCTCCCTTCTATAAATTTAAAAATCAAATCTTATAAAGCCATCTAAAAGATTAAAAACTCTTTAATGTTTTAGGTTTTGGTGCTCAAGGAATTAAAGATGCTATTTTTCAACTTTTTTTATTCTTTTATTTTAGTTAAGTTTTGGGGTTGGAGACATCACTTAAAGGTTTAGCTCAACTATATAAAATCCTTATATTGTTAACCCCTAAGATATCCCTATGTGTTTTAGCATACTGATGGACAACATTACCTGCTTTATACAGGTGGAGGGGAGCAAGCAATAGGAATAGTAAAACTTAAATACCAACCAAAAAAATGACTGCACAAACACATTTTGATTTCAAATTTTATGAACTAGAAAAAACACAAAAAGACAAAACTTTTTTAAGGCAACCTTTTGGTGATCAATGGGAAGAATATACATGGGGAGAAACAGGACAGATGGCAAGAAAGTTAGCTACAGGAATTAAATCTCTTGGACTAAAGCCAAATGCTCACATAGGGTTAATTTCTAAGAACTGCAGAGAATGGGTTATTGCAGATTTAGCAATAATGATGGCAGGATATATTTCTGTTCCATTTTTTCCAACACTAACTGGAAAAGAATTGGGAGGACTTTTAGATTTTGGAGATGTAGATGCTTTATTTGTTGGTAAAATAGAAAATTGGGATGATATAAAATCTTTTATTCCACAAGAAATGCCTGTTATTGGTTTTCCAACCTACAAAGATCATTCTTCAATTGATAGAGGACATTCATGGTTTGAATTCATAAATAAGCATGAACCGCTTTCAAGTCCCCATATACCAAAATTATCAGATACATGGTCAATAATCTTCACCTCTGGAACGACTGGAAATCCTAAGGGAGTAGTTTTATCCTATAGGGCAAATGAAGCAACTAAGATAATTTCAGAAAACACAAATCCTCTTAAGATTGATTATAATGGTAATAATCATTTCTTTTCATATCTACCCATGAATCATATTGCAGAAAGAATTGTTGTAGAATTTACTGCGTTTAGATTTGGAGGTACAATTTCTTTTGCAGAATCTCTGGATACCTTTGGAGCAAACCTAGGTTCTGTTCAGCCTACAGTCTTTTTTGCAGTCCCTAGAATTTGGACAAAATTTCAAATGGGAATATTAGGAAAGTTCTCACAAAAAAAATTAAATATACTTTTAAGTATTCCACTTGTTAGGTCGCTAATAAAAAAAGTTCTCACTAAAAAACTAGGCTTGAGTCGAGCAAGAGCAAAAGTGTCTGGAGCTGCCCCCATGCAAACCTCTCAAAGAAATTGGTACCGAACTATCGGTATAAATATTGTAAACGGTTACGGTATGACCGAAAATTGTGCAATCAGTAATCAGCTAGCAGATGATGTTTGGGACAGGCCAGGTTCTGTTGGAATTCCTCAGGAAGGAGTTTCTATTAAAATTAATACTGAAAATGATGAAATTTTAATGCAAGGTACTTTCCTAATGGAGGAATATTACAAAGCTCCCGAGGCAACAAACGAATCTCTTATTGACGGTTGGCTTTACACAGGAGATCAGGGCTATGTTGATGATGACGGCTTTTTATTTATCACTGGAAGAGTTAAGGATAACTTTAAAACATCTAAAGGCAAATATATAGAGCCATTGCCTTTGGAGTATTATTTTGGAAAGTATAACGAATTCGAGCAAATGTGTATTGTAGGATTAGGAAATTCCCAGCCTATACTTTTAGTACACCTATCAGAAATAGGAAGTAAAACTGATAAGTCTGAATTTGAAAAATTATTTACTGAGGATTTGAAAAAGATTAATTCAGAACTGGAGTCGTATAAAAAAATATCGACTATTGTTATAGTTAAAGATCCATGGACTGTTGAGAATGGATTAGTTACTCCAACTTTAAAAGTTAAACGTCCTGCGATTGATAAAAAATACATGGAGAACTATTTGAAATGGGATGAAAATCCTTCTTCAATTGTATGGGAATAATTTGATTTTTTCATACTTAATTATAAGTAAATCTAATCAATTACTGAATTTGAACCTCATTTTAAATTGATGATTTAAAATTCAGTGAATCACCAAAATTAATAGTTAAAAATACTGAATACCCATACAATGAAAAAACAGTGAAAATTAGAATTCAAATTGCTCAATTGGTGCAAGGGAGGGTTTTCAATGGATTTGAAACAAATGATTCAAGTTATTTGTTATGAAATTAAACATCATAATGGTTTCAATCCACCAGTAAAAACTAGCATATTCATGCAATAAAATTATCTAAATAAAGATTACACAGGCCACATGAAATAAAAGCACAAACTATTGTAATTCATTGAGTTAACGACCCTTTGACTCCAATTACACATGCGAAAAATCACTTAAAATTTCATTTGAACGCTAAAAAATACTATATTCGAGCAATGGGTCATGACATGTCAAGCCCAATATTAAAACCAATGATAAATAAAATACTTAATTTTTTATCGTAATTAAAAAATCAAACTTTATATAAATAAATCATGAAAACAACGTTTATTAAGACTTTATTAGCCTTTACCTTTTCATTAATTGCTCCTTTTGCTATTGCGCAAAATACAATAAATGGAACAGTAGTAGATAGCGATAACGACCCTATACCAGGTGTTAATATTGTAGTTCAAGGCACAAATCAAGGTGTAGTTTCTGACTTTGATGGAAATTATACAATTACAACGAGTCAAGCATTACCATTTAATATAGTGATTAGTTCCGTAGGTTTTGGAGCTCAAACTATAGAGGTTACTAGTGCTGATCAACCAATTAATGTAACTATGGCCTCAGGGACTAAGTTGGATGAAATTGTCGTTTCTGCCTCTCGTAGACCAGAAAGTGTACAAAACTCTCCTGCTTCTGTTACAATATTAAGCGCTACTGAAATTCAAAACTCTCCTTACGTTCAGGATCCAGTTGGTGGATTGGTTAATGTTCCTGGAGTTCAATTGCAGCAACAATCTGCAAACTCATTAAATTTAGAAATGAGAGCTGGTTCTGGAGTTTTTGGAACAGGTACATTCGTTATGATGGATTACAGATTTTTAGTATCACCATCTGCAGGAACATTTTTAACATATCAGTCTGGAATTTCTGGTCTTGATTTACAACAAATAGAAGTTGTAAGAGGTCCAGCGGGTGCTCTTTATGGACCAAATGTTACCTCAGGTATCGTTCACTTTATAACTAAAAGTGCGATTGATCACCCAGGAACTACTGCTGAACTTTTTGCTGGAAGTCAAGCCAGAACAGGTGGAGCAATTAGACATGCTCAATCCAATTCTAGTGGAACTTTTGGATGGAAAATAAATGCTAGATATGCTAAAGGAGATGAATTTAAATTAGATCCAGTTGCTGACTCAGGTGTGATTTCTGACTTTTATAAGACTGTTAGTCAACCGGCCATTAAAGATGGAGTAGTAGATGGAAGTTCAGCTGGAACGCTATTGTTAACCGAGAGTGACTTAGACCCTGATGGAGACGGAAACCCACTTTTAAATCAATATTCTAATTATTCAGCAAATGTTCACATGGAATTTCGTCCTAGTTCAACTACAACAGGATTCCTTGCCGCTGGTATGGCAAATGGAAACGGATTGTTTTTTAACTCACAAGGATACGGTCAAATTCAAGGGAATGACTATTGGGCTCAAGCTCGTATAAATAGTGGAAGATGGTTTATGAATGCTTACTATAGTTCTAATGATGGTGGAGATGAAAAAAACCCAACTTTCTTATATGGAACAGGTTTTCGTCAAGTAGCGAAAAGAACAGCTTTAGAAGCACAGGTTCAATATAACTTTGAAATCCCTTTTTTAAATTCAAGTTTTATTGCTGGATTCGACTATCGTAATAATGGTTCTGATTCTGCAAACACTCTTTACGGAAGAAATGAGGCTGATGATGATTTTCTGATAGCTGGGGCTTACCTTCAAGGGACTACTGATTTTTCAGATAAACTTACACTGACTTACACGGGAAGGTACGACAAACTTAACTTTATAGACGAAGGAAAATTTGCTCCTAAAGTTGCACTTGTTTTCAAACCTAATCCAAGAAATTCATTTCGTGCTTCATATAGTGTAGCGACTTATGGTCCTTCTGCTCTTCAAACATTTATTGATTTTCCAGTAGCTATACTTGCACCTGGTGTGTATGATGTATGGTTATCGGGTCAAGTTTCAGAACAAACTTTTGCTGCACCAGCACAACAGGTATTTGAACTTGCTGGATTAGGAGTTAGCTTACCAGTTGCTACACCTGGACTGCCAAATGCAGTTATAACTGGGGGTGTTGGAGCTCTATCTGCTGCAGGAGCCGTAGGAGCTTTATCTGTTCCAAACGCTGCTTTAGGATATGATGGTTCTGCTTTAGCACCGTTTGCTCCTATTCTTGAAGGCTTTTTAGCAGGTTATAATGCTACTGGAGGCCCAGCGGGCTTTAATGGTACTTTTAGAGGATTCAACTTATTTGACCCTTCCGAAACAATGGCATATGGAACTGATGCAGGAAAAGCACGTCTTGGATCAGTTGGAACATTTGAAGTTGGTTATAAAGGATTAATAAAAGACAAATGGGCGGTTGGTTTAGATTTATATAGCTATACTCTAAATGGATTTACACAATTTACTGCACTTGCACCTACATTTGGTTTATCTGGTTTTGATCCAGATGCCTACGGTGCTGCTGTTGGAGCTGATGTAGCTGCCGGAGTTACTGCTCCTGTTACAGCTGCACTTACCCCTTTAGTAACTGCTGGAGTGACAGCTGCTGTAAACCTTGGAATATCACAGCAAGTAACAGCTGGATATCAGGCTGCAGCGACTCAACTAGCTGGTGCTGGTATTACTTTTGAAAGTCTTTCAGCTAATGGATTAGATGTTGCTACTGCGGCAGCTATTTCTGCATTAATTGGATCGAATGTAGCTCCTATGCCAAATTTAGCAACTGCAATTGCAGGAACTCAAGCAAGTGCTGGCCCTGGATTGATTGCTGGTGGTGTCGCTAGTCAGTTACCATCCGCGGTTGCTGCTACGGTTGGAGGTTTAGCTGCATTTGCTGGAGGAGCATACACACAAGGAGGTGTCGGACTAGCTGGTATAGGTGGTGGTGTTTTACAACCAGATGGAACTTATTCTTTTGCAGCAATGGGATCTGTAGAATCAAATCGTGTTCCTAATGATAATATTACTCACGTTTCTGCTGGATATCGTTCTTATGATGACGCAGAAAGAAGTCATTACGGAGCAGATCTTTCGGTTGATTTTTATGCTACTAAAAACTTAACACTTTGGGGTAATGCTTCATGGTTAAGTCAAAACGTTTGGACTCCAGGGACTCCAGATGATGATGGATTACTTTTCCCTCAATATTTAAATGCTCCTTTATGGAAATATAGACTTGGTGCAAGAATAGTAGGAGATTATGGGTTTAGAGCAAGTATTTCATTCCAACATGATGATTCTTTTGAATCCAATCAAGGTTTTTTCGGTGGAGCTACTGATGAGAAGAATCTGATTGATTTTAGTATTGGAAGAAAAGTTGGACCAATTCAACTTGACATAGCTGCTACTAATTTGTTTGATCAAAAATACAGAGCATTTCCAGGTATGCCAATTATTGAAAGAACAGTTATCTTAAAAGCAGGGTTTAATTTCTAATTTAAAGACTATTGAATTTTAAAAATAAAGTCGTCTTTGTTACAGGCGCAGTAAAAGGAATAGAAAGAGCAACAATTGTTGCTCTTTCTGCTTCTGGGTATAAGGTGATTGCTACTGACATAGGTTCCGATGCTTTAAAAATATTACAAAGCGATGTTTTTGAGTTAAAAACAATACCTATTGCTAAACTTCAAGCTTTCAGATAAAGTTACTTTTGAATGTTTACACAAATGTTTGGTGGATGTGGTTATATGGAAGAGTATCCAATCGCAATAATTGGGCGTGATTCATGATTAGGCCAAGTTCAGCTAGAAACCCTAGCTCTTCAAAACCTTGTGACTTTGTTATTGGAGTCGATGAAAAAGGAAAAATACTTTATAATCTTCAAGACTCAACAGGTCAAACAAATTGGCTAACTTCGGCTATTGAATATGGAGGTTCTTTATGGATGGGAAGTAATTTAAATAATGTAGTTGTAAAATATAATATTAATTAAAAAAAAAATTAAATAACATGTACAGTTTAGAAGGTCAAATAGCTATTATTACTGGTGGAGCCAGAGGTATTGGCGAAGGAATTTGTGAAATTTTTTGTAAAGCTGGAGCAACTGTTGCTCTTTGGGATGTTCTTGATTCAGGTGAAGAAACTGCAAATCGAATATCCTCTAATGGGGGATCTATATTTTTTCAAAAAGTTGACATTACTAGTACTGAAAGTGTCGCTAGTGCTGTAGAAGAAATTATTTCAAAACACGCAAAAATAGACATCTTAATAAATAACGCAGGGGTTATTCGTGATCGTTCTTTTTTAAAAATGTCTTCTGAAGAGTGGAACACAGTAATCAACATAAACCTAAATGCTCTTTTTGTCACCACTCAAGCTGTTCTTCCTCACATGAGAGATGCAGGCTATGGAAGAATTATATCAGCTTCATCAATTAATGGATTTCAGGGAGCTTTTGGTCAAGCAAATTATGCAGCAACTAAAGCAGGTGTTTCTGGTTTTACAAGAGCTTTATGTAAAGAAGTAGGAAGATTTGGCGTAACCGTAAATGCTGTTGCTCCTGGATTTATTAAATCTGTAATGTCAGATTCTATGCCAGAAGAGATTATCAAAGCTGGAATAGCTCAAATACCAGTTGGACGAATTGGAACACCCGAAGACATGGGTTATTCTTATTTATTTTTAGCTTCAAAAGAAGCATCGTTTATTAATGGAATTACCCTTCATGCAAATGGAGGAGCAATGCCAATGTAATCTTATATAATTATGAGCACAAGAAAATTATTTGAATTAAAAGGAAAAGTTGCTATTGTTACTGGTTCTAGTAAAGGAATTGGTCTAGCAATAGCTCGTGGATTAGCAGAGTACGGAGCTAAAGTTGTACTAAGTAGTAGAGATCAAAATGCAGTAGATTCTGCTGCACATCAATTTAAAAAAGACGGCCTCACGGCTATAGCTCAATCTTGTCATGTTGGTGATGAAGATCAGAGAAAAAATCTAGTTCAAAAAACGATTGAATCCTATGGTAAAATAGATATTTTAGTTAATAATGCAGCGATTAACCCTGTTTACGATTCTTTAGAAAACATGAGTAGCGAGGTTTATGATAAAATGTTGAATGTCAATCTTAAATCTACATTTAATTTAAGTAATCTATGTTTTCCTTATTTGAAAAAAGAAAAAAGCGGATCAATAATTAACATAGCAAGTGTAGAAGGGTTAAAGCCAAGCCTTGGTTTAGGCATTTACAGTGTTACTAAGGCAGCCTTGATAATGCTCACTCAAGTTCAAGCAAAAGAGTGGGGAAAACACGGTATTCGCTCAAATGCAATTTGTCCTGGCTTAATAAAAACTAAATTTAGTTCGGCATTATGGAAAAATGAAACTTTACTAAATCAAATAAAAAATCAACTTCCAGCGGGAAGAGTCGCAGAACCAATTGAAATGAGTGGTTTAGCTGTTTATTTAGCTTCATCAGCAGGAAGTTATTCCACGGGGGGAGTTTATACTGCTGATGGAGGTCATATGACAATTTAAAATTACAACATGGAATCAAAAAACAATATTGCTTATAAATCTAAATTCAATTCTGTAGATGAGTTAAAAAGTCAAGTAGGAAACGAACTGGGATTAACTGACTGGTATACAATGGATCAAGAAAAAATAAATATTTTTGCTGATGCAACAGAGGATCATCAATGGATACATATCGATAAGGAAAAAAGTGAAAAAGAGTCACCTTATAAGACAACCATAGCCCATGGATTTTTAATGCTATCAATGTGTTCTAAGATAATGTTTGATAGTTATGAGCTTAATAATGTTGGTATGGTTATTAATTATGGATTAGACAAAGTAAGGTTTACCAATGCAACTCCTTCTGGATCAAAATATAGAGGAAGAGTTTCATTAATGGAATTTGATGCAAATCCAAAGGGTGCTAAATATAAAATGAAAGTAATAATTGAACTTAAGGGACAGGAGAAGCCTGCTTGTATAGCAGAATTTTTAGCTTTAGCCTATAAAAAATAAATCATGAATAAAGCAGTATTATATAATATAGATGAGGGTGTTGCAGTAATCACATTAAATAGACCTGACCGATATAATGCAGTAAATCAAGACTTGGTTGACGGAATTTCTGAATCTCTTAATAAAGCAAAAGATGATGAATCTGTAAGAGCAATTGTTATGACTGGTGCAGGGAGAGGGTTTTGCGCAGGAGCTGACATGACTGTTTTTGGAGAACAAGTTACCCCAGAACAAAGAAGAGATTATATAATTGCGCAATACCAACCCTTAATGAATCAATTCTTTAATCTTAACAAACCAATTATTGGAGCAATTAATGGAACTGCAGCAGGAGTTGGTGCTGCTTTTGCTCTAGCTTGTGACTTAAGAGTAATGAGTGATAAAAGTGCTATTTTATATGCTTTTGTTAATATAGGATTAGGTCCCGACGGGGGTGCAAGCTGGCTTCTTTCTAGACAAGTTGGATACAGTAAGGCCTTTGAAATTGCAATAAGTGGTAAAAAAATCATGGGGTCAGAATGTCTAGAATTAGGCTTGACTAATAAAGTAGTTGAAAATGAAAAAATAGTAAATGAGGCTATAGACTGGGCTAAAGAATTAGCAAAGAGACCAACTTTAGCAATTGGAATAACAAAAGAAGATATCGTTCATTCAATGAATAATGATCTAGATAGTACTATTGCTTTTGAAGCTCAACGTCAAGTTTTGGCTTTTAAAAGTCACGACTTAAAAGAAGGTGTAACGGCTTTCATAGAAAAAAGAAAACCGAATTTTAAAGGAAAATAATTAAAAATATCAATGAATTTAGAAGAAATAAAATTAAAAATTACCAAATTCGTTAAAGATGAATTGTACCCATTAGAGCCTTGGATTTTAAACTGTGAATGGGATGAAAAACTCCCAAAACTTAATGAATTAAGAGATAAAGTAAAAGCTCAAGGACTATGGCTTCCTCAAATACCTAAGGATTATGGGGGACTAGGCTTAACTAACGCACAACATGGTGAGGTAAGTGAAATACTAGGCGCAAGCCCTTATGGACATTATGTATTTAATTGTCAAGCACCAGATGCAGGAAATATGGAAATTCTTATTGAATTTGGAACTAAAGAACAAAAAGAAAAATATTTAGAGCCATTATTAAAGGGTGAAACTCGGAGCTGCTTTGCTATGACTGAACCAGATTTTGCAGGCTCTAATCCAGTGAACATGGGAACCACTGCAGAGATAAAAGAAAATAACTATATAATAAATGGTCATAAATGGTTCACCTCAGGGTTTGATGGTGCTGAGTTTGCAATAGTAATGTTAGTATCAAATCCAGATTCTGACAACCCTCATAAAAAAGCAAGTCAAATTATTGTGCCAACAAAAACTGAAGGCTTGGAATTTGTAAGAAATATTCAAATAATGGGACATCCAGGAGGAGGATGGGAAAGCCACTCAGAAATTAAATTTCACAATGTAAAGGTTCCTTTAGCAAACGTTTTAGGGACTGATGGTGAAGGCTTTTCAATTGCCCAAAAAAGACTTGGTCCTGGAAGGATACATCACTGCATGAGATGGATAGGAATATGTGAGCGTTCTTTTGATTTAATGTGTAAAAGGGCATTATCACGTGAACTTGCACATGGAAAAAAATTAGCAGATAAGCAAACAATTCAAAATTGGATCTCTGAATGTAGAGCAGAAATTAATGCTGCTCGTTTATTAGTTCAGGACGCAGCCCATAAGATTGATATACAAGGGGCTTATAAAACAAGAAATGAAATTTCAATAATTAAATTTTACTGTGCTAATGTTCTTCAAAAAGTTGTAGACTGTGCAATTCAAGTTCATGGAGCCAAAGGAATTACGGATGATACAATTTTAGCTTCTTATTATAGACATGAGAGGGCTGCTAGAATTTATGATGGTGCTGATGAAGTTCATAAGAGTAGATTAGCTAGACAAATCTTAAAAGAATATTCTGTCTAATAAAAAAATTAAAAAGAGTATTGTGTACAAGTTAGATCAAGCTGGTAATGTTCGTAAAGATGAGTTAATTAACTTAGGTTCTTTAGAAGAGTATTTACGTAAAAACTTAAATAACAATTCAAACCTTGAGCTATTGCAGTATCCGTCAGGGTTCTCGAACCTGACTTACTTGATTAAAATGGGAGATCAAGAAATGGTTTTAAGAAGACCTCCTCATGGAGCAAATATAAAATCAGGACACGACATGCAACGCGAGTTTAAAATACTTAGTGCATTAAAAGACCATTTTAGTAAAACACCCCTTCCAATTATTTTTTGCGATGACAAAACTATTATTGGTAATGAATTTTACATTATGGAAAAAGTAAATGGAACTATTTTTAGAGGCTCACAGCCCAAATCTGATTGGCCAAAAACTAATTTAATACCAAGTTTAGTTAGCTCCTTTGTTAATACTTTTTCTGAGATTCACTCTTTAAAGATTCAAAAAATTGGACTTCAAGATTTTGGAAGACCGGAGGGTTATGTAATCAGACAAGTTAAAGGGTGGATTAAACGATACAATAACGCAAAAACTCATGATTTTTCAGGTATAGACAAAACTATAAGTTGGTTATCAAAAAATATACCTGACAACTCAGAAGCTTGTCTTATTCATAATGATTTCAAATTTGACAACCTTATGTTTGAAATTGGCAATAAAGTAAAGGTGAATGCGGTTCTAGATTGGGAAATGGCAACCATAGGAGATCCTTTAATGGATTTGGGAACCAGTCTTGGTTACTGGATTCATGAAACAGACCCTGAAATGATCCAAAAGTTAAATTTAAACATTACGTATTTAAAAGGAATTCCATCCAGAGGAGAATTAGTTCACTTGTATGGAGAAAACTCTGGACGATCTGTTCAAAATGTTCTTTTTTATTTTATTTTCGGATTATTTAAAATTGCAGGAATTATTCAACAAATTTATTATCGTTACCAAAAAGGATATACTAAAGACCCTAGGTTTAAAGAGCTTGATAAAGGGGTTGAGCTATTAGGAATAATGGCTTTTCAAGCAATTCAGAAAAGAAAAATTGATCACTTATTTTAAAATATAGTTATAAAAAACATGGAAACAACTACAAAGGTAGATTTAGGAAATTTTCGCTTAGAAACTAGAGCTTGGTTAGAAGAAAATTGTCCAATGAGCGCGAGAGAGCCGGTCAAAAGATCAAGTGACATGTACTGGGGAGGTAGAAATGCCAAGTTCACTAGTAAAGACCAAAAAATATGGTTTGAAAAAATGCTAGAAAAAAAATGGATAGTTCCTTATTGGGAGAAGAAATATGGTGGTGGCGGTTTAAGTCCTGAGGAAAATAATATTTTAACTCAAGAAATGGCAAGGTTAGGATGCCGAAAACCTCTTTTTAGTTTTGGAATAGCTATGTTGGGTCCAGCTCTTTTGAAGTTTGCTTCTGAAGAACAAAAACTAAATTATCTTCCTGAAATAGTAGAGGGTAAAATATGGTGGTGTCAAGGATATAGTGAGCCCAGCGCAGGAAGTGATTTAGCAGGCCTTCAAATGAAAGCTGAAGACAAGGGAGATCATTACTTGATAAACGGCTCTAAGGTTTGGACATCTTATGCAGATAATGCTGATTGGATTTTTTGTTTAGTTAGAACAAATACTGATGTACCAAAACATAATGGTATTAGTTTTATACTAATAGACATGTCAACACAAGGTGTAAGCGTTAGGCCCATTAAACTTATAAGTGGAAAATCTCCTTTTTGTGAAACATTTTTTGATAATGTTAAAGTTCCAAAATCTAATTTGGTAGGGACACTAAATGATGGATGGACAATAGCTAAGTACCTATTAACTCATGAAAGACAAATGATTGGTGGAGTTGGAGGAACCGAGATTAAAAAAGAAATAAGTAAAATTGCTATAGATCAACTTGGGCTGTCTTCAGGGCAATTAAATGACAGCTTCTTGAGGACTCAAATTGCAAAATTTGAAATGGATGAAAATATTTTTGAATTAACAATTCAAAGAATTGTGGATGAAGACAAATCAGGAAAACAGGCTGCCGCGTTATCGTCTTTTTTTAAATACTATGGGACAGAATTAAATGTAAAGCGAGAAGAATTATTGATACAGATAGGAGGGAACGACGCTTTATTGTGGGTCCCGAACGAAAATAATGATGCAAATGTAGCTAGAAAATTTTGTCGCTCTAAAGGAAATACAATTGAAGGAGGAACTTCAGAAATTCAACTTAATATTATTGCAAAACGAGTACTTAATCTACCATCTTAAATAAAACATTATGCCATTAATTTTAACAGAAGAGCAAAAAATGCTTAAAGAAGCTGCAAGTGAGTTTTTACTAACCAACTCTCCTATAGAAAGCTTTAGGGAACTTAGAGATAATAATTACCAGTCCTATGATCCAAAAGTTTGGGAAGGTTTTGTTGAAATGGGATGGACTGCTTTAACAATACCTGAAAATTATGGTGGTTTAGATTTTGGATATACAGGACTAGGCCAGATACTGGAAGAAACAGGTAAAACTCTAACTAAGTCTCCATTAATATCTTCAATTTTATTATCAGCAACTGCAATTAGACTATCAGACAATGAAACCCTTAAAGCTAAATGGCTTCCTGAGTTGATGAGCGGAAAAACACTTATGAGTTTGGCTCTTGATGAAAAATCATTTTTTGATCCAAATTCAGTTGAATCATCAGCATCGCTTTCTGGTGATAGTTTTATTATTAATGGAAAGAAAAGGATGGTAATAGACGCCTGTGATTCTGATTACCTAATCGTTGTTACTAGTTTAAATGAATCGATTAGCCTTTTTCTTGTTGATTCAAAATCCAAAGGAATCGACATAAAAAATGATGTATTTATGGATGCTGGAAGCTATTCATCTATTTCATTTAATAATGTTAAAGTACCTGCTAAAAACCAGCTTGATATTGAAATAGAGGGTAAGGCTATTCTTAAATCTATACTTGATATTGGAGCTATAGGTCTTTCTTGCGAAATGTTAGGAAGTGTTCAGGCAGCATTTAATCAGACAATGGACTACATCAAAGAAAGAGAACAATTTGGAACTAAAATTGGCTCATATCAGGGATTACAACATAGAGCGGCACATCTTTTTTGTGAGATAGAGCTTTGTAAGTCTATTACTTTAAAGGCATTAAAATCTATAGATGATGAGAATGAAAACCTTTCACAATATGCTCATTTAGCAAAAGCTAAACTAGGAGAAGTTTTAAAACTAACTTCAAATGAGGCAATTCAAATGCACGGAGGGATTGGAGTTACGGACGACGTTAATATTGGGTTTTACCTCAAAAGAGCAAGGGTTGTTCAACACCTTTTGGGGGATACAAATTATCATTTAGAGTGTATAGCAAAACAAAAAGGATATTGATTTCAAATTAATATTGAAAGCTTGTGAAAAACTAGATTTATTTTAAGCAAATAAAAATTTAAATTTTGTTAATCATGCTTATATTTGCAATCGAATTTATATTAGTTTGAATAACATCATTTTATCGATCACTTATGGCAATTAGCACTGGAAAAGTTTCACAAATTATCGGCCCCGTTGTCGACGTAGAGTTTTCGGGAGAAAACAACATACTTCCTAGAATTTATGATTCACTAGAAATTAAAAAGACCGATGATAGTATTTTAGTACTTGAGGTTCAATCTCATATAGGAGAAAATACCGTTCGAACAGTTTCAATGGACTCAACAGATGGTCTTAGTAGAGGAACCGATGTAGTTGCAACAGGCAACCCTATTCAAATGCCTATAGGTGAAGAAATATATGGAAGATTGTTCAATGTGATTGGAGACGCAATCGATGGACTAGGAAATCTTCCTAAAACAGGAAAAGATGGACTTTCTATTCACAGAGAGGCTCCTGCTTTTGATGAACTATCTACTGCTACTGAAGTATTATTTACGGGAATTAAAGTAATTGATTTAATTGAGCCTTATGCAAAAGGCGGTAAAATTGGTTTATTTGGTGGAGCTGGTGTTGGAAAAACAGTTTTAATTCAAGAACTAATTAATAATATAGCTAAAGGTCATGGAGGATTATCGGTATTTGCTGGTGTTGGAGAAAGGACAAGAGAAGGTAATGATTTACTTAGAGAGATGCTTGAGTCAGGAATTATTAAGTATGGAGATGATTTTATGCATTCTATGGAAGAAGGCGGTTGGGATCTTAAAAAAGTTGATAAATCTGTAATGAAAGAATCTAAGGCTACATTTGTTTTTGGGCAAATGAATGAGCCCCCTGGCGCAAGAGCTAGAGTTGCTTTATCTGGACTTACAATTGCTGAGTATTTCAGAGATGGAGCTGGAGATGGAAAAGGAAAAGATGTTTTATTTTTCGTTGACAATATTTTTAGATTTACCCAGGCAGGATCTGAAGTTTCAGCCCTATTAGGACGTATGCCATCCGCTGTGGGATATCAACCTACATTGGCAACTGAAATGGGAGCAATGCAAGAGCGAATCACTTCTACAAATAAAGGCTCTATTACTTCAGTTCAAGCAGTTTATGTGCCAGCGGATGATTTAACTGACCCTGCTCCAGCCACAACTTTTGCTCATTTAGATGCGACAACAGTTCTTTCCAGAAAAATTTCTGAACTAGGAATATATCCCGCTGTTGATCCTCTCGATTCTACTTCTAGAATACTTACTGCTGATATTTTAGGTGACGAGCATTATGATTGCGCCCAACGTGTTAAAGAATTACTTCAACGCTACAAGGAGCTACAAGACATAATTGCAATTCTAGGAATGGAAGAGTTGTCAGAAGAAGACAAGCTAGCTGTTGGAAGAGCTAGAAGAGTCCAACGTTTTCTTTCTCAGCCATTTCATGTTGCAGAACAATTTACAGGAATCCCAGGAGTACTAGTTGACATTAAAGAAACCATTAAAGGGTTTAACATGATAATGGATGGAGAATTAGATCATCTTCCAGAGGCAGCCTTTAACCTTAAAGGTTCAATTGAAGATGCTATTGAAGCGGGTGAAAAAATGTTATCAGAATCATAATGTATTTAGAAATCATATCCCCTGAAGCCACACTTTTTAGTGGTGAAGTTCTTTCAGTATCTGTTCCAGGATTAAATGGATACTTTCAAATGCTAAATAATCACGCTCCCGTAGTTTCAAGTCTTAAAAGAGGAATTGTTACCATAGAGGGTGATCTTGAAATAAGTGATGAATTCAAAAATAAATTTGAAAAAATAGCAGGTAAAACTATTTTGAAAATTGAATCTGGAACCATTGAAATGAGTAAAAATAAACTTATTTTATTGTCAGACTAATTTAAAAAGTTTATTTGTTTTTCTCAAATTTGTTTAATTGATCATATATTAAATTTACCTCCCACCCCCTGTATTGTAGTGCTGAAATGAATTTTATTTTCCTTTTAGATAAGACACTCTCCTTTGATGATTTCCATATTTTTTCACTCAACAGATTTAATGTTTCTATGTATTGTACTTCGTCAATTTCTTGTAAGGCAATCTTAATGTTATAATCACTTATTTGATGTTGTTTTAATTGAAAAATAATTCTTTTTTTACCCCAATTTTTAATACGAAACTTTCCTCTAGCAAAGCTTTTTGCAAAACGACTTTCATTTAGATAATTATTTTTAATTAAACTGCCAACTATTTGATCAATTCCAATTTGAATAATATTAATTTTCTTTAGTTTTTCAACAACCTCTTTATGTGACCTTTCTTGATAAGCACAATAATTTTCTAATAATTTTTGAGCTTCATTAATTGAATATGATTTTTTTTCCACATCGTAAAGTTAATTCAAAAAAAAACCACCATAAACTAAATGTTTATAGTGGTTTTAAAACTATGTTCGAAGCGTTTTTTGGTTTTTATCCATAAAACTAAACTTCAAGTAGAGATATGCATCTCTAGGTACAACTCGTACCCATTTTTTATATTCAAAATACCATTTGAGTTGGATGGATGGAAACCCTTCTTTCAAATAGGAAGCAATAAATGGATGAACATGTAAAAAAACATGTTCACTTTTATATTGCTTATGCTTAACAATTTTGTTAAGTTCTGTGTTGATTTTATCTATTAAAACAATTGGAGCCTCTACTTCACCATTTATATTTGGGTTAGCTTCCCTTGTTTTAATTTTCATTTCTGGTCGCACTCTTTGACGAGTAATTTGAATAAGACCAAATCGACTAGGCGGTAAAATTTTATGCTTTGCCCTGTCTTGACTCATTTCCTCTTTTAAATGCTCAAATAACTTTTTACGATTCTGGATAGAAGACATGTCTATGAAATCTACTACTATTATGCCTCCCATGTCTCGAAGCCTTAATTGGCGAGCGATTTCAGATGCGGCTATTATGTTAACGTCAAAAGCTGTATTTTCTTGACCCCTAGATTTACTAGAACGATTTCCACTATTTACGTCTATAACGTGAAGAGCTTCTGTATGTTCTATTACAAGATAAGCACCGCGTTGCATTGACACTGTTTGTCCAAAAGCAGTTTTAATTTGCCTTTCAACTCCATGTTTTTCAAAAATTGGAGTTATTTCAGTATACATTTTTACGATATCTTTTTTCTTAGGAGCAATACTTTGAACATAGTCTTTAACTTCATTATAAATTTCTGGTTCATCAATATGAATGCCAGTGAAACTATTATCAAAAATATCACGAAGAATAGAAGAAGAGCGATTGATTTCGCTCAAAACTTTAGTTGGATGTTTATCTATCTTTTGCAATTTGCTGCAAAGGTTTTTCCAACGGTAGAGTAATTGTTGTAGATCTGCATCTAGCTCAGCTACTTTTTGTCCTTGGGCTACAGTACGTATAATAATACCAAAACCTTTGGGCTGAATGCTTTGAACTAAGCGCTTGAGTCGACTTTTTTCTTTATTCTCTTCTATCTTTTGAGAAATTGACACTCGATCTGAAAAAGGCATAAGAACCATAAATCGGCCCGCTAAAGAAAGCTCTGAGCTAACGCGAGGGCCTTTTGTAGATATGGGTTCTTTTACTACCTGAACTAAGGTTGTATCCTGACTTTTTAAAATATCTTCGATGTTTCCATCTTTAGATATTTCATTTTCAAATCTAAATCTTTTAAGTAAATAATCTTTGTGTTTACCTGTAGTTATTTGTTTTATAAACTTTAATAAAGAAGGGAGTTTAGGGCCTAAATCGTGATAATGTAAAAAGCCATCTTTTTCATGACCGACATTTACAAAAGCAGCATTAAGTCCTGGAATAGGTTTTCTGATTTTAGCGATAAAAATATCACCTACAGAAAACTTGTTATCTTCAACTTCTTTGTTTAGCTCAATTAATTTTCCATCCTTGAGCAGGGCAAAATCAACAGCAGAGGAATTCGATCGGATAATCAGTTCTTTCTTCACTCTGATAATTTTTATAACTATAACTTTAAAGTTATAGTTGATTAAACAATAAATTTTAAGGTATTTAACCTGTGCCTTAGATTTTATCTAAAGCATTTCAATGAACGTGGGTTTAATTTTTTTGAGTGCAAAACCGAAATGCACTTAGGCTTTTTTATTTTTATGACGATTAGCTCTTCTACGTTTTTTTCGCTTATGAGTAGCAACCTTATGTCTTTTTCGTTTTTTACCGCTGGGCATATATGCTAGCTTTTAATTGTTATTAATTCAGTTATGATACAGCAACCTTAGCCTTAACTCCATTTACAAAAACTTTTGAAGGCTTAAAAGCAGGAATGTTGTGCGCAGGTATTTTAACTGCTGTATTCTTTGATATATTACGTCCAGTTTTTTCTGCACGAGTTTTAATAATAAAACTACCAAAACCTCGTAAATAAACATTTTCTCCTTTTTCTAAAGAGCCCTTAACTTCAGTCATAAATTTTTCAATAGTAGATTGAATGTCTGCCTTATCTATGCCTAGTTTGTCTGAAATGTTTGTTACGATATCCGCTTTAGTCATTATCTTGTGTTTTAGGTTATTAATTTCTTTAAAGGCTAGCAAATATATAAATTATTAACAATCTCTTAAGCATCTTTTTATATTTAAGTGAGTAGGGTATATTTGAAAGTATGATTTTTTCTCAAACATTAATGAATTGGTATGAAATAAACTCAAGAAACCTTCCTTGGAAAAAGACTAAAAACCCATATAACATATGGCTTTCTGAGATTATATTACAACAGACTAGAATTGAACAAGGACTTCCGTATTATATTAAGTTTATAAAAGCATTTCCTACAATTCATGATTTAGCAAAATCAAAAGAAGAAAATATATATAAGTTGTGGCAAGGGCTGGGTTACTATTCAAGAGCACAAAATCTACATTTAACAGCCAAGCGTATAGTAAATGAGTATAATGGAGTTTTTCCAAACTCTCATGAAGAGTTAAAAACACTTAGGGGTATTGGGGACTATACGGCAAGCGCAATAGCATCAATATGTTTTGATCTTCCAGAAGCAGTTGTTGATGGAAATGTTTTTAGATTTCTCAGCAGGTTTTTTGGGATAAAAACTCCAATAAACTCAAAGAAGGGGTTTAATGTATTTAAAATAAAAGCAAATAAATTAATAAAAGGTCAATCTCCAGGCGATTTTAACCAAGCATTAATGGATTTTGGTTCAATTCAATGTAAGCCAAGATCCCCTAATTGTGAAGATTGTGTTTTTTCAACAAAATGCTACGCTCTAAAAAATAAAAAAGTAGAGCTTTATCCTGTTAAAACAAATAAGTTAAAAATTAAAACTCGATATTTTAATTATTTAGTATTTCATAACTCTAAAAATCAAACAGTTCTAGAACAAATAAATTTAAAGGGTATTTGGCATAAATTATATCAGTTCCCAATGATAGAATCTGAAGAAACACTTAAAGAACCTACAGATGAATTTCAAAAAATAATTGCTAAATATTCGAATGAAACCGCAATAATAATTAATCCAATATTTGAAACACCTATTAAACACAAATTGAGTCATCAAAAATTAATCATTCAGTTTTGGAAAGTTAAACTGTCCAATAATTCAATTCTTCCAATAGAAAAAAAAAAAGTGTTCTCATTTCCAGTTCCAATTGTAATTGAAAAATTTATGACACAATTTTATAAGTCGCTCACTTGATTTTTTATCTTTGAACAGATTGAATTTATAAAATTATTATTATGAGTGGCACTTTAAATAAAGTTATGTTGATTGGGCATCTAGGAGATGATGTTAAAATGCATTATTTTGATGGAGGAGGCTGCGTAGGCAGATTTCCTCTCGCAACAAATGAAAGTTATACAAATAAAGCTACAGGAGAAAAGGTTTCACAAACAGAATGGCATAATCTAATTGTAAGAAATAAGGCTGCTGAGGTATGTGAAAAGTATATTGGAAAAGGAGATAAAATTTTTATTGAAGGTAAACTTAAAACAAGAAAATGGCAGGATCAAGAGGGAAAAGACAGATATAGTACTGAAATTGTCGTTAATGAGTTTACTTTTTTATCCGGAAAAGGGGATGTAGCTTCTCAAAAAACAGAAACACCAAATTCAAATCATGAAGTTAGTGATTCTGAAAAAGAAGAGGATTTACCTTTTTAAAAAATCATATTCCTAAATAATTCATGAACGTTTTCATTATTATTCAACTTCTCTTATTACTGATATTACTTACTATTTCAGCGTTAATATCAGGATCTGAAATTGCCTTTTTTTCACTGAGTAATTCAGAAATAGAAAATAATTTTGATGAAAATGATAAAAAAGCTAAAATAATTAAAGACCTTCTTAAAAAACCAAAACGACTTTTAGCTACAATTTTGATTACAAATAATTTTATAAATATTGCAATAGTTTTAATTTTTGCAAACCTCAGCAGGCTTTTTTTTAAAGGAGTTTATAATCCAATCTTCACTTTAATTGTTGAAATTGGATTCATAACCATGACAATTCTTCTTTTTGGAGAAATTTTACCAAAAGTATATGCTAACCGTAATGCTCTCAGGTTTGCAAAATTAATGTCGCAACCAATAAAAATATTAGACTCATATATTCTTTTTTTCTTGACGTCCCCTATGAGCAAAATGACTCTTTTTTTAGAAAATAAATTTGGAAATCAAAATGAAAATTTCTCCGTTGATCAATTATCCCAAGCATTAGAATTAACATCAGATAAAGAGACAACAAAAGAAGAACAAAAAATCCTTCAAGAAATCGTGAATTTTGGAAATACTGACACAAAAGAAGTAATGTGTCCAAGAATAGATGTCTTTGCATTATCTAAAAAGGAGACTTTGAAAGAGATAATACCAAAAATAATAGACAAAGGGTTTTCAAGAATACCAATTTTCTCAGATCACCTTGATAAAGTTGAAGGAATTTTATACGTTAAAGATCTTTTGCCCCATTTCAACAATTTTGACTTTAATTGGACTAAGCTATTAAAAAAACCATTTTATGTTCCTGAAAACAAAAAACTAGATGATTTATTGACTGAATTTCAGCAGAAAAAAATTCATTTAGCTATTGTTGTTGATGAGTACGGAGGAACTGCAGGACTTATAACTCTTGAAGATATTCTTGAAGAAATAGTTGGAGACATAAGCGATGAGTTTGATGAGTTGTCATTAAGCTATTCTCAGATTGATAAATACAACTATGTTTTTGATGGCAAAACAAGTTTAAAAGATTTTTATAAAGCACTTGAATTAAATGACACTAACTCGTTTGATAAAATTCGTGCTGAGGCTGAAACACTTGCAGGTTTTTTACTAGAAGCTACACAAATCATCCCTAAGCCAGGACAAAAATTTAAACTTGATGGATATGTTTTTGTAATAGAAACTATTGAGAATAAGAGAATTCAGCAAATTAAAGTAACTATTCCAAAAGATTAATGATTAGATATATTTTATTAATTATGGGATTAATTATAAGCTGTTCAGAAGTTGAGCAACCTAAACCAAGAGGGAAGCTATCTCTTAATTATCCAAAACCTGATTACAACAAAAATGATTTAGCTGCACCATTTAATTATGAGTACAATTCATATGCAAGAATAATAAATGTCCCAAAAGGACAAAATTTATTTTACCCAAGATTAAAAGCGACGCTATATCTTTCATATTCACCGATCAAAAACAATCTAGATTCACTTTTAAACGATGCTTATAAATTACCGTCAAAACACTTAAGAAAGGCAAAAGAAATCCCCGAAAGGATATTCATCAATAAAGAAAAAAAAGTCTATGGAACAATGTTTAATGTTGTAGGTGATGCAGCTTCTCAAATTCAATTTTTTCTAACGGATAGTAGTTACAATTTTTTAATAGGCTCATTATACTTTTATGCTAAGCCAAATTATGATTCAATATTACCTGCGGTAAAATATATTGAAAGAGATATTATTAAATTAATTGAAACGCTTGAGTGGAATCAGAAAGCTCAATAAAAATCTTAAAAAATTTCTAAGTACATTTATATAAAAATCAATAATTTTTTATGAAAAATCTTATATTTCTGTTAATTAGCCTTAATTGTTTAAGTGTTTTCTCTCAAAAAATATATATGGACATTTTATCATCTATAGACGATAAAAAAATGAAATATGAAACTACTGCTAAATCAATATGGAATTTGGCTGAAATGGGTTTTCAAGAAAATGAAAGTAGTGCAATTCTTCAAGAAGTTTTAAAAGAAGAAGGGTTTGTCATTGTAAATGGAGTGGCTGGAATGCCAACAGCTTTTGAAGCTACGTTTGGAAAAGGCTCCCCTGAAATAGCGATTCTAGGAGAATATGATGCTTTACCCGGTTTGTCTCAGCAAGCAACCCCATATAAGATGTCAAGTAACGGTAAGGCTGGGCACGCCTGTGGACATCATCTTTTTGGCACAGCATCTGCAGCTGCTGCAATAGCTATAAAAAATTATATAGTTAAAAATAAAAAAAGTGGTACGATAAAGTTTTTTGGTTGTCCAGCTGAAGAAGGTGGTTCTGGAAAAGTCTATATGACCAGAGCAGGTTTATTTAATAATTCTGATATTGCTCTTCATTGGCACCCTTCATCTATAAATGGTGCAAGTCCAAAACCTGCTTTAGCAAATAAATCAGCCAAATTTAGATTTTATGGAATTGCTGCTCATGCTGCTGCTGCCCCAGAAAAAGGAAGATCTGCTCTGGATGCAATTGAAGCAATGAATTCTATGGTAAATATGATGCGTGAGCATGTAGATCAAAGCACCAGAATACATTATGTAATCACTAAAGGGGGTGAAGCTCCAAATGTAGTCCCAGACTTTGCAGAAGTATACTATTATTCAAGACACACTAGAAGGGATGAGGTTATTAAGGTTTTTGATCGAATTGTAAATGCTGCTAAAGGAGCTGCTTTGGGAACAGGAACAACTATGGATTATGAAATGATTGGAGGAGTCCACGAACTTCTTCATATAGAGTCACTACAAAAACAAGTTCATAAAAATTTAGAAAAAATAGGAGGATATAATTACTCTCAAGAAGAGAAAAACTTTGCTGAAAAAATATCAGAAAGCTTGGGTTTAAAACTGAATACAGAATATGTAGAGGGAGTTCAACCCTATAATTCTTCAATTGAAGCTAAAGGATCTGGATCAACTGACGTAGGAGATGTTAGTTTTGCATTACCTACAGTTGGGTTTAATGCTGCCACGTGGGTTCCTGGAACGCCGGCACATAGTTGGCAGGCAGTTGCAGCTGGAGGAACAAGTATCGGAATTAAAGGAATGTTAACTGCTGCCAAAACTTTAGCGCTGACTGGAATGCAACTGATAGATAACCCTAAATTAATAGCTAATGCAAAAAAAGAATTTATTTTAAAACGAGGGAAAGACTTTATATACACACCTTTAATAGGAGATCGAAAGCCAGCATTAAATTATAGAAACCAATGACTTATAAATTAAATATTTTATTTTTATTTTTCGCACAAGTCCTTTTTGGACAGGTCTATCAATGGAGCAGTAATGATTCTGATTTGACAACTACATTCAAAGTTCAAATGGATTCAAATTATTTGATAGAAACTGTTTACCAAGATAATCCATCTAAATTTATAAGTACTCGAGGTGGGTTTTACGAAACAAAAAATAATTTATTAATTGTTAAGCTAGAGTTTAATTCGAATTATAATAATGATAGCATCACTAATTTAGAATACGTTCTTCCTGAAAAAGCAAAAATAGTTGCAAGTTCAAAATTAGAGCTAGATGGAAAATGGTTAATGGCAGGGAGGGTTAATGCTGAAGGTGAAGAGAGAAGAAGAGATATAAGTCGTGCAAGAAAAACCTTAAAATTTTTAACAAATGGTTTTTTTCAATGGACAGCATTTAATACTGAAACATTTCAATTTTTTGGATGTGGAGGAGGGCAATATTCGGCTAAAGAAGGAAATTATAAAGAGTCGATAGTCTACTTTTCAAGAGACAATACTAGATCTGGCCAAACACTTTCATTTAAATATGATCAAAAAGATAATGATTGGCATCATACAGGGTTTAGCAGCAAAGGCAAACCTTTACATGAAATATGGACTATAAGAAAAAATAAATAAATGGAGTCTATTAAGGAACTGCTGTCCCTTTTAAAACTTGAAAAGGTAAGTGAAACAAAATTTGTTGGTCAAAATTATCCATCTTCCTGGGGAAGGGTGTTTGGAGGTCAGATTTTAGCTCAATCACTCCATGCTGCTTATCAGACTATTCCAGAGAAAAGAATAGCACATTCTATGCATGGCTATTTTATTTTAATAGGAGACATTAACACCCCAGTAACCTATGAGGTTGACACAATAAGAGACGGAAAAAGTTTTACAACTCGAAGAGTAGTGGCATATCAAAATGGAAAAGCAATTTTTAATATGGCAGCGTCTTTTCAAAAAGAAGAAACAGGTGTAGATCATCAGATTATAGCTCCAAATATTTTACCTCCTGAAGTTTTAAGAACTGATATGCAGCAGGTTGAGAGTATAAAGCATAAAAATCCAAATTACTACGAAAGCTTAAAAAAAGCACATCCTAAAATGTTTGAATTTAAGCCAGTTGAAATAATGTCTCACATTGAAACAAAAAATGTTATTCCATTCAGTCATGTGTGGTTTAAAACAAAAGAAAAAACATCTATAACTTTACCTGAAAAACAGCAGTTATTGGCATTTTCTTCTGATATAAATTTAATTATGACTGCCACAAAGCCTCATAGAGAAAAAATTAATGACAGTCCAATATTTGTTGCAAGCATTGATCATGCTATGTGGTTCCACAGGGATTTTGAAATAGATGAATGGTTATTATATGCCATGGATAGTCCAAGTGCATCCTCAGCTAGGGGTTTTGCAAGAGGAAGTATTTTTTCTAAATCAGGAATTTTGATTGCGTCAGTAACTCAAGAAGGTTTGATTCGAATTAAAAGATAAAATAAATTATACTTAAGTTGTGAAAAACAATGACTACTCATATAGACCCTTACCCCATTTTCTTACTATTTCAAAAAGTAAAATTGAAGGAATAGGAGTTTTTGCAAAGGAGAATATTGACAAAGGAACTGACCTTGGAATGTCTCATGTTTTTGACTCTAGATTTCCAGATGGATATATTCGTTTGTCATTAGGAGGGTTTATAAATCATCATGAGATCCCAAATTGTAAAGCGGAAATATATAATAAAGATTCCGAGATAGGATTGGTTAGACACATAAGATTAATTACTGCAAAAAAAATAAAAAAAGGGGATGAGTTAACTGTAAGATATATTATTAATATTTTGGATAATCCTAATTGGGAATTTGAGTATGAAGTTTCTCAATAAAAATCCGTGCACGATTTTAATTTAAAAAAAAGCACACGGATTAACAAAATCAATTAAACATTAAATGATAAAGCCTATTAAGACCTTAAAGGTAAATATCAAAGTGTTAAGAAAACCCCAACAGAGGGTTAAAGTCTAGTTAAAAAAATAGTGATGTTGAAAAAAATTATAATTATTGGACTTCTATTTTTTATTGGATGTCAATCTAGTAAAAATGAAAACTATTTAAATGGCAAAGAATTTTTCTTAAATTTTGACAATGTTCTTTCTTCTGAAGAGTACGCTAAAACAATATATTTTTATAAAGACAAAAAAGGATTATGGAGAAATCATGAAGACGCCTTAGTTAATGTTAACATTCCATATAAAGATAATTTTTTCTCATATAGTAATTTTTTTCTAAATAAGAATAAGGGAAATGAAAAAGGAACTAATTCTAGGTATATTTCTAAATATAAAAATGGGGTTCAAATTAATGAATATTATGAGCTGGATAATATTGTTGTAAGTTCAATCTCGTACTCTAACCCTATTTATATTATTTTTTTAAATCAGAACAGAGTCGTGTATAAAAGCGAGTTGTACTCTTCTGAAGGAATTCTAATAAAAGGATCCAACAAAGATTTTTTACAACAAATTAGAAGAGTAATAGATTGACCTTTAGACCTATAAATCATATTCTCTTTTTAATATTGAAATATGTCTTTTTAACCGTTCAACATCAAATTCTATTGTACCATTATACACCCCCCTTATGTATCCATTATGGTCAACCAAAATAAAGTTTTCCGTGTGAATAAATTCTGATTTATTTTGATTTTTATAATAGTTTTCATCAGCAAAATATCCATTTCTTGCCAGATCATATATTTCATCTTTGTCACCAGTTAATAGGTTCCATTTTGAAGAATCAATTTTATTAGCTATTGAGTAGTTTTTCAACTGCTCTACTTTATCAACCCAGGGCATAACAGAAAAAGAAACTAATCTAATATTAGAATCGGACTTATAATATTCTTGAATACTATGCATGTTTTTGGTTAGTTTAGGACAAATACCTGGACAGGTTGTAAAAAAGAAATCTGCTATTTGAATTTTTCCATTATAATGTTCATTAGTTATAGTTTTATCATTTTGATTTTTAAATGAAAATGGAGGTATTTTATGGTCTTTAGATGTCCAATCTGGAGTTAATTCGGGAGTGTTGAAATATGGCAAATAGTTGGCCTTTATATTTTTTTCATTATCAGGCTTACAATTAAACACAAAACAAAACAAAAATAATAATGAGTATATGCGCATCATTTAATTATTTATTTCCCGAGAAGAAACACCTTCACATTTTTTCAATCCAATAAGTCCGAATCTTTCTCCATTATTTACAA